>Ga0310696_10001100_pt1 | contig 39766 bp, 72 predicted proteins | sample AusTroGonzalo_MG_4_FD_203885 | JGI IMG/M metagenome (GOLD analysis project Ga0310696, IMG submission 203885) | Bovine rumen microbial communities from tropical cattle in Woodstock, Queensland, Australia - Gonzalo_02 (v2) (version 2) | ecosystem: Host-associated > Mammals > Digestive system >... | reverse complement strand
CACGCTTATGCTCTTGACCCGCGCAGCGCGTTTGTGATTTACAGTCTGCGCCCCGGCAACGAGCCTGTTATGGGCGTGAACATGGTGGTGTCTGACGGCAAGGCGAAGTTCGATGTTTACACCCGCGATACCGTCTACCATCTGTCGGGCGGTGCTACGGGTAGGCTTATGACCGCACAAGTCAATCACGATTTCTTGGCAACTGCAATCAGCCTTGATAGTCAGGAGCCTAACGCGCTTGGGCTTATTCCGATTATCGAATACCGCTACAACTCCATCAACATGGGTGCGTTTGAGGCGGTGTTGCCGCTTCTCGATGCTATCAACAGCGTGGAAAGCAACCGCATTGACGGTGTGGAGCAGTTCATTCAGAGCCTTGCGATTGCTACCAACTGCGAGTTCCCCGAAGATACCACGGCAAACGACATTCGCAAAGCTGGCATGATTGTTCTCCGCTCCATTGGCGAGAACAAAGCTGATTTTAAGGTGTTGTCGGAGCAGTTAGATCAGCAGCAGACGCAAGTGCTTGTAGACCACCTGTATGAGCAGATGCTTAGAATCTGCGCCATGCCGTCCAGCACAAAGGGTGGTACAAGCACAAGCGACACGGGCGCGGCTGTGTTGGCGCGGGATGGTTGGTATCAAGCTGATGCGGCGGCGAGGAACACGGAGGACTTGTTCAAGAAATCCAACAAGCAGTTTGACCGCATTTTTGTTGAAATCCTCCGCAAGCGCGGTTTGTTGGATATTTCGCTGAACGATTTTGAGTTGAACTTCGTGAGGAATGAGCAATCCAACATTCAGAGCAAGGCACAGGCTTGTAACACTCTGCTTGCTTGCGGTTTCGCTCCTGAACTTGCCTTTGCTAAGTCCGGCGTGTCGAATGACCCCGTTGCAGACGCGAAGATGAGCGAGAAATGGCTTAACTTGCGTTGGGGAGCAAACGCAAATGTCGAAGAAGTGGCGGTTGACACTTCCGAAGATAATCCCGCCGAGGTTTGAGGTACGGAGAATGATTAAACTTTCAATTCTGACCCCTGTTTGGAATCAGGAAACGCTTGTTATCAAGGGATTGGACAGCATACCGCGCCGTGACGATATCGAGGTCATTGTCCGTGACGATGGTTCTACGGACAAGACGCTCAAAAACCTTAAAAAGTACGCAAAGACCACCGACTTGAATCTCACCGTTCAAGCAAATGGCGAGAATCACGGCGTAGCGTACACGGCGAACAGGCTGTTGGAGTCCGCGCACGGCGAATACTTCCACTTCCTCATGTCGGACGATACGCTTTTCACGGAGGCATACAACGGGCTTATCGAAACGCTGTATCAGAATCCCGATGTGGACATTCTCGCCATGAATCTGCAAATCAACAGCGGCGAGTTGTTTGTTCTGAATCCGAGGAATGACAACCTCTGGTGCGCTCAAGCGTGTCGGTTCATTCGCCGCAGCTTGGTCGAGGGCATCAAATACCCAGAAGAAGTGAAGTGTGGCGAGGACTTGTATTTCCACAAGGAAATGATGGAGCGCAAGCCAAAAGTCATGTACTCCGATGTGACGGCATACCGCTACAACTTTCCGAGAGAGGGCAGTCTACTGAATCTGCATAACCGAGGGCTTATTTGAAAGCTATGGGAAGAACGCTTAACCTAAAAAATGTCATATACTTCCCCGACTTCAACGTGTGTGGCGGTGTGGAAACCTACTGCTACGAAATGGGCTTGAAGTATGGGAAAGCCTACGACATAACCGTGCTTTACAAGAAAGGCGACGCTGGAACGCTTGCGAAGATTGCAAAGACGGTTTCACGGGTGATTCGCTTTCGTGACACGGATAAGATTGTGTGCGACACGTTTCTGTTCGGATATGACCGCACTGTGCTTGACCGCGTTGAGGCTAAAGAGTGCGTTCAGATGTTTCATAGTGACTTCTGGGCAAGGAAGTTGAACATCGGCAAGTGCGAACAGGCAACAAGGCTTGTGAGCGTGTCGGAGAGCGTTGCGAAAAACGCCCGTGAATACTACAACGGCGAACGAGAAGTAGAAGTCATCTACAACCCGTACACGCCGAAGAAACCGCGCAAGGTTCTGAACCTTATTAGCGCGACAAGGCTTTCTCCCGAAAAGGGCATGAAACGGATGATTGCCCTTGCGGATGCTCTCGATAAAGCAGAAATTCCGTTCCATTGGGATGTATACACGGACATTCACAGAGACTTCCCGAACAAGAGCGTGAGCGTTCTGCCAAGCCGCCTTGATGTGTTCGATTTCGTAGCGAGAGCGGATTACTTGGTTCAGCTTTCAGACAGCGAGGCGTACTCCTACAGCACGGTCGAAGCGCTATGCGTTGGAACGCCCGTTATCGTGACCGACTTGCCCGTGCTTCACGAAATCGGCGTAGAGGACGGCAAGAACGGTTTCTTCCTCCCGTTGGATATGAGCGACATTCCTGTTGAGCGTATCTACAAGGGCTTGAATGAGTTCAAGTACACGCCGAAAAAGAGCCACTACGAAAAGGTGCTTGTCAAGGGCAAGGCGGCGTATGAGGACGATAAGGGCGGCTTGGTGGACATTCGATGCAAGCGCCACTATTTCGACATTGAGTTGAACGCAGACCAATACCCGAACGATATGCAAACGGTAACGTGGGAACGCGCCGATAAGTTAGTAAAGCTGGGCGTTGTGGAAGTGGTGTGAAATGAACATTTTGCCGATTGACGAACTCAATACGTTTGAAAGCGGATTTAACGAGCGCGTCAAGGCGAACGATGGCAAACTTCCCTCGCTTGAAGATATGCTTGACGATCTGCTTGACTTGTTCCTGTTGGCTTATGCAAGCGGCGTAGAAGCGGCGAAGTCCGACTTGGGCGTAGAAGTATCACCGAGCGTGGATGACGCTGACAAAGCAATCTATCAAGCCGTAGCTGGCGAGACTTGGAAAGAGCGCGTCAAGAAATACAAGGCTGACGGCGGCACTCCTGCTGACATATACCGCATAGCGGAAACCGACATGACGCGGATTTATAACACGGGCGTACTTGATACGGTCAGAGCGAACGGAGCAGAGAACACCACGTTCAAGCGGTGGAACACGCAATTAGATGATCGAGTAAGAGAACAGCATCAATGGTTAGAGGGTGTAACCATTCCGTATGACGCAGACTTTTATCTTCCAGACGGAGATCATGCCCGTGCGCCCGGTTTATTTAGCAAGCCAGAGAATGTAGTAAATTGCCGTTGTGTTTTGGAACTGATACGCGGATAACCGCTTATCATATTTGAGGGTGACGCATGGCGGGGTATGTTCCCGCCGCCCTCTCTTGAACAAAAACAAGAGAGGATGATTTTAGTGGAAATTTGGAAAGATGTAGTTGGTTATGAGGGGCTTTACCAAGTAAGCAACCTTGGAAACGTAAGAAGTTTAGACCATACGGTTCAGATAAAGCGTGGGAATAAAGAGTTTTCAGCACTTCACAAAGGGAAAATGCTAACTCCAATTGTCAGACAGCACGGTTATCTTGCCGTTCAACTTTACGGACGCGGAGGACACGCAACAAGGAATTTGCGAACGTGCAGCATTCATCGACTTGTAGCAGAAGCGTTTATTCCAAACCCAAACGGTTATGAAGAAGTTAACCATCTTGACGAAGAAAAAACAAATAACCACGCAGACAATTTGGAATGGTGCAATCACGCTCAAAACAGCAACTATGGTTCTCGTCCGAAGCGGATAGGTGTTATGCACATAAACGGAGCGAGAAGTAAAAAGATTGCGCAATACACTCGCAACGGAGAGTTAGTGCAAGTATTCCCAAGCCTACATGAAGCAGAACGAAACGGATACGGAGCATCTTCAATTTGTAACTGCGCAAAAATGCGTAAGGAACACGCTTACAACTACGTTTGGCGATATGTTGATTAAGGCACAAACGCCTTTTGATAAGTGGTAGGGAAACCACTCAAAATAATTCGCAAGCGTCAGACAAGACGAAAAAACAGACATTGTGCGGAGACAACCGCCTTGTTAAACAGAAAGGAAATTGAATATGGATAACCAGAACGTTGCTGTTGAGACTGTCGCGTCTGATCCCGCTGTGGGAACTGCACCGACCACAAACAACACTTCCTCCGAACCGAAGCAGACCGAGCCGAAGAAAGACGCGCCGAAACCCGACAGCGCAGAGGTTGAAAAGCTGAAGCTGGCTCTTTCCAAGGCGAACAGCGAGGCTGCTGATTACAAGCGGCAGTTGCGCGAGAAGCAGACCGAAGCGGAACGTGCAGAAGCCGAACGCGCCGAAGCTGATAAAGCTATGCGTGAGGAACTTGAAACGCTCCGCAAGGAAAAGGCGGTCAGCGAGTACACCAACAAATGCCTTGCGTTGGAGTTTGATGCTGACCTTGCCGCGCAGACGGCGAACGCTCTTGCGGATGGCAACATGGAATCCGTGTTTGATTGCCTTAAATCGTTTGTGGAGGCTACGAAAACCCGTCTGACGAACGAGGCGCTTAATAAGCAGCCTACGCTTTCGACTGGTGTTCCTCCTACCACGAACAGCACGAACGACACCGAGTATGAGAAGATGCGGCGCTACGCTGGTTTGCCGCCGCGAAAATAACATGATGAAAAGGAGAATGTAACAATGGCTACTACTGTTACTCCCGCTGTTTCCAACAGCATTGGTCTTGCCTCCCGCTATCTGCCTATCCTTGACGAGATTTACAAGGCTGGCAGCAAGACCGCTATCCTCGATACCGCCGAGGGCAATGTCCGCTACGACACGCAATATCACACTTTCTATCTGTTCGAGACTGACATGGTTGGTCTTGGCGATTATGACCGCAACGCGGGTTACGTTCGCGGTGACGTGACGGCGAGCTGGAGGGCGTATGCTCCGCAGTATGACCGCGGCAGACAGTTCCTTGTCGATGTGCTTGACGATAGCGAGAGCGCAAACATGGCGTTCGGTACGCTTGCTGGCGAGTTCATGCGTACTAAGGTCATTCCCGAAACCGACGCTATCCGCTTTGCGGCTTATGCGACGGGTGCGGCGAGTGCGAACAAGATCACCGAGACGCTTTCCTCTGCGGCGGCAACTATCGCGTCTATCGACGATGCGACGGCGCAGCTTGACGATGCGGAGGTTCCGTATGAGGGTCGTATTCTGTTTGTCAATCCTACGACCTACAAGCTGATTAAGGGCGGCATCACTCGCATGATTGAGAACGCCGAGCGTGATGTGGACTACAACGTGGAAATCTACAACGATATGCGCGTCATTACCGTGCCGAGCGGTCGTTTCAACACGGCTGTCACTCTGGCGCAGCCGAGCGCCCACGATGATGCTGGTGGTTTCACCGCAACTGGCGCGACTATCAACTACATGATCGTCCATCCGTCCGCTGTCATGCAGGCTAATCTGCTTGCCACGCCGCGCATTTTCTCGCCGCGTGAGAATCAGCAGGCTAATGCTTGGATGTATGACTTCCGTCAGTATCATGGCGTGTGGGTTAAGAACCAGAAGAAGAACGGTATTCTGGTGTCTGCCCCCGCTGTTGTGTCCGGCTGATAAGTGATTAAGGGGGCAAAGTGCTATGACCGAAGCTGAAAAACTTGCTACCGTTAAGGTGCTGTTAGAGGACGGCGGCGCTTTGCCCTCTGACGCGAAGATCACAACCTACTTGGGGTTGGCAAAAAGCGAAATCCTTGAATGGATTTACCATCTTGTCGGTGGTGTGCCGGAAGATGTGACCGATGTGCCTACGCGCTATGAGCCTACGCAGGTCTATGCGGTTGTCGCTGGTTTCACGCAAGCTGGCGCAGAGGGAACCCGCGACCACTCCGAGAACGGCATCAAAGTTGCTTTCCGCTACTCTGATATGCTGGACTACATTCACAATACCGTGTTGCCTATCGTGCGCGTCGGGGCGGTGGTTACATCGTGAGAACGAGACAACGGATTGCGCGGACTTTTTACTATCGGCTTTACACGGGAGAGGTTGAGATTGTCGATGATTACGGCAATCCAACGGGGCAGTACACAAAGACCTACGCTGACCCAGTAGCTTTCAAAGCCAACATTTCCCCGCCGAGCGGTGAGGATGTAATCGAGATTTTCGGTGCGTTGGAACGCTACGACCGAGTTATCCAGACTTGCGATATGTCGTGTCCGATTGACGAGAATAGCGTCTTGTATATCGACACCACGCCGACGCAAGGTCTTGATGGCGTGTGGAGCGCACACGATTACATTGTCAGCCGTGTTTCCCCGTCCGTGAACACAATCCGTATTGGGTGCATGAAAGTCAATGTCAGCAATCAAGGGCAAGGTGTTATAAGTGCCTAAGACCATCAAAATGACGCTGAACCCGCAGAGCATTGACAGAGCGATTGCGGAACTGCAAAGCTACTCAAAGTCGCTTGAAACGAAGCTGGCGCTGATTGTTCAGAGGTTGGCAGACTTAGGGCTGACGGTAGCAAGCGCGGGTTTTGAAAGCGCAATCTATGACGGCGTGAATGATGTTGCGGTCAGCATTGAGGACAAGGGCGCAACACACAAGGCGGTGGTAGCCGTAGGAACAGCCGTGATTTTCATAGAATATGGGTCTGGCTGTTATTACCCCGATACTCACCCACAAAAACCAGACGGAATAGTTGGTAGAGGTGAATATGGAAAAGGTCACGGAAAGCAAAACACATGGGGTTATTACGGTGAAGCTGGCACGAACGGTGTAGAAATCACAAACCACAGCGGCAAAAAAGTTGTGCTGACGCACGGAAACCCATCAAATCCAATTATGTACAACTCAAAAGAAGCCATGAGACAAGCCATACAAGAAATCGTGCGGGAGGTGTTTAGCCAATGAGCCAAATTAATTCTTACGGTCTTTCAAGCAAGGATTACGCGAAGCTATATGGCGTTTGGCGAAACATGAATGACAGATGCTACAACGAAAACTGTGATAGATACATCAATTACGGTGGTCGCGGCATTAGCGTTTGTCAAGAGTGGAGAGAAAACTTCCACGCTTTTGCGCCGTGGGCGTTGCGGAACGGTTGGACACCCGACTTGTGGATTGAGCGAGTTGATGTAAATGGAGACTATTGCCCCGAAAACTGCACATTTCTTTCGCGCAAAGAGCAGATGAGAAACAAGACAAGCAACATTCGCATTACCATTGGCGGCGAAACAAAGTGCATGACAGAGTGGTGCGAAATCTTTGACTGCGATTTCTTCAAAGCGTGGGCGAGATACAAAGCGAGAAACATTACAGACCCGCGAGAAGTATTTTACGTTGGCGATTTGAGAGATTTGAAGCCTAGCATCATTCAGTTGACACTTGATGGCGAGGTTGTTGCAGAGTACGCAAGGATTACTGATGCTCAAAACAAAACTGGCGTAAGCGCGAGCGTCATTAGAAATGTGTGCAAGGGCAAAGGTAAAACTGGAGGCGGCTACCGTTGGTGCTATGGAGGTGATGCTTTATCATCGACATAGAAAACAAGGTCTTTTCAACTGTGGCAACCGCGCTCCGCAACGAATATGGGGCGGCAAACATTTTTGTGGCGGGAGAATACACCGAAACGCCGTCAAAGTTCCCCGCTGTGACTATCACGGAATCGTCCAACACGGTTATCACGAACAGGCGCACGGCACAGCAGATTGAGAACGGCGCGGCGGTGCTGTATGAGGTCAATGTCTACTCCAACAAGACCAAGGGCAAGAAGTCCGAAGCCAAAGAGATTATGGCGTTGATTGACGAGCAAATGTCTAACATGGGCTTTACGCGCACGTTCTTGAACCCAATTCCGAATGTGGTAGACGCTACGATCTATCGCATTGTTGCCCGATACACGGCGGCGGTTCTGCCAGAGGGCAACGATACCTACCGAGTATATGCAAACTAAAAGAAAGGATTGATTAGAAATGGCTGAAATTCGCATTTCTACTGCTGGCATCAAGTTCTATTATGCGGCAGAGGCGAGTGTTGGTGCTGGTCGCCCCACGGCTATGAGCGCCTACACCGAGATTCCCGAAATTGTTTCCATTCCGGCTATCAACGAAACGCCGAACACGCTGGACGCTACGCCGCTTTCGGAAACCAAGAACCACATTTACATTGATGCGCTGTCTGACAGCGGCGGTGCTATCGGTCTTACGGCGAACATGAGCGACACGCTTCTTACTCTGTGGAATGACACCATCATCAACGCCTACGACACGGCGGTTGCGGCTGGCAAGAAGTTCTACTTCTGCGCTATCGTGCCGAACATGACTAAGGCGTTCTACATCGAGGGCAAGCCCACGCCTGTCGGTATGCCGTCCACCGAGGTTGACAGCGTGTATCAATGCACTCTGCCTATCGTTCCCACGGGTTCGATGGACTGGGACACCGCGCCGACTATCAGCGGCTAACAAACACAAACAAACTACCTAACAAGGGGGTAAAGAAGAATGGCGAAGATTGCCGAGGAACGTATCAAGCCTATCAAGATCACGGACAAGGACAACGGCGCGGTCTACGAATTGGACTTCTGCCGCGAGAGCGTCCGATTCGCGGAGCAGCACGGATTCGACATTGACGAAGTGCCGAAGTACCCGATGCTGAAGTTCCCCGAATTTTTCTACTACGCTTTCCGTATGCACCACAAGAACATGGCACGTTCGCAGACCGACAAGCTGTTTGAGCGCCTTGGCGGGTATTCGCCTAACTTCCTTGAACGCCTTGTGCTTCTGTACAACCAAGCCTTGACCGCAAACAACGTGGTTGAGACTGACGAGGATATGGGAAAAAACGGGAATTTGGGTGTGGAGTTGGAGTAACATCTCCTCCCACCCGTCCTCCGTTGACCGCAACAGAAGTCTTTGAGCGTGATTTCCCGTATTTCCTGTCGATAGGCATGACCTACGATCAGTATTGGTACGGTGAAACATGGCTTGTGCATGACTACATCGAAGCTGAAAAGTTTCGGTTAGAACAACGCGAGTATGAGATATGGCTACAAGGGCTATACAACTACGAAGCGTTGCAGAGCGCCTTGTCTGTCAGCGAATTCTTTAGACGCAAGGGTGCGAAGCCTACGCCCTACCCACAAAAGCCCCACGGTGTATGGCAACGCAAAGACCCCGAACGCGAAGAACGTGAACAGGCTATCAGACAAGAGCAAGAGCGCCTACGGGCTGTTGCGTACTTTGATGCGCTTGCCCGTGCGAACAAGGCGCGGCGGGGCGAAATCTGACAATCCCCCGCTGGCTACCAAGCTGGCGGGGGTATCTTTTAGGACGGTGAGAACATGGCTGAATATACCGCCGATAAACTGCAAATTGAAATCGAAGCAAGCAGTAACAGCGCGGAAAACTCCGTCAAGCGGTTGTCTGATGCGCTGAAAAAAATGGGTGATAGCGCAAGCAAAGCGGAGAGCGAAGTGTCCCCGCTCAAAAATACATTGAAGCAGTTATTCTCTACCGAGCGCATGACGAGTAGCGGTGCTAACGGCGTTGCTTACGCCCTTGACAGTATGCGAATTGCGGCTGTTGCTACGGCAAGTGGCATCGGCAAACTGTTAAAGAATATTGCGCGGCTGATTGGCGGCGGTGTGAAAAACGGCATCAAGGCAATCGGCAAAGAGATAGGCGGCTTGGTTGCGCCAGCCAAAAAGTCGGAGGGTGCATTTGGCAAGCTGTTTTCCTCTTTGAAACGCATCCTGTTCTACCGCGTTATCCGAACGGTGATAAGGGAAATCGGGCAAGCGTTCAAAGAGGGCATACAAAACCTTTATCAGTATAGTCAAGCGGTTGGAACGCATTTCGCTCCGGCTATGGACAGGCTTGCAACGGATTTCCAATACTTGAAGAACGGCATGGGCGCTCTCGTTGCGCCGCTGTTGGAAGCGCTTGCCCCCGCGATTGACTTTCTGATTGACAAGTTTGTCGCATTGGCAAACGCAATCGGTATTGCTTTTGCGGCGCTGACGGGCAAGAGTTTTTCGGCGGCTGTCAAAGTTCCAAAGAAGTTTGCCGAGGAAACCGACAAGGCGGCTAAGTCGTTAAAGAGTTTTGTGCTTGGTTTCGATGAACTCAACGTGATTAACGACAACGGCGCGGGTGCTGGCGGCGCAAGCATTGACTTTGAGAAAATGTTTGAGGAAGTCGATGTTCCCACTTTTGACGGTCTTGCTGATGCGCTCATGCAGATCGCCACGATGATTGACGATTGGATTAACGGGCTTATCCCAAAATTCGATGCGTTCAATGCCGCTCTGCGCGAAAAGCTGAACTATATCATTGACGCGCTGTCTACCGATGGCTTGCGCGACAAGGTTAAGCAGATTGGCACAGACCTTGCGAACGCCTTTAACGAACTGACGGCTAACTTCCCGTGGTTGGAAGTCGGCAAAGCGTTGGGGCTTGGATTTGACCTTGCCGTTGCAACGCTTGTAGGCTTCATCTACAACTACGATTGGCAACAGTTGGGTAACGGCTTGGCACAGCTTATCAACGGCTTTATCTCCGGCGTGAATTGGTATGAATTTGGCGAACTGATGTTTGCCAAGTTCAAAATCACGCTTGAAGTGCTTGCGGGTCTGTTGCTGAGGTTGAATATGCCCGAACTTGCCAAAGCTGCGAGTGATGTTGTCATTGGGTTCTTTAATTCGATGGTTGACACGCTCAAAAAGATTGATTGGGAAGAAATCGGGCGGCAAGTAGCTGATTTCCTCCGCAACATCAAGTGGTCTGATGTGGCAACCGCCTGTTTTGAAGCAATCGGCGCAGCGTTTGGAGCGGCTACTGCGTTTCTGTGGGGGCTGATTCAAGACGCTTGGAAGTCCGTTGTTCAATGGTGGTATGACAGCGCCTATGAGGACGGCAAGTTTACGTTTGAGGGCTTGCTGCAAGGCATAGCGTGGAAGATTGACAGCATTGGCGTTTGGCTGACGCAAAACGTGTTCACGCCGTTCATTGATGCTTTCAAAGATGTTTTCGGCATCCACTCCCCGTCAACTGTCATGGCTGAAATCGGCGGCTATCTGATTGACGGCTTGTTTGAGGGTCTTGCGAATGTTGGCAACCGCATTAGTATGTGGGGTAGCAACTTCATTTCCGCAATCAAGAACACCTTGGGTATTCACTCTCCGTCTACCGAAATGGAAGAAGTCGGTGAATACTCCGTTGCCGGACTTGAAAAGGGCTTTAGCGGTGTCAACGTGATTACACAGATGTTCGCCAAGGAAATCGAGAATTGCAAGGTTGCAACGGCTGACTTTGTCACAATCAGCAAAAACGAGATTTCCGATCTTTCCGAGAACGCCACAAGCAAGATTAAGGAAGTCCATGATTTCTACAAAGTCCAGCTTGACAGCGCACAGGCGCACACGAAAACCGCTTGTTCCAACATGACGAACGCCTACAATACCATGTCGAACAACAGCGTGTCGGCTATCGGGCGTATCATTTCGGCTTTGAACTCCATCCCCACGCACATTACCACGGTGCATACCATCATCGAGGAACACCAAAGCGGCGGTAGCAACCTTGCGTCTGTTCCCGCCTACGCGAACGGCGGCTTTGTGGACAGCGGCGAGTTGTTCCTTGCCCGTGAAGCTGGCGCGGAAATGGTGGGCGCTATCGGCAACCGTACCGCCGTGGCAAACAACGATCAGATAGTGCAAGGTATCACGAACGGCGTTGAGAACGCGAATGAATCCCAAAACGCGCTTCTCCGCGAACAGAACGCGCTTTTGTCTGCCATCCTTTCCAAAACAGGCGTAACGATTGACGGCAAGACGCTTATGACGAGCGTTGAACGCGCACAGCGCAACCGTGGCGCTAACATCATGGCGGGAGGCGTAATGTTATGAGCATGACACCGTTGGTAACGGTAGCGGGTACGGCACTCCCCGACCCGTCCAAGTATTCCGGCAACACGGCAACCGTGGTTGACAGCGCACGAAACGCAGAGGGTTACATGGTTGGTGGAGTTATCCGCAACGATGTGGGTAAGGTATCAATGGAGTGGAGTTATATCACGGCGCAAGCGTGGGCTGACATTCTCGCGCTGTTCTCCCCGTCAAGGGGCGGTAGCTTCACCAACCAAGTTACGTTCTTCTGTCAAGACACTAACTCTTGGGAAACGCGGGAAATGTACGTTTCTGACCGTAATGCTTCTGTATTCAAGCGCAACCCAGATGACACGATCAACGGGTACATGGGGGCAAAGTTGAGCCTTATCGAAGTCTAAGGAAGTGAGCAAATGCAATCTGTCAGCGCCGATTGGAAAGCCAACCAACTGAACTACTTTGTTGATGAAGCTTACACCGAAATCAAGCTGCAAATTGGCGACCCCGATGCTATGGCAGATGCTACGCCCACAGCGAACGGAGAAGAACCGTTTTCCAACGTTGCCGAGGTTGCAAGCGAGATAGACAAATACCCTGTCAAGTATGCCACTTTGGAAACGAACATTTGGAACTTGGACGGGTCTTGTACGATTCTCCCGCCGAACGGCTACGGAGAACAGGGCTATATCGGTGATGCGCTTGGTGATGACAACGGCGAGTACACGACAAACCCGACCATTACAATCACGTTCTCACAAGTGTTCACCGACATTATCCCCGGCGTTACGATTACTTGGGGCGAAGCTTATGAAGAATGGGCAAACTCATTCACGGTAACAGCCTACAACGGCAGTACGCAAGTGGCGCAAGAGGTCGTAACGGGCAACACCGAACTTGTCAGCGTAGTCGCGTTCGACATTCAGAACTACGACAAGATTGTTATAGAAATAACAAAGTGGGGATTGCCCCGCAGACGCGCAAGAATCAAGCAGATTATCCTTGGTATCGAAAAGACCTACAAGAAAGCCGACTTGATGGAGTATCAGCACACCATGACGGTTGATGCGCTGTCAGCGGCTTGCCCGAAGTCCGAAATCAAGTTCAGCGTGAAAAACCTTGACGGCGAGTACAACCCCGATAACCCGCAAGGTATCGCCAAGTATATGCTGACGCGGCAGATGATAACGGCGCGGTACGGCTACAAAATCAACGGTGCTATCGAGTGGATAAAGGCGGGTACTTTTTTCCTGTCGGAGTGGGAAATGCCGCAGAATGGCATAACCGCCACGTTTACCGCCCGTGATGCGTTGGAATACATGATGGACGCATACACAGGAACTACAAGCGGTACGCTCTATCAGATCGCAACCGCCGCGTTCACGCAAGCTGGCTTGCCGCTCATGTCTGACGGAACGAACCGATGGACGATTGACAACAGCTTGCAGAGCATCAACGCTCCGGCAACGGTTGACTTGGGTGATTCGGCAACCATCATGGAAGTATTGCAGTATTGCGCGAACGCCGCGTGTTGTTTGTTCTACCAAGACCGTGATGGGCTGTTGCACATCGAACCGCTTGCGGCGGGTACTACGGACTACGAAATCAACCGTTTCAATTCGTATCAGAACAGCGAATTGCAGTTGTCGAAGCAGTTAAAGGCAATCAACATCAACAACGGGCAGTATGTGTTGAGCGTTGGCAGTATCGGTGATGTGCAGCCGATAAGCAACCCGCTCATTTCGGACACGCAAGCCCCTGTTGTGGCGGCTTGGGCGAGTGACTACTTGCTGAACAGGCAGACGCTTGACGGCGAGTTTAGGATAGACCCACGGCTTGACCCGCTTGACCGTATCACGAACGAGAATCAATTCTCCGAAAGCACGGTTCTTGTTACGGAAGTGCAGATTGACTTCAACGGCGCTTTCAGAGGCGCTTACAAAGGGAGGCGCGGCGCATGAGCATCTTAGACACATTGATAACAGACCGCGCACAAGCCGATGTGGACGCGGTAAAAGCCCTTAGTGCTAAAGATATGTCCGAGTGGACACCCGCCGAGGTTACGGCTTACTTGGCTGGCATGAAAGGGTCGTACAACGCGCAAGACCTAAACCGTGTTGGAAACGCTTGTGCGTATCTGCACAACCTTATCACAGGGCTTGGGTACAACGTAGACGGGTACACGGCGTTGCGGACGGATTGGAACATCGTCAACGTGCCAACGGCGGCAGAAATGACAACGTATCTTTCGACCGTGGCGGCGCTCAAAGCAGTATTTAGCGCGGCGCAAAGCGTACCCGCCACAATGAACGCATTGACCTATGAGGGCGCGAACGACATAGAAAAGCTGTTCTTGGAAATCGACGATATTGTGAAGCGTTTGAGCGCAATCTATATCAGAAGTGGTGCATGGAACGCCTTTTCTGGAACAGGCTTTTACATCAAGAATTAGGAGGGGTATACATGACCGACCGTATTCCCACCCACGCGGGGCGCGTAAGGCTGACACCCGTTTCTGGTGATTTGTATGACCTTGAAATGGCAGACGAGCCTACCGTAGCGGGTACGCCGCTCAATAAGGCAACATTGCTTACAGACGCAACTGCAATCGCTCTTGGACTTACCAACAGCGCCGTCCCAGACGATGCGTTCCAAAAACTTGTCCCCATATTATCGGCGTTTACGGGCGCTTCCGCAAATTTGCTTCGCTATGAAATCGGGGAATATACAGGAACGGGCGCAGTTACAAACACAATCAACTTTACGGCTGTAAATCCGATTTTGGTTTTCGTATGGACGGCTGGAAGTGGTGAATACTACGGTTTGCTTCCAGCAGGGCTTGCATGGGAAGCGAACTATGGCGCTGTTTTAACACGTTATGCATCATATTACAGCGCGGGCGTATCTGGGACAGCGCAGACCGGCGTTAAACCCGTGCCTCTTACTTGGACTGATTCGTCAGTTAGTATAGATGCAAGCTCTTATGGCTCGGCAGCTATCAGCCCTAGAGCGGCTTTAAGTGATGCTGGTGAAGCATATCACTGGCTTGCCATTGGAACGGAGGCGGTGTCTGCATGATTCGTGTTGTGGAAATCAGCGCCCTTGCGAATGGCGCTCATAGGAACCAGACGTATTACAACGCGCCGAAAACCTATCGCGTGCCGGACGGTTGGGCGCTTATCCCAGATAGGATGCAGCTTGAAAACTTCCCGTTCGGCACGGTCGAAGCCGAAGAAATCGGCGGCGTGATGACGCTGACAAAATGGACGGCGGGAGAAATTCCCGCGCCGCCCGAACCGCAACCGCCAGAACCGAGCGAACAGGACAAGTTGGAAGCACAGGTGTACTACACCGCAATGATGACCGACACGCTGTTGGAGGAATAAGCCATGTTTGAAAAAATCAAGCGTTGGTACGAGCAGGGCTTGTGGACAAAAAAGATGGTCGCACAGGCTGTTGCAAAGCACGTTATCACGCCAGAACAGTATGAAGGAATCACAGGCGAACCTTACAGTAATTGACGCGGAAACGCGGCAAAATAAAAGAAAAGAGGTAATTTCCATGAGTGAGTATTCCATCAAGATGCCGGACATGAGCCAGAACCCCGCGCTTGCGGGCAAGACCGTCTACACCTGCGGCCTGAACGTGACCTATGACGAGAAGGGTCACGCTGTCAAAACGGTAAATCCCAACCATCCGAACTACAAAGGCACGACCATGAGCATCAAGGCACAGCCTATCGAAGATGCTCTTGCGGGTAAGGAATGGGTCGAGCCGTCCCATGAGGGTCTTACCGAGTGGGGCGATGGTACGGGTATGCCCGTATCGGAGTAAAACAAGGCGCGGGGGAGCAATCCCCCGCAACTTTAAGGAGGGCTAACATGAAAACGATTCTTCCAAATGGCGTATATGACATTCTCAAATGGGTGTCCGTTATCGCGCTCCCCGCGCTTGCGGTGCTTGTGGGCGTTCTCGGTAAAACGTGGGGCTTGCCCGATGTTGACAAAATCGTTATCACTATCAACGCTATCGGCGTGTTTATCGGCGCTCTGATTGGTGTCAGCACGGCGCAGTACAACAAGAATGGTAACGGGTGAGGAAATCTTGCGGATTGCCGCAAGGGAAATAGGCACGGCTGAAAGCCCGATGGGTAGCAACCGCGTAAAATACAACGAGTGGTTTTACGGTCACGATGTAAGCGGTGACAAATACCCGTGGTGCGTTTGCTTTGTGCAATGGGTGTATCACCGTGCAGGGCTTGACCTACCGTTACACACGGCATCGGCTGGCGGTCTTTTGCGTTGGTATCAGCGCAATCAACCGGAATGTGTCACAAAAGAGCCGATACAAGGGTGCTTGTGCATCTTTGATTTTCCGAAAACGAAATATGACACAGACCATATCGGTCTTTTTGTGTCAAAAACGGACACCAAGATGACAACCATTGACGGCAATACCAAAAACGGGAATGAGAGCAACGGCGGCTATGTCCAACAGCGAACACGCCGATTCATTGACCTTGTAAACTTATGGTACATTATTCCAAGGGGGTTGGTACTTGTGGATTGGGATAAAGCAATTGCAGAAATGACGGACGAACAGGCATATAAGCTCTACTCTAAGGCGGTCAACTACATGGTTGATATGCCACTGCCGACCTCTTGGAACGCGGCAGAATGTTGGCAGAAAGCGCGGAAAATGACCTTGACCCACGGAATTGCTCCGATGCGTCCTGCAAGCCTGTTGGAGTGTGCAACCATGATTGAGAGATACGATGAGGCGGTGATGAAGAAATGAGCGAAGCGGGAATTATCGCCGTTGTTACGGCAATCCTTACTTTCCTTGCGTCTGTTATCAGCGCGGCGTTTGTTTCCATCGGCAACCGCAACAAGACCATTAAGGCTATGGAGGACGCGATTAGAAGCGTCAACGAGCAATCCAAAGCGCAAGACCAAGAAATCCACGCTGAAATCTTGATGTTGAAACAGGAGACTTCGGGGGCGTTTGATTTGATACGCAAAGACATTAGTACGTTGTCAGATCGCGTAGAAAAACACAACGGGGTTATTGAGAGGGTTTTCCGCTTGGAGCAAAACGCCGCTGTAATGGACGAGAAACAGCGTGTCGCTAACCACCGTATTGACGATTTGGAGAAAGCAAATGGATAACACGATGTATGAGGTATACCGCAACGGCAAGCCGACCAAAAGGCTATTTGCAAGCATCCGAAACGCTGAATACTATATCAGTCAGCAGTACGATGGCGCAACCTACACAATAGAGCCTTATTATCCTTGACGAAACCGCTAAGCCTATATCAACTCTCTGTAATATCTTGCACGGATATTACGGAGAGTTCGCATTTTTTGGCAAAATCGTGTACAACTGATAACGCACCTATCGTTGCCAATGCAATAGTACATACTACGCCTTGAAAAACAACCGCATATTGCGGCTTTCGTCAATGTCTATGTGGTCGATAAGTGTTCTCAGAAATGCGCGTTTCTCTGCCGCGTTTAGTGCGTCATAGCGGCTTTGAAAATCTTGCCCTATCAGTTGACGCAGTTGGGTGTAGTCGGGTTGTGGTGGTTCACTATCGGGCTGTTGGAGCGATTCTAGTATACGTTGCCTATCAACTAAGTATTGTTGCTTATCTATCAGCCCATCAACGTAGAGGTCTTTCAGTCGGTCTAACTTGGCTTGTACCTTAGCTGTGTCGAGCGGTTTGCGCTTTGTCTGCTTGGGCTTGTAGTCTGCTTCTGTTTGTGCGATCAGCGCGTCAAGTGTAGGCACGATGTTGTCAAGCACGAACTGTTCTACCTTGTTCTCGCTGACAAAGGTATGATTGCGGCATCGGTGGTTCAGCACGGCGTTGTTGCACCGATAGTTCTTGTACTCATGCTTGACGCGCTTGCTTGTCATGCCGCCGAGCGTACACCCGCACGATGCACAGCGCAGAAGCCCGGCGAACAGATACACGCGCCCCGATTGGTTGTTTCTGACAGAGCGGCGCTTCATTTCCTGTTGGACGGCATCGAACAACTCAACAGGCACTATGGGTTCGCAGAAGTCGGTGTTGCCCCGATACTCACCGAGGTACAATTGGTTCTTCAAGATGCGCCGTAGCGGTGTTGTCAGACAATCAACGCCGTATTCCTCGCGGAGATAGTCAGCAGTCGCTAGTACGCTGTGGTTCTGCAAGTAGTATTCGTAAGCCGCCTTGATAGCTGGCGCGTCATGGTTTGGGACAAGGTGCTTGTCAATCAGATCGTAACCTATGCACAGCCCTTGTGGGGCAAGCCATTCGCCTTGTTGGATTTTGCGGTTGAAAACAGCCCTAACGCGCTCCCCTGTCCTGTCAGCTTCATTCTCCGCAACAGAAAGCATGATGTTGACTTTCATTCTCCCGCTGGCTGTCAGCGTTTCGTAGTCCTCTTGGATTGCTTGCCATGCTACCTTGTGCTTTTCCAACACATCAACAGCTTGGTAGTATAGCTTTACAGAGCGGAAAAAACGGTCAAGTTTGGTAAACAACAGCGCGTCAACCGACAAGCCGCTTTCCAAGTCTGCAAAGAAGCGCGAGAGTGCCGGACGCTTGTTTGGCGGTTTCTTGCCGGAGATACCACCGTCAACGCATTCGCCAACGATGATATGCCCGTGTGCTTGGCAGTATTCCCGCAAGTCCGCAAGCTGCGCGTCAACGCTTAACCCATGCACCGCCTGTTCATCTGTACTAACAAACGCGGACATAAATTGCTACGTTCATGTCCCGAACCACCACCTTTCAAAAAATACCTCATGTAATACTTGACAGCTACGATTGCTTTCTGTATAATGTATCGCACCATCAAACAGACCTCCATTTTCTACCGCCTTTTGCTCAAAGTCACCTCCTTTCAGAGAGCCGCTCCGTGCTGCGAACACGGGGCGGTTTCTCTTTTGTAAAAAAAGATTATAAGTGTAGTTGTTATAAAACCGTCAAAAGCGAAGATTTATCTTGCGTTTTGCAAAAGTTTTTCTTGCGAAACCATGTTTAAGACAGTCATATTGACTTTATTGACTTGGATATTGGCTTGATTGCCACGCTATATCTTGTGGTTGAAAAATAGAACATATGTTGCTACAATAATTCTACAACATTCGCGTTGGTGGAATGGTATCGTAGAGTTAAGGAGTGTGATTTGAGTGAGTGAACGCGAAGAATTGATTGCCATTATTCGTCAGAATCCGCAGATTTGTGATTTTTTAGCCACTCTTTTGCGGCAGACAGGAGCATCGACACAACATCGTCCGGCAGTTCGTAAATCAGAGAAATAAGATCACGCTGGCTGTCTGCCAGCCCATGGTCATAGTTGGCTGTTAGACGGTCAACATCAAATTCAACAGGCTTGCTACTCAAACCGAGTGGCAAGTCTTTTTTTGTGCCTGTCATTAGATACTCATAAGACACGCCGAGATAGTCTGCGATTTCTCTCAATTTCTTCTCTCGCGGCGTAGTTCTACCCGTAGACCATTGAGAAAACGCAGATGATGTTATTTTGCAATCGGCGTAAAAAGTTCGCTTTTCTACCCCTTTTTCAGCCAAAATCGCGTTTATTCTCTTTGCAAATTGCGTGTCATTCATAAGCAAAAATTCTTTCTAAGTATTCACTAAGAAACACTTGACAAATGCTTAGACTTAGTGTAGACTAAGTTTAGCTTGATTGGGGCAACACAAAACTCAGCCCCCCCTTAGCGGGCTTTTTGAAATATGGGTGTGTAGCAATTCCTATATTACATGAACTCCGCTAAGTTGTCAAGCAAAACTTAGTATTTAGAAAGGAGGACATTATGGGATTCAAAGATGCCCGTGTGAAAGCGGGAAAGACCGTCAAGGAAGTCATGGACGAGATGGGCGTGTCCGATGCGGCTGTTTACTCTTGGGAGACAGGGCAGTATATGCCGAGCAAAGACAAGCTTATCAAGCTGGCTGACTTTTACGGAACAACCGTTGATTCGCTGCTAAGGAGTGAATCAGAATGAACGCAATTGTCGGTCAACCAAACTGGAACAGGGTGCTAAGAGCGTTCTTAGAAATCGAAGCGGCACACTACGGCGCGGCGCTGGTGAGTGTGCGGGACAAGGAGGGGCAAGATGGACTTAACGCTGACGCTGGCAATCATCGGAGCAATCACGGTGAGCGTGGAGTTTATGAAGCTGGTCGAATGGCTGGATAAGCCGATGGGGAAAAGACAATGATTCGTTGGCGCTGTGAATTCTGCGGCGCTGTGTTTGACGAGCCGTGTGTGCGAACAAGGTTGGAAAACCTAGACGGGGAACACGGCTGGCAAGAATGGCGCGAAAAATTCTGCCCCGAATGTGGTGACGAGCAAATAGAAGAATTTGAAAGTGAGGATTAGAGCAATGGCAAAGTATAGCATGATGAAATGCGACAAGGCAAAACTTTATGCGGCTTTAAGAGCGCGGAACGTAACGCCGAGTGATGCCGCAAGGGAGTTTGGGTATGGCAGGCACTACCTGATGAATTGCGCGTCTAAGGGAGAAATGACCGAAACGTGTGCGGTATTGCTTGACAGGGTTTACGGCATCAAGCGCGAGGAATACGAAGTCAAAAACGAGCCTCTTGAAATCGCACAGCCCGAAATCAAAGGCGGTGAAATCAACTACGACAGGCTCTATCGGGTGGTCTATGGCGCAATGTATAGCGCCTATAAGCAAGTTCTTTGCGACCGCCGCGATGGGAAGTTTTGAGGTGAGTGACGATGTTGATTTGTGAGGGTTACAAAATGTTCTTCGGTGTGTGCCGGATAACACCAAAGTGCGAGAGCATAGCACCGTTTGAAGAACGCGGCACATGGCTGTTCAAGCCCGAATTTTCGTGTTGGTACTGCAACGGCAGATCGTATAGCGCGGAGATTGTGACGGTTATGGAGGATTGCACATGAGCGTAAAGAGCGGTTGCACGGAATACGAAACGGCGATTGTTGAGATCAACTTCCAAAAAGACAATGCCTGTTGTCAGTTTTGCCCGTTACTGCAAACATACTCCCGCAATATGTGTATGCGGACGGCTGAACTGATTGTAGATACTCGCGGTAGAGGAATGTGGTGTCCGTTGAAGTTCTTGGAAGAAGTGACGGACGATGATTTGAACGAAAAGGAGGAATGAATTGTGGGAATCCCTGTGCTTATCTTAGGTGAAAGCGGGAGCGGCAAGTCCGCGAGTTTGCGGAACTTTAGCGAAAAGGAAGTTGGCATTTTCAATGTGGCGGCAAAGCCGTTGCCGTTTAGGAAGAAGCTGCCGAAAGTGGACGGCGCAACCTACAAGACCATCGAGAACGGATTGCTTACTCCGAGGCTGAAAACCTATGTGATAGACGATAGCCAGTATCTTTTGGCTTTCGACTTTTTTGACCGCGCAAAGGAAATCGGCTACCAGAAGTTTACCGACATGGCGTTGGCGTTTCGCAATCTGATTCAGTTTGTTATCACGAAAACGCCGCCCGATGTGATTGTCTACTTTCTGCATCATGTAGAGCGGCGTGATGATGGGGTGCTGAAAGCAAAAACCATCGGCAAGATGCTTGACGAAAAGCTGACGGTGGAGGGTTTGTTCTCCATCGTTCTGATGGCGCAGACAGACGGCAAAGAGCATTGGTTTCTGACGCAGAATGACGGTCTTTCCACCGTGAAATCTCCGATGGAAATGTTCGCCAGCGAAAAGATTGACAATGACTTGAAGCTGGTAGATCAGACAATCCGCAACTACTACGAACTCAACAACGATAACAAAAAGGAGAAAAAAGAAAATGATTAAGAAGTACGGCGGCTACGAAGCGAAGAAGTCTGGCGGTGCGCGTGAAATCCTCCCCGCTGGCGGGTATGTGGGGCGCATCATCAGCGCGAAAGTCGATGAAACGAAGTTCGGTGACAGGCTTGTTGTCGCGTTCGACATTGACGAGGGCAACTACAAGGGATTTTTCAAGCGCGATTTCGACAACAACAACTCCGAAGATAAGAAGTGGCGCGGTGTGTATCGGCTGAACATCCCCGCTGATGATGGCAGCGAGTATGACGAGTTCCGCAAGCGCAGCTTCAACAACTTTGCGTTTGCCTTGGAGGACAGCAACAGCGGCTACACGTTTGACTGGGACGAAACGAAGCTGAAAGGCAAGCTGTTCGGCGTGCTGTTCCGCAACAAGGAATGGGCGTTCAATGGTCGCTCTGGTTGGACTACCGAGGCTTGTTCTGCGACTGATGTTAAGTCGATTAGAGAGGGAAAGTTTAGGGTTCCGAAAGATAAGCCACTTGGCGGTGCTACTGTTGCGCCGGGTACTACGGCGGCAGAGGACGCGGAGTCTGGTTACGATCTCCCCTTTTGAACCATGCTACACCCTGTAGAAATCCAAAACGCGCTTGACGGGGCGGTTGTGCTGGTTGATAACCGCGAACAGCCAACCCCCCGCCTAACGGCGCGAATAAAGCAGATAGGATTACCAATCGAGCGCGTAACCTTGTCTTTCGGTGATTATTCTATCAAGTGTCCGTTGCCTGACGGCAGTTGGTTCAATCTGTCAAATGTGTGTGTTGTTGAACGAAAGATGGGCGCGGAAGAATTGGCTATGTGCTTTGGGCGAGAGCGTGACCGCTTTGAACGCGAGTTTGAACGAGCCAAAGAAGCCGGAGCGCGAATGTATCTGTTGGTCGAGGACACAACGCTTGAAATGCTATACGGTGGCAGATACAGAAGCAAAATGAAGCCGAAAGCATTGATTGCATCGTTATTCGCGTTCACGGCAAGGTACGATTGCATACCAATCCTGTGCCGAGAGCAGACAGGCGGCTTGGTGATTCGTGATGTGTTACTCCGCGAAGCAAAAGAGAGGCTTACCGACTATTAGGAGGATAGCAATGAAACTGATTTGCACGAAACATGAGTTTTCAGATATGTTGCTTGCTTGCAGAACAATGAATGATTATTGCATGAACAAGCAGACAGATTGTAGGGAAGTTTGCCCGTTGGGTGCTGTGTTTTGGGATTGTAAAAGACCACCGGAAAATGATTGCGTTCCAGAATTTTTGGTAAACCATGTAAAAATTACCGAGGAAAGCGAGGGCTAAATTTGGCAACGGGGAAAACGTACTATTGGCTTAAACTGCGAGAATCGTTTATGACTTCCGATGCCGTTGATTTTCTTATGGGGCAACAGGACGGTGCAAACTATGTTGTTCTATATCAGATGCTTTGCTTGAAAACAATCAACACGGATGGCAAGCTGTCTCGTAAGTTGGGCGAAGTAATTATCCCTTATGACGAAGCCAAAATTGCGCGTGATTGTAAATGGTTTTCTATCGACACGATCAGAGTTGCGCTTAACCTTTACAAAGCCCTTGGACTTATCTATGTAGACACGGACGGCGTTTTGGTTATGGCAAAGCACAATGAAATGGTTGGTCGTGAAACCGATTACGCCGCGCAAAAGCGGTTAGCAAGGGAGAAAACGAAAGCATTACCGCAAGCAGATACAGACAACGGTGTGGACAGTAGTGTGGACATTGTCCATACAGAGATAGAGTATAGAGATAAGAGTATAGAGATTAGAGATAAGATTAAAGAGAAAGATGTAGATATATTGCGCGAGGACGCGCAAACACATACACCAACGGGGGGCGCAGCCCCCGCTGCTGACAAGGGTTATAGGAAAGGGCGCGAGGGCGAACCCAAACAACCGCCGACACGTTTCTTTGTTCCGACTGTTGAGCAGATTCAAGCCTATTGTTCTGAACGGAACAACGGCATTGATGCTGAACGTTTCTTTGACTACTACTCCCGACAGGGATGGCGGCTGTCAAACAACAAACCTATGAAAGATTGGCAAGCTGCTGTTAGAACTTGGGAAAGAAACAACAACAAGCGCGAAGCGCAAGCTGTTGACACGGAGGTTTCAAAAGGGCGTAACTTGACCGCAGCAGAAATTGATGAAATGGAGGGAACATACTGATGCTTACGCCAGAGCAATCCATAAAAGCAACTTTTGATATATTCCCACCGCAAGACGGCGTTATCGAAGTACGCGCTATGGGTGACAAGACCATGAGCGGCTATTACCGCGACAGAGAGCGGCTTGTTTATGACTTGTCTCTGCACAGCAACGAAACTTGGTATTTCGTGATGAACGCCATTGATGAAGCGTGCTATAGCCGCGACCAGTCCGAACGCTTGTTGTATGTCACGGGGAAGATGAAAACGACAAGCGACAAGGAGATTAAAACGCTCCGCTGGCTGTTGATTGATGCAGACCCAAAGAGGGCGGCTGGGGTTTCGTCCACGGACGAAGAAAAGGCAAACGCTCTTGAAACCATAAAGCGCGTTGGTGCTTGGTTGCGAGGTCAAGGTTTCAATGACCCCGTGTTCTGCGACAGCGGGAACGGCTACCACTTGTTGTATCGGATTAAAGCCGAGCCGAGCGAGAGCGAAACTGTCAAGAAGTTCCTCGCGGTGCTTAGTCTGAATTTCTCTGATGAAAAAGTAGAAATTGACACAAGCGTATTCAATCCGGCGCGAATCACAAAAGTTTATGGCACGATTGCCACAAAGGGCGCAAGCACAAAAGAGCGTCCGCACAGGCACAGCGGCATTATATCTGTTCCAGCCGAGATCACGCCGACAGCGTTTGATTGTGTCAGAGCAGTTGCCGCCATGATGCCAGAGCCGGAGAAACCGACTTATCGCAACAACTACGCTGCCCCTGATGCCTTTGACATTGACGGTTTCATTCGCTTGCACAATATCGAAATCCAAAACGAAGTCAAAGAGAACGGAACGCGCAAGCTGATTTTGAAACATTGTCCGTTCGATGAAAACCACAAAGCACCAGATGCCGCAATATTTGTGTTGGCAAACGGCGCGATTGGCTTTCGGTGCTTGCATAACAGTTGCCGAGACAGGCGGTGGCAAGATGTTCGGAAGATGTTTGAACCGTCCTACGGCGAGTTCAAGAGCCAACAGAATAGAACAATCATGCCGCGCCCGAAGAAAGACAGCAAGGCGACATTCCCACCGCCGAAACAGGAGCATGACAAAGCACCGTTCTTGCGGTTGTCGGACATTGAGGTTGTTGACCGTTCGCAGATCGTGAGCATACCGACAGGCATTGATGAACTTGATAAAAAGCTAATCGGTATGAACAAGGGCGAGTTGAGTATTTGGAGCGGCGGCAACGGTAGCGGCAAGTCAACATTCCTCTCGCAGTTGGCTCTTGAAACGGTTGATAGAGGTTTCAAGTGTGCCATGTTTAGCGGAGAGTTGACAGGAAACAGGGCAAAGTCATGGTTGCATCTGCAAGCTGCGGGGCGCGATTATACGAAGCTGGCTGACAACGGCGTTTCGTACTATGTTCCGCGCAAAGAAGCACAGATGATTGACGAGTGGACGGCTGACAAACTCTGGATTTACAACAACGACTACGGCATGAAGATTGATGATGTGCTGAATGAGTTTCAGTTACACATGGAACAGCACGATACCGATGTGATTATCATTGACAACCTTATGTCGTTGGATTTCTCCGAATACCGCTCCGACAAGTACGACAATCAGACGATGTTGGTGTTGCGTTTGAGTGCGCTTGCCAAAGAGTGCAATGTCCACATTCATTTCGTCTGTCACCCCAGAAAGCCGAACGGGTTCTTGCGGAAAGCAGACATAAGCGGAACGGCAGATTTAACCAATGCCGCTGACAACGTGTTTATGATGCACCGTGTCAACAGCGATTTCATGCGGACGGCAAGCGAATACTTTGACAAGGGAACGGCAGAACGCTACAAGGCATACACCAATGTCATTGAGATTATGAAAAACAGAGACTTGGGCGTGTCTGACGAGATCGTAGGGCTGTTCTTTGAGCCGGAGAGCAAGCGGTTGAAGAATACGCCACAAGAAAACAAACTGTACGGTTGGGGCGAAGATTTGATACCGCAGTTCTTTGAGATCACGGAGGAAGAAGCGGCGGCAATGCCTTTCTGATGGGGTGAGCAGATGAAATACTCATGGGAGCAACAGGCGAAGCGAAATGAGCCAATGCCAGATGGATTGAGTTTGACCGACCAAATGGCATATCAGACGCTTGCAGAGTTGGCGGCGCGGTATAAGAAAGGCGCGGTATCTGCGGAACAGGCAAAGCGCGAGAGGGCAGAGTTGGACAGAGCCTATGCAATGCGGTTAGCGTGTGATGAAGCGGCAAAGTGGATGGTAGATTTGCGTGTGAAAATTGAGATAGCACATTCAAAGTATCGCAAAGACCCAACGCCGGAGAACGCGAAGCTGCTATCTGATGTGATTGACGGTTTTGTGAGAATTTGAAAGGAGATTGACAATATGAGGTGTGCTGTTTGCAACAAGCCGTTGGATAGGTTTCACGCTATGAAAATCAGCGGAATTATCGAGCAGATCACGGGCAACGGTTGGATGTGCGCCGATTGCGTAAAGCTGGCGCACAGCGGAAAGATTAAGTATAGGGCATTGATTAGGGAGGACTGACATGGAACGGCTGACATACAGGGGTGAAAACGGCAAACCTTATGTTAGGGCAGATGGCTATTATCAGCACTGCCGAATGAACCTTGACATCGTAGCGGAACGCCTCGCCGCCTACGAAGATGCAGAGGAACAGGGCTTGCTTGTGCGGTTGCCGTGCAAGGTGGGTGATACAATGTATTACCTTAAAGGCGGATATTATAAGCCCAAAAATCTGTGTGAGGTAAGCGAACCTTGTACTGTAAGAGAAATTTCAATCAAAACTGTCAAGGGGAGGCTGAACTACGGTTTTATTCTTAGTAACGGAAGTCGATATAGTTTTAATTCTATCGGCAAAACCGTATTCCTGTTCAGAGAAGAAGCCGAAGCCGCGCTAAAGGAGGATTGACATGGACGAGAGTAGTCAGAACCCATGCAACATTTGCAACCATAAGAATTGCGACGAGTGCGTTTTGGATAGGAGCATTTACAATGACAGATATTGCGCCGCGTATGACTGCTTTCTAAATTATGAGGGAAGCTGTTTGATTTCGGTCAGCGAAGATTGCGGGTGCAGAAAAGCGCACGACGACGAAGAAGCGGAGGGAAAAGACGATGGTTGACAAATGCGAATACTGCCATGAGGACAGCGATTGCGGCGTTCGGGCATTGGATAAAAAAGGATATGCTTTTCTTTATCCGAGCCTTGGCAAGTGGGAGTTGAACATACGAACGGGGCATAACCGTATTCCCAGAACGGTAGAAATCAACTATTGCCCGATGTGCGGGAGGAGGTTGAACGATGGTTGAATATCTTAACGGAGAAGAAGAACGCTTGTACAGAGAGGACATTCAAGCGTTGTTGTTATCAACGGTTTCTGATGTGGTAGCGATTGCTGATAGGCACAATGTTGACCGCGACAACGCTATGGAGCATTTCGCTACCGTTTTCAAAACGATGCAAGAAATATCAACATTCAGCGAATTTGACGGGAGGGCTAACGATGGCTGACTACATCAAGCGCGAAGATGCGATAGACGCGATACGCGAAAAATTCTTTACCATGTCTATGTGCGTTTCTGTAGATGAATGTAAAGGCATGAGGTACGCGCAAGACCTATGCGCGAAAACGGTTGAACGCTTACCCGATGCCGATGTGCGTCCTGTAGTGCATGGGCGGTGGGTGGCAGATGGTGACGGTTATCATTGGACATATAACTGCTCAATATGCGGGTGGAAAGATGGATACCCGTTTAACGAACGCCACAACTACTGCCCCAACTGCGGCGCGAAGATGGAGGTGCAAGATGGCTGATTGCAGACGAGTTGACGATTTAGTGCGCGTGGTGATTCCAAAAGGCGTTTGCGCGATTCTTGGCATAGAGGCTGGCGATGAAATGGAAATATTCGTTGAGGGCGACAAAGTGTGCTATCGGAAGAAACGCAAATACGCTGACGGCGAACGGAGGAAAAACGATGAAGTGTAACAAATGCCCGTTGTTTTACAGTTGGAACAACGAAAACGATTCTGGCGAATGTTGCGGATTGTTTGGTGACGGTTGGGATAACCGCTTGCAGTATGAGGATAAGGACGGAGCAATTCAAGGTTGCTACGTTGACAGGCATTATATCGAAAGGGCAGACCGTGAGTATGTGGAGCATTTGGAAAAAGAAGCCGCATACTATGAAGAATTGATGCGGAGGGGAAACGATGGAGATTGAAAAGCTGATTTCCGAATTGGAGTACAACGGAAACTACGCCGTCGAGCATGATGGCAAAGACGATATTACGGCAGAAGACGGGCGGCTGATGCTCAAAGCCGTTGAAACAATCAAACTGCTGTGGGAGATAGCACGGGACACAAGCAACGAAGAGTATAGGCGTAAGATTGACGAGATGGGAGGGAACAATGCGACTTGACAGGATAATTCTTGTTCTTGCCCTTGGTCTGGCGGCGCTGTCCGTGGTTTTGGAACGCAAGCACAGCAACGCAAGCGCGGGGTGCATGATTGGTGCTTACGGATTGGTAGGGCTGTTGATGTGGCTGCTATGGGCGTGAGCGCAAACACGAAGAACGGTGATACCGTGTATGTCTACACGATGAAGTCCACGGGCGAAGTCATGGAGCGTGTCGGTATCGTCAGCCGCAAGCACCGTGGCGCGGCGCTCATGCTGGTTACGTTCAACGGCGGTCAACGCCTGTGCCTATCATCCAAAGCTGGAGAGATACACAACAATACGATGTGGAGCAGAGAGCCGATGCGGAATGTCTACATTATGAAGATGATTGACATACTACTTGACCGCAAAGCGAAGTACGAAGAACGGATTGCATCGACCAACAGGCGGTTGCAAGTGCTAAAGGAGTGTGGGCGGCGTGGAATATGAGTTTGATATGCGGCACGGTGCCACGCCCTATGAGCGTTTGGCGGCTGCAATCGTTCGACAAGCTGCTCTTGACTACCTTGACGCTTGGCAACGCTGGCATGAGTACAGAGAGGGGTCTATCGGTTGGGAGCGCGGAAGATCGGAGTGCTACGTCATGGAGCGGTGGTTTTCTTCCGATTGGTGCGACGCGCTGACAATGGGGCACGGTGAAGCCGTGCTTGATATGGTTAAAAGGGGGTATTTATTTTGAGCCAACCTTGGAATGTTCGCAGATGGGGCGAAACAAACGCGCCGTGTCGTGGGTGCGCTGATAGAGTAGTCGGCTGTCATTCGACTTGTCAGCGATACAAAGAGTTCAAAGACGGCGTTGAGCAGTTGCGGCAACAGCGGTGTGAGTTCCTACAATGGAACGATGTGTTGACCGACATTCACAGAAAGCGGGTGGGTCGTTATGGCTGACAAGTTGACGCTGACAAAGAACGAAGCCTACGCAGTAGCGGAATTAATTGATATGGATTTAATCAGCTATATCCGAGCAGACACGGAACTTGATAGCATGAAGTGGTTGCGGAACATCGTCCATGCCTACGAAAAGCTGTGCGCTATCGGCGGGTATGAGGGCGTAACGGAGGATGGCGCAGATGGCTAACAAGAACGCCTTTATCGCAGAACAGCACCGCAAGCTGCTTGAAGCCGCCAACAACGGTATGAGGCACGGCGAACAATACACGATGGATTGCGTTCAGATCGTGTTGCACGAACGCTACGGTTGGGGATATGACCGCATAAAAAAGTTCGTTGAGTATGTGGTTGCAACAGCCGACTACTACGCGCCGTCCATGCAGAGGTCGAACATCGAACAGCCAATCTATCAAGAGCGCATGGATAACGCGCTGTTGGCGTTCATTGGTGAGCGTCAAGAGTTTGCACCGTTCGCAGTTCGTTATCCGCTCATTACCGAGCAGAGATATGACAAACCGTTTAAGGGGTGATTAAATGCCTTTACCCGATTTTGAAACAGCAAAGCGTTGGTATGTGGACGAGCAGAAGTCCTTGGGCGAAATCTGCGATATGAGCGGACTTGCGCGTTCAAGCCAAACACGCATTTCCAATATGCTCAAAGCTGGCGGTGTTGAGATCAGACCGTCCAGAGCGCAGTTAGCAAAGCAAGCGCGGTTGGAGAAGTACAAGGAACTTGGCTATGACTATCCGTTTGAGGATAAGCAGAAGCCGCAGAACGAGCCACAGAAGAACCAACAGCCCGAACAATCAGAGTGGTTCATTCCTGTTGCCGACAATGACGATGAGGATGAAGAACCCGAACGCAAAGCTGGCAGACCGCGCGGCTCAAAGAACGGCAGCGGCAAGGCGAAACCCGCCGAGGGCAAGCAAACAATCGGTGTTGCCAAAAAGGGAGACAATGCGAAAGTCCTAAAGCACAACATGGCTATCACCGAATGGGGCGCGGTGGATATGTTCAGCAAGCATGATGTGAAAGCAAGGGTCAAGCGGTATTTCTCTCTGTGTGTGGCGCAGGATATGTCTCCTACTCTGCCGGGTCTTGCCTTGGCGTTTGGTGTCAGCCGTTTCGTGTTCCAGCGTTGGGTCAACGGTGCTGATGTTTCGCCTGATGTGGCAACAGAACTGTATCATGCCGTGTGCGTCATTGATGCTGATTCAGCGCAGAAGATGGTGAAAGGCATGGTTCACCCGAAGTCTGGCGAGTTCTTGATGAAAAACACCCTTGGCTATCGTGATGAAACAACCGTGGTTCAAGAACACGTTGAGAAGCGTCCGAGTGTCGAGGCTATCAAAGAGAAGTATGCGAAACTGTTGGGAGAGTGAGCAGATGCAGAGTGTAGCTTACAACATGAATTGTGTTGATGGCATGGCGCAGCTACCCGCAGAAAGCGTTGATTTGACTGTCACTTCTCCACCCTATGACAATATCCGCGACTACAACGGCTATTCTTTCGATTGGCACAAGACGATTGAGCAGTTGTACCGTGTAACAAAGCCGGGCGGTGTTGTTGTATGGATTGTCAGCGATCAGACCGTGAACGGGAGCGAAAGCGGAACATCGTTCAAGCAAGCCTTGTTCGCTATGGAGTGCGGTTTCAATCTCCACGATACGATGATTTGGGAGAAAGAGAGCTGTGCTTTCCCCGAAGCAACGCGCTACTATCCCGTGTTTGAATATATGTTTGTGTTTAGCAAGGGAAAGCCTAAGACATTCCACCCGATTGAGGACAGGCAGAACAAATGGGCGGGTACAAATGTCCACGGCACATTCCGCGAAGCTGACGGCAAACTCAAACGCCGTTCAAGCACATGGAAAGAAACCGTTTGCAAAGACACAGGTTGCCGATTCAATGTGTGGCAAGTCAACACAGAAAAGAACAATGACACAGGACACCCAGCTGTATTCCCCATCTCTTTGCCAATAGACCACATTCGCAGTTGGAGCAACGAGGGTGACACCGTTATCGACCCGTTCTTGGGTAGCGGAACAACAAGGATTGCCGCCTATGACTTGAACAGAAACTTTATTGGCTACGAAATCAGCAAAGAGTATTTCGATGCAGAAGAAGAACGCTTTGCCCGACACTCCGCGCAACTCAACTTGTTTCTGACAGAAAGCGAGTGATGCCTATGGAGCAGAACGAACAGAACGGCGCAGAAGAAATCATATCCCTTGTCGGTTGCCTCGCAGAAGTGCTTGGCGTTTTCTATACCCAACTCACCCAACATGGATTGAACGATATGCAAGCGTTGACGCTGACGAACCAACTGTTGAACCTTTTGGTTGACTTTTTCTTGGACGATGGATTCTATTGGGCTGACGATCAAACAGAAGATGAAACAGAAAGAGACGGTGATTAAATATGGGTACACGACATTTGACATTTGTGAAGCTAAATGGAGAATACAAAGTCGCGCAGTACGGTCAATGGGACGGTTATCCCGAAGGTCAAGGCGTTACGGTCTTGGAGTTTATCAGAAATAATCAGCACAAAGATAAACTTGAATCGTTCAAGGAAAAAGTACAGCTTTGCAGATGGATTTCAGAAACAGAAAAGGCAAGTATTAACGCAGACATCCGTAGCGGTAAGGTCAACCTTGAAAGAGATTATCCTTGGCTCTGGCGTGATGCTGGCGCAGAAGTTCTTGAAATGATTCGCAAATCGGAAAGCGGATTGATGTTGTTGAATGGTTTTGAGTTTGCTTTCGATCATATTTTTTGCGAATACATTTGGGGCGTTGACCTTGATAACAATATTTTTGGTGCTTATGTCGGAGACGATGAAATGCACGATGTTAAGCCTGTCAAAACTTGGGTGATTGGATTTGCCCCGTCAAAAGACGAGTTTTTATCGGCGTTTGATGAAACAGAAAGCGAGGAAGAATGAATGGCGGTTTACAAAGATGTTGAGGGATTGCTGCTTACTTTCCCGGCAACCCCATTGAGTTTCGCAGAACGCGACAATTGGTTTTATGAGCGTGGATTTCTAGACTTCCGTGATAAGCTGGCAGCACTTCCAAACGCAGAAATTGAGCAAAAGCACAGCATAAGGTTCGCAGATAAAGACCATGTTTGGATAGACGGCAAGCAGTACATTTCTTTGCGGCGGTTTGGTGAAGCAATCCATGAAGCGTACACAGAAAGAAAGAAAAGCGAAGAAGAAAGCGAGGAAGAAGAATGAGCGCATGGATAAGCGTAAAAGATAAGTTGCCACGCAAACGGCAAGTTGTTCTTGTGTCTGATGGAAAAAGCGTTTCATGCGGTATGTTTCGCGGCATAGACTTTGGCTCAAATGAAAATTGGATTTGGCGCGGCAACAGGGATAAAATCGTAACCCATTGGCAAGAACTGCCAGAACCGCCAGAAGAATAACGCAGAAAGCCGTCCTTGATTGGGCGGTTTTCTTTTTTGTTGACAATCGGCGCAGAAAGCGGTATCATAGCGGAAAGCGCAGAACAGAAGCAGAACGGCAAGCCCAGAACGCGCAGAAAGAGCCGCAGAAGAAGCGCAGAAGAGGCGCAGAAGCGCAGAAAGAGCCTCTAGCCCCTTCACGGCTGGCGGCTGACGCGCCGTGGGCTGGCGGATAGGCTGGCGCTGACGGCGTGATGCTATCAGTCTATTAAGGTTGTTTGGAATGTTCCATACAAGTTAGGGTGTGTATGCCTCGCAACGTATAGCAACGTTGCAAGTGATACATACATTTGAACGCTTGCTATATTTCTACGCCGTTTTTAAGGGCTGTACGCCGTCAAAAAGATGTGCGGAGTATAAACATACTGCTATGATTTTTGACCGCTTGTATGTGCCTTAAAATGCGTCATACGATGTATTGAACAAAACAAGCGTTTTCGCGTAGCTGATAGCACGATTGTAGCAGCGCGTACAATGGCATTTTTCGCGCCGTCTTGCCTTGCTTGCTTGCCTTGCTATATACCAATAGCGCATAGCAGCTTGAACGGCTATAGACGCACAAAAAGCGGCTAACCGCTTGTTTGACGGCTAACCGCTTGTTTTGGCTATTGGTTATACAGTTTTTCTATCTTGCTATCAATGCCGGATAGCGTTTTGTTGGTGCTTGCGTGCTTGCTTGCAAGGCTTGTTAGCTTGCTACTGATAGTTGATCGTCTTTTTCCGCTTGCGTGCTTGTATTCTTGCCTTAAATCAGCTTGTTCTTGTTCGATAGCGTCTAGCAGTAGCATATATTCCGCTTTTTGTGTTTCTAGCCTTGATATTTCAGCTTGTGTAAAATAATCGGGCTGGACTTGTTCTTGTTTGGGTTTATACGGTGGTAGTACATAATCGGCTATTGTGTATGATGTTTCAATCGGTTTTTTGTAGTCCTCCGGCAAATAAGGGTTTAACAAACAATGCGTTTTAATGCGCTTGTATAGCCTCCAAACGGCAAATATTAAGATTAAGTAAAGCATAGGCATTAAAAAGATTTATCGGTTGAGTTATCGCGCCAATTAAAGCCGGAGTAGCCAATACCAATTAAAAAGGCGTGGTATACTGCGTTTAATATGTTCCAGCGCGTTTTATATGTGCCTTTTACCATGCCTTGAACATTGGCAAAATGTAAAGCGTCAAAACAACGGGCTTTTTCGCTATCGGTCATTTTTTCAAAAGTCCATGATCTTTCGGTCATATTGCAAAAATCATAATATGCGCTTGTCGTTTTGTTCATGTTCCGCGCCTCCTTTACGCAATGCGGATTTGTTGACCGTGAAACTTAATCCATGTTTGACCGCTCTTTTCATGGTTCCCGCAATAGGTTGTAGTGCTTGCAAGTTGCCCGTCTGCAAAAAATAGATATTCGTTTATCGTGATACTTTCCGCTATCGGTTCATCGTTCATCAAATAATAGTCGTATTCGCTTTCATATGCCTTTTGCAGTTCCTCCGGCGTATCATATTCGGCGCAACCGCTTATAAAGTCATCCGGCTGCATGATAGCAAGTAAAAATTCGCGGTGCTGCTGGATTGCGTTTTGCTTTGCGCTTTCGGAAAGTTCATCAAACGGATAAACCGCAACAGTAAAGTTAATCATTGTTTCAACCTCCAATCTTTAGCAGTTGTCCGCGCTTGTGTCAATCACAATATCCGTCAACACATAATCCCAACTTGTACCGTAATGAGTAATGCCCCAAATATACAAGTCTAATTCTTCATTGTACCAAACTGTCTCATTGGTATAATCGGACAAGATACGCGCTCCAGCGCCACTAATGATATAGAATTGGAAGAAGTCATAATAGCTTTCATCGGCATTTTCAAATTCTTCTATACGTTCTTCAATGGCTTTATAGTCCTCCGCTTCTTCATCTTCCAGACTTTCCAGCACTTCCCGCAAATCTTCCAGCTTTTCAATCCGTTCATCGTCTGTATAAATTTCGCCGTCAATCTCATAATAACGATCATCGCCGGAGTAAATATCCCAATAGCCAATATCGGCGGTCTTGTTCATCAAGTCATTAGCAAGCACACAATCAAAAGAATCTGCAAGCGTAGCATAATCAACGCGCTTGTGTTCAATGCCATAATCGCTAATCTTGTTACCGCAAAAATAATTGCTTGTCCAAACTGTTTTCATAATGTTACCTCCAAAAAATTATTAGTTGGTTCTAGTGGTTTTTTGTGTGGTATAGTGTCCGTGACTGCTGCAACAGTTGCGGACACAACTATTTAGCCTTGCTTTTCCGTTTTGACTATGTCTGCACGGATTAACGATTTGATATAGCCGCTTTTGTTTTCCACGCTTGACAACTTTTGAATAATGTCTTGTTCCGTCTTGATGTTTAATGGCACGTTCAAATTTTTGATGTTTGCTTTGTTGTATCGCGTTTGTGGTGTTTCTATCATGTTGTTCCCCCTTTTACCATGCACAAATTTTTAGCAATTTGCCGTTTACATTGATAACGCTTGTGCTTAAACCAATTTTTCTTAAGTCAATTTTGTCCCCTCCTCTAAGTGTAATGTTGTATTTTGCAATCCAACTTTTTACTTGTTCGCTTGTCTTGTTCATAATAGGCGTTCCGTCCATTTGATAAATAGTATACTTTTTATTTTTCATTTTGTTACCTCCATTTAATTGAACTCAATCTATTTTCTATATCCCCTTGACAGCTTTACAATAACATACTTGATTATATATGTCAACAGGTATTTGCGTAAGTAGCAAATTTTTTTAGCTTGCTATCAATCCGGTAACAGTCCGCCAACAAATCAGCAGCCAAACAACCAAACAACAACCATGATCGGCATATCTGGACTAGCAGCCGGACACAATAAGAGTATACACTATTTTATGTGTACTCTATTTTTTGCTTGTGTACTGATATATATTTTTATGTGTACTGCTATTTTAAGTGTATAGTGTATAGTGTAGTATCAATATTTTTAATCAATATCCAAATATCAATCAAAAGTTATAATAATCTATCTATCAGCATAGCTATTAGCAAAAATGATAGGTTTATGATTATGAATTAAAATTTATAATACTTAGTGATTAGGTGGTATAGGCTAACCATATAACCTACTCACCTACTATGCGTATAGGTTATAGCTTTTCCGTCAAAATAACCAAACAACCATACTAAAGCATACCAAAATAGCCGGAATAATTGAACAAAATAGATATTTAATTCAATTACGCAAAGAGCCAACACAAGATATAGTGTTTGAGCCATAGATAACACAAGATATAGATAGACTATACCTATGGGGTATATGGAGCAGTCTATTAGGGTAGGGTAAGTTACCTAAATATTCGAAAGTAGAATCTCAAAATTAGTCTAAGAAGCTCAAAAAGTAAGAATAATAGGTAGAACAAAGCTAAATAAAGGGGGATTTAGATTTGAGAATAATAAAAACACTAGATTTGGCTTATAAGGCTTATAATAAGTAATAATAATATAATATTATTATATATAAATATAAATAATAAAAAAATAACAGTCCTTTCTCTTTTTCTTTTGGTACTTTTCTTTTTCTCTTTGCTTGCGTGGCTGCCTAGTTGTTTTTGCTTTTTGGGGCGGAGCCCCGCTGTTGACATTCAGCTTGGAGTTTTAAAAAGGGCGCGGCGGGAGATTTGGCTTGACAAGGGTGTTGTGGGAGTTTATACTGCATGACCAACAAAGGGGGCGGTTGAGTATGACGAACAGAGAGTATATTTTGAAGTGCATTTCAGAAATGTCCGATGAGAAATTGCATAGCTTGTGGTTGGAGGAGTTTGACGGCGAAAAGGTGTCTGATGCAATCAAGGACAGGTGTTCGTACTGTCAACTTGGAGCCGAAAACCATTGCCCTTGTTGCGACGATATAATCCCGATAGAAGATTACATGAGCAGAGAGGTTGAGTTTACCGCTGATTGACAAAGGGGCGCGGAGGTGGGAGCATGAAGCTGACGAATTGCAAGGTGCTGTTTGGTGGCATAGAGTTGTCGAGCCGCGACATTGTTTCCATCAACGCCAGCGGCGGTAAGATCGAGATTGTCTCAAAGTGCGTTGGGGGCAACGCCGCTGACGGGAAGTATGTCTGCGAGAAGCGGTACACGGCAAACCTGAGTGATGTTGAGTTCATAGCTGATTGACAAGGCGGTGTTCTGATGGATAATGGGAAAGCGTTGTTGAAAGAGTGGCAAGACAGGTTGGGATTGCAAGATTGGCATATCAAGCTGGTTGACGGTTGCGCTCCAGATGAAATGGCTCTTGAAAACTGCAACGGTTGCACGGAGTGGACGGAAAGCGCAAAGACGGCAAGAATCGAAATTCTTGACGAGAGGTATTACGGCAAGCGGATTGTTCCGTATGACTACGAAAAAACGCTTGTTCACGAACTGCTGCACTTGAAAACGTGCCTTGTTTCTGATGGCGTTGGCGAGTTGCAAGAGCGCGTGATGCACCAAATGATTGACGATTTGGCAAAGGCGTTTGTAAGTGCAAAGAGATTTGGGAGCGCAAACAAGCCGCGTTAGGTTTTAGGTGATGCCGATGGCTGACAAGGTTCTTGAACTGAAAACCGCGCTTCTCGACAAGGGCGAGTTGGGTATGCTTGCCGATTGTCTTGAACTCTGCAAGGCTGATGGTGACTATGCAACCGCAAAACTGGTGTTGGCAAAAGCGGCAGAGTTGATTCAGAGTGGCAAAGCTGATGCGGCGGTGATAGCGGACGATGCGTTGTTGTTCCTTGCCCCTGTTGACTTTGACAGCTACTTGCGGTACATGGAGAAAGACAGGGCGTTTGAGAAGTCGTTCTATGCACCGAGGCGAAAGCAGTTGAAGCCGCTGGTGGATGCTTTGCAAGACTTGGCTGATGGGCGGTTGGAACTGCTGACAATAAGTCTCCCGCCCGGCGTCGGCAAGACCTCTACGGCTTTGTTCTACCTCTCATGGCTTGCTGGTAGGCATCCAGAGCAACCGATTCTGACGGGTTCACACAGCGCTTCATTCGTTGCCGGAACCTATGGCGAAATCCTGCGATTGTTGGACGAAAACGGTGAATACCATTGGCATGAAGTATTTCCAAATTTGGCTGTCACCTACACCAACGCAAAGGATTTGCTGATTGACATTGGCGAGAGCGGTTCAAAAGGCAAACGCTTTGCCACGTTTGAGTTCACTTCCACGGGCGCTGGCAACGCGGGTAAATTGAGAGCTGGTCAGTTGCTTTATTGCGACGATCTAATCCCCGACTTGGAAACTGCGCTTTCCGCTGAACGCCTTGAAAAGCTGTGGCAGCAGTACACCACGGATTTGAGACAGCGCAAGATTGGTGGATGCTCTGAACTCCACATAGCGACCCGCTGGGCAACAAAGGACGTGATTGGGCGCTTGGAGTTGCAGTATGAGGGTTCGGATAAAGCGCGGTTTATCAATCTCCCCGCATTGGGCGAGAACGACGAATCCAACTTTGACTACCCTATCGCTGCTGGCTTCTCCACGAAGTTCTACCATGAGCAACGCGAAATCATGGATGATATTTCGTGGAAAGCGTTGTACATGGGTCAATGCGTAGACCGAGAGGGACGGCTATACTCTCCCGATGAACTGCGGTACTACTTTGAGTTGCCGGAGCAAGAGCCGGACGCGATTATCGCGGTGTGCGACACCAAGGAACAGGGGCAAGACTACTGCGTCATGCCTGTTGCCTACCAATACGGGCAAGATTTCTACATTGACGCGATGGTGTGCGACAACGGCAAGGTGGAGTTGATAGAAGCGCGGATAGCACACTTGCTGACAGATCGCGGCGTAATGCGTTGCCGTATCGAAAGCAACCGAGGCGGGACGCTGTTTGCAACGGAAATCGACAAACAGGTGTCTGCGCTTGGCGGTAAAACCTCAATATCGACGAAGTGGAATCAGACAAGCAAGGCAACGCGCATTGAAATGTCCAGCCCGTTTGTCAAGTCGCATATCCTGTTCCGCGAAAACCGCGATAAGGAGTACGAAACTGCTATGCGGCAGTTGTTCGCATACTCGTCTGTCGGCAAGAACGCGCATGACGATGTGCCGGACGCGCTAAGTATGCTGGTCGATTTCGCCTCATCGTTCAACTCCAACAAGGCAATTATCGTCAAACGTCCGTTTTAGCGGAAATTTTCAAAAACTACTTGACAAGTATAGATTGCAGTTGGTATAATATAGGCGAGAAAATACGGGCGGTGATACTGTGCTGACAGATACGATGCTCAAAGCAATCGAAACGGCGCTGCTGAAAGGCTTTGCTGTTGAGTTGTACCGCAAGCCGGACGGTCGATTGTCTGTCAAGACGGTGTCGCGAAAAGAAATCAAATACTGAATACTCTACCCACGCTCCAAAAGTGGGGCGGGAAGTAGTCCAAAGGGGCTAATCGTCAGAAATGGCGGTTAGTCTCTTTTTCTTTTGCAAGGGGTGAACGCATGACGGATAACGAGAATCCGATTATCTGCAACGATATGTACGGGCGCTTGGATATTTACGCTACAAACGATGTTATCACGGCAGATAACGTGATGGAAGAACTGAATACGGCGCTCCCCTACCACGTTCAAAACCTGTTGCAAGAGGATTTTCTGTACTGGTATCGGCGCAACGTGCAGCCCATTCTGCATCGTAGCAAGGAAGTACGCCCCGAAATCCTCAATATCGTGCAGGAGAACCACGCTGACGAGATCGTAGCGTTCAAAAACGGCTATTTTCTGACGCAACCCGCGTTCTATGTCAGCCGGAACGATGGCGCACAGGACAAGGTTGATAAGCTGAACGAGTTTCTTTACCGCTCCTACAAGCAGCAGGTCGATAACGAACTTGCTGACTGGTTCCACATGGTAGGCAAGGCTGTCTGCTACATCGAGCCTGACCGCGACAACGACCCTGATTGCCCGATTCACGCCTATGCTCTTGACCCGCGCAGCGCGTTTGTGATTTACAGTCTGCGCCCCGGCAACGAGCCTGTTATGGGCGTGAACATGGTGGTGTCTGACGGCAAGGCGAAGTTCGATGTTTACACCCGCGATACC
>Ga0310696_10001099_pt1 | contig 39780 bp, 31 predicted proteins | sample AusTroGonzalo_MG_4_FD_203885 | JGI IMG/M metagenome (GOLD analysis project Ga0310696, IMG submission 203885) | Bovine rumen microbial communities from tropical cattle in Woodstock, Queensland, Australia - Gonzalo_02 (v2) (version 2) | ecosystem: Host-associated > Mammals > Digestive system >... | reverse complement strand
ATAAGCGAATCATAGACGAGGATCGGCAGGAGACTAAAGAAATGGTATAATACGCCTGTGAACTTGAATGTCGAGATTGGTGCGGGCGAGAAGGACTTAGGACTTAAGACTTCGGACTTAGGTTTGAATTCTGACATCGGACTTCGGACGGCTGGCAACAAGTCGTCTTAGGTCCTAATTCCGAAGTCAAAAACAATCGGCAAGCCAAAAGAAAGGAAAACTTCAATGAAATCATCACTGAAGTCCTCTGTAGACTTCTTCAAGGCGGCGTGTGGAAGGGGTTGTCATGCGGAACTTTGGCGGTAGGGCCGAGACTTCGTATATCGAGGTGTGATGGTGTGATTCGCACACCTTGTCCAGTCCGAAGAACCGGCAGAACTTTCTTCCATCGCGTGTAACCACGTCCGCAATCAGGCGATCTATCAATATGCCGCGCTTTGCCAGGTCTATGAAGTCGTCTATCATCGCGTTGAAGATCGTCAGCACCATTTTTGCGCTTCGGTGGTCGGGGTGCACGACGACGCCAGTAAAATAAAGATGGTAAATTCCAGGCTTGTCGTATTTCACCACCATCTCTGGCGTCAGCTCGGTATCCATGAAGGCGCCTTGGCGGATGCGCAAATATGTCGAGTCCGTTACGGGCAGGAGCATTGTGTACGCGACAAGATTTCCGGTTTCCTTGTCGCGGACAACAAAGCCGCTCTCGCGGTTGGTCTTGAACAACGCGATGTTTTGCTCCGGCGTAGTATGGTAGCAGGCGTCGAAATTATGGTCGTCAAGCGCAACTACGTCCTTGACCTCTTCAGCGGTCAAGTCACTGCCGCGCAGTACCTCGTACTTGTCGCCAAACTCGTCCTTGGGCAAGGTGAACATGAAGATGTTGCGATTGAATCCAGCGGCAGGCAAGTGAAGGGCGGGGCATACTAGCGAATCTATCGCGAAGTGTTGGCCGTCGTCCCTTACGATCATCTTTACGCCGTTGTCCTCAAGCTTCACGGTGACCTCTGCCTGTATGCGACTGTTCTTGCCGTTCCGTTTGCGGATGTTCTTTAAGGCTAACGTCAGCGTATTTACGACATTCTTGGTGATCTCAGCGGGGATTGTGCCGGGTAGAGCCGATTGGACGCCTGCGACGGCGTTAGCGCAGGCCGCCGTGTCGGAAACTTTGACGGACCAGACATGAGGCTCCCTGCCTTTTGCGCCAGTTCCTGCCAGCCGAGTTGACGGGATGACGAGGAAGGCCCCTACAGTGATCATCGGGCCGGCAGCAAGGGCTATCCAGACGCCGTTCATGCCCACAGTCATGCCCATCACGAACAGTAGCGCGACTGGGACAATGAAAAAGGCCAGTGCCGTCAGCTTTACCGAGCGGTCGGGACGCCCGATGTACTGGTAATGCGAATTCATCATGTACGTGAGCGCATATCCGGCAAGCCCGATTACCGTAAGCCTTGCCGCATGGCTTGCATTGCTGACTAGCGCAGGGTCGTCAATGCCGACTACGTCGGCCAGGAATTCTGGCGTAATGAACACGATTGCCGTGAGGAAGAGCCCTTCGAGAACTGACATGCACGCGGCAAAGCGGACAAGTCTGTTTATCGCCGTCGTGTTACCCTCGCCGTGATAGACGGTCTCCATGGGCTGAAGCGCTATGCCAACGCCATTGAAGAAAATTGAAAGCCTGATTACGAAGAACACCACGGTCGCGACAGGCAGCACATCCGAACCCCATGTGTGTATCAGGTACTTGTTGATGACGAAAAACAGAAGCGCCTGGAAGAGCCCAGACGACGCGTCGCCGAAGCTAAGCTTCAGTGAACGGAAAAGATCTCGCGGCAGGAACCTGGGATAGAAACGTATCCCACATTTTTTGCTGCACATGAGCCGCGGCAGAACCATTACGATTCCGGCTAGATAGGCAATCGCCGTGCCGAGCGCGATTCCGCCCATGCCAAGCGTAGGGAGCCCCCATTTGCCTGCGCAGAGCCCGTATGAAAGCGCAAGGTTTACGGCTACCTGTGCGCAGTACGAGACCGTGCAGCAGAGCTCTCCTCCGTCTGTATATACAAGGTACAATAGGACAAGGTCAATCGCCTCGAGCATGGCGACGACCGGATACCATTTCAAGTAGTCGACCGCATATCCTGTCGTGGCGGCGTCGGGCGCCATGAAAACGAGATAGGCGCCTTTCGACGCGAAGATCACGACGCATAGCACAAGGCCGAGCACAATAGACGCAACTAGCCCCTGCCCAGCAAGGTTTGCCGCCCGCTCCTTTTGCGTCCTAGCCATTGCATCGGAATATACGATCGAAGTCCCGACGGCAAGTAGCCAAGTGAAGAAGCTCGCAATCATGAACACTGGCATGAGCAGGTTCATTGCCCCAAGAGCCTCTTCGCCAATCATCCGCCCGGCGATCACGCTGTCTGACAAAACAAGGATATACTCGGCGACTATCACAACCGTCGCCGCACCCAGAAAACCGATAAACTTGCGATTAGCGAATGTCATTGTATTGATTCGCCTTCCTGCACGTCATCAGTCACGTCGGCGAACAACTTCATGCTGTAGTATATCACATCAGTAGATTAACGGTCAATAATTCTGCGGCGACAGGCGCAGAGAGCCGGAATAAAGTATAGCGAGACGAGCGTCGAGACGAGGATGCCGCCCACGGAACCGATACCCATCGATTGCCTGAGTTCGCTTCCAAGCCCGCCGCCGAGCGCCATCGGCAGCATGCCGACAAGCGCCGCCGCGCAGCTCATCAGGACAGGACGGAACTTCGACGTCGCAGCCGCCAGGATGTCCCCGGTTTGCCGCCAGGCGTCGATTATCAGGATTGCCGCGTTAACGACAACGCCGACGAGCATGATGCCGGCGAGGAGCCCGAAGATCGAAAGCGTCTGGCGCGCGACGACTACGGCCGCAAATATGCCGAGATAGCTGAACGGAATCGTGAAAAGGATGATGAACGGCATCGTCCACGACTCGAGGATCGCCGCCAACAGCAGGTAGGTGAGCGCAATCGCGATGACAGTTACGAGAGCAAACTCCGCAAACGCCTCGTCCATGTACTCGGACTGTCCGCCGAGCGCCGCCGTGTAGCCGTGCGGAAGCTCGTCCCTCGCATGCGCGAGCGCGCGTTCCGTCACTTCGCCCATGCCGTGCCCCGGCGCGTTGTTTGCATACACAATCGTCGAACGCCGCTTCTCGCTGCGGACGATCTGCACCTGCTGGACGGACCGCGTCACTTCGGCGACGGCTCCCAGCGTGAACGGACGCCCCTCGGGTCCGGGGAAGTTCTGCTCCGCGAGCTGACGCACGCCGTCGGCCTCATTGTAGCGCACGCGGATGTCGTAGCTCCGTTCACCCGCCGAGAACGTTGCCGGCGTAAGCCCCGCAAGTGAGGCTCGGAGGTTGAGGCCAAGCAGATATGGTGTCATGCCGAGATCGTTGAGCACCGCGCGGTTCGGGCGGATGCGCAGCTCGGGACGCCCCGCGCGCACGTTGTTCTCCACGTCCGTCGCGATGTCGGACGTCTTGAGGTCCTGCGCAACCGCAAGACAAGCCTTGTCCAGCACGGCAAGATCCTCGCCCATGAGCTTCACCTGAATCGACTGGGCCGCGCCGCCGACGAGCGTCGGCACGAGGACTGAAGTGAGTACATCCGGCTCCTCGCTCAGCCGCGCACGCATCAGGGCGGAGACGTCGGCGATTGTTTCGCGGCGTTCGGTCATCGGACGGATCACAAAATCAATTTGTGCGAGATGATTGCCGCGACCGACCTGCCCGAGGATGCCCTGCGTCTTGCCGACGGAAACCGTGTGGCGCAGGACAAGTCGCTCGCCCGCCGCGTCACGCACGTCCACCAGTTTCGCGGCTATCGCTTGTGTGCGCTCCGCGGCGCGTTCGAGCGTAATATCGGCCGGATATTCAAGCTTGACGGAAAGCTCGCCCTTATCGAAGATGGGTACGAAGTCCGACTTGACCCTCGGCGCGAAGAACAGGAAGCCGACGACCGTCAATGCCGAAAAGACGAGGATCGACGTCTTTGGGAGCCGCAGAACCACTCCCAGCGACGTGGCGTAAATGCGTTCGGTCCGTTCATAAAGCCAGGTCCACGGCGTCAGCACCTTCGCCAACAGACGATTGACGCCCGCGCCGGAGTTGCCGAGCTTCGCCGCCATCATGGGCGTCAGCGTGAACGAGACGAGCAGAGAGGCGAACGTAGAGGCCGTGACCACGATGGCGAACGGCACGAAGAAGCGCCCCGCCATCGTCTGCATCGTCGCAATTGGCAGGAACACGACGATGTTCGTGAGCGCCGACGCGGCGACTGCGAGCGCGACCTCTCCTGCACCACGCGCGGCGTCGCCATTTCTGCGGGCGATGTTCTCAAGGACGACGATTGAGTTCGCGACGAGGATGCCGACCGAGATGCCGACGGCGTTCATCGTAATGATATTCGCCGTATAGCCGAAGAGAGAGAAGGCGACGAGCGATATGATGATCGTTACGGGAATTGAGACGAACGCTGTCATTGCCATCCGCCAGTCCGCGAGGAACAGTAGCAGCACGAAGCCCGTAAGAAGCACCCCCTGCCAGATGGCGTCCACGCCGCCCCTCACCGTTGCGGCGACATATGCGCCGTCGTCGCGCACCCAGGCAAGCCGCATGCCGCCCGGTATCTCCCCGACGAGCGTCTCGTAGATTTTACGTAGGCCGTCCACAGTCTTTGCCGCGTTTGCCTCGCCGCGTTTTGTCACGCGCATTAGGACTGCGGGACGTCCGTCGAACGTGGCGATCGACTCTTTGCGCTTCGTGCCGAACGCAAACGTCGCGACATCGCGCAAATAGAGGCGAGTGCCGCGCATGGTTCCAATCTCGATCCGTCCGAGGTCCTCGATGCCGCGCGCCTCAGCGTCGAACATAACGGAGAACTCGCGTGCATGGTCCGAGACCTGTCCCGACGGAATCTTGAGGTTGCCTTTGCCTACCGCCTCGACGACTTGCGCGAGCGTAAGACCGGAGGCCGATAGCTTTGCGCGGTCAACGGTCACAACTACTTCGCGTTCTTCGCCGCCGATCAGCTCCACCGAGGCGACGCCCGCGACGGTCGAGAGCCGTCCCGAAAGCCGGTCGTCCGCATAGTCGTAGAGTTCATCTGCGGACTGCTCTCCCGTCAGCGCGAGCGTGACGACTGGAATCGCGTTCACGTCGTATTTCTGCACCTGTGGCTTCTCGGCGCCGCTCGGCAGGTCGCCCTCGATCACGGCGATCTTCGCACGGATATCATCTGCCGCGACGTTCTGATCGACGTTGAGATTGAACTCGAGCATTACCTGGCAGAAGTTGTTTGCGCATGTCGTCGTCATGTGCTTGAGGCCGTCCACCTGCATGGCGGCATCTTCGATGGGACGCGCGACGGAGGTCTCGATCTCTTCTGGTGACGCGCCCGGATAGACGACGATGACCGACACGTAGGGCACCACGACGTTCGGCACTATGTCGATGCCCATGTTGCGCGTCGCGAGTGTGCCGAAGAGCATCAGCACGATCAGGACGACGAGCGTCAGGACCGGACGGCGGATGGCTGTATCAGAGAGAAACATCTTGCGTCCTCACCTCGTCGCCTTCGTTTACAAGCAGCATGCCTTCGAGAATGATCTTGTTCTCGGGCCCTATGGCCGGACGCACGATTTCGCGCCAGCCGTCGGTTTCAAGTCCGGCCTCGACCGCAATGCGCACGGCCTTGCCGTCAACGACCGCAAAGACGGCATCCGAACCGCCGCGATCCGCGACGGCAGATGATGGAACGCCCTGCCCCGTATGAGATGCAAAGACGATTTCGCCATCCAGCAACATGCCGGCGGCGACGTCCTCCGTGCGCGGCAACTGCGCACGCACCTCGAACGTTCGCGTAACGGCGTTCACCGTCGGCGCACGGTAGGTAATTGCGAGGTCTTGTTTCCCTGCCAACGGCTGGGCTAGGCGCACGACCGTCTCGCTAGGTTTCACACGCGCAAAGTGCGCGGCGTTTAGTGAGAAGGAGATTTCGTAAATAGAAGGGTTCTCGATGTCGAAGACGCACTTGCCTGGGCCGACGTAGTCACCGACATTCTGATGCTTACGCGTCACGATGGCATCGTACGGTGCGCGAATGCACGAGTCGGATAGGTTCTTTTCGGAGACGGCGAGGCCAGTTTCGGCCTTTGTGACCGTAGCCTGCGCAGCTTCGAACGCGGCTGAGGCAGACTTTGCCGCGACTTGCGCCTTTTCCAATGCGTCCTTCGTAACTGCCGCGCCTGAGAAAAGCCTCTCCATGCGTTCGGCGTCTAGCTTGGCTTTGCCGACCGTCACTTCCGCTTGTGCAAGCTTCGCTTTCGCCATCGCGAGATCGTCCTTTGCCGCGCGCACGGCATTTTCTAGATTCTGGCGATCCACCTGAAAGAGCGCGTCGCCTTTCTTAACGCGTGCGCCTTCGTCCACAAAGACCGCGTCAATCGTGCCGGGGATGCGAGCCGAGACGCCAGCCGCGTCCTTTGCCCGCACCGCGCCCTGTACGCGCAGCGCATCGACGAACGTCACGCCCTGCTTCGCCGCGCCGACACGCACCAGTGGCCGCGTCTCTCGCCGGTCCGGAGCCTTCTCGGAACATCCTACCACCGCCGTTAGCACCAGCAGCCCACCCCATTTAACCAACCGAACTTTCATTTCTTCTCCTTCTCAATTACGTCGATTCCGACTGCCTGGCGGAGGAGGATGTCGGACATTGCCTCGCCGTAGGCTGATTCCGCAAGCTTCGTTTCCGCATCTTCGCTGACCGCCAACTTGTCCAGAACGGACGAAAGTGTTTCGTTTCCATCATCGTAACGCCGCGTCGCTGCCTCGTAGTCGAGACGCGCCGCCTCAGCCCAGGCACGCGCCGCCGCTGCCTTTTGGCGCACAAGGCGCCTCTGCCGCCAACTGTCCGCCACCGCAATCACGACGGCAGTCATGCGCTCCTCCTGCAGCTTGAACTCCGTTTCGCGCGTCGCTCGCGCGGCACGGTACTGTTGCACATTGCGAAAGCCCTCAAAAATCGCCCATGTGCCCATCAGGGAACCAGCCCAGCCGCGAACCGCTACATCCTCAATTGAGCCGTACATCCCGCCACCGCCCAAGACGACGTTTGGCAAGAAGCCCGCCAACGCCTCTATGACCTGTGCCTTGCGCAGTTCCAGCGTCTGGTCTCCGGCCGCGAGATCCTTGCGTGAGATAAGTCCGTCCCACACCCATTCCTCGACACTTTTCTCAGGCAATGGCGGAAGCGCAAGTAGAGATTTGCCGGATACCTTGAACTTTGCTAGCGGCCAGAGGTTCAAGAGTCCAGCCAGTTCCTCACGTGCCGCCACGGCATCGTCACGTGCCGCATCCAAAGAAGTTTCTGCCAACACGCACCGCGCTTTCGCACGCGCCGCATCTGCTTGTAGCGCATAGCCTTCTGACGCAAGCCGCATAACGCGGTTCGTCAAGGCGCGGGCGCTTTCAAGCTGACGAGCAGCCGTTTCGACACGGCGTTCGGCGACGGCAGTCTGGTAGAAAAGCGCGGCGACCTGCACATCAAGAAGTTGCACCGCGCGTTCGCGCACGATGTCCTTAATGCGAACACCGTACTGCGACTCGGCGAACATAACCCACGCAACTGGAGTGAAGACCGGCTGGGCAACCATTAGCGACGCGGACTTTGCCTGCAATCGATTGCTTTTGAGATCACCGAAATTAGGCACGTCATAGATGCCGCCGTCAACGGCAAAGCCGCTAGCCGAAAGCCCAACCGTCGGCAGAAACGCCGAGAACACCGTCGCGCGGTTGATGCGCGCAAGCTTCGTCTCAAGATCCTGCTGCGCCAGCTTGAGTGAACGTGCATGTGCAATCTCCAGCGCATTCGAGAGCGCCAGCTCGCCTCCCGCGTCGGCAAGCACTCGTTCCGTCTCGGCAATCAGATTCGTCTTAAACGCCTGGGCCGCATCCTCGCGGTATGCTGCATCGGGGTTTGTGCATCCAGTCAGAATCCCCATGGCCAGCGCGAAAAGGAGCATGCGCTTCGCACAGTACTTCATGCCAGACACCACCTGCCGGTATATGAACTCGGCTACCGAATCGCTCCATGTCTCCGCCTCAACGTTCTTAGGCCGAAAGAGAGGATTCCATGAAGAATCCCTCAGCACATTGGCGCAAAGTTGCGACCAGATCGAATTGGCCCAGCGACACTGCTCGTGAACGTCATCGACTGCCATCGCGATGAGTCGCATCAGGCTGTTCTGCACCGGGATGACGTACCGTTCGCGCACAAGATTGCACATTGGGGAGGGGTTGACCATCTCCTGGCGGAAAAAGCCCGCCGCTAGCGCAGTTCCGCCTTGGGTGGCCCTCAACGCGCGCGAAACGCCGAAGATCCAGCCGCGCACGGCCTCGCGCCATGAGCGCGCATCAGATACGTTTGCGTCGATCTTGCACAGCTCGTCGCCTGTGTTCTCGTGAAACAGGCGTTCCACACACGCCTGATACAGTCCGTTCTTGTTGCGGAAATAATAGTTGACCAGTGCGACGTTGACATTTGCCGCTTTGCATATCTCCCGCACGGTTACGAGCTTGAGACCTTTCTCGGCAAACAGCCGCAACGCAACGGCCATGATATTCTCTTTTGTCGTGTCCATCTTAAACCATTGTTTAAAACATGTGTGTAATATACCAAACCTACGGCACACGCGCAAGGGGGTAGGGGATATTCCGGTGGCGTTACGGATTGATATGCGCGGAAATATCTGATACAATTCACACATTCTTCGCAAATGGTTTGCGGAGCCAGAAAGGATTACGACATGAAAACGATTCAGAAGTTCGCTGTGTGCGTCTCGGTGTGCTGCCTTGTCGCGGCTGCGTTCGGAGCAAAGTTGTCCAAGAGCGTGCCCAAGGGGTGGGGCGAGGATTTCACCGCTGCAAGCGCGACGGCGCAGAAGGAAGGAAAGCTGATTCTGCTTGCCTTCTCCGGTTCCGACTGGTGTGGATGGTGCGTCAAGATGGAGAAGGACATATACTCTGACAAGAAATTCATCAATGAGGCGAAGAAGAACTACGTACTTCTGATGATCGACAGCCCGAGGAACAAGGAGATACTTTCCAAGCTCGCTCTCAAGCAGAATCCCGGGCTGCTCAGGAAATATGGTGTTCGCGGATTCCCTTGCACTGTTATCGTGCGACCGACAGGCGAGGAAGTCAAGCGGTTCAGCGGCTATCAGAGCGATGGCGTCGAAGCCTTCTTGAAAGATCTGAAGACCGTTGCGGACGAAGCCGCATCCGCGTCGGCTAAGGCCGCCGAAGCAGAAAAGGCTGCGCCTGCCGCAAAAAAGTGAGGCTTGCGGCGCAATTCGCGTCATGGAGAAGTTTGAGCTTGAGGAATCCGTGAAGGAGGAGATCCGCGCCCGTGTACTGGGCGCGGGTTTCATGAAGATCGTGCAGAGCGTCCGCCGCAACGGCAAGACGTTCAAGATTTCGATGCGTCCCGTGGAGATTGGCGGACGGCGGATGTTCCAGGCCGAGATGGTTGACGAGGGGCGGACCCAAGTCAAGAACATGGAGGCGGACGACGCGGCTGCGGGGCTTGAAGAGATCATCGCGCAAAAAGGAGCGCGCGAGCTGCACCTCATCACGTCGTCCGGCGATCTGCATGTGCGTGTGACGAAGAAGGGCCATGCGCTCGTTTCGCGTTCGCAGGAGATGTCCCGCGAGGCGGTGGTGCGTCCACACGACCGCGTGAAGAAAACGCCTCTCAACTCCTTTGATTCCGCCGCGATGCTCCGTGCGGCGGGCATAGCGGACGGCGACGGCAAGATTCGCGCCTCGATGCGCGGCAAATACGACCAGGTGAACGAGTTCCTTCGTGTTGTCGGCGAGACCGTGGGCGCGTTCGGTGGCGGCGGCGGACGCGAGAGCGATCCGTTTACCGTTGTCGATTTTGGCTGCGGCAAGGCGTATCTCACGATTGCGCTCTATTTCTACCTGTCGGAAACGCTGGGGTATCCGGACGTAAAGGTGTTCGGCATCGACCGCCGCGCCGACGTCATTTCCGCCGCGAAGAAGATGGCGTAGGATCTGGACGTAACGGACAAGGTCGTGTTCATCGAGTCTGACATCGAGAACATCTCGAACGCGGAGATAGGCGCTCCGACGCTCGTCGTGTCCCTGCATGCATGCGATACGGCGACCGACGAGGCGTTGGCGAGAGGCGTTGAGTGGAAGGCGCGGTACGTGCTTTCGGCTCCGTGCTGCCAGCACGAACTGCAGAAGACCGTCGGGGCTCGCGGCGGGCGCGTCGGTTCCGACGCGGACTTCGCCGGAGTGCTGCGACACGGCATTCTTCGCGAGAGGCTTTGCGACATATTGACCGACGCATTCCGCGCGGCGATAATGCGCATACTCGGCTACAAGACACAGGTCGTCGAATTCGTCTCGGGCGACGCGACGGCGAGAAACATCATGCTTAAGTGCGAGTACGGGGTTAAGCCCGGCCAGCCTGGTCCCGTCGGCGAGTATCTTGGCCTGCGCGACTATTGGAAGGTGACGCCCTGGCTTGAGACGCGCCTCGCCGACAGGCTTGCAGGACACATCTCGCGCTTCGAATGAACATCGACGCCATTGTCAGACGTGCGGAGATCGTCCGCGCGATCAGGAAGTTCTTCGACGACATGGGGTTCGTGGAGGTCGAGACCGATACCGTGATAGCGGCGCCGGCGCCAGAAGAGCACATCGACTGTCCGCGTCTGGAATCGGGGGAGTTCCTCAGGGCGTCGCCGGAACTCCAGATGAAGAAGCTTCTGTCCGCAGGAATGGATCGCATATACCAGATTGGTCCTTGCTTCAGGGAAGGCGAGCGCGGCGACAGGCACAATCCTGAATTCACGATGATGGAATGGTATCGCCGGGATGCGTCTTACCTCGACATTCGGCGGGACATGGAAAACGTGATGCGCCTGTTCCGTCCCGACATGGAATTCACGACGCTTTCCGTACGCGACGCATACAGGCGTTTCGCCGGATGGGATCCTTGGAAAGGTGAGTGGGATCAGGATCGCTTCGACATCGACATGGCGAATGTGGTGGAGCCTGCCATCGGCAATGTCGGCGGCGGCGTGTTCCTTTGCGACTATCCGCCGCAGGCGGCCTCGCTTTCCAAAATATCCGTTGCAAATGGCGCCTCTTTCGCTGAGCGATGGGAGTTTTACATGGACGGCATGGAATTGGCGAATTGCTTTTCGGAGCTGTGCGACAGCGAAGAGCAGACGAGGCGTTTTGAGAAGTCCAGGGCGGCTAGAAGGCTCCTTGGGGAGGCTGACTATCCCATGGATTACGGCTTTTTAGAATCGATTTCACGCATAAAGCAAGCGGCTGGCGTTGCCCTTGGCATAGATCGGCTTGTGATGGTTTTGACAGATATTCAAAAAATTTCCGCCGTTCGCGCATAAATTATGCTATAATACACACTTACTTGACAAAGTGCTGTTGGGTGGATTATACACTGGAGAGATTATGGCCATAAAAAAGGCATCTAAAGCTACCGAAAAGAAGGCATCAAAGGCTGCAAAGAAAGACAAGAAATCTGAGAAGGCTTCCGTAAAGGCGACTGCTGGAAAGAAATCCCCTGGAAGGAAGCGCAGCAAGGTGGATGTAGCCGAGCTGGGTGATATTGGCGACGATCTTCCGCCGGATGACGACGAGCTTGAAGAAGCTGCGAATCTAGATGCCGACCAGCTTGCGGCGGAGCTAGAGCGCTCCGAGGTCAAGGCTGCGGGAGAAGACGATGCCGATTCCGTTGATTCTGCGGACAGCGTCGTGCCTGTCTTGCCGGCTGCCGCAGCGGTTGGCGACGATATCGACGCCTCCGACGCAGACACGGTGCTTCCGTCCATGGAAGGCATGTCGATTCTGCGCGAGACCGAGATCAACGACGTGATACAAGATGTAAAGCGCCGCAGCGAGGCGAACGGCGGCTACATTACGTACGAGGAGCTGAACCAGATACTGCCTTCCACTATCGTCGACGCGATTCAGTCCGAGAAGTACCTGAAGATACTTGAGGCCCTCGGGGTGCAGGTCATCCGAGAGGAGGACGTAAAGAAGTATCTCGACGCCAAGAACGCGAAGCAGACCGACCCCAAGGCGCGCGCGGCGGAGATGATAGAGGACCCGATCCGCATGTACCTGCACCAGATGGGCCAGGTGCAGCTGCTTTCGCAGGCGGAGGAAGTGTCCATCTGCTCGACGATCGAGGATGCGGAGACGAAGGCGAAGGACATGTTCAACCGCTTCCTTTTCGCGCCGCCGATGTATTCGAGGCTTCTCGACAAGCTCGAGGGCCAGTGCGAGCGCTTCGACAGGATTGTCACGGACAAGTTCGACGACAACCGCGACGCGTACATGGAGCAGATTCCGAAGTTCCGCAAGGAGATAAAGGACGTCGAAAAGCGCCTTCGCGACGCGAGCACGAAGTATCTCGCAGTGATCGCGAAGAAGCGTCCCGACCAGTCTGCGCTGCGCGGAGCCGAGAAAGGCCTCAAGAACGCGCGCCAGGCCCTGCAGCAGTGCTTCATCGACCTGAGCTTCAAGCAGAAGGTCCTCGAGACGCTGTGTGCGGATGCCGACGAGCGCATATATTTGCCGTACCGCGCTCTTGTGGCGAAGAGGGCGCAGCTGCTGACGCAGCGTCCCTCCAAGAAGCGCGAGGCGGAGTTGAAGGCTGTGAAAGAGCGCATGGCAAGGCTTGAGGATCTCTTCGGCATGCCGGGCGAGGAGTTCATAACGACGTTCTCGAGTCTGCGCAAGGTTCTGAAAGCCGGGCAGACCGCCCGCACGAAGATGGTGGAGGCGAACTTGCGTCTCGTCATCTCCATCGTGAAGAAGTACATGAACAGGGGTCTTTCCTTCCTTGATCTCATCCAGGAGGGCAACACCGGCCTCATGAAGGCCGTCGAGAAGTTCGAATACCGGCGCGGCTACAAGTTCTCCACGTACGCCACGTGGTGGATCAGGCAGGCGGCTACGCGTGCAATCGCCGACCAGGCGAGGACGATCCGCATACCAGTGCACATGATCGAGACGATCAACAAGCTCATGCGCGTGCAGAAGCGGCTCATCCAGAAGCTTGGCCGTGAGCCGGACGAGAAGGAGCTCGCGAAGGAGGTCGATATGCCGCTCGACCAGGTGAAGGCAGTGCGCCGCATGGCGCAGCAGCCGATTTCCCTGCAGTCGAAGGTCGGCGACAACGACGACGCGCACTACGGCGACTTCATTCCCGATCTTTCTAGCGAGAACCCGTTCGAGGTGACGGAAGGGCATCTCTTGAAGGAACGCCTGCGCGAGATACTGAACACGCTCACTGACCGCGAGCGCCAGGTCGTTGATTTCCGCTTTGGGCTTTCGGACGGATTCAGCCGCACGCTTGAGGAGGTCGGGCGCCTCTTCAACGTTACGCGAGAGAGAATCCGCCAGATAGAGGCGAAGGCGCTGCGCAAGCTGCGCCATCCGAGCCGCATGAAGTCGCTTGAGGACTACAAGCAGAACTGAAGGGTTTCACAGGCGGCCGGGCAGTTCCGGCCGGTGCGATGAAAAGGAAAAGAGAAGAAAGGCAGTAAAGGAGGAAAGAAGATATGTGCATTTTGCATGCATTTGATCTGTTCAAGACAAACACGTGCGAGGCGACGGTGATCGCCGCCATCGCGTTTCTGCTGGGCGTCGTAGCAATGTGCGTCGTCTGCAAGCTGTTCTGCAAGCCATGCGGCGGCGACAAGTGCAAGTCCGGCAGGCAGCCGCAGCGCCGTCCTGCTACGGGCGAGCAGCGTCCGTTCGAGAAGCGCAAGCCGCATCCGGCTCCAGCCGACGGTTCGGTCGAGATCTACGTCGGAAACCTCAGCTACGACATGACCGAGCAGCAGCTCGTCGCGGAGTTCGAGAAGTTCGGCAAGGTCAATTCCGTGCGGCTCGTGATGAACCGCTTCACCGGCAAGTCCAAGGGCTTCGGCTTCGTGCAGATGCCGGTGCGCGCGGAGGCCGAGGCTGCATGCGCGGCGTTGAACGACCGCGAGATAATGGGCCGCAAGGTGAAGTGCAACGAGGCCAAGAACCTCATCTAAACGTAAGGGAGCGTTCCCATGTCAAAAGCCCTTGTTCCGCTCGCCAAAGGCTTCGAGGATATCGAAGCCGTCGCAGTGATAGACATCCTGAGGCGCGGTGGCGTTGAAGTCGTCACCGCCGCCATCGGCCCGTCGCTCGACGTTGAAAGCGCGCACGGCATTGTAATGAAGGCAGAAACAATGTTCGGAGACGTTGCCGACGACGAGTACGACGCGATCGTGCTGCCTGGCGGCGGAGAGGGCACCGACAATCTCAAAAACTCCGATGCGCTCATAAAGCGGCTTGTCCGGCAGCGCGAGGAGGAGAAGCTTCTCTGTGCGATATGCGCCGCGCCCACCGTGCTGCAGGAGGCCGGCCTTCTGGACCTGTCGCAGCACGTGACGTGCTACCCGACATGCCAGATGGACGTCAACTGCAACTGGGTCAACGAGCCAGTGGTTAGCCACAACGGCATAATCACGGGGCGCGCGCCCGGTTCGGCCACTATCTTCGCCCTCGTCGTTCTCGAGGCGCTGGAAGGGCATACGATCGCGCATAAGGTGGCGCGTGGCCTTGTCTTCGATTTCTAGGTTTCTGCTGGCAGGGCGAGGTCTTTCCGTCCGGACGGGGAAGTACCTCGTCCAGACGCTTTTCGTTGGTGCATTCGCCGGGCTTGTCGTAGTAGCGTTCCGCTACATGATAGGTCTTGGGGATGTCTGGATAGCGGACGGTCTCGGTGGAACGGGACGCGCCGTGAGGTTCGGCCTGCCTGCGGTTGGCGCGCTTCTAGGCTATTTGCTCATACGCCGCTTCGACTCTCTGGAGCATGCCCGCGGCACCGACAGCGCGATTCTTGCGTTCCATCGTCGCCACGGCTATGTTCCGCCAGCCGTGCTGCCGGTGAAGTCCGTGGCGTCGGTGCTCACGGTCTCGTCCGGCGGCAGCGCCGGATACGAAGGCCCGGTTACGCTGATAGGCGCTGCGTGCGGCAGCGTCGTGGCGTCGTGGTTCGGCCTTTCTCGCCGCGCGAGGCGCATCTTGATGACGGCTGGAATGTCCGCAGGCATATCGGCGCTCTTCCAGGCGCCGCTCGCCGGTGCGATATTTGGCTTCGAGGTACTCTACTCGTCGAGCGACGTGGAGTACGATTGCGTCCTGCCGTGCTTCATCGCATCGACGGTGGCATATACGATATACGCGTATTTCTTCGGATGGGGCGCGCTCTTTCCCATGCCGGCCGGAGTGGCCTACCAGAACGGACTTAGGCTTTTCCCGTATTTCATCCTGGCGATTGCCATAACGTTTGCGGCTCGCTTCTACATAAGCTTCTTCAAGGCGACCGAAAGCTGGTTCTCGGCGCGGCGCAGGTTTGGCTGGGCGAATGTCGTTGCGGGCGGTCTCGTGACGGGAACTATAGGGATGTTCGTTCCGGAGATTCTTGGCTCGAGCTATCCGGTCATCCAGAAGACGCTTGAATCCGGCTCTTACGGAATCGCGGCGCTTCTCGTCATATTCTTCGCGAAGGCGATTGCGACTTCCTTCACCGTCGGCTCCGGCGGTTCCGGCGGCGTGTTCGCTCCGGCCATCGTCTGCGGCGGTGCGCTAGGCGGGGCATTCGGCATCGCGTTCGCCCGCCTGCTCCCAGCGTCGTGGGGAATACATCCCGCCGCGTTCGCGCTTGTGGGCATGGCTGGCTTTCTCGCGTCTGCCATACGAACTCCGCTCACGGCAGTCGTAATGGTTGCGGAAATTTCCGGCAACCACCAGCTGATCGTGCCTGCAATGTGGGTTTGCGGAATATCGTTCTGGCTTAACAACGGATGGTCGCTCTATAGAAGCCAGCCCCACAACCGCGAGGCCTCGCCCGTGCATGACTGAAGCACGTTATGGTATAATACGCAACATGGCAGTAGATAGACTACAGCGAGTAAACTCTCTTCTCAAGCGCGTCGTGGCCGAGAACATGTTCTCGATCATGCAGGGCGATTCTGTCCAGCCAGGGCTTATAACCGTGACTGAAGTATTGTGCGGAAAGGACCTGCGCGATGCGACGGTCAAGGTGTCCGTCTTCGGCGACGACGCGTTGAAGGAGACTGCGCTCCAGCACCTTCGCCACAATGCGCGGCGCTTTCAGGCGGCCGTCAACCGCGAAGTCAAGATGAAGTTCACACCGCGCCTCACGTTCCAGCTCGACCGTTCGCTCGAGAAGGGCGACGAGGTGCTTGCGATCCTTTCGAAACTAGATGGCGAATCTAACCCAGCTTAGGATGCTCGAGGAACTGGACGGGCTGGTTCTCGTCGACAAGCCCGAGGGCATCGCGTTCTCGACCGTCGTAAAGACGGTCAAGCGCAAGTTCAATCTCGTGAAGCTCGGCCATGGCGGCTCGCTTGATGCGTTCGCGTCGGGACTCATGGTGCTTCTCCTTAACGATGCCAACCGCTATGTCGATCGCATAATGGGGGCGGACAGGATGTACGAAGGCGCGCTTCTCTTCGGCGAAACGACGGATACCGGCGACCGAATCGGGAGGCCCGCGCCCGCCCCGGAACATCTCCTCAAGGTCGAAGAAGCCCGTGGCGACGTGTTTCAGGTAGAGCCGCGCTTTTGCGCAGTCCGCCGCGAGGGGACGGCGGAGTACGAAATCGCCGACACAGGCGAGCACAAGCAGTTTCTCGCCCACATATACAAATTTGAGCTTGAAGGCGGTCCGTCCGCAGCAGAGAAACGCGGCGAATCCGTCAAGTTCTCGCTTTCCGCGACAAAGAGCCTCCTGCCGCGCGCCCTTGCGCAGGACATGGGGGCGACGCTCGTTTCGCTCCGCCGCACGAAGATCGGCAGGCTGGACGTGGCGGACGCGATTCCGTTCGACAAGCTTCTGGATATTGGATTCGGGGATTTCCCGTCATGCGTGACTCCGCTTTCAAAAGCGTTGCTGTAGGCTTTTTCGACGGAGTTCACGCCGGACACCGAGCGATACTTGCGAACGCCGACGCGGCGATCACTTTTCGCGAGCATCCGCTCTCGGTCGTCGCGCCGGATCGTGCGCCTCGCCTAATAATGTCCGCCGAAGACCGCATCGCGGCAATCCGCGCCTGCGGAGTGGACGAGGTGATCGCGCTCAAATTCGACCGCGACACGGCGCGCCTCTCGCCGAAGGAATTCTCGGACATCCATTTCCTGAAGAGATTCGGGACTGATTCTTCCGGCATTCGCATCATCTGCGGGGAGAACTGGCGATTTGGAAAGGACGGCGTCGGCGACGCGCAGGCTCTGCGGGACATGGGTTATGGTGTCACGGTCGTTCCGTACGCCGAGTTCAAAGGCGCGCCGGTCTCGTCCTCGCGCATACGCGACGCCCTTGAGTGCGGACATGTCGAGGACGCGAACGCAATGCTTGGGCGCCGCTTCGGAGTGTCAGGCGTTGCCGTGGAAGGCAAGGGCGAAGGGCGCCGCATTGGCTGGCCTACGCTCAACCTGGAGCTTCCGTCTCTCATGCTGCGTATTCCGCTTGGCGTGTACGAGGTCGTGGTGGATGGTTCTGTTGGAATCGCGAACTACGGACTCGCTCCGACATTTGGCGAGCGCGCATGGAGCCGGCCAGTCATGGAAGTGCATTTTCCGGACGTCGTTCCGAAGTCCGGGCGCTCCAATTCCCGTGCGGTCGAGCTCGTGCGTTTCGTCCGCCAAGAGCGCAAATTCGACTCTATCGACGGCTTGAAACGCCAGATTGCCGCGGACTGTGAAGCCGTATTCGGTGCGCGGCATCCGTCGCAGGCCTTTGACACCGCTAGCACCTTTGTTGTATAATTCCAATATTAAGGAAAAAACATCATGACAACTAAAACAACCATGTCCATCGCGATGGCGCTTGTCGGCGCATGTTCGCTTGCGGCCGGGCTTGAGCCCTGGCAGGATCCGCAGGTCAATGAAATCAACCGCCTTCCTGCGCGTACTCTTATCGTGCCGAGCGAAACGGAGGAGATCGCAATAGGTATTGCGAACGGCGAGAAGAGCAAGTATGCTTCGCGCTACGTGATGTCGCTCAACCGCGAGTGGGATTTCAAGTGGAAGCCATCGCCCGAGCAGAAGTGGCAGAAGGAGTGCAAGGTCGCGGTTCCCGGATGCTGGCAGCTCCAGGGAGAGTTCGATCCGCCGCTCTACGTCAACGTAAGGTATCCTCTTGGCTTCGACGCGACTGGCAATCCGATGATCGACCCTCCGAAGGATTACACGTCGTTCAAGTACCGCAATCCGGTCGGCCTCTACACGACGACGTTCAAGCGTCCGTGGCGCTGGTACTTCCGCCGCACGGTGCTGCGCTTCTATGGCGTCGGCAGCGCATTCTACGTGCGCGTCAACGGCAAGATGGCAGGCTACGCCGAGGACAGCCGCTTGCCTAGCGAGTTCGACATCAGCCCGTTCCTCAAATGGTTCGGGGAGAACAAGATCGAGGTCGAGGTGTACAAGCATTCCGACGGAACGTATCTGGAGGACCAGGATTTCTGGCGCCTTTCCGGAATCTTCCGCGAGGTCCTGCTCGTTTCCGAGAACAAGAACGCGCCGAAGGACATGGTCGTCGAGACGTGGCTTGCCGATGACTACTCGCATGGCAAGTTCACCATTCGCGACGAGAACGGCAAGGAGCTGAAAGTGCGCGATGTGGACAAGGAAAAGCTGCACCTCTGGAACGCGGAGTTCCCGTGCGTTTACGTGACGCCGCTTGAGCACAAGTGGGGCTGGTGGATTTTCGGCGGCACGGACTACTACGCGGTGTCTCTCGGCTTCAGGAAGGTCGAGATCCGCGATTCCGTCATCTACCTGAACGGCAAGCGCGTCCTTTTCAAGGGCGTGAACCGCCACGAGATGGATCCGGAGACCGGCTACACGATGACGCAGGAACGCATGAAGAAGGATATCCGCATAATGCGCGACTTCAACATCAACGCCGTGCGCACGTGCCACTATCCCGACGTTCCCGAATGGTACGACCTCTGCGACCGGGACGGCATCATGGTAGTGTGCGAGGCCAACATCGAGTCCCATGGCGCTGGCTACGGCGAAGGGTCGCTTGCGAAGAACCCCGCCTGGAAGAAGAGCCACGTCGAGCGCGGCACGCGCATGGTCAAGTTCTTCCGCAACCATCCGTCGATTCTCATCTGGTCGCTTGGCAACGAGGCTGGCGACGGCGAGAACTTCACGGCCGAATACAAGGCGGTCCGCGAAATAGACCCGACACGTCCCATCCACTACGAGCGCGCGCAGAACGGCGCGAACACCGACATCTTCTGTCCGATGTACGCTCCTCCGGAAGCATGCGAACGCTACGTGTCGTCCTCTCCCGCGAAGCCTCTCGTCCTCTGCGAATATACCCACGCCATGGGCAACTCCAACGGCGGCGCGATGGAGTACTGGGATCTTGCTCGCAAGTACCCGTCGTTCCAGGGCGGCTTCGTGTGGGACTTCGCGGACCAGGCTCTTTGGAAGCAGGGGGCCGACGGCCGCAGAAGCCTTGCGTACGGCGGCGATTTCGGCGACGTTCCGAACGACGACAACTTCAACTGCAACGGGCTTTTCGACGCGCTCCGCAATCCGCATCCCGGCGCGTGGGAGCTGAAGCATGCATACCAGTCCATCCACGTGACTGCGTTCGACTGGGCGACGGGAGAGGCGACGATCAAGAATGAGAACTTGTTCGTCACGCTCGACGACTACGACGGCGTGGCGATACTCGAGAAGAACGGCGAGAAGATCGCGTCCAGGTTCATTTCGCTCGAAGGAATCGGTCCCGGCAGCTCCAAGAAGGTCAAGGTCGAGAACATGGGCGATGCTGACTCGGTCCACTTCCGCTTCAATGGCTATGGCGACGGCGTCGCGTGGAACCAGTTTGTCAAGGAGCCGTTCAAGCCTGTCGCGGCGCCCTCTCTCGCCAATGCGAAGGCTGTTGCGAACCACGACTTCAAGATGAACTTCTGGCGCGCTCCGACAGACAACGACCGTGGCTGGAAAATGCCGGAAGTGTGCGCCGCATGGAAGACCGCTACCGAAACGCAGAAGCTGCCTGATGGCGTCAAGGGCGATCTCAAGGTCTATAGGCTCGAGGACGGCGACCTCTTCGTCGATTGGACCGTTACCGTGCCAGCGGGGCTTCCTCCGATTCCCCGCGTGGGCCTTACGTTCCAGATTCCGCTTTGCGGCAACGGCGAAGCGAGCTGGTACGGCATGGGGCCTTGGGAGAACTACTCGGATCGCGCAACGGCCGCGGTGCTCGGCATCCACAGGGCAACGATCGGCCTTGTCGGCGGCTTCGCAGGCAACGGCGGCACCATTACTTATCCGGCATCGCGCCTAAATCCCGACAACTATACGGAGCCTGGCGAGCAGGGCTACCGCACTGGCTGCCGCTGGGCGAAGATCGGCGGACTTGAGATCAAGGCTCTAAACGCGCCGTTCGGCTTCAACGCCTGGCCCTACACACAGGCGATGCTGGAGGCCGCGAAGCATCAGACCGACCTTGTCGAGACCGATTCGATAACGGTAAACGTCGATGCCGTGCAGATGGGTGTCGGAGGTGACGACAGCTGGAGGTCGAGACCTCATGCGCCGTACATGCCAGGCGCCGGAACGTATCGCCTTTCGTTCATTGTGAAGGGGCTCTGACGCAAAGACCCTCCTTGCCGTGCCATAGCGCGTCAACATGAAGTCCAAGACGTTTATAGATCAGGTTGAGGTGATTGTCCGCTCGGGAAAGGGCGGCGACGGCGCGATGTCGATGCGCCGCGAGGCTCTCGTCGAGTTCGGCGGGCCGGACGGCGGCGACGGCGGACGCGGAGGCGATGTCGTCTTCGTCGCGTCGGAGCACGTGAACTCGCTGCTTTCACTATACTATGATCCAAAGTGCTTTGCGCAGGACGGCGAGGACGGCAAGCGTCAGAAGATGTACGGGAAGCGCGGCAAGGATCTCGTCATTCCAGTTCCGCAGGGCACTGAGGTATATGACGCGGATTCCGGGCTTCTCGTCGCTGACATAACTGAGCCCGGGCAGCGCGTGATTGTCGCGAAGGGCGGCGCGGGCGGTTTCGGGAACGTCCATTTCAAGTCGTCCGTAAACCAGGCTCCGACGGAGCACACTCCCGGCGGCCCAGCCGAGGAGCGGCGGCTAAAGCTGGAGCTGAAGACAATCGCAGATGCCGGGCTTCTTGGCTTTCCAAACGCCGGAAAGAGCTCTTTGCTCGCCGCGGTTTCGGCTGCGACGCCGAAGATTGCATCGTATCCGTTTACGACTCTGAATCCGATCGTCGGGACGATTGTCTATGACGACTACGCTAAGATACGCCTTGCAGACGTCCCTGGCATCATCGAGGGCGCGGCGAAGGGCGTCGGTCTCGGGCTTGCATTTCTTCGCCACCTAGAGCGGGCGCGAGTGCTTGTCTATGTAATCGACATGGCGGGAACGGATGGACGCGAGCCGTGGACCGACTACGAAGTCCTGAAGCGCGAGATAGAAGAGTATTCCGCAGAACTCGCCGAAAGGCCGTTCGTCGTCGTTGCGAACAAGATGGATGTTCCGGTGTCCAGCGAGAACCTTGAGCGTTTCATAAAGGAGACAGGCGTACGGCCGATTGAGTCAACATGCGCGGAAGGTTCGGCGAATGGGCTTGCCGCATTCAAGGCGGCTCTTCGCGACATTGTAAAGCCGAAGACCAAGTTCCACCATGCGCATGCCGAACATGGCCTCGACCTCAAGGACATGCCCGACACTACGGGCGAGGAGGTGCCCGCCGAGGCGCTTAAGTTCGCAACGTTCCTGAAGCTTGAGAAGCCAAAGGAAAAGAGCCATCCGAGCAGAGGCAACATACATTGATTTACAAGGAGAAAACAAAGAGATGAAGAAGTTTCTAAGCGCAAACGAAGCAGTGGCGCATGCAGCGGCCCAGGCGGGCTGCGCGGTCGCGTCCGCGTATCCTGGCACGCCATCGACGGAGATCCTGGAGAATGTCGCGAAATTCAAGGACACCATCCGTTGCGAGTGGGCGGTTAACGAGAAGGTCGCAGTTGAGACGGCGGTAGGTGCGTCGATGGCTGGTGGACGCGCCCTGACTGCGATGAAGCACGTCGGGCTGAACGTCGCGATGGATCCGCTAATGACGTTTACGTTCGTGGGCCCGCTCGGCGGCTTCGTCCTCGTTTCCGCGGACGATCCTGGAATGCACTCGTCGCAGAACGAGCAAGACAACCGCAACCTCGCCAAGTTCGCACGTGCGCTTCTTCTAGAACCTGCCGATTCGCAGGAGGCGTACGACATGACCTGCGAGGCGTTCGAGCTTTCGGAGAAGTTCCGCACTCCGGTCATAATTCGCCTTACGACGCGCACGAGCCATTCGGCTTCGCTTGTCGATCTCGGCGACTTCAAGCCGACGACGCGTCCGCTCATTCCGTATGTGAAGGACATCCGCCGCAACATCCCCGTCCCCGCTTTCGCGCGCGGACAGCGTCTCGCCGCCGAGAAGCGCACGGCGGCGATGGAGAAGGCCGCGAGCGTCTCGCCGTTCAACAAGATCGTGAAACCGAAAAAGGGCGTAAAGGTCTCTGCGAAGGCGAAGTCGCTCGGCATTGTAACCTCCGCCGTCGCGTATCAGTACGTCCGCGAAATCTTCCCGGACTGCAACATACTTAAGCTTGGCTGGACGAATCCTCTTCCGAAGTCGCTTGTCGCGAAGTTTGCAAAGAGCGTGAAGAAGCTTCTTGTCGTCGAAGAGCTTGATCCGTTCCTTGAGGACCAGATAAAGGCGATGGGACTTAAGGTTCTGCCGCACAAGACGGAACTCAACATGCTTGAGCTTAACGCCGACCGCCTCCAGAATCTCAGGCACGAGATTCTTGGCGATGTTCCGAAGGCGAAGGCGGCGAAGGCGAACCTGACTCTTCCAACACGTCCGCCGGTTCTCTGCGCTGGATGCGGGCACCGCGGAGTCTTCTACGTTCTTTCCAAGCTCGGGGCAATCGTGACCGGCGACATTGGCTGCTACACGCTCGGCGCGTTTCCTCCTTTGAACGCGATGGATTCCACGATTTGCATGGGCGCCTCCATCGGCAACGCCGCCGGAATGAAGAAAGCCGGCTTGAAAGGGCGCATCTGCGCGGTGCTTGGCGATTCCACGTTCTTCCACAGCGGCATCACGGGCATACTTTCCGCGTTCTACAACGGAACGCCAGTTACGACGGTCGTTCTAGACAACCGCATCACGGCCATGACTGGCCATCAGGACAACCCCGGAACCGGCAAGACGCTTGCGGGCGATCCCGCTCCGGTCACCGAGATTGCCGACATCGCCAAGGCCTGCGGATACAAGCGCGTCGAGAAGGTCTCCGCCGACGACCTTGCTGGACTTGAAAAAGTTCTTGCGGAGTCGATGGATTCGGGGGAGCCCGCGCTCGTCATCGCATACGCGCCATGTCGCATCGCGGCGAAGCTTACCAAGGAAGGTCTCTGCGAGGTCGATCCAGACAAGTGCAAGGCCTGCGGAGCGTGCTTCAGGATGGGGTGCCCCGCGATGATTAGGGGCAAGGAGATACGCCCTGGCCATTTTCAGATGGTGATTGATCCAAACCAGTGCGCTGGCTGCAAGCAGTGCGGCCAAGTCTGCAAGTTTGGCGCAATCAAGCGCGTTAGGTAAGAGCAGAAATCATCTCTTGGTTCCGCTTACACAAGCACCTTTAGAAGATCAAGAGCCGACAGTTTAATGGCTTGGCCCTTGTTAGGCAATGCGTTCATCGCAAGCGTGGTCTTGCCAACCTGACGAGGTCCAGACAAAAAAACCATCTGCCTGTTGCTGACGAAATGATCTCTGATTAAATTCTCGTATATGCGCTTCATGGTGCATATTATAGCATATACTGTGTTATCCGACAATTACCAAAATCGAGCCTTATCTAGTTTGGTCGTTACCAAAATCGACTTGTGTCTAGTTTGGTTTGACAAAATGCCTCTTCATCTCTTGCTTCCGCTACCCTGCAAGCGCCCCTGCGCATCGCGGTAGGTGGTTCTGCCAGCACTGTCGGTAGAAGAGGATCCCTGTAAGCGACCCATTGAATCGCGATAAGTCGTTCTCCCATAGCTGCCTGTCGTCTTTGTTCCAATCAGCCGTCCTTGCGAATCGCGCCAAGTGGTCGTCGTATTGCCAAAGCACGCCACAGCAAAGAAAACAGCACAAACAATCATTGCATTCTTCATGGCAACCTCCTTTTCTGTCGTTGAAGTTGTCGGGATTCCCTTCATTGATGCACTAGATACATCATCAGTGCTTCTTGTGGTGGTGGAAGGCGGTGCCGTGGCCTGAGAGAACCGGCACCCCCAGGTGGTACTTGATCGCGAGCGCACGCACCAGGAAGATCATCGCCATTCCGGAGATGTTTCGCACGTAAACGCTTTCTACGCCGACGAACGGCAGCAGATAGTAGAGGATGCCCCCTGCGGCGCATGCGAGCGCGTACAGCTCCTTGCGGAAGATGAGCGGCACTTCGTTGATGCAAATGTCACGCATGATGCCGCCGAACACCGCCGTTACGACACCCAAGACTATGGCGCACCAGGGCTGGTATCCGTACATGATGCTCTTTTGGAGGCCAATCATCATGAAGAGCGAAATTGAGATCGTGTCGAACACGAACCATGTTATCTGCCCGCTGATGAACCGCCGGCCGAACAGCCCGACGGAGATGACTGCAGCTGCGGACGCGAGCAGGTAGAACGGATCGGACATCCAGAACGGCTTGGCGCTGATTAGCACGTCGCGCAGCGTTCCGCCGCCGACCGCCGTGATGAAGCCGATCACGCTTGCGCCGAACCAGTCGAAGCGCTTGACGCTTGCTAGACGCACGCCGGACATGGCGCCTGCAAAGGTGCCGATGAATTCCAGTGCGCGTATGAATAGGGACAGTTCGTCCGAATAGTCAACCATGGTCTCCTCCGATTGACGGATAGTATATCAAATATCGACGAGTCGCGGCGAATGGCGATGGCGGTATTCTGTCGGCGCGATTTTGTAGATGTTTCGGAACGCCTTTATGAAATGACTCTGGTCGTAGAAACCAGCATTGAGGGCGATGTCCGCAATTGTGGCATCAGTCGTCTCAAGCGCCTCGCGCGCCCTGTTGAGGCGCAGGCGCAGCGCGTATTTCGCTGGCGTTTCCTTGAACGTCTCGCAGAACAGCCGCCGGAAATGCGTTACGGAGAGATTGGTCTGCTTTGCGAGCGTTGCCAGAGAGGAGGGCTCGCCGTTGTGCTTGATCATCCAGTCTATCGCCGGCTGCAGATTGGCCCTTGCAAGTTGTGGCCGCTCCGCCTTGTCGGTGTAGTAGAAGCCGCACATTGTGCCGATGAGATTTCCCTTCGCGTCATGAAGGGGAAACACGCTGTAGATCGTTGGATGCGGAGACCTGTCAACGGTGGCGCGGTTTACGCCTCCGACAACGGCTCTGTCGGTCTTGCGAACAAGAGCGTCCCTTGCGAGACATTCCTTTGCGATCGGCTCGGGGAAAAGGTCGCTGGACTTCTTGCCGATGGCGTCGAACTCGTCCCTAAGCGCTGATATCTCGCAGTTGCGGGCGTTGAGCGTCACGATGCGGTCGTTGATGTCCTTGATGTAGAACCCGACGTTGGGTAGTGCGTCCATCATGCGCTTCACGTGGACGAAATTTTGCCCTGCGCGCTTCAGGAACGCCTGCTGGAAGGCTAGCTTCGACTTTCTGCTGTTCATAGACATGGACATATTATACACTTATGAGCCTATGTATTGCAAGCATGGCGTTCCCCGCTGTTCATCCGCATAAGATTCAAGTGACGTTTCAACTTCTATCCCACTTTATCCCGTCAAAAAAGGAACTTAAAGTGGAATATAAGTTCATACTTCCCTAAATGTCACAATTTTGGTATCATATAGGGCACAAATAGGAGAAAGTACCCATGATTGGAAGAAAAAGAGAATTGGCCCTGTTGCAAGAATGCCGCAATGCGGACAGATCGCGCCTTGTCGTAGTCTATGGAAGACGTCGCGTCGGCAAGACTTTCCTCATCCGCGAGGCATTCGATTACAGTTTTACTTTCACTCACACCGGCATAGAAGGTGGAACGTACGCCGAGCAACTTGGCGGTTTTTGGAACTCCATCAGAACGCAATTCAATCTAGATGCGGAGCGTCCGAAAAACTGGATGGAAGCATTCGAACTGCTCAAAAAAGGATTATCGCAAAGCCACGACAAGCGGAAATCGATATTCATTGACGAGCTTCCATGGATGGACACCAGACGTTCTGGTTTTGTCAAAGCCATTGCATCCTTCTGGAACGGATGGGCAAGCGCCAGGAAGGACATCATAATGGTCGTCTGCGGCAGCGCCGCAGCTTGGATGACCAAGAAGATACTCCAGAACAGGGGGGGGCTTTTCAATCGCGCTAACCGTACAATATACCTCGAACCGTTCACCCTCGCCGAGTGCGAAGAGTATATGGCGTCCAATAACATGCCGATGTCGCGCAAAGACATAACGCTTGCCTACATGGCATTCGGAGGAGCTCCCTACTACTGGACACTGCTAGAACGCGACAAAAGCGTAGAGCAGAATTTCGATATCCTCTTTTTCTCGAAGAATGCGCCACTTGCCATCGAATTCAAGCGCCTGTACCGCTCCGTATTTGAATCACCCGAGCCGTATATCGCCGTAGTGTCAACACTTGGAACTCGAAAGGCTGGATTGACACGCGAAGAAATAGTACATTTGACGCCCAATGTCAATAACGACGGAACACTGACCGAAATACTCGAAAACCTCGAACTCAGCGGCTTCGTCCGCCGCTACTCGGCGACAGGCAAAATCAAGCGCGATTCGATATACCAGCTGATCGACAACTACACGCTGTTCTACTTTCAGTTCATACGCGATTATGCGGGGAAGGACGAGGCGCATTGGTCACATATGAGGCAGGACCAGCGCCGTGTCGTCTGGGAAGGTCTCGCATTCGAACGCATCTGCCTCCAGCATACACTGCAGATCAAGTCTGCACTTGGGATATCAGGTGTCGCCACTGAGGAATCGGCGTGGGTGAAACATGCCGACAGCAACGAGGGCGGAGCCCAAGTTGATCTCGTCATCCAACGTGGTGATCGCGTGACAAATCTCTGCGAAATGAAGTTTGCATCAGGTGAATATGAGATATCCGCGGCATACGAAACTGCCTTGCGAAACAAGATGGAGGCCTTTCGCCGCGACACAAAAACGAAAGACACCCTGCACCTGACATTTGTGACGACCTATGGACTCGTGCGCAACCGCCATGCGTCAATTGCAAGGTCGCAAATAACCCTCGACGATCTTTTCAAGCAGTAGTACTATAATACATGGCGTTAGCGGCAGGGCCGGCAAATCTGCTTTTGGCGGTGTAGCGGCATGTCCGCAGTGTCGCATGCCATGGACAGATTATACACTAGCACGCCGCATATCTTACAAGCGGCGCAAGGGGCGTTTGTGCTATCATACGAATCGCAATGAAAAGAGTAATTAGTATATTTTGCGCGTTAGTGGTTATGCCCCTATGGGGTGTTGCATGCGGCGGGATATGTCTTGCACAGCCATTGAAGGGCGGCGCGACACTTCGCCTCTCTGCCGGCGGCGGCGCGGTTGAATCTCTGTGCGGCGCCGATGGCGCGGAGCGCGTTGTCGCGGCTTCCGAGGCGTTTACCTTGCAGCTTCTCGATGGCAAGGGCGAGCCGACGCGCCTCAAGTCGAGCGAGTTTGCTTTTGAGGGATATAACCATGTAGAGCATGTAGAACAGGTAGGTGTGTGGAGGCATCAGAATGGGCTTGTAGTCCGAATGGAAATAACCGCCGCCGACGGCGAGTTTCGCTTCACGCCGTCTGTAGAGGGAATCCCCGCCGGAATGCTTCTCGAATGGTTCGATGGTCCACAGGTCTGCATTTCGCCGGACAGTAAGCTGTTCTATCCGTCGTTTGATGGAGTTGAAGTGACGAAGTTTGCTCACCACTACCGGCCTGCTGGATATAGGGAAAGGTTTGCTCCGCCTGGTGGCAATTCACTTTATCCGGGACTCGCCCAGATGCAGTTTATGGCGGCGTACAAGGATGGGCTTGGCGTTTACTTCTCGGCCGTTGACGACCGCCACACGCCGAAGGCGGTTGATTGGGAGAAGGTTGATGAGAAGACGGTTCGGCTGACGCTCCAGACGTTCTGCGGGGATCTTGACGCGGACGGCGCATGGCGACCGAAGTTCCATTATTCGCTTCGCCCGTACGTAGGCGGATGGATGGAGGCGTGTGAAATTTACCGCGACTGGGTGCGCACCCTGCCAGACTTCCAGAAGAAGCCGAAGCGTCCGAAGTGGATGTACGATTCGCCCGTGAATCTCATCTATCCCGTGCGCGGGTATGGACGCGACACTGGGCGTGACATGAAGCCTAACCGCATGTTCCCCTATCTCAATGCGATGCCGTCGGTTGAGAGGTTCGGCAAGGCGCTCGATTCCAGGATCATGGCTCTTCTCATGCATTGGGAGGGGACGGCTCCTTGGGCACCGCCGTATGTGTGGCCGCCGCTTGGCGGCGAAGAGGAGCTAGCCAAGTTCCGCGACGCGCTCCACACTCGCGGCGACCTTCTCGGAGTATATTGCTCCGGTACTGCCTGGACTCAGATTTCAAGTATCATCCCGACTTATTCCCTTGAACAGAGGTTTGAGGAGGAACAACTCGGTCGCTATATGATGCGCGGACCCAAGGGGCAGATAACTACCAGCATCCTCAACGGACATGACGAGACAAAACTTGGCTACGACATGTGTCTCACGGAAGACTGGTGTGTTGGCGAAATCGTCGCGGAGGCGGAGAAGCTTTCTCGCTTCGGCATCGACTACAGCCAGTTCTTCGACCAGAACATGGGCGGCGGGTGGCTTCTCTGCTATGCGAAGCACCATGGCCACCCGCCGATTCCCGGCGCGTGGGCGACGGACGCTATGGTCGCCCTCCAGAAGCGGCTCGTCGCGGCGGGTAATGGCATGGTGTTCGGCTGCGAACAGACTGCCGCAACGCCATACGTGCCGATGCTACCCTACAGTGACGCGAGGCCTATGCCTGGTCTTATGTATTTCGGTCGCCCAGTCTCTGGCTCGGCGTTCGTGTTCCACGAATGGATGTGCAACTTCACTGGCAACATGTGCGGCATGACGAGGCGAATGGACGCCTTCTGGCGCTGGATGAGCGGCTTTCACAACGGCGACATGTTTTCGCTCGTTCTCAACGACAAGGGCGAGGTCGTCGGAGGTTGGACATCACACAAGAACGAGCAGTATCCCGAAAAGGAAGGGCTAATCCAGGTATTGAAGGAACTGAATGCCATACGAAAGAAATATCCAGCCTTCTTGCTCGAAGGCAAGATGATACTTCCGTTTCTCAAGTGCGAGTCGCGTCCCGCCACGGTCGAGTATAAGGGGTGGGCAAGCGGAACGGTCTCGACCACTGAGATTCTCACGTCGTTCTGGGAGAATTCCAATGGCGAGCGAATCGGCTTTGCGTCGAACTGGCGGCGCGAGCCGTCGGAACTCGCCATCACCTACGCCGACGGCCGCGTAGAGACGCGCACCCTCGCCCCGCTTGAGACGATTGAAATCAATCCGAAAGGAGAAAGGACAACAAAATGAGAACACTACGCGGAACAATTCTCGCTGCCGCGGCGGCACTTGTGACAGCAGCCGTATTCGCCGATACGGACGTCTACGGCAACGAGATACAGTATGAAAGCGACGGCGTTACCGTCAAATACCGCTTCTGGTATGGCGCAGAGACCGCCGAGGCGAAGTCTGTCGCCGACGCCGTGTCTGCAAGCGCCTCGCCGTCCGCCGACTTCGAGCCGCGCTATCTGACGTGGGCGGTCTCCGACGGCGAATGCCCCACGCGCGGAATTTGCATTGTCATATTTTAATCCTCAACAACACAAAACCAAAAGGAAAACACACCATGAACAAGGCCATTCTTACGATTGCGACGGCTGGCACCGTCCTTTCCCTCTGCGCCGGAGTGCCCGCGCCGCAAGTGTCGGACGTTAGCATGTCCCAGAACGCCAAGGGCGAAGCCACAGTCAACTACAATCTTTCCGCCGCAAGCGCCGTCATTACGCTCGACATCCAGACGAACGCGACGGGCGATGTCTGGTCGTCCATCGGCGGCAAGGCCATTTCGGGGGCACAGGGCGACGTCTGGAAAGTTGTCGCGACCGGCTCACGCAAGATCAAGTGGGACGCGACGAGCAACTGGGCCGACCACCAGATTCCGGCGAGCGGCATCCGCGCCGTCGTGACGGCGTGGGCGCTCGACAACACGCCCGACTACATGGCCGTTGACGTCTCCGAATTAGCCCAGCAGAATACGCAGACATACTATCCGTCTGCAGACTTCGTGCCGGGTGGCGTGACAAACAGCCTCTACAAGACCACGATGCTTCTTATGCGCAAGATCATGGCCAAGGACGTGACGTGGACGATGGGCTCGACCACGCTTGAGAAGGCGCGCAGCGGAATCGAGACGTCACATCAGGTCACGCTCACAAACAACTACTATATCGGCGTGTATGAGGTGACGCAGTCTCAATGGGATTTGATCCAGCCGAGCAGGTCCGTGCCGTCCATATTCGACAATATCGCCTATCGTGCGATGCGTCCTGTGGAGCAGGTGTCCTACAACGAGATTCGCAGCGCCGCCAACTCCACTACCGCCGACTCCTCCCACGACTGGCCCCATCCGCCGAATGGCAACTCCTTCCTCGGCAAGTTGTCCACGAAAACAGGCATTGCCTTCGACCTGCCCTCAGAGACGCAGTGGGAGTTCGCTGCCCGCGCCGGCAACGGCGATACGAAGTTTGGTGACGGTTCGAGCATCTTGGTGGAATCGCAGGGTATCGACGTGGTTGACGCTAATCTGAATTTGCTGGGCCGCTACAGGTGTAATGGCGGGATGGTGTGGAACGGGACGTCCTACGTCAATCCCCAGTGGTCGTGCGGTGCGGAGAACGGCACGGCAATTGTAGGTTCATATGCGCCTAATGCATGGGGATTGTATGACACTGCGGGGAACGTGTGGGAATGGTGTCTTGATTGGTACGATTACTATCCCGAATGGAACGATAGGACGGTAAACATTGACCCCAACGACTCTACGAAATCGCTGTCTGGAAAAGTTGGCGGAGAAAACGGGAACCGCATGATGCGTGGCGGTGGTTGGAACGCCCCGGCGTATGAATGTCGGCCAGCCCGTCGCAGCGGCTCCTCGCCTAGTAGCCGATATGTCGCCACTTGCGGCTTTCGCGTCGTCTGCACAGCTGGGCTGCGGTAGTCGCATTGATGGAACGGATGGTTGCTGTCGTTGTGGCACTTGCCGGCCTGCTGGCGCTGGCGGAATGCGCGTCTGTGCCGCAATGCTACGACGAGGCGTCCGTGCCCGTGGAAAGGCGGCAGGATGTCGCTGCCGCGCTCGAGGCACGGGCGCGGCAGTGTCGCGACAGCTCGGACCGGTTGGACGCGGCAATCGCGTCTGCGTTCGGCGGGGCGAATCCCGGCAAGCTCGTCCGCTTTTGCATGGACAGGCGGCGCTTCCTCCGCAACAGGGCGATCGACTTTGCCGAGGCAGAGCTCCGTCGCGGCGGCGTTGACGGGCTCTGCTTCGCCGCGCAGTCGCTCGCCGACGCGGAGGAGGTCAATCTCCTGATGGAGGAATCCCTGACGTGCTGGCGCGACGAGCCCCGTCCCGAAAACCGTCCGACCGTGCTGAACGTGCGCGACTTTGGCGCGCGCGGCGACGGAAAGGCGGATGACTCGGCTGCGTTCGCAAGGGCATGCGAGGCGGTTCGGGCGCTTGGCGGAAAGCCGTCCGTGCTGAGGATTCCCTCCGGCACGTACCGCCTGGCCACGCCTCGCACGCTCAAGCCGATGAAGCTTTGGAACGGCGCTACCTGCGGCGATCCGTGGGTTTTGCACGGCTACTGCGTGTTCGACCAGCTTGCAAACTGCCGGATCGAGGGCGACGGGCCTGACAGCACATTTCTTGTCACGGGGCTTCGCGACAGGCCGTTCATGCTGCTCAACTGCAGCAATTGCAGCGTCCGCGGGTTTCAGCTGTCGCTGGAGCGGCTTCCGTACATAGAAGGCGCTTTAGAAGAGTACGACCCTCAGGCGTTTACGGGCGTTGTTCGGCTCTTGCCCGGCTCGCTGACGCCGGACGACGAAAGCTGGACGCCGAACAGCTTCGAGAAGTCGAGCAGCCGCGAGTCGTTCGGAGCCCTCCTCGACGAGAAGGGCCAGTTCGTCCGTGAAGCCGCGTTCATGAACTGGGGGCCGGACCGCCGGTACGAGAAGCTTGCCGACGGACGCTGGGAGCTCTCGTTCAACGGCAAGACCTACCACAGCTGCCTTGAGTCTGCGCGGGCCGGACATAGAATCGTCATACCCAACCGCGCCAACTCGCATGGGGCGTTGCATGTGGCCTTCAGCTTTCACTGCACGGTCGAGGATGTCTGGGTGAGGACGAGCCGATCGAGCGCATTCAACGGGTTGCGCTCTCGCGGCACCGTCTATTGCCGCTGTCGCGACTTCCCTCCCGACGGGCACCTTCTCGCCAGCAACGCGGACGCCTGCTTCGCTGTTCCGGGTTCCATTGTCGTCGGTTGCCGCTTCGAGTCGATGTGCGACGACGCCTTCAACGTGCGGACGTATGCGATACCGGTCCAGCGCACGGACCGCCCAGACGAGATACTGCGGCGCGACGCAGGCCCCATCCGGGCGGGCTCGGTTGCCTCGTTCGCCGACTCGTGGACCGCCATGTACCTCGGCCTCGGCACTGTTGCCTCGGAGAGCGAGCCGTTCTACCGTCCAGACGGCTGGTACCGCACCGTTCGCTTCACGTCGCCTATCCCCGAGAAGGCGAAGGACGGGCAGTTCCTCTATTTCCCACGGCAGCGAGGCGTGGGGACGATTGTCTCCGGCTGCACGATCAGGAACGGACGCCTTGCGGGGCTCGTCCTCCAGTCGCCTTGCCTGCTTGTTGAAAGATGCACGTTCGAGCACATTCGTGATTCTGGTGTGCGGCTTGGGGCTCTTGGGGACTACATGGAAGGTCCGCCGCCCTACAACGCGCTGATCCGGAACTGCCGGTTTTCGGATTGCGGTACGGGCGTCTCTTCCTGGATACGGATGTGCGACAAGGCGAAGACAAAATGGTCGAAGGACCTCGCTTCGCCGATGCGCGGCATCGAAATCGAAGGATGCAGTTTCGAAGACTGCGTCTCCGCGCAGGTTTCCCTTAAAAACGTGACACAGCCGCTTCCGGCCGAAAATTAGCTTTTTGCGAGAATGAAAGGAAAGTCAAAATGACACACAAAGAGAGGGCAAAGGAAGTGCGCGAGATTCTCGCGCTTGATACGGATGAACTCGTGAAGCGAGCAAAGGGACAGCTGGTGCTGTTCCCGACGCTTGACGAGGTGTACGACTATCTCGCGGAGGAGATGGTAAAGGAGTTTGCAAAGGCAGCGAAGGGCAAGAAGGTCGTGAACTTCATCATGCCCGTCGGCCCCACGCAGCCCTATCGCCTGATGGCCGAGAAGATAAACTACCGCCAGATATCGCTTAAAAACGTTCGTTTCTTCTTCATGGACGAGTACGTTGACGACGAGAAGGACGCGCTTATCCCCAAGACGAGCCCTCTTTCCTTCCGCGGGCAGATTGGGCCCTTGCTCTTCAACCGCATCCGTCCAGACCTCATGATGCCGAAGGACCAGATCATCTTCCCCAGCCCAAAGAACATCAAGGAACTGCCGAAGATGATAAAGGGCCTGGGCGGGATCGAGGTGTGCTATGGCGGCATCGGCATACACGGACATGTCGCGTTCAACGAGCCTGCGCCTGGCGTTGCCGAATCGAACCCGCGCATCCTCGAGATCAACGACTTCACGCGTACGATCGACTCGACACGTCACAGCGGAGTCGGCGGCAATCTCGAGAACTTCCCGCGCCGTGCGATCACGATGGGCATGAAGCAGTGCCTTGAGGCGCGCAAGATGCTCCTCATGACGCGCAACGAGATGCCGACGTTCCTCTGGGCAAACACGATTCTCCGTATCGCCGCGCTCGGCAAGCCAGGCGACGACTACCCGGTAACCCACGCGCGCTACCACAAGAACCTTCGTATCGTATCGGACTACGGTACCGCCCGGAAGCCGAAGTTCAACATCTAGCCGAGGTACGTCCATGAATCTCCTTGGAATCGTCGCTGCCGCGATTGCCCTCGTGCCCGCGCCCAGGGAGCAGGCATGGCGCGAGGGCACGTGTGCTTTCACGGAGAAGGACATTCGCTACGTGCGCGACGCCGCGCTGCCGCCCGAGGGCTACCGCCTCGACATCACCCCGGACGGCATCACGGTGGCGAGCGCGGACGACGCAGGCGCATTCTACGCACGAAAGACGCTGAAGCAGCTGGCCGAAAGCGGCGCGTCGGGTACGCCGAGCCCATCCATCCCCTGCGGGACGGTGACGGACTCGCCGGCCTTCAAGTGGCGCGGGTTCATGCTGGACGAAGGGCGCCACTTCTTCGGCAAGGAGGTAGTGAAGCACGAGCTGGAGCTGATGGCGGAATACAAGCTCAACGTGTTCCACTGGCACCTCACCGAATGCCAGGGCTGGCGGCTCGACATACCGCGCTTTCCGGAACTTGTGAAGTACGGGGCCGTGCGGCCCTGTTCCGTGGCGTACGGGCACACCGGCCTTGCGGAGCGCGGGGACTGCGTGTTCAACACCGAATCGTACGGGCCTTTCTTCTACACTCCCGACGACGTGCACGAGATACTGGCGTTCGCCAAGGAGCGCCACATCACCGTAGTGCCGGAGATAGAGATGCCGGGACACATACGGGCGCTCCTCGCGGCGCATCCGGAGTTCTCGTGCAGGGGCGACCTCCCGCGTGTTCCAAGTGTAATCCACTCTATCGGGGAGGACGTGCTGTGCGCCGGAAACGACGATGCCATCCGCTTCATGGAGCAGGTGTACGACGAGGTGTGCGACCTCTTCCCCGACGCGTACATCCACATCGGCGGCGACGAATGCCCGAAGACGCGGTGGAAGGAGTGCCCGAAGTGCCAGGCCCGCATCAAGGCCCTTGGGCTAAAGGACGAGGACGCGCTTCAGGCGTGGGTGACGCGCCACTTCACCGACTACCTCGCGAAGAAGGGCCGGCGGGCCATAGGCTGGGACGAGGTCTTCGCCGGCAACCCCGGCAAGGAGACGATCATACACGGCTGGCATATCCAGCACGGCAACAAGTTCGGGCTTCTGGCGGCCGAGGCGGGGTACCCGACAATTGTGTCGGACCTGAAGAGCACGTATTTCTCCCTGCCGCAGAAGACGACGGACGACCCCTTTACATATCTCAGCCCGGGGACGTGGCTGACGCTGGAGACGGCGTATTCGTTCGACCCGTTCTCCGGCATGACCGAGAAGGCCAGGCCGCACGTGATGGGCGCGGAATGCTGCATGTGGAGCGAATGCACGTGGAACATCTACGACCTCGACTTCAAGCTCTGGCCGCGCGCGTGCGCGTTCGCGGAGGCGATGTGGACTGCGCCAGCCGCGCCGCGCGACTTCGCGGACTTCTCGCGGCGCATGGCCGTCCACCGCAAGCGGCTTGTCGCCGCCCACGTCAACTGCGCTCCGCTCAATTAGACTAGATGAGTGAATGTTAAGGAACTACAAACAAACGGAGGTAATAATGAAGATGACAAACACACTCGCATATATCATTCCGGCCATTGCGCTTGGAGGATGCAGGGTTTTTGCAGACAAGGCGCTGTGGTTCAAGGGCGATTACTCCGACTTCGAGCTAGACCTTGAATACAAGCTCGACCCAGCCGCGAATTCCGGCGTAATCATCTACACGAGCGATGTCAAGAACTGGGTGCCCAATTCGGTGGAAGTGCAGCTTTTGGACGACTATGCCGACAAGTGGAAGAACGACCCTCCTAGGCTGAAGAACGGGGGCATCTACGGGCACGTCGGGCCGGAGAAGGGGTGTTGCAAGCCTGCAGGAGAGTGGAACCGTTTGACAATCTGGGCCCGTGGCGATCACGTCAAGGTCGCGGTCAATGGTGTCGTCACTGTTGACGATGACCTTTCGCGCTACACGAGCGCGAAGACAAACCCCGATGGCACGCCGATACCACGTTGGCTGTCTAAGCCGCTTGCAACTCTTCCCAAGCACGGTGCAATCGGGCTCCAGGGCATGCATGGCGGCGCGCGTCCCTATTTTCGCAACCTCCGCATCCGCCGACTTAGCAAGCAAGATAAATGAAAATTCCGTACATAACGATTCTCGCGGCGGCGATGGTCGCCGGCGCGGAGACGCCCCCTGCAATTGCCCTCGTGCCCGCGCCCAGGGAGCAGGCATGGCGCGAGGGCACGTGCGCCTTCGTGGAGAAGGACGTTCGCTACGTGCGCGACGCCGCGCTGCCGCCCGAGGGCTATCGCCTCGACATCACCCCGGACGGCATCACGGTGGCGAGCTCGGACGACGCAGGCGCTTTCTACGCGCGGAAGACGCTGAAGCAGCTGGCCGGAAGCGTCGCGTCGGATTCGCCGAGCCCGGCCATTCCCTGCGGGACGGTTACGGATTGGCCTGCCTTCAGGTGGCGGGGACTTCTGCTCGACGAATGCAGGCATTTCTTCGGCAAGGAGGCCGTGAAGCAGTTGATCGACATCGCCTCGGAGCACAAGTACAACGTGTTCCACTGGCATCTTATGGACGACGAGGGATGGCGCGTCGAATCCAAGGCGTTCCCGGACCTGGTGAAGTATGGCGCGGTGCGTCCGAAATCACAGTGCCACGGATCGGACCACGACCCCAATCATGTGCGGTATAACGACATGCCGTACGGTCCTTTTTTCTACACGCGAGAGGATTTGTGCGACGTGGTGGCGTATGCGGCGGAGCGCCACATGGCGGTGATGCCGGAGGTGGAGTTTCCCGCCCACGCACGGGCGGCCCTCGCCGCCTATCCACAGCTCTCGTGCAGGGGATTTATAGAGCCACGGACGCCGCGATGCATCTGGGGCGGAGAGAAGGAAGTGTTCTGCGCCGGCAACGACGAGACGATACGGTTTCTGGAGCGTCTGATAGACGAGATGTGCGAGATATTCCCGTTCGCGTATGTCCACATAGGCGGCGACGAGTGCCCGAAGGACAGGTGGAAGGAATGCCCCAAGTGCCAGAAGCGCATCAGGGATCTCGACCTCGGCGACGAGGAAGGTTTGCAGAAGTGGATGACACGCCATTTCACCGACTACCTTGCGAAGAAGGGCCGTCACGCCGTAGGCTGGGACGAGATCCTGTCCGCTGGCGTGCCGCAGGGCACGGTGGTGATGAGCTGGCGGGGCGCTACGGGCGGTATAGAGGCGGCGAAGGCCGGCAGCGATGTCATAATGACGCCCAACACGCACTGCTACCTTGACTACCGACAGGGCCTTAGCGAAGATCCTTTCCAGTACATCGGCGGACTGAACGGGCGGTGCGTGACGCTGGAGAAGGCATATTCCTTCGATCCCTGCGAGGGCATCCCCGAAAGCGGTCGCGCGCATGTGCTTGGCGGGCAGGCCAACTGCTGGAGCGAGTACACCTGGAACGAATACGACCTCGCGTGGAAGACGTGGCCGCGCGCATGTGCCATTGCAGAGGCTCTATGGACTGCGCCAGCCGCGCCGCGCGACTTTGCGGACTTCTCGCGGCGCATGGTCGTGCACCGCAAGAGACTTGTCGCCGCCCACGTAAATTGTGCACCACTGGAGTTGAGCAGATGAATATACTTGTCGCCATGCTTGCCGTCACTGCAGTTGTTCGGACGAATGTCGGAGAGCGGCGGGTTCCGCTCGAGGAGATTTCCGATTCGCATTGTCGCTTTACGCTGAAGAAAGAGGACATCGAAAGCGGCGTCGAGTGGATCGACGTCGTCCCCGACTTCATGACGGCGCGGAAGGGCGACGAGGGCTACTGGATCGACGCGCGCGGGGCGTACGGACGCTTCGACAGGGACTGCGGCTCGTATGCGAACGACCGCCCCGGATGGATGCCGATATTCGGCATGAAGCGCGGCAATGCGCTCTGGTACGGCCATGTCATGAAATGGCGGTGCGATTACCGCTTCTGCGTCGAGGCGAGGGACGGTGTCTATCGGGCGTATCCGCGCTTTGACGTCGCAGGCGTGCGCAGGTACTATCCCGTCTACCAGGACATCGTCGTAGACTTCCGCAGGCTGGATGGCGCGGAGGCGAACTATGTCGGCTACGCGAAGGCGTACAGGAAATACCAGTTCGAGAACGCCGGAATCAGGATGGCGAAGGAGCGCGCAAAGACGAATCCCGTAACCGACTACCTGCTCGATTCGTTCGTCATCCGCATTTCGCAGCACTGCCGCAAGCAGGTGCTGAAAGACCGCACCCTGCGCATGACGCGGCAGAACGAACAGCCGCTTCTCGTCCACATGCCGTTTCTCATCTGCGAGGACTTTGCGCAGCAGATTCACGACGCAGGCGTTGACAAGGCAACGTTCCTTTCGGCGGGCTGGACGTCTGGCGGATATGACGGACGCTACCCCGACATGTTCCCCGTAGAGCCAGCGATAGGCGGCGAGAAAGGATTCAAGTCGTTCGCGGCGAAATGCCGCACGCTCGGCTTCCAGATGTCCGCCGAGGTCGATTACACCGAGATGTATGGCCCTGCCGACCGTTTTAACCTTGATCTAGCCTGCCGCTATGCCAACGGACAGTTCCCTGACGGCGGCTTCTGGCCAGGCGGGCTCGCCTACAACCTCTGCACGAAGAAGGCGCTGGACCTCGGCTGGTGCCAGACTGACTTCGCGCGTCTGAGGGACGTCATCGGGCCTGGCCCGCTCTTCTTTGACGTGATGAGCGCCATCGAGCCGCGCCGTTGCGGACACCCTGCGCACAAGATGACGAGCGACGACATGGGCGGCGTATATTCACGCCTCTATGACATGGCTCAGACTACGATGGGCGGAGCGGCGAGCGAGTGCGGTTTCGACCTTGGCATACGGCATCTTGACTACGTGAACTACCTTTGGCATGAGATCGATTTTCTAAAGAACGACAAGTTCAAGGGATTTCAAAGCGGAGTATTCCCCGTGTGGGAGCTTGTCTATCATGGCGTGGTGTTCTATACGTCCGACCGCTATCTCCAGAACCACACATATGGCAACGAAGACCGTTCCAACGGAGCCTTTGACTTCGGCTGGGGAATCTACGACCGCAAAGAGGATCCATACAAGGCTCTTAAGCACATCGAGTTTGGGTCTCGTCCGATTTTCTACACGCACAGCTTTGACGACATACCGTCAATTGTCAAAGGCTTCAACGAATACAGGCCTGTCCGCCATCTTCAGAAAGAGGAAATGGTTTCGCATCGCGAGCTTGCGTCCGAAGTTTTCGAGACTTCCTATGGCGATGGCTCTCGCACGGTCGTCAACTACGGGAGCGTTGCGCATGACCTTGGCGGCGTTTCCGTTCCTGCGCTAGGCTACGTT
>Ga0310696_10001096_pt1 | contig 39823 bp, 36 predicted proteins | sample AusTroGonzalo_MG_4_FD_203885 | JGI IMG/M metagenome (GOLD analysis project Ga0310696, IMG submission 203885) | Bovine rumen microbial communities from tropical cattle in Woodstock, Queensland, Australia - Gonzalo_02 (v2) (version 2) | ecosystem: Host-associated > Mammals > Digestive system >... | reverse complement strand
TGATGTCATGCCGCACGGCAACGCCGGCAACTGTAGAGGCCCGAACTGCCATACGTGCCAGATCTTCTGACAGTACCACCCCTCTGGCGAATCGCTCGAACTGCTAGACCCGCTTGACGATGATCCTGAACCCGATGACGACGAACCCGAGCCTGACGACGATGATCCGGAGCCTGACGATGAAGACCCCGACCCGCTTGAAGACGAACCGGATCCAGATGAAGACGACCCCGATGAAGACGATCCGCTGCTTGACGACCCCGATGAAGACGATCCAGACGACGACGAGCTGCTTGAGCTGCTTGAGGAATCGCAGTCGAGCAGGTACGCCCATTCATAGACCTCGCAGTCCGGCGTGATGACGTACCAGTGCCAGCACTCCGAATCGTCGTCATACTCCCTCCAGATGCAGGTCTCCCAGCCGGGATTCTCCGCAGCGTAGTCGCTGTAGTCGATGCTGAACGTCTGCGGCGTGTCGGTGCAGTACCCCGAGCAGGGTATGCCCTCGATCTCGAACCTCGTGCCCCGCTTGTACCCGTCGGGCGGATCCTTTTCAAGCTCGTCGCATATCGTGCAGCACGGGCAGTCCGTGCAGCTGAAAGGCGATTCGTCGAAATCCATCAATTTGTTGCCGTCCTCGTCGAGCCACGGCTGTATCTCAATCTCATCGGCCATTATGCGCCACTGTCCTTCTTACAGATTTTGTATGTCGTCCACTGCAAAGTCCCCTTGTTGTGGTCGAGGGACTGCGCCTCGTTCTTGTCGTACCCGTCTATCATGCAGGCTGGCGGGAATGGTATCACGACCGATCCGAGCTGGCACTGCCACGCCTGCCACGTCTTCCCGCTTTTGACCGCCTTGCATATCGGTATGACGAGGGTGGTGTCCGTGACCGCCACGGGCGGCATCACGCCCCAGGACGCCGACGCCGACCAGCCGCCGCCGTTGTTGGCGATGGTGACCTTCATGCAGTCGCCGCTGTCACCAGCCCCCAATGTCCGGTTGTATGCGGGTATGGAGAACTTCTTGTCACCGACGTAGATGGTCCCGGCGGCGATCTGCAGCTTGTTCTTGCCCACGATCCGCGCCTTGAACTCGCCATACGACTTCTCCACCAGCTTCAGCGTCTTGGCGCAGATGCCGGCGAAATCCAGGTCGATGTCCACGCTCCCCGAGCCGTTTGGCGAAAGCGTCAAAAACTCGCTGATGGCCTGTATGCCCTGGATCCACCTGATGATGGGATTGACCGTCAAACTGCCGGCGATGTTGGTCTCCGACAGGTAATCCACGTGGAGGTTGTTGTTGTATATCATCGCTTACTCCGTCTCGCTCTCGCTGTCGCTTTCCTCCTCCAACGTGAACCATGCCCCGTACTGCTCCCACGTCACGGAATAGCGGCGGCTCATCGGCTCGTCGAGGACCTTGGTGTATTGGCAGTCTATCATGTGCCACTGGTTAGGATCGTAGCCCTCGGGCGACAGGCCCTCCGGGTTCAATTCAATCTTGTTGTTTCCGCTTAGGTACGACGGCGCGGGCGTCTCCGCCTCCGCCGGGTTGGTGTCCTGTATGGTACACTCGTACTTTTTGGTCCTCACCCTCCTAGCCTGCCAGCTGCTCTTGACCAATATGTTGAGGGCCACGACCGCTATGGTCCGCTTGCGCCGCTCATACTTGATCGTGTCCTCGGTCAGCTCCGCGTTCGCATAATACGAATATGTGTTGTCTGCCATGTCGCTCTCCTTATATGTTATACCACCGTGAACTTGTTCTTGCCGCTGTTCTCTATCGCCGCCTTGATGCCCTCAAGCAAGGCGGTATAGTCGTGATCCACCGGCAGGCCGAGGTTCTGCCCCTCGAACACCCTCGGCGGTGCATACAGACGCTTGGGCAGCTCGGGCATCTTGACCGCAAGCTCCTTGGCGTCCACGTGCAGCGTCCTGTCCTCCACAGCAAGCACCTTGTCCTCGACAGGCTGCTCCACCGTGGCGACTGGCTGAACGACCTGCTCGACCGGCATGGTCTTGACCTCCACCGGCTGCTCTGCCACCTGGACGGGCTGTTCGACAGTCTGCACAGGCTGTTCAGCCACCTCTACAGGTTGCTTGACCTGCTCCACCGGCTGGATCTGCGTGTCCACCGGCTGCTTCGTTATCTGGACAGGCTGCTCCACACGTTCCACTGGTTGCTCTACCTGATCCACAGGTTGGATCTTGGTATCGACAGGTTGTTCAATCTGCTCAACCTGCTGAACCACCTGCTCGACAGGTTGGATCCTGGTATCGACCGGCTGCATAACCTTGTCAACCGGCTGTATAGCCACCTCCACAGGCATTGTCTTGACCTCTACGGGCTGTTCAGCAACCTCAACAGGTTGAACCACCTGATCCACCGGCATGGTCTTGGATTCAACAGGCTGCTCAACAGTGTCCACAGGCATCGTCCTGATCTCGACAGGCTGTTCAGCCATTTCAACAGGCTGGACTGCGACCTGCACAGGCTGCGTCACTGTTTCAACCGGCTGTGTCTTGGCCTCAACAGGCTGCTCCGCTATCTCCACAGGCTGCTTCTGCGTCCCGACCGGCTGCTCCACCGACGCCACAGGTTGAACCACCTGATCCACCGGCTGCATCACTGAATCGACAGGCATGGTCTTGGTTTCAACAGGCTGAACCTCGGTATCTACAGGCTGCTCCACCGACGCCACAGGCATCGTCCTGACCTCCACCGCCTGCGTCCTGGATTCAACCGGCTGCACCGACTTGGCCACAGGCTGCTCAACACGCTCCACAGGCTGTTTCACCGTGGCAACCGGCATGGTCCTGGATTCGACAGGCTGTTCCGTCACCTCGACCGGCTGAACCGCTTGGTCAACAGGCTGTACCTTGGTATCGACTGGCTGTTCTGCCACCTCGACAGGCTGCGTAACCATGTCAACCGGCATGGTCTTCACATCGACCGGCTGCGTCCTTGCCTCCACAGGCATTGTCCTGGTTTCGACAGGCTGTATCTGCCTGTCCACCGGCTGCTCCACCGTGGCGACAGGCTGCGTCTTCTCACCGACAGGCTGCTCCTTTTCCTCCACAGGCTGCTCGACCGATTCCACAGGCTGCTTATGGACATCCACAGGCTGTTCCTTTTCCTCGACGGGCTGTTCGACCGTATCAACCGGCTGCTTGCTCGTGTCCACAGGCTGCTTCTTGACATCCACAGGCTGTTTCACCGTATCGACCGGCTGTGTCCTTTCCTCCACAGGCTGCTTCTGAACGTCCACCGGCTGCTCGACCGTCTCGACCGGCTGAACTGATGTATCGACCGGCTGCGTCCTCTGCTCGACCGGCTGCTCCACCGTGGCAACCGGCTGCGTCCTCTCCTCCACGGGCAGTTTGATGCTGTCCAGCCCGGCCTGTATGCCATCGATGATCTTGCCGATCTTCTCGGCGTCCGCCTGGCGACGTTCCTGATCCTTCTTGTACGCCTCAAGGTCGAACTCCGGCTCGATGTACTCGACATCCTTGACGGTGCCGTTGTCCCGCAGGCTGTACTGCCACAAGCCGCTGCCCTTGGTTATGTCCTCCGCTTTAGGCACCTGCGGCACAGCCTGCGGCTCAACCTCCCTCGGCCGGCTGTTCCCCTCCTGGAATGAATACGTGCGCTCCCTGCCGCCTTCAGGCGGAACCGTCGGCACCTGCGGTACCTGATTCTCAACCTTGACCGGCTCGGGCTGCTCCACTTTTACCGGCTCGGGCTGTTCGACCTTGACAGGATCGGGCTCCTCCACATCGACCTCGACCGGGTCTATCTGCGGCACATTGACATCGACCTCCACCTCCGGCACGTCCACCGGTATGACAGGCGGAGCGTCCACCGGTATGCTTTCAGGTGTATTCACCTCGACAGGCTCGGGCTTCGGCTCGGGTACAGGCTTCGGTTCTGGTTTTGGTTCCGGAGCAGGCTTCGGTGGCTCTGGCTTGGGCACAGGCTTAGGAGTAGGCTTAGGCTCCTGCTTCGGTACGGGAGGCTCCTGCTTCGGTGCTGGCCTGCCGCCGTCGGACCACTTCGGCGTCCGCTCCGCCTTGCCGGCCTTGTCGCCGGCCTTGGCCCTTTCCCTGTCACGCTTCTGCCTCGCCTGCTTCTCCTTCCCATCCGCCAACTTCCTGCCGGTCGCAGCCTCGTAGAAGGCCTTCACCGCTTCCTTGAAGGTGTCCGACGCCGACTGCATCGTCTTCGCCGCCGCCTCCTGCGTCTGCGCCGCCTTGATCGCCTTTTCCTCCGCCGAGAGGTTCTTGTCCTTCTTCTGCAGCCGCTCCAAAGCCTTGATCCTGTCCAGCTCCCTCGGAGTGAAATGCACCCTCTCGCCACGCTGACGCCTGGCCAGCTTGTCCGCGATCCGGTCGTCCATCCTGATCTGCCTGCGCTCACGGGAGGACAAGTTGGGCTTGCTCGACTTGAAGCCGTCCGGCAGGGTGAAGCCGAACTTGTCCATCTGCCTCTTCAGCTTCTCCCTGGCCTTGCCTATCTCGTCAAGCCGGATCCTGTACGCCTCACGCTCCTGCGCCTCCGTCAACGCCTTGTACGATTCAAGCAGGCGCCTCTTCGCGTCCGCCTCCTTCCTCATGGCCTCGGCCAGCTTGTCACGCTCACGCCCGTACTCCTCGTTGATCCGCTTCAAGGCCTCGGCACGCTCCGCCTCCTGCCTCTCGATCTCCTTGCGCAAAGCCTCGTCGAATATCGGCTTCGCCTCCTCCTCCGGTATGCCCGACAGCAGCATCTGCTCATACTTGTCATATATCGCATTGATCCGACGCTGGCCCTCCGCCTCAAGCGTCTCCGAAGCCCACTTGTCCAGCTCGTCCATGGCGTCGCTTCGTGCCTTCAGCCTCTCGGCCTCCGCCTTGGCCCTCGCCTCCTCCTCCTCCCTGTACCGCTTGGCCTCCTCGTCGCCAGACTTGGCCGACGCCATCGCCGCGAAATCCGCGCCCGCAGTCTCTATCCTCGCCTTGTGCAGGGCCTCCGTGACCTTGCTGTACTCCGACGCCAAGGCGTTGATCTTGTCCTGCAAGCTCTTGATGTCACCCTCATACCTGCCCTTGTTCCCCCCATACCAGATCCCGCTCGTCCAGTAGGCCTGCACCTTGCGCATCGATTCCTCGGCCTGCTCCATCGCCTTCGACAGCTCGCGCTCCTGCCCCTCAAGAGCCTTGATATACTGCCGCTGCGCCTCGTCGATCCTGCCTGCAATCTGACCCTCCATGTCGCCGGTCGACGCGTCTATCTCGATGTTGTACGACCGCTCCAGATTGCGGCGGGACTGCCTCTCACGCTCCGCATCCTCCTGCGTCGCCTCCTCCGCCCGCATCTTCCTCCAGGCCTCGTAATAGGCCTCCAGGTCCTTCTTGGCGTTCCTCCACTTCGTCGCCTGGTTCCCATACAGATCCTTGTTCAGGCCGAGCTGGTGCTCCGACAGCTGCATCGCCAATTTCCACGCGTCCCTCAATGGCTCTATCAGGTTGTCCCTGATGATGTTCCCTATCATCCTGAACGCCTTCACCGCGGCCGCAACCGCAGACCCCACGCCGAACAGCATGCCGACTATCTGCTTCACGCCGCCGGACGCAGACGACGCCGCACCGCCTGCCGCGCCCGACAGGCCGTTCATCGCATCAATCGTCCTCAAGATCCAGTCATGCAACTGCTGCATCGACCGGATCGGATGCAGTATCGCTCCGCCAATAGACCTGCCCGCCGAAGCAAAGCTGCTCCCTATCCTCTCGCCAAAGCCGACCAGACGGCCGGACTCGGCTGCAAACCTCGCCATCTCGTCCGCATTCCTGTGGAGCTGCTCCTGGATCCTCGCCATCGTGGATTCCAGACCTCCGAAGGCGTCCGCGCCCAGCGATTCCCTCGCCTCGTCCCCAAGCATAGCAAAACGGACACGCAGCCTGTCAAGCCTCTCCTGCAAGGCCGCTATCGGCTTCAAATCTATCTCCGGACGCACCTTCACCGGCTTGTCCATGATGACGTTCAGTCCGGCCGCCGCCGCGTCGATGTCCGTGCCAAGCTGCCCGATCGCCTCGCGTATGCCGGCCAGCAGCTGCGGATCCCCCGCACGCCTCAAGCCCTCCTCAAGCTGGCCGATCTCATCGACCGCAGTGCCCAAGGCCTCGAAACCTGGCGTCCCCAGCACCCCCTCCACGTCAACAGCCTGCAAGGATTCATACGCCTCACGCAAAAGCCTGATGTGCTCGATCGCCTGCTCATACTCCGACGTGTCTATCGGAGAGCCGTTAGACAGGGTGGTCTTCCAGTCCAAAATCCGCTGGACATTCTCCAGCTCCGTGCGCAGACGCCCCGCAAAGTCAGACACCAGGCTCTGCAAGTCCTCGAACCTCGACACGACCGCACCAGTGTCCGCGTCCTCCGCAAGGTTCGTGAACACCCTCCCAAGCTCCTCCGCCATGGACGACATCGACCGGTATGCACTAGCCGCATCGCCTATGCGCGTCTGCTGCACCCCCAGCGATGAATTGTAGGCGTCAAGCGTCGAAAGCATCGCCCGGTGGACTTCCTCCCACCGGGAAAGCGTCTCTATGTTCCTCTCCTCCTCCGACCCAACCGACGCCAGACGACCGGCCACACCCTCAAGGCTCCTCCCGACATTCTCCAAGGCATTCGCAAGCCCTATCGCACCCTGGATCTCCCGGTCGCTCGCATACTGCGTGTCGTTCTTCGCAGCCAGTATCTTCGCATACTCCTGCGCCACGCGCACCACGTCCTGCAAGGATCGCCCGTACACCTGCACCGACGCAGACGCCTGCTCCGAAGCAGGCACGACACCCTGGATCGCAGACGCTATCGCCTGTAGGTTTCCGGCAGGCGAATTCTGCCCCAGCTGCTCAAGCGTGAGGCCGAGCCGACCGAACAGATCCACCGCCTCCGGCACCCCGTTCGCAAAGCCCTGGATCATCGACTGCATGCGGCTGACCATCTCGCCGGCCGCCTCCATGTCCATGCCTGCCGCCTGCACCGCCTCCCCGAAACGTTGGTACTCCTCCACCGGCATCGACAAGGCACCCGCCTCGTTGCGCATCTTCGTCAAGGCATCGGTCAATGCGGACACGTCACCCTGCACGGCGCCGAACACGCCCTCCAGGCCGGAAAGCATGTCACGCAGACGCTCCACCGCACCGGGATCAGCCTTGATGTCGATCTCCCCCATCTTCCCGACCTCGTTGGTCAGGTTCCTCACCGCCTCCGACACGACGGACAGGTCGCCCTTGGCGCGGGAGAAACGATCCTTCCACGACGCCGTGGAATCATTCACCGCGGACGACGCCCGCTTGAGGGCGTCCACCATGCCCTGCGCACTCGCAGATATGACCGCCTCTAGCTTTACCTTGTTATTTGCCATTTTCGTCGTTCTCCTTAGCCTGGTTCTTCATCATCTCGCGCATCATCTTGAGAGCCGCCTTGATGTCCCTCGGACGGCACGTGATCGCGCCGTTCGCCCGAGCCTCGGCCACGCCCAGATGCATCACCGCCACCAGCGGCAGCTCCCACAGGATCTCACGGTACCCCAGCGATGGTATCGCCTGCGCCGCCGACCGCATGATGTCCGACATCCACTCCGGGCTGAATGGCCTGATGTCCGACCGCTTGCCGCCATTCTCCTCCTTCTTCACCTCGTCAAACAATTCAAGCGGCCTGAAAGCCGCGTCCAATTCGGCCACCAAGTCCTTGTGGAACTTCAGCGGATCCGGCTCCTTCCCCGCATCGTGCGGCCACAGGCTCATCGCCATGGCCAGATCCATCTCATTCACCTGCCCCCCGTACACATACGGGCTATGCATACGCGCCAGCTTCATCAGATGCCCCAGGCACAGCCGGATCCTGCCCCCGCCGAGCATCGAATCAATCTCCGCCGCCACCATCTCGCCGGTGTGCTTCGATGGCGCGTCAAACTTCATATTGCCGATCTTTTCGTCCATGAAAATCCATTCTACCTGATGAAATGAAAAAGCCTCCGCCTCCAGAGATGGAAGCGGAGGCCCTGATGCTGTTGGATCTCCTCCAGCCTAGCGATTAGTCGTCGGACTTGGGCAGATCGGCACTCGTGAACCTCTTGCAGGTCAGGGTGTACCTGTTGAAGTCCGTGTTGGTCTCGGACACAGTGACGGCACTGACGTAATAGCTCTTGCTGTCATAGGTGAAGATGTCGCCGATCTCGGGAATGGAGCTTTCGGATTCCTCTTCTGGAAGAATAACCTCGAAAGTCATTTCTGAAATCTTCTGATAGTAGTGGGCTTTCACTGGCTCGCCAACATTGTTGAGCGCCAGTGCCTCCTGCGCCTGGTTGTTTTTGCTGGAAGACTGTACGAGCCAGCCGGATTTACCGCTGACTGATGCACATCCGAACTTGTAGGTATAAGTGGAAGAATCACTCATTTTAACGTCTCCTTTTTGTTGTAGGTGAAAGAAACTGCAATTATCTGAAAAGTCTCACCATCGGCAGCGTCGCTGAAAGCTCACACTGCCGGTAGCTCTCGACCATCGCCGTCTCGCCCGCCGACCAGTTCCCGTTCCAGGCAACCTGCCAGCCGTCGAGCCGGTATTTGATGCCGACCATCGCCATCAGCGTGTCGGAAACCAACGCGCCGCACAGCGTACCGTCCGCATCGTCGTTGAGATGCGTGTAGATCAGGATCCGGGGCTTCACGTCGATCAAGATTCCGTGATTGTTAGCCCCCCAGTGCTCCCCCAGGTTGTCGCAAGCGACCACCACGCCATAGGCGTCCTTCGGAGCACCCGACACGTCCAGGATCCCCCTTATCTGCGTCTCCGGGAGCGGATTGCTCCAACCCCCGCAAAGCCCCCTCAAGTGGGCGATGATCGCCTCCTTGACCTGTATCTCGGGGGCAAGTCTTGTCATCATGGATGCCACTGCTTGCGTGCCTCCTGCTCAAATGCCTGCGACAGACGCCATGCCGCCAATTCAAAGCCGCGCTGCTTGATGTCCTCGCTCGTGTAGTCCGCACCGCCCTTGCCGAACTTGTCAAAGGCGATCCTGTCCGTCATCTCCGCCGCCACGTTCACCGGGTTGTCGCGGAGCACCACGCTCGACAGATTATCCGCCTTCTCAAGCTGCGGCTTCACGCCGCCATGCGACATGCCGAGGGCTTTCATTATGCCGATCCACGACGCTTTCGACCAGCCCCGGTAGACCCGCATCTTGCGCACCTCGATGCCGCCCTTGCGCCAATAGGCACGGCCGGAGCCTATCTTGCTCTCGTGGATGAACCACGAATTGCCCCGCTTGACACGCCTGCCGTCCGAGCCGTTCGCCCATACCGTCCGGGTCTTCGTCTTGCCCCGCTTGGTCTGGTAGGTCTCCTGCGTCTGCTCGTAGCGCGTCGCCAAGTACCACGGCGACCGGCTGATGGCCGCATTGGGCGTCGCCTTCTGCGCCGCCTGCGCAAAGTCCCTGGCGGCGTTCCGGACGACCTTGGCAAGCGGGATCTGCTTCAGGCGTGCAAACGCCCCCATCAGCTCCTGCGCCTCGACCTGTATGCCCATGTAGTCGCTCATGCAAATGCGTCCCCCAGATGGATCCTGACAAACCCGCCCGTGGCGTCCGTCTCCACGCCGAGCACCCGAAACTCGATGCCCTCGCACGTGATCTTGTCGATCCTCGGCTCGGGCCTCTCGTCCAACTGACCGGCGGGAACCAACAGGCTGAAGGCATAGGATCCGGCCAAACCAGCATCGGTGTTGATGTCCTCCTTGCGAAGCGACGTGCGGCAGCCCACCAGCTCCTTGTCACGGAACTCGAAGACCACCGCCACGCCCTTCTGCCGGAGCATCCACCGGGCGGCTGAATCGCCTATCCTAACCCAATCCACCGGCCAGTCTCCTTAGTTGCTTGCGCTGTCGCTGTTGTCGTCGAAGACACGGATGACCTTGATGAGTTCGGGATTGAAGACCTTGAGGTCAATAAGTCCTTTCGCGTCAACGACTTCCGCATCCTTGAGGTTCCAGTGCCACGACTCCATGATGAATTTGTCCGCTTCGCTGTCGGCCCAGCGGAAGTAGATGAGGCGACCAATCTGATAGGCCTCGGCGGGGTCGATCTCCTCTTCTGGCTTGATTACGAGTGCCATGTTGTCCTTGTCTGCGCCGGTGAGTCCGCCGTGCCAGATCTCGTCCTTGCCGGTGAGAATTTCATCGACGCCCAAAGCTGCGGCCAAGTTATAATCGCCGACGTTCCTGATTTCACGCAGGTCGTAGGCTCCGAGGCCGGTGGACTTCATGCGCTCGATGATGACTTCGTTGCGCTTCAGCGCGACTTTGTTGGTGTTGGAGGTGACCAGGGCGATGCGACCCACGCCCATGTCACGCAGGATTGAGACCTGCGTGTCAATGGTGGTCACGGGATCGGCAGTTCCGTCGATCGGTGCGCCGGCGGGATTCATCACCTTGTCGGCCACCATCAACTCGATCTTGTTGAACCATGCACGTTTTGCAAGTCTGCCCATTGCAAGGTCTGCATGTTCCTTGTCATAGTAGCCTTTCAGCTGCGTGTAGCCCATTGACTGCCTTGAACGCACTTCCTTGCATGAGAACGTGTCGCTGTTCGCTGCGATGATGTTGTTGTCGATGTCAGCCAATGTTGCGGTGTTGCGGTTGTATTGCGCTGCAACGTCAGCCTTGTATTTCTGATAGTAGTACTCACCTGCTATCTGCGGCTTTCCCCAGAAAGGAAAGATTTTGTCGCCGATAAATTCAGGAAATGAAACTTCTTGAGCCTCAAGATCAGGTCTGCGATAGATTTCACCCATTTTCAGTTCTCCTTGTCGTTATGTCTTGTTGATTTGCGTTAAATGAAACTTACCTTGTCTGATGTGCCTTCATGTAGGCCTCGTACTCGGCCATGTGCTCGGCCTTGAGCTTGCTGTACGCATCAGCATACTTCTCCTGCGACAGGCCCTTGGGAATCTCCCTGACCAGTGCGGCGAAGTCCTTGGCCGGCGCAGTCTGCACCGCAGATGCCTTCACGGAATACTTGGCCTTCAGTGCCTCAAGCTCCGCCTTGAGAGCGGCCACTTCCTGCTTCAGCGCGTCCTTTTCCTCGTCGCACTCCGCTTCGGGATCCGCCTCGCCGGTATCGTCCTCCGCCTTGGCGTCCTTGTTCTCGTCGTCGCCGCATTCGGCCTGCGCGTCCTTGTTCTCGTCGTCGCACTCCGCTTCAGCAGGCGGCACGTCGTCCTTTTCCTCTTCCTCCTCGGCTTTCGCCTCAAGAGCCTTCTTTTCGTCGATTTCTGCCATCTTGTTGGCCTCCTTACGTGCTTGGAGCGACTTGACGGCAGAAGCCACAAGCCTGTACTCCGACCTATTTTCGTCTATCACTTCGATTTCACCGGCTATGCCGTCTATCAGTCCGTCCACCAGGCCGCACTCCCTCGCCTCCGTACCGGTCAGCCACATCTCACGGCCCTCGCGGAACGCCTCGTCAACACGCTCCTTGTCAAGCGTCGTGCGGCTCTTCAGGGCGTTCTTCGCCATGTCGTTCACAAGATCCATCATCACGGCGTTGTCACGCATCGCCTCGGGACCCCCACATACCAGGCCATAGCAACTGTGGTACATCACAAGCGAATCCTCGTAGGCCTGCCGCTTGAATTGCACAGGCAACCTCGCCAGCATGTTAGCAGCCGCAGACGCGGCCAACGCGCCCACCGTGCAGGTGCATTTTGCGTTCGGGTGCTCCAGGCACCACGCCGCAATCGCATTACCGATGGAGTTGGCGGCAAGCACATCGCCCCCGAAACTGTCGATGCGCAGGTCGATCTCGCCGTCCTCCGACGCCGCCTCAAGCTGCTTCATCACGCCGGCCGGCATCGTGTCCTCTTCGTAGCCCCAGCCGTCCGCGCAGATGATGCCCTTTATCTCAATTTTCGCCATTGTCCTTGTCCTCCAAATGCTCCTGCTGCGTCTCCGTGCTCTCATTGCCGTTGGCCGTCTGGAATGGCGTGAGGTTGTCCAACCCCATCTCCTTCAGCCACTTCTTTTCCTCGGCCAATTCGGTCAAAATGTCTTTCCAGTCCGCACCCAGGATCTCCCTGTACGTCGTCCTGCCGCCACGCAGCTGCATATCGACCGTTTTCTCGTATTTTTCGGGATCCACCTGGATCGCCTTGTCCCAATAGACTTCGTACTCGCTGTTCGGCAGAAGCTGTTCCATGCAATAGTCGATGACGTTGCGCTCCAGCATCTTCTGGTCGGCCTCGAACTGCTTCTGGCTGATGCCGATCTCGATCATTCCGCTCGAATAGCTGTTGTCGGCACGTCCACGGGCAAACAGGCTCATCACGCCCATCAGTTTGCCATTCGCATCATTAAGCACGTCCACCCAACTCTGTATCGGCTGGCTCGGCCTCGCCGCATTGGTCAGGTTGGTCACGTTCGTGCCATGCTTGACCTGCGCGATTGATGCCTTGCCTTCAAAAGCATTGAAGATTTTTGTCTCATCCACCGTAGCCGCCTCGACCAACTTGGTCAGGTCGTCGGGCTCCACGCCCGTACCCTCGGTAAGGTCGTCCAACCCTCCGTCGAAGCCCTCCAGCATGCCGCTCAACTTGTCGGCGTCGAGGCCTTCAGGCTGTTCCACGACCAGCGGGAGCTCGCTTGCGAGCTTTGCCGCGCCGACCTCGGATTTTAGAAGCTCCTTGGTGTCCTCCGTCAACTGGAGATTGGCCAGTATTCCAGGCTCTCCGCGGTATTGGCTATGCATCTTGTGATAGCTAACCCTGCGGCACGTGTCGATCGGGAGGAAAAGAGCACTGTCGATGTCCACGCTATAGCGGTTGCGCAGCATCGTCACGAAATAGCCGAGCACCTTGCCCTCGCCCGTCACGACACAACCACCCACCTGCCTGCAATGATCTGGCAGGCCATGATCCGCCTTGAACTTGTCGAAATCGGTCATCGTCACCGAGCAGATCTGATCCGAATCGAACACACGCAGCTTGCCGCCGGTGAGCACGGGATCCACCCACACCAGACAGTCGCCGTGGACTTTAACCATGCGCAGGATCTGCTCAAGCATCTCCTGGAATCCCTCGCCCTCGTCATAGCCGCAATGCCTCTTCCACGTGTTGTAGTAGGCTTTTGCGAACTCCTTGTCGGGGCCAGTGAAAAGCGGGGTGCCGCCACGCCTGCCAACGGTCATCCTGATGGCCGTGTCAATCGTCGGACCTACAGACGTGTTCTGATATAGGTTGTCGCAGAGAACATAGCTCTTGACGCGGTACTCGTCGCGGAAGCTCTGCTCCGTCCACGACGGATCAGTCCTGATCTCAGGCTGCTTGCGCGTCGGATCCATCTGCAAGGCGTCATACTTCGCCACCAGCGACCTGGACACCGCCCACCCGATCAACTTGTTGAGGGCAGTCCGCCTGGCCTCCTCCTTGGCCTTCTTCGTCATGCGACGCGCAGGACTAGTTTTCCGCTTCTCGCTCATATAGTTCAGACCCCCACAATGGGATGTTGCCCCACCTGTACGACGGCACGCAGATTTCCAGGCCAGCCAGGCCGCCATTGCGTGCAAGCATCGCCTTGATCTGCTCGTCCAACACGCTTATCTCGTTGCGCAGCTCGTCCAGCCGGCGGTTGGTCGCACTGACCGACCCGGTGATCCCGTAGGCGGCAGGCTCGCAGATCAAATCGTCATACGCCTGCTTCAGGCGCGCCCGCCTCTCAAGCATCTTCTTGATGGATTTTGCGTACAAATCGTTCATCTAGTTGCCCCAATGGTTGCAATTTTTGACAATTAGATGATGGAGGACCAAGCAAAAACGCAATTAACGGCCTATCTTCGCCATACGCGCCGCCTTGACAATCTGCTCTTTCACAAAATACTTGGGCTTGTGGCCCTTCCTGAACGCCGTCGCATTGGCGTTGGAGCAGAAGAAATCCACCGCGCACAGGGCCATCTTTTCCGCGTCGAAGGCGTCTCGCCGGCCATTGGCCGACCAATTCGCATAGGTCTCCTGATTCTCGTACTTCAGCCGGCCGTTCACCCTGACCGCGCACAGCTGCCCGAAATACTCCGTCCCCACATCCATAGGCAAATACCACCGGTAACCAACCGGCCGGGGTGGAGAATACAGCAGGTCGAGCAGACGCACCTGCCACCCTATAGCATTGCACAATACCAGCTTCGGCTCGTTCTCCGACAGCTTCCAATCCCTGTCGTCTATCTGCTTCGCACTCGTGCCTTTCCAATAGTACACGTTCTTGTGATTCCGCACGAACGGCGTCACGTCCTGCGAGTTGTCGAACCCGCCATGGTCAATCAGCGTGAACGAAACCCGGTGGCCGTGGTACGTGTCCGACAGCCTCAAGGCCAGGTCGTCCAGCGTCTGCGCCGTACCGCCCCACAGCAGATAACTGGATCCGTCCTCCGTCCAGCCCCTTATCGCAACCACGTAGTACTTCTGGCCGGCCAGTTCGTCCTTCTGCACGTCCACGCCGGCGCACACCACAGACAGCTGCGTCTCCAAATCATCAGGATACGCCACCTGGCGCCGCCGGTTGGCGTCCTCTATCGTCACGTCGTTGTCATCCTTGGCGAACCGGAAAGGCATGCCCAACACCGAATTGTGGAAGAACTTCTTCGCGTCAACCCCGATGCCCGCATCCTCCTGCCATTGTGCCATCTCCGCAAAACTCCACAAGGTCAGGTTCCCCATCGCACCACACTGGAAAGACCTGTGCGACCGGTTGTTACGGGCATGCACGTACTGGCCGCCCGCGTTCATCTGCCTCGCCTCCTCCTCATGATACTCGTAGCCGCAGTACGGACACCTGAATATGATGCTCTCCAGCACGATCGCTCCGTCGTCCCCCTTCTCCCACTGCAACCCGTCGAAACGGCTCGCCTTGTCATTCCAGAACGCGAGCTTGTTCGCAGGTATCAGGTTGCCGCAGTGGACGCAACGATTGTTCCAGATACCCTGCGATCCGTCCTCCCACTCCTTCCATATCGGCCCCGAATACTGCGTCGGAGACGACACGCTTATCATCAGCCTGTTCTTGAATGTCTGGCCACGCAGCCAGATGTTCTTCAGGTTCGAGGTGTTCTTCTGGTCGTCGCCAGAGCTTTGCAGGTCAATCCAGTCAACTTCATCGGCGACCAAAAACGAGGCGGTGACGCTCAATATAGGGGCTCCCGCGCCCATGAAGTAGCATATGCTTGAAGTGCTTGGACTTATATAGCTGTCCACCTTCACGTTCCCGCGCATCGAGAAATCCTTCTTCACCTCCGGCAGGCTCATCAGCAGCGGCTTCACGCTCGTCGTGTTCTGCTTCAATCCCAAGTCCAATGTCGGATAGCATATCAGCGCGGAGCAGTTCCCACGCGAAAAACGGCGCAGCAAGCCCATCCTCCACACCGTGCTCTTCCCCAGCCTCTGCCCCATCGCCAACGTGATCCGGTGAACCTCCGAGTTCTCTATCTCCTCTATCGGCTCCACCTGATACGGCCAAGGCTTATACAGCCCGTCCACCCCGGCCGACTTGTCCAACGACATGTCCACCGTCTTCTCCAGCCACGGTATGATCGGCTCGACCTCCACCGGCCGGATCTGACGCAAGACCTGACGCAAGGCGAAATTGCCCGCCGCATCCTCGAACCACTTCTCGTTAATCGTCTTCATCTTCGTCGCCCTCCCCCTCTATCAGATACGACACGCCATCCACGTCAACCGCATTGATCCGCTCGATGAACCGGTCTATCGCCCTCGCCGCACCGGGATTCGCCTCCAGCTCCGTCTTCAACTCCGACATCGCATTCGTCAACGCACTCAACACCGCCAGGCAGACCTCACGGTCCCGGTTCATCCTGAAATCCCTCACCGAGTTCTTCGCCTTCTCAATCTTCCAATATTGAAGCTCCGCGTCCAAGTCCGACTTGGATCCCGTCCCCGACTTGCGCGCCCTCAACTCCGTCACGTACTGCCTCACCGCAGCCATCACGTCGAACTCGCCGTTCTCGTCAGGCTCGTACAATCCCTTGCGCTTCAAGGCATTCGTCTGGCTGTCCGACAAGTTCAGAAAATCAGCCAGGTCGCTCTGGATCCCTATCCACGTCAAGTTCCGCCTGACGCCCTTCCGCACGTCCTTCTTCAATTCCCTCGCCTCGGCTTTCCTCGCCGCCGCCGTCTTCACCGCAGGTTTCTTCGCTGTTTTTTTAACCGTCGTTTTCTTCGTCGTCATAAGTATCTCATTCACAGCACTCTCTGCTTTTACTAGATTTTCACTTTTCTCTCCGAGAGAAAAGGAGCCCCTGCGGCTCACGGCGATCAATTCTCAAAAGTGAGAATAAGGACCCACCTATGGGGGGAGGGCCTCGACCCCCTATGCCCCCTCTTCGTCGCTGTCCGATCCCGTTTCCTCATCCCTATGGCGCCTCATCAGCCATTCCCCGAGCCGCCGCATCAGCTCGATGCGCTCCGCGTCCGTGATGCCGAGCATGATGGTGATTTCCAATCGCTTGCGTCCCTCATCGACCAATTTGGCTATCTCCCGCAAGTCCTCGGGCATCTCTTCGTACATCAGCCGTTCAGCCGCATCACGCCAGTCGTCATCGCCTCCGCCTCCTATCGCGTCGATCCATTCGCAATCGCCATCGTAGTCGGCCGGCTCCTCCACCTTGTGTTTGTAATAGGTGAAGTACTTGTCCATCTCCGAATAGCATCGGGATCTCACCTCGCAGTACAGCCAGACGTCCCTGTTATCGAACTTCCCTTGATCTATCTTGCCGCACGATATGTCGCTTGCCACACGCGCCGCCGATTCCTGCACGATTTCCTCCCTGTCCTCATCAGTCAGCCACCAGCCAGATCTTGCAAGATAATGGCGAGAATAGCGATATATTCTGGCGATGTCGTCATCGTTGACAGGACCCGCAAAATTGAACCTGCTCGGCTTATCCAAAGATTCATATTTCCACCCCCAGTGATAATCGCCGTCATCGATGAATGGAGCGATGTAGTGCTCCGGGCCTGTGCGTCTCCTCGCCTCCTGGATCGTCTCGCACTCGATTACCTCGCCGGATTCAGAGATGCATCTCACCGGCACCCTGTTGCTGTTCGGACGGCCTCGGAGTTCCTGATGCCTGTTTTCGTCAAGCCTGATGTCCGTGATACGCAGAATGGCCTTCAGCCGGTTGTTCCGGCCAAAGACCATTCGCCTCACCGATTCCGGATCACACCGTATATCTGCCGCAGCATCTCTTATCGTCTTGTATGTTACGGTGTGACCGTCCTCGTATGTGATATGTACTTTCCGCACTGGTTAGTCTTCAACTCCGTAGCAGCTCGGGCAGTCCACCTCTTCCTCCGTTCCGTCGCCACGATCCAGCAGGTATATCAGATAAACCAGCCGTCCGTCCTTGATTGTCGCCTTGCTGATGCGCATCATGGTGTCCTTCTTGCCTTTTGCGACCAACTGGCCGAGCCTGCCTGCAAAGTGTATCAGCGTTGATTTCAGCGTCTCGCCGGATTCCATCTGCGCGGTGTCGTCGGCATAGGCCAGCAGCTCTGTGCATAGAGCCGACTGGTACTTGATCGTCCTGTCCTTGGCAAGTGCAGTATATGTCCCGTCGCCAACAATCACCTTGGCCTGGTCGCCTCCGCCCATCGCGTCCTTGATCTTCTGCAAAATAGGCTGGACAATGGAGCTGGACTCCTTCGCAGGCTCCGTCTTCACCGGCTCGATGACGGTCCTGTTAAGATCGGGCATGGTCTCCACGTACTTCTGTGCAGCCTCCGGCGAGACCTTTGCAAGATCCTTGAGGTAGCCGGTCACCTGCGGTCCGACTTTGTAGCGTATCGTCCTGACCGTCTTGACATCGGCCGGGTTGCCCAGGCCGTCGTTGTCGTTGGTTTCAATGGTGGTTTCCGCATTCTCCCTCGTTCCGGCAAAGGTGAACAGGCCGTTGACATACATGATGGAGCATCCCTCGCCTCCGATCTTGATAACCTTCCCCACGCCTGTAAGCGAGCTGTTGTGAGAACAGCCAGCAAGAAGCAGCACGCCTACGCAAGCCAGCACGAAAAACAGATCCTTTATTCCGATTTCATCTCTCATTTTGATTCTCCTTTTGATTGAAGTGGATGGTCTATTTTACTAGGCCAGTTTATCAAAGATGCCGGAGAATAAACAAAAAAGGGGCTGGATCTTCGGATCCAGCCCCAACCAACATAAGGAGAGTACAAGTATATCTATCTGCGGCAACCCAACTGCTTATGCGTATCCACATCCGTCTGCAAGGTGTCGGCACTTCTGAAAGCACTCGCCACCATCATGGCATGGCCGGCCAGGTTGGCGTCCTCTTGTTTCCCATAGCGGTACCAACGCTGCTTGAAAGTGTCGATGATGCAGTCCAGTATCAACAAGGCGTCGTCCATGTCTTCGGCCATGTGAAACGGCTCACAGATGACCATCTCATATGCATCATACTGCACCTTGGGCAGTCTGCGCCTTACATTTACCTTTTTCTTTGTGTCGTTTACAAATTGTTCCACGTATTCGTCCATTATATTTCTCCTTTTGATTGTCTGTAAAACCCGGCACGGCCAGTCGGGATCTCACAAGCGGCTGGCCAGCCGGTATGATGGAGAGGAAGAAAAGAGCAAGAATCTCTCCATCAAATACATTATACTATTCATCGTCCTGTTTCTTGTGTTTTCTTGGCACCAGCCCGCAGTTAAAGCCGATCTCCGCCATCTTCGCGATGTCGTCCCGGCCGAAGCCGGCCAGATACTGCTCCGCAGCAGGCAGCAACGCAAACTCCACCACCAGCTTCGGGTAAGATCCGAAACTCTCCTCGATGCTGATGCCAACCGCTTTTACTATTCCGCCTTCCATAATCAAATCCTCGCGTTTACGAACATCTGCGCGAATGTCCTCGCCTGGTGCCATCCCTCGTCGCCTGCGCAGGCGACCATGGCCAAATCAGGCCATATGTCAAGCATCACCGCGTCCGCTCCTATGATCCTGCAAACAGCCTCGGGAATGTCCATTTCCTTCACGATATAGGCCGCACCCTGTCTTTTTTCCATCTGAACCTGGAAATCCAGGTCGAGCTGCTTCATCTCCTGATAGATTTCCTTTACCCTGTCCCAATCTTTCGCAAAACGGTACGCCTTCAGCCTGTCCAAGTACCAAGTGAAGTTCTGGATCATCGATTTGTGTCTTTCGTAATCCATCTTTTTTCTCCTTTCTTGTCAATTTTCCTTTTCACCCTATCGTTTATCATTCGGAGGTATTTATGTCTATACCATTATACTATCGATATAACAGCAGACGCTCACATCAACCGGCGGGCTGGCGGGTGATCCGAATCAAGTCCGCCATCGCAGACCGGCCGGGGAAGTACACCCACTTCACCGGCTTCCTGCACTGGGGGCCATGCGACGCCGCCGTCCTAGACTGCGACTTCATCTTGTTTCGCGGTTGCGCCAACCACGCCGTGATAATGATGACAGACCGTGGACAGTGGACAGGTTATATCCCTGTCATCGAGGACGCCGAGCGATCCTGGTTCGACGACGACGCCGCAGTGGCCAGAATGTTCAAGGCGATATAGCGTCACAGCAGGTACTTCTCGCCAAGCCGGGCCTTGCGAAGAAGGGGATATCCCATTGAAACATAATTATCGTCCATCAATGATTTTATCATTACTTCCTTGAGAGGACTTGCATCAGGCGCATCGCCCCATGAGAGAAGAAGCATCGGCCTTTCAGTTTCCCACGCCTCCTGCTGCTTCAGCACATTTTCCTTGATGATGCCGTTTAGACGTTCTCTCAAGACAGGGTCTCCGTTCTCCTTGTATGAACAATAGTCCTCCACAAGCCTCAATTCATCATCCGACAGATAATGGGAAGGGACCCAATATGTCCCGGCGATCTTCACTGAATTGTCTTCATCATGCATGATGCCGAGATTATAAAGTATATCCTCCGAAACATAATCTGAAAGAACGGTTTTTCTATCCTCATCCCACAGATGCCAAACTCCATGCTTCTTGTGTCTTCTCAAATCTGAATACTCATCATTGTTGCGCCAAAACTCATCTCTGACAAAAATGCCAATGCACTTCATCGCTTCGGAAGCATAATGACACGCCAATTCAAGATCACCCCTTTCCAATGCATCCTTGGATTCCTTGTAGCACTCATCCACCTCATACCTGCGGTAGTTCGGAAGGTCCAAGTCATAATCAAATCCGACGCATCCGGCCAGGAAGTTGTCGTCGGCCTCCATGAACCTGTCTATTTTTTCCGAAATGGCGGCAAGTCCGATATTGTTGTCCATCCCATACATCACCGACTTGATCATCATGACGCCCGCCACCGCGAACTTCATCATCTTTTCTTTCATATTGCATGTCTCCTTCATTCTTGCTTGTCAACTACAACGAACACTATTTTCTTATTTCCCTTGACGCGGCCGACCCCGTCCGCTTCATAGGTCGACCCGCATATGACATAGCGACCATCGACAGGCGGGGGGACCGACCCGCGGCAATATACCACCTGCCACTTCAGCCGGCCGTCTTCCTCGATCTCATAGTACGCGGTGTTTCCGAACCAATGAAGTGACTTCTTGACCCGGTCATAGGTGTCCAGGAAAAATCTTTCATTTTCTGAATGGGTGACGCGGGTGACGAGGGTGACGGTTTTTTCTATTTCTGATGAACTTTTATTATTACCATTCTCAACAGTATTAGTAGTAACAATTTTCCCTGGGAGGTTAAAAAAACCGTCACCATCGTCACCCTCATTTATAACTGGTTTATTTTCAACAAGTTGAGGGGTGACGATAGGGGTGACGATAGGGGTGACGATACCCTCTTTTTTGACACCATCGTCACCCTTTTTCGAGATCAACCCCCCGAAGAACGGGTCGGCATCCGAGTACTCCTCGACTTCCTGGGCCGGTTCAAGGATAGATGACGCGGGTTCGTCATCTTTGTCGTCACCAACGACACTTTCAATAACTGAAAACATCAATCCTCTCGCGTTCTTCTTCCTGTGCCTCTCGCACTTGGATTTCCCGGTCAGATCACACCACACGAAAACCTTCTCGGAGAAGTCGCGGCTGTCGAGCTTCATCAGGTTGTTGCCCGTGAACTTCTTCATCTCGACCTCGAAATCATTGTAGGTGTAGAACCCGGCGAGATCGTGATTCTCGAAGAACAGGTCGAGGAAATCCCTCGTCTGGTCGTCGATGCGGCTGTCCGCCATGAAGGCCTTTTCAAGCATGTTCTCCGACTTGAACCTGATGATGCGGTTGTTCAGATACACTTGGACGCATTTCATCATATAGCTGTCGAACCTGTGCCACTCTTCGGATGTCCATGCGTCGCTGAACAGCCAATGCCCGAATTCGCTCTCGGGGTTGTGCGACGCCGTGTAGTGGTTGGTGATCTCGAACATCGGGAACCTGTTGACCTTGGACGCGCCGGTGATACGGGGGAAGTAGTTGGTCGCCATTACCAACTTCGGGGCGTCCTCGAACGGTATCATCTGAATATCCCTGCCCTTCTTCTCGACGGAGAAGTCGCCGGTGGTCATGTTGAAGTACTCTTCAAGGTTGATGCCCTCGTAGGCGTCGTCTAGGAACACGATGCTTTGGTTGTTGTATGAGCTTAGGACCCAACGCCTTTTGTCGTAGTTGGCCATGTCCTTCATCGGTATCGTCAGCATCGACCTGACGCGCCCCACGCCGTTGATGATCAGCCCCTTTCCCGACTGACCGTTCATCGACGTCATGGACTGCTCGGTGAAGATGCCCATGTAGTTCGTCGGCTCCTTGGCCCCGCTTACCAGATACCCCAGGTACGATTCGATGGACAGCTTGCGCTCCTGCCACCTTGTATCGTTCTCCATGACGCCGCAGGCCCTTTCAATCAGCGTCTCGTATTCGCTCTTCTCGTCGGTATAGACGAAATCCCTCTTGGTGGAGGGCTCCGTGCCGAAGTAGTCGTAGCCCTTGAAATCGCCCTTGCTGAAGTCGTGGCCCTTTGGATGGACAATCAGCAGGCCGTTTCTATAAGGTATGTGGACGCTCCCGAAGTCGTCCTTGGACTTGTTGACCGCGGTCTTCTTGTTGATGAGGAAATCGGCAAGGTTCTCGCGCAGGACGCTTGTCCTTGCCTTGTAGAACTCGTCGCTCGCCTTTTCGTTGACCGCCCTGACCTCGTCGTATATGAACTTGAACATCTCCATCGGGTCGTGCTTCTGCAAGATGCCGTCCTCCCGGCGGTAGATGTTGTCCTCCCCGTTTACCCTTATGACATATATGCCCTTGTCGTCGAGGTACTTCTTCCATGTGGCCGACGACATAATCCATTTCCTGTCCTCGTCATTCCCCACGAGTACCATCGGGCCGGCGAAATTGCCCCTGACCTGCGCCTCCTCGACCTTGACGAACTTGGACAGGGCATTGCACCACTCGTCGAAACCGACCTCCGCGTCGGCGTCCACATACATGAGACGCTGCTGTGGTTCAAGCACGTCGCCAACGCCGTAGTTGCCTGCGGGAAACCGAGTGATGCTCAACTTGTTCGCTCCGCTGCCGTCCACTCCAAGTGCCTCATACGCGGCCTTCAGCATCTTCTGCTTGGCCATCATCTCCTTGGGGCAGACGGGTTCACGCAGCCTGAAGACGCAGTGGTATGACTTGGATCCTGAAAACGTTATGGTGGTCGGGCTGATGCCGATTGAAGCAAGGACGCGGCAGGTCTTGATCAGGTTGTCGCGCCTGTATTCCCTACGGCCGGCGTCGTCCATGCCTTTGTATTCGTCTCGTGTCTTGTCGCCGTCTATCTCCATTATCACGGCGCACACTTGATCCGTGTTCTCGACCTTGCGCTCCTTGATGGACTTGTGGTCCTCTGGAAACGTGGACAGGGCGATGTATTTGTTTCCGTTGGATTTCCAATCGAAACGCTCTCCGTCCTGCTCTATGGGCATCCAATTCCCCTTGGAGACGTCCTCTCCAACCCACAGCCAACCCTTGCCATGCTTGAATATTGCCTCCAACCCGTCCCGGGCGGAATGCTTCTTCGTGTCGGCGTCGTCGATGGCCTTCAGCCATTCGTCCGCTACCATCGGAAACACCTGCGTCTCACGGAACTGCATCAGCTCCTCGCGGCTGACCGGGACAAGCTCCGCTCTCGGCTGAATGGCGTGCGTGGATTTCCAAACCTCGCGCCAATCCATGAACTTCTCGGCGGCGCGTTGGATCTCCCTCAAATGCTCTTCGTGCTTGTCTGGCGATGTCTCGTCATACCATTCGGAGACCTTGTCTACTAGTTCGCCCTCATCTCTTACGCCCTCGCTGAAATACACATACCCCAGGGCGTCCATGATTGTGTTGTTTGACAATGGGGTGGATCGATCAATATCCATAGTCCTCGTCCTTCCCCGTCCACTTGCTGAAATGCGAACCATGGCTGGAAGGACGGGAAAAAACCGATTTAAGGGAATAATCGCCCACCACGTTCGCTTGAATTGCATAGGCTGATCAGGCCCACGCTTCTATTATACTCCGCGTATAATCGAAAGATTTGATCGTTGATTGCCATGAATGACGTATCTCCTTGTACGTCCTGCTTGTGAAATATTTTTTTTCGAGGCTATTGTATCAGGCCGTCGTTCCTGTCACGCTCCCACCCCTCCCTGACGAGCTTGGACTTCAGGCCGTCCTTTCCCTCGGGCGGCATGTTGCGTCCGATTGAGTAGATCTTTATCCGACCGGCGTCCATGAGGATGCTCGGCAGGCTGTCCTTGCCGGCGAAGTAGCTTGAATAGTAGTAGCTCACCTCAAGCCGGTGAGAACCGTCCGACAATGGAACCAGGTCCATCCTGACCGGCGGCATGGTCATCACGCCGGCCCTCCGTATCTTCTCGACCGTGAAGGAGTTGCCGTCGGCAAGCTCCACGGTTACGCAGGACGCGCGGCATGACACCTTGCGTATGGCCTTGTGGGCAAGCACCCTGTATGTCGAGGTCGGCAGGGTCCCCTCCTGAATCATGTTGATCATGGAATACGCGCGTGCGAGATCGTCCTCGGTCGTGCCTGAAAGTAGCGCGATGGCGTCGGTCAGCTCGGCCTGAGCCGAGGCCTCCTCCCTGTTCAGTTCCTCCAACTGCGTCCGTGCGTCGTCCAAGGAGAGCAGGCCGTCCTTGATGAGGGCGGCGATGCTTCCCCTGCTTTCGTGCATACGTGCGAGACGCAGCTCGATGTTCGCCGCCTTGTCCGCAATCTCCTCCCGGTCGGACTGCTCCCGTATGGTGTCCAACAGGGCGAGCGCAACCAACGGCATCAGGGCCTCGTGAAGGCCTATGGACTGCCATTCGGGGTCAACCCCCACGGTCGCCAAGGACTTGGCGGCATGCCTGTCGAACGGAGACAGGGGTATCTCGACCACCCCCTCGTTTTCGACGTCGTCGCCGCGGTATCTCACGCCGGCCACCCTGCACAGGTCGCACGTCGCCACTCCCTGATCGACGCGGTTGCACTTCGTGGTCAGGGCGTTGCCTCCCTTTTTCTTCGGGACGCTGACGACGTTCATCGCCCCTCCGCAGTAGCCGCACCTCATCAGGCCGGACAGCGCGTTGATGCGCTTGCGCACATAGCCCCGCTTGCCTGTCGCCATCATCGCCTGCGCCCTCTTCCAATCCGCTTCGGATATGATGGGCAGGGATGGCAAGGCCTTGATCAACTCGCCGGAAGAGTTATAGGCGAGGCCCGCGTAGATGGGTCTTTTGAGCAGTTGCTTCAGGTTTGACGGCATGACGGTGAATCGGTGGACCTCGTTCAGGCGACGGCAGATGCGGCTGACGCCCTCGCCGGCCAAGTATAGGGTATATGCGTCGCGGACGATCTGCGCTCCCGCGTCGTCTATCTCCATCGTGCCGTTGATGCGCCTATACCCTACAGGGGCGGGTCCCGAGCACTGCATGCCCCTGTCGCGCATGGCCTTGTATGCGCCCATTTGCTTCTCCCTCATGATTTTCAGTTGGTTGTCGTTGATCATCGAAGTCAGCGTGACCACCAACGAGTTCTCAAAGCTGCTGAAGTCCACCTCGCCGCCGTCTAACTGTATCACCTTGACGCCGTGGCGTTTGAGCGACTGCACGATATAGCTTTCAAGGTGGCTGCCCCGCAGGGGCCGCATCAGGCGCGTGATGTCCCAGACCAATATGGCGTCGATGCCGTCCAACCGTCCAAGCAGCTCCCCAAGCCCCTTTCGGTAGATGTCACGTCGGCCGGCGGCCCACTCCTGGAATGCGTCGTCCAATCTGCTCAAGGCCACCGCGTCCGTGGTGTCGGGGTAGCACTTGCCGCTGATGTCCAAGTCGGTGAACTCGCCGGCCACATCCCACCCGCGGGACGCGGCCAACGCCTTCAGCCTCGCCACTTGCAGGTCAACGGATTCGCTTTGCTCGTTGTCGCCGGACGATTGCCTTGCGTAGATGAGGCAGCGTGTCATATCTCATCCTCCGCAAGTTGGCATCCGATGCTGTGGACGTAGGCTATCTTCTCCATGCTGAAGAAGCTGAACGGCGTCTTTTCGGACCCGATGCGGAACGTCAGGTCTCCGTCAAGGCCCCTGACGAAGGCGTCGTCCACGCCGTATTTCTCGATGAGTTCGAGGGCGCAGTGGGGGCAGAAGTCGAAGTCGATCTCCTCCAATTCGATGGTCGAACCGGGCAGGGCCTTCAGCAGGATGCCTTGTAGGTGTGCGGTGAGCTGTTCGAGGGCCTTCGCCTGGCCCTTGGTGATTTTCTTTGTGTCTGCATTCGTCTTGATCATGGTGATGTCTCCTTCTTGGTTTGATTTTAGTTATGCAACGAACTCAAGTGGCTTGTCTTTGAAATACCTCTTGGCGTTGTGGATTTCGGCCATATAAATCTTCTTGTTGGCCTTGTGCCTGAATGTAGCCAAAACGTTCCTTGCCTCGATTGAAAGATCGAAGTCCCTGCCGAACCACTTCTTGTATGTGGCCATTAGATTTTCCACCTGGGTGCAGTCTCCGGTGCAACCTTCGTGGCTTTCATCGAACTTCTTCTCTTGCTCAAGCTCCCACTTCAGTATGGCCATGATGTGATCGCCCAGCCCTAGCCAGTTTGCCTCGCTGACAATGCCGGCTATGCTGTACATTACAAGTTCCGCGATTTCTTTTGCGGTGCTGAACTCGAACTGACCGCCTCCTTCGACCATCGGCTCTCCGTTTTTGCCTATGCTGTAGTGCCAGTCTCTTTCTGGGAACAGGCCCTTTGCAATGCACATGTGACCGGCCTCGTGGATGGCAGTCGCCTCGTCTATGTGCTTCCTGCTGAACTCCATGTACCGCTTGATTGCGTCTTCCTTCCTCATAGTCTCTTTCCTCCTTGATTGATGGTTGTTATTCCTCGTCGTCGTCGATGACTTCGTAGTCGTAGTCCTCAAGCTCGTATTCATACTTGTCGTATGCGGCGTTGAGTATGGCCTCGTCTATGTCCTGCGTCTCCTCGACATCAAGCGAGAAGCCGTCAGGCAAGCCAAGCAGCTCTTCCTCGTCCTTGCAATCCCATTTGCAGTCAGTAACCAAAACGTTCTTGAACATGTTTGCTTCCTCCTTCTTTTGTTGGTTGAAATCGTGTGGTCTGTTTTTAACCACGCTAATAATATGGCACCTTTTTCAATGCTTGTCAAGCGACTACTGCGATTTTTGTTTTATTTTTGGAAAAAAAACTCAAACCGTCGCTGTCCTCGACACCTATAATATGGCATCCGTTTTCAGGAAAACCAGACGATTTTTCAAAAAAAGTGAAAAAAGATCAAAAAAAATCCCCCGCCCGCAGAATCATGCGGGAGGGGGAGGGCGGTCGGAAGGTAGCGAGTTATGTGACCATGCCCAAAGTCACCAATACATCCATCCGAACAGTCGGACGGCCAGCCAGCTTATGTATGACAAGACTAATGGGAACTTGTGCCGCACCAGGTCGTCCCTTAAAAAGGCGTCGGCCTCTCTGCGTGTCGAAAGGTGCGTCTCATACAGATGGTCGTGCGCAAGTCCCGCGTGCAAAGTCCTGGGATCGCACTGCGGAGACAGCAGGATCTGGAGCAGCCTGGGACATGAAAAGCCGTCGCTCGTGAACCCCGGCGGGACGGTGACGATATGACCAGCCACCGTGTAGGACAGCGGCTCCAAGGTGCGTATGACCTTGATGCCGTGCCCGTCCTCGTAAACGTCTATTTTCATTTCACGTTGTGCTTGAGCAGCTCGTGCTCCACTATCTCGCGCACCCTGGTCTCCGTCATCATCTCGCTTTGCAGCCTGGTGATGTCTATCTGTATCATCACCAGCTGCTGCTGTATGGCCGACAGCTTCGAGTACTGCGTCGACCAGACCCAACCCAGCACCGCCATCAGAAGCCCGAGGATCCAGTAGGTCAGCTTGTTCATTATTGTAGTCTCCTGTTAGTGTTCCTGCGACAGTCCAAGTATCTCGGCCTCGCTCAATGTCCTTGCGAACCACGTCACATCGCGGTATCGGACGTTCACGTCTGGCAGGCCATCGGGGTTCTCCCCCTGCGACGCATCGCCAGCGTTGACGGTCATGCCCTTGCTGCTGATGGAGACTGACGACACGCCCGTGATCTCGCCCGCAAGCTCGCCGTCAAGCCACAGCTCGATGGTCTCGCCCGTCTTGTCGAAGTTGAGCACCAGGCAGTGCCACGACGCATCGACCTCCACGCTTGATTCGATGACGGAGTTCTTGGTCGTGCCGCCTGCCCAGCGGCCATTCCGGTAGCCTAGCCAAAAGGCGTTGCTCGTCCAGTACTGCGACATGTTCACAAGGCATTTCGGCGTCGATGACGACGACGGCACTGACGAGCATTTCGCCCAAAGCGACAAGGCGCATCCGCTGTCGGTCGTGATGCCGCCGCTCCACAGGTTGTATAGGCAGCTGTATTTGACCAGGCACCCGGTGATTCCGTCCGCAGTGCCGTATGAGATGTTTGCGTAGCTCGGCCTGACCAGGTCGAAGTCGGTGGTGGAGGAATGCTTGCTGTCCTTTAGGTTGGAGATCAGCTCGTACCGCCTTGAGTAGTCCGTCGGCACCACCGGCGTGACGCCGCCCGAAGACGATCCGGAATCGCTCTGCCAACCGGAGGAACTGCTGTCCGACATTCCGCCCGAGCTTGACGAATCGCTTGGCTCCGGCGGCTCCGGAGCAGGCCTCGACCGGCGTATCAGCATTTCATAGATGTTCATGGCAGATCCTCCGTGTCAACGACGAATAGCTTTGCCCCGGCGTTCGTGATGCGGCAGACGCAGTAGTTTCGCTTGCCGGCCTGTACCGTGTCCACGAGCGTCATGCTCGTGCCGGCCGTCACTGAGGAGCCTGCGGTCAGGTCGATGACGATCTCCGTGTAGGCGATTCCGTTGGTCAGGCCGTCGTTGTATATCCTGCCGTTTAGCGTCAGGTTGCCGGCAGGCTGCGAAAGGACGGTCGTGTTCGCCGCATACAGGATGGTCAGCTCGCTGTCCGTCTTGACGCTGTAGTTGGTCCTGAACCTGTTTGATATGCTGTTCGCGTTGATGCTTGGTGCCGTCCAGTTCACCGCCACCTGCCCCGGCGGGATCGTCGGCTTGTTCCTGATGAAGGTCGTCTCCGTGGAATCGCTTTCGTCCCAGTCAGGCATCGGATCGTCGATGCGCTCGATCTTCCAGCTTGCCGGCGCGGTGCTGATCCCCCTGGTCGAGACATCCACGCTCGTCGGGCATCTTAGCACTCCGGGGGAGGTGATGTTGGTCATCCAGTTGCCCGTGTAGGTGTCGCCTATCTCGGAGCATCTGATGGTGAGGTCGTTCAGCGCATAGCACGTGTTGAACATCAGCCTGTAGCAGTTGGTGACGAGAGCAGGCGCCGGAAGCTCTATCGGACCGAGCAGGCTCTGGCAGTTTGCGAACATCTGGTTGTAGCACCCGCTGGCGAGCACCTTGGCCGGTAGCCTCGGGGCGTTCTTCAACGCCGTGCAGTTCTTGAACATCTGCTGGTAGCAGCTGTTTCCAAGCGTCATCGCCGGAAGCTCCAATGGGCCATAGACCATGCTGGAGCAGCCCTCGAACATGCCGATGTATGAGTTCGAGTTCAATATCGGCGCCGGCAGGACCAGCCCCGACGCGTTCTTGATGGCGGTATTGTCCTTGAACAGGTAGGCAAGATCTGACGATCCCACCACGCAGTTGTATGTGACCGACTTGTCCTTCATGGACGTGATGTCGCCGGTGATATAGACGCTGCCCGTGATGACGAAATGGTAGTAGTTGGACGTGCTGTTGCCCAGCATTTTGAATCCGTCCTTGTTCCTGAACATCACGTAGCCGTATTGGGCAAGCGTGATGGTGGAACCCAGGGTGTAGTCATACCACACCTGCGTGTTGCCGTTTTGGCAATACTGGAAACTGTTGTCACGCGGCGAGCCTACCTTTTCCAGCACGACGGTCGAGCCGGCCGTGTTGGTCGTGTCATTCCAAATCGTGAGGTACTTGCCTGTGTTGTAGGGTATGTTCGGCTTGCCGGCAAGGCTGTTGTAAGTGCCAAGCGTCGCCACGGGGGCGAGCACAGGCTTGTCCTTGATGAAGGACGCCACCGTGGAATCGCTTTCATCCCAATCCGCCTGCACCTGCGGATCCGGTATGTCCGGCGTGTCGTCGAGGTCGTTGTATGATCCGCTCGTGGCGACCGCCGCAAGATCGGGCTTGTTCTGTATGTATGCCGGTGAAGTGCTGTCGCTCTCGTCCCAGTTCGCTTGCTCCTGCTCGGTCGGCTCCGGGATCACCGGCTTGTTCTTGATGTACGTGCCAAGCGTGCTGTCGGACTCGTCCCAGTCTGGCTGGACATCATCGATGTACTCTACAGTCCACCCGGCCGGAATGTGCGACGCGTCCCTGATGGTCGTGTCAAGGGCGGACGGGCACTCGATGACGCCGGTTGAAGCCACATTGTTCAGCCAGTTGTAGTTCTTCCACGACTGCTGCATAGTCCTGACGTGCTTCAGCTTCGTGCATCCGTCGAATGTCTCGTAGAATACCGAATATCCGCTCAAAGACTTGTCAAGCGTCTCGATGAGATTGTCGTGAAAATCAGGCGAATCGGTAAGATTTGTGCATCCCTTGAATGACCGGTGGAAGCATTCGATGTTATACCGTCTTGCCAAAATCACTGGGGCTACCGTAAGACCTGTGCATCCCTCGAAAATGGATCCGTAGGCTGTCTGACCAGGATATGACAACGGCAATACCGGCGCGGAATATAGCCTCGTGCATCCATTGAAAAGTCCCCTGAATGCGTAATTGAGATCCTCTCCAAGTGACAGGTCTCTGCTAAGCAGGTATTTGAGGTTTCCGGACACCCCGATTCTGCCAGTCGGGAAGCTGAAATACGTGTAGCTTCCGCTAGAGCCGATTGTCTGTGCTTTCTTTGCCCTTATCCATATTTTCGAGTTTGTTGTTGGAGCCGCGACGGTTGTGCCAAGCGTGTAGTCCGACCAGCTCACCTTGTCGAAGCTATACTCGAATTCGGGGGTTACCTGAAAAAATCCTTGTGTTTTTATGACGAACGAAGCCTTTTGTTGGTCAAAGCTGCTTTCTCTTATATGATATATGCAAACATAGTCCTCGTCCGCAGGATTAGCCGAGACAACAGGCTTGTTCTTTATGTAGTCGACCGCTGTGGAATCGGATTGATCCCAATCCGCCTGTACCTGCGGATCCGAGCCGTACTTTGTGCCGTTTAGATAGACCTCGCCCGTGTCGGTGAGGTAGTAGATGCGATCCTCCACAGGCGTCAGGCCGGCGTAGGTCTCCGAAGTAACTTTTGCAAAACTTACCATGGTGTCATTGTCCTCCCCGGATAATGCTTGAATGCTTGAAGGGGGGCGAAAGCCCCCCGGTGGATCAGTTGTTCTTGAATGTCAGTGCGTCCGCGAGGTTGGCCAACGGCGTGGTCACGGTCGCCTTGCCCTTGATGAAGTCGAGGGCAGTGCTGTCGCTTTCGTCCCAATCGGCCTGCACCGGATCCACGGGAATGTGCGGCTTGTTGGCGATGTAGGCCGGGCTTGAGCTGTCCGATTCGTCCCAGTCGATCGTCACCGGCACGTCCGTGCCGTAGCGGACGCCGTTCAGGTAGAGTATGCCGGTGTCGGTGAGGAAATAGAGCCTGTCGGTGACCTTGGTGTCAAGTGCGTCGTAGGCCTGTTGCGTCAATGCCGAGAAACTGATCATCTTGCTTGTCTCCTTTGGTTTAGTTTGAATGTATGGTCAATGCCGTCTCAATGGCGGTGTCTATGTCCCCCGATATGTCGGGCTTGTTGCGTATGTAGGACGCCAAGCTGGAGTCGCTTTGGTCCCAGTCCGCCTGCTCCTGCTCGGGGATCTCCTGCTCGTCCCTCCATACCGGCTTGCCGTCCCCGTCCAGCGACAACACCTGACTGGGCGTGCCCGGTTCAAACGGCTTGTCCAGCTTCTCCTCAAGCAGTTTTTCAAGCGGATCGCCGGGGCATACCGTGTTCACGCCGTCCACGATGGAGGGCAGCGCAAGCAGGTCGTCCAGCACGATGGTGTCGCACCGCCCGTTCCTTATCCTGCACAATTGCAGGGTGATCGGCGTCGGCTTCTTCAGTTTCGACACCCAATCCCTGAAGCGGGACGTGTTCAATGTCAGGTTCATCGAAAGCAGGTCCTTGTCATCGTCCCTCTCCACGGCGTAGGCCGTCGAATAGGCGCACAATGGACGGGACGGTGGATAGACCACCTTCTCGAAGTCAAGCCCAATGCAGTAGCTGTCGCCGGCGATGTGCTCGTCAGGCAGTACGAAAGTGAAGTCCAATGCGCCCCCGAAGACGGCCTTGTACGCGTCCTTCTGCTGATAGGGCCATATCCGCATGTTTGAAATGGTGATTGCCATACTGCTCCCCGCAAGTTGATGGTTGATGTTGTAGAAATGCACTTTTGCAAGTATATGCTCCATCGTCAGGATAAAGCCGTTTTCGTGGCTCCTGACGCAAAAAGAGAGGCCGGACATGCATTGACACGTCCGGCCCCGTGAACCGCGCCAGAATTGAAATGTGAAGCCGCTTCAGCCTTCTATGATCGCTTTCGCCAGCAGGTAGTCCTTTTGCTCGTTGATGTCCAGGAACTCCCTCTCCGGGATCCTGAACAGATAGGGATTCTGACCGAAAAAGTACTGATTGTCCATCATCTGCCGGTAGGGCTGTATGAAGATGGCCCCGTCCTGCTCGTAGAGGGGAGGCAGCTCCGACGCGCACATGTGATGCACCCTGCACCGCTCCACGTCGTAGAGCGGCTGTCCGTCCTCCGACCAGTAGTGTCCCCTTATGGCATGTACGCTCACAAGGCTGTCGTACCCGGCCTTCAGCGCCCGCTCGTACTCGACCAGGGCGGCATGGTAGGTCATCGTGGACACCAGTGGATTCGTGCAGTGCGACCACACGATCGTCGTCCTGTTCTCGCACCCCATCAGGAACTGCGAAATGAGGACCATGAATTCAGCTATCATGCAGTTTGCCGTGTCCCTGCCCTCGTCGGTACACTGCCTTCTCACCGTGACCGCCCCGTGCCTCTTCGCCTCCGCCAGCATCCCGTCGTCGTCCGACCCGACCACCACCGAGCCAAGGGAGGAGACCTGCCTGATTTTCCTGGCCAGCAGCGTCTCGCCGTCAAGCTCAAGCATGTTTTTTCGAGGTATTCTTTTACTTCCAGCTCTTACTGGAATACAAAAAACGATGTTATTGCTCATTTACGTACTCCTTCAGCAGCCTCTGCACCGTGGGACCGTACTTCGGCAGCGATCCCAGCGACTTGCTAGAAAAGTGGAACGACTTGAGCGGGTACTTGATCTGCGTGTTGGTCTTCACCCAAGGCACCCCGTCCCTGTCGAACAGCAGGCGGTCCCCGTGCCGCAGGTTCCAATTCGCGCAATTGATCCCGGGATCCATGTTGTAGATGGCATCGAAGCCGCACAGGGGTATGGAAGTCGCGAGCTCCTGGAGCCACAATTGGTCCTTGTGCTTGAAGGCGTTGGGATTGTGCAAGACCTCGCCGCAGACGAACTCGAATATCCTGTCGTGGTCGATGCTCCTGCTAATCTCGAACATGCCGAGGTTGGCCGCGCCGTCCTTCATGATCCAGTGCTTGCCGTCCTGCCTCGCCTTGGCTGTCACGTGATGCGGCGACAATACAATATCGTGCTGCAGGCTGGTGTCGTATGGGCCATACCAGCGAATATCGCCGTCGCAGTAGAGTATGGTGTCGCAGTCGGTCTCAAGGCACCGCTTCGCGGCGAACCACCGGCCTATCTCGCAGCGGTCGAAGGCAGACCACCTGCGGCACTCCGCCGGGAGTACCTTGTCAAGATCGCCGTCGTAGAACCTCCGCACCTCCCAACCGGGGTTGTGTTCGAGGAACGACTGTATCATGCCCTCCGTCTGCCTGACGTACTTCTCGCCTACCGCCACGGCGACCAACGCCTTGCGGAACCTGAAGTCGTCGGGGTGCGGCGTGCCGTCCTCGTCGAGCCACGTCAGTTTCACCTTGCTGTATGCGGCCCACCGGCGCATCAGGGTGTCATAGAAGACAAATGGCGCGATGCCGTCCGACTTGACGCCCAGGCAGTCCGCGTAGGCCTTGCTCTTGCTGTTGAAATGGCTGTCGAACGCGACCATCGTTATGTCGTCGATGCCCTCACGGTACATGAGTTCAAGCGCGCACAGGCACGTCGGCGCGGCCCACCGGCCGGTCAGCAGCTCGGGGTCGTAATCCACCGTATCGGGGTGCTTGCCCGCCGGCACGCGATGGTGGCGGTACCACTTCACATCGGCCGGCGGCGAATATTTGATCCATCCGTCATTCTGCACGCACTTCAGGCCATTCCCTATCAGTACCGCGTGCGCCACGTCAGCCGCCTGGTTCAGGCACCAGACTTCGCCTCCGTCCTTGAACCAGTCCATCTGCATCTCGTCGAGGGACGGACCCTTTCCGATCAAAAATCCTCTTGACATTCTCGCTCCTTACTTTTCGTATTTTGACTTATCCGGGTATATCTCGAACAGCCTCTTGCGGATCCCGTCGAACCCGATGTCGTTGTGCCCGACGAACATCTTCTTGCCGTGGAAGTCCCGCTCGGTGCAAGGCATCTCGTAGGTCTCCTTGTAGTCGTTCATGTGGACGCCGCCGTAGATGTCGCCCATGGACGCCCGGAACGCCGTCATGATCGTCAGCCCCGGCGCCGTGGCATAGTCCACGTCGCGCATCGCCCCGACAAGCCCCTGCGCATCGCCGAAGTACTGCGGGCAGTGCGTGTCGTACTCCCTCTCAAGCGGCACCCCCTTGCCCAGGAAATAGTCGAAGGTATGCAGGACCCTCCTGCGCCACTTGGTTTCAGCCCCGACGAACTGCTCCCTTTTCCTGTTGAACAGCAGCGGTATGTGCTTCAACTCGATGTCCTGCATCACCACGTTGTCGTCCGCAAAGAAGGCGAACCGCTCCACATTATACATCTCTATGGATTTCAGCACCTTGTCAATCAGATTCTTGTCCTTGTTGTGCGCCTCGGCGTCCGGTATGTCCGCCACCAGCACCTTGTCACGGTCGATCCACTCTGGGCAATACTGCGTCGCAAGGATGACGCGCCCAACGTCGGAGCAGTGCCTCTCGATGGAGCGGAGCATGATCATCAGCTCCTCGTTGTTGCGGGTGCTCCCGTTCCCGAGCGGTATGATGACATCGACCTTGATGGCGTCCCGCAGCTCCTTCAGCCGCTTCGCAGGCTCGGGGTGCTCGATGTCATACAGCCGGTGCAATTCGTCCATGATGCCCTTGAGCACGGCGTGCATCTGGCCGGGCCGTGTGTCCTGCACCAAGTCGAGCGTCACCGTGGCGTCCCTGATGCGTATCGCCACGTCCCGCCAGTCCCTCTTGGTGTGCTCCATCGCCAAGCGCAGGTGCGCCTGCGCGAAATCCCGGTTGTCACGCTCGTAGGTCAATTCCTCCAACGCCTCCATCGCCATGCCGACGTGCTTCTGCGCGCACATCAGGCACTGCGAATCAGGCGGCATCCTCCTGTCCTGTATGTTCTCTCCGCTCTTGCCATGACACGAACATGCCATAAAATGTTCTCCTATACGTTGAATAGCCGGTGATTATCTCACCGGCATTATACTAGCTATATCAGATCGTCCTCGTCAGGCGATGGCGTCTGCATCTCAAGACTGTCGCCCTGCGAGGTCCTCGGCATCTGCACACTTCTCCCGCCTTCGCACTCCGATGGCGAATCCACCTTGGTGGTCTCCATGACATGCTTGGCGTTGAAGTCGTCCCAGCCGCTCCAGAATCCCACCTGCCACATGCAGTGGTCGCAGTCGTCTCCATAGGTGATGTCGCCCTCTGCGTTGTAGCAACCGATGTTTGCAGCCCACAGCTTGTCTCCCTCGTTCCGGCCATACTCGGTGTCCTGGATGATGCTTCCATCGACCACGTTTCCATCTGCGTCCAGACGGTATGTGTTATACGTGTACTCCGAATGTCCGTGATAGACATCGACGCAAAGGTTCATAAGCTGCTCAAGAGTGAACGATCCCATGACCTGCGTTGATGTCATGCCGCACGGCAACGCCGGCAACTGTAGAGGCCCGAACTGCCATACGTGCCAGATCTTCTGACAGTACCACCCCTCTGGCGAATCGCTCGAACTGCTAGACCAGCTTGACGATGATCCTGAACCCGATGACGACGAACCCGAGCCTGACGACGATGATCCGGAGCCTGACGATGAAGACCCCGACCCGCTTGAAGACGAACCGGATCCAGATGAAGACGACCCCGATGAAGACGATCCGCTGCTTGACGACCCCGATGAAGACGATCCAGACGACGACGAGCTGCTTGAGCTGCTTGAGGAATCGCAGTCGAGCAGGTACGCCCATTCATAGACCTCGCAGTCCGGCGTGATGACGTACCAGTGCCAGCACTCCGAATCGTCGTCATACTCCCTCCAGATGCAGGTCTCCCAGCCGGGATTCTCCGCAGCGTAGTCGCTGTAGTCGATGCTGAACGTCTGCGGCGTGTCGGTGCAGTACCCCGAGCAGGGTATGCCCTCGATCTCGAACCTCGTGCCCCGCTTGTACCCGTCGGGCGGATCCTTTTCAAGCTCGTCGCATATCGTGCAGCACGGGCAGTCCGTGCAGCTGAAAGGCGATTCGTCGAAATCCATCAATTTGTTGCCGTCCTCGTCGAGCCACGGCTGTATCTCAATCTCATCGGCCATTATGCGCCACTGTCCTTCTTACAGATTTTGTATGTCGTCCACTGCAAAGTCCCCTTGTTGTGGTCGAGGGACTGCGCCTCGTTCTTGTCGTACCCGTCTATCATGCAGGCTGGCGGGAATGGTATCACGACCGATCCGAGCTGGCACTGCCACGCCTGCCACGTCTTCCCGCTTTTGACCGCCTTGCATATCGGTATGACGAGGGTGGTGTCCGTGACCGCCACGGGCGGCATCACGCCCCAGGACGCCGACGCCGACCAGCCGCCGCCGTTGTTGGCGATGGTGACCTTCATGCAGTCGCCGCTGTCACCAGCCCCCAATGTCCGGTTGTATGCGGGTATGGAGAACTTCTTGTCACCGACGTAGATGGTCCCGGCGGCGATCTGCAGCTTGTTCTTGCCCACGATCCGCGCCTTGAACTCGCCATACGACTTCTCCACCAGCTTCAGCGTCTTGGCGCAGATGCCGGCGAAATCCAGGTCGATGTCCACGCTCCCCGAGCCGTTTGGCGAAAGCGTCAAAAACTCGCTGATGGCCTGTATGCCCTGGATCCACCTGATGATGGGATTGACCGTCAAACTGCCGGCGATGTTGGTCTCCGACAGGTAATCCACGTGGAGGTTGTTGTTGTATATCATCGCTTACTCCGTCTCGCTCTCGCTGTCGCTTTCCTCCTCCAACGTGAACCATGCCCCGTACTGCTCCCACGTCACGGAATAGCGGCGGCTCATCGGCTCGTCGAGGACCTTGGTGTATTGGCAGTCTATCATGTGCCACTGGTTAGGATCGTAGCCCTCGGGCGACAGGCCCTCCGGGTTCAATTCAATCTTGTTGTTTCCGCTTAGGTACGACGGCGCGGGCGTCTCCGCCTCCGCCGGGTTGGTGTCCTGTATGGTACACTCGTACTTTTTGGTCCTCACCCTCCTAGCCTGCCAGCTGCTCTTGACCAATATGTTGAGGGCCACGACCGCTATGGTCCGCTTGCGCCGCTCATACTTGATCGTGTCCTCGGTCAGCTCCGCGTTCGCATAATACGAATATGTGTTGTCTGCCATGTCGCTCTCCTTATATGTTATACCACCGTGAACTTGTTCTTGCCGCTGTTCTCTATCGCCGCCTTGATGCCCTCAAGCAAGGCGGTATAGTCGTGATCCACCGGCAGGCCGAGGTTCTGCCCCTCGAACACCCTCGGCGGTGCATACAGACGCTTGGGCAGCTCGGGCATCTTGACCGCAAGCTCCTTGGCGTCCACGTGCAGCGTCCTGTCCTCCACAGCAAGCACCTTGTCCTCGACAGGCTGCTCCACCGTGGCGACTGGCTGAACGACCTGCTCGACCGGCATGGTCTTGACCTCCACCGGCTGCTCTGCCACCTGGACGGGCTGTTCGACAGTCTGCACAGGCTGTTCAGCCACCTCTACAGGTTGCTTGACCTGCTCCACCGGCTGGATCTGCGTGTCCACCGGCTGCTTCGTTATCTGGACAGGCTGCTCCACACGTTCCACTGGTTGCTCTACCTGATCCACAGGTTGGATCTTGGTATCGACAGGTTGTTCAATCTGCTCAACCTGCTGAACCACCTGCTCGACAGGTTGGATCCTGGTATCGACCGGCTGCATAACCTTGTCAACCGGCTGTATAGCCACCTCCACAGGCATTGTCTTGACCTCTACGGGCTGTTCAGCAACCTCAACAGGTTGAACCACCTGATCCACCGGCATGGTCTTGGATTCAACAGGCTGCTCAACAGTGTCCACAGGCATCGTCCTGATCTCGACAGGCTGTTCAGCCATTTCAACAGGCTGGACTGCGACCTGCACAGGCTGCGTCACTGTTTCAACCGGCTGTGTCTTGGCCTCAACAGGCTGCTCCGCTATCTCCACAGGCTGCTTCTGCGTCCCGACCGGCTGCTCCACCGACGCCACAGGTTGAACCACCTGATCCACCGGCTGCATCACTGAATCGACAGGCATGGTCTTGGTTTCAACAGGCTGAACCTCGGTATCTACAGGCTGCTCCACCGACGCCACAGGCATCGTCCTGACCTCCACCGCCTGCGTCCTGGATTCAACCGGCTGCACCGACTTGGCCACAGGCTGCTCAACACGCTCCACAGGCTGTTTCACCGTGGCAACCGGCATGGTCCTGGATTCGACAGGCTGTTCCGTCACCTCGACCGGCTGAACCGCTTGGTCAACAGGCTGTACCTTGGTATCGACTGGCTGTTCTGCCACCTCGACAGGCTGCGTAACCATGTCAACCGGCATGGTCTTCACATCGACCGGCTGCGTCCTTGCCTCCACAGGCATTGTCCTGGTTTCGACAGGCTGTATCTGCCTGTCCACCGGCTGCTCCACCGTGGCGACAGGCTGCGTCTTCTCACCGACAGGCTGCTCCTTTTCCTCCACAGGCTGCTCGACCGATTCCACAGGCTGCTTATGGACATCCACAGGCTGTTCCTTTTCCTCGACGGGCTGTTCGACCGTATCAACCGGCTGCTTGCTCGTGTCCACAGGCTGCTTCTTGACATCCACAGGCTGTTTCACCGTATCGACCGGCTGTGTCCTTTCCTCCACAGGCTGCTTCTGAACGTCCACCGGCTGCTCGACCGTCTCGACCGGCTGAACTGATGTATCGACCGGCTGCGTCCTCTGCTCGACCGGCTGCTCCACCGTGGCAACCGGCTGCGTCCTCTCCTCCACGGGCAGTTTGATGCTGTCCAGCCCGGCCTGTATGCCATCGATGATCTTGCCGATCTTCTCGGCGTCCGCCTGGCGACGTTCCTGATCCTTCTTGTACGCCTCAAGGTCGAACTCCGGCTCGATGTACTCGACATCCTTGACGGTGCCGTTGTCCCGCAGGCTGTACTGCCACAAGCCGCTGCCCTTGGTTATGTCCTCCGCTTTAGGCACCTGCGGCACAGCCTGCGGCTCAACCTCCCTCGGCCGGCTGTTCCCCTCCTGGAATGAATACGTGCGCTCCCTGCCGCCTTCAGGCGGAACCGTCGGCACCTGCGGTACCTGATTCTCAACCTTGACCGGCTCGGGCTGCTCCACTTTTACCGGCTCGGGCTGTTCGACCTTGACAGGATCGGGCTCCTCCACATCGACCTCGACCGGGTCTATCTGCGGCACATTGACATCGACCTCCACCTCCGGCACGTCCACCGGTATGACAGGCGGAGCGTCCACCGGTATGCTTTCAGGTGTATTCACCTCGACAGGCTCGGGCTTCGGCTCGGGTACAGGCTTCGGTTCTGGTTTTGGTTCCGGAGCAGGCTTCGGTGGCTCTGGCTTGGGCACAGGCTTAGGAGTAGGCTTAGGCTCCTGCTTCGGTACGGGAGGCTCCTGCTTCGGTGCTGGCCTGCCGCCGTCGGACCACTTCGGCGTCCGCTCCGCCTTGCCGGCCTTGTCGCCGG
>Ga0310696_10001095_pt1 | contig 39824 bp, 27 predicted proteins | sample AusTroGonzalo_MG_4_FD_203885 | JGI IMG/M metagenome (GOLD analysis project Ga0310696, IMG submission 203885) | Bovine rumen microbial communities from tropical cattle in Woodstock, Queensland, Australia - Gonzalo_02 (v2) (version 2) | ecosystem: Host-associated > Mammals > Digestive system >... | reverse complement strand
TTCGTTCCGCCGTTCAGCGTATAGGTGATCGGATAGTTGATGATCGTCCAGTTTGCGACGAACGATTTCTCTCCGGTCGAACCGGCGGCGATCACGCCACCATTCGACCAACCCGCGAAGGTATAGCCGGTGCGGGTCGGCGCGGCGAGGTTGATCTCTTCGTCCTCAACCGTGTAGGTCACCGGATTGCTTTCGTTATTCGTTCCGCCGTTCAGGGTATAAGTGATCGGATAGTCGATCGGCGTCCAACTGGCGGCAAAGGTCTTTTCGCCGGTTGATCCGCGAGCGATCGTTCCGCCGTCCGACCATCCCGCGAACGTGTAGCCGGTGCGGGTCGGAGTGGCAAGCGTGACGGAGCTCTCAATCGTGTAGGTCGCGGGGTTGCTCTCATTGTTCGTTCCGCCGTTCAGCGTATAGGTGATCGGATAGTTGATGATCGTCCAGTTTGCGACGAACGATTTCTCTCCGGTCGAACCGGCGACGATCACGCCACCATTCGACCAACCGTCGAAGGTATAACCGTTACGGGTCGGGGCGGCAAGGCTGATCTCTTCGTCCTCAATCGTATAGGTTGCGGGGTTGCCCGCGGCGTTCGTGCCGCCGTTCAGGGTGTAGGTGACGGAGTAATCAACAACCGTCCAAAGAGCCGTGACGGTCAGATCGTTCTCCACCGCGGCGCATCCCGAAACGTCGTCCCATCCCAGCGTGTAACCGCTGCGGATAAAGGTCGGTAACTGTGCGGGATTGCCGAAGCGAACCGTTTGCGTCGCTTTCCCTTCGGTCAACGTTCCGCCGTTGGCGAGGAAAGTAACGGTATAGGTATCGCGGGTGTAGTACATTTTGAGAACGAGCGAACCGTCGCCCGCAACGGTTCCCTCGGCGACGCTCTCGTCGGGGAAGAACGTAAAGTGCGAAAAGGTCTTTTGCTCCGCCGTAACGATCGTTTCGGTCGTACCGTTCTTCGGTTCGGTCAAGGTCTTGTCGTATCCGTTTCCCGCCGGATTCTCGAGATAATACTCAACGGTGTACGCCGTGTCGGTCTTTGCCGTCCAGTTGGCGGCAAAGGTCTTTTCACCAATCGAGCCGAGCGCGATCGTCCCGTCGTCCGACCATCCCGCAAAGGTATAGCCGACGCGGGACGGCGCGGCGAGGGCGACCGTGTCCTCGATCGTATAAGTCGCGGGATTGCTCTCGTTATTCGTGCCGCCGTTCAGGGTGTAGGTGATCGGATAGTCGATCGCCGTCCAATTGGCGGCAAACGTTTTTTCACCAATCGAGCCGACGGCGATCGTTCCATCGTCCGACCAGCCCGCGAAGGTGTAACCGGCACGGGTCGGTGCGGCGAGGTTGATTTCTTCGTCCTCAACCGTGTAGGTCGCGGGGTTGCTCTCATTGTTCGTGCCGCCGTTCAGCGTATAGGTGATCGGATAGTTGATGATCGTCCAGTTTGCGACGAACGATTTCTCTCCGGTCGAACCGGCGGCGATCACACCACCATTTGACCAACCATCGAAGGTATAGCCGGTGCGGGTCGGCGCGGCGAGGTTGATCTCTTCGTCCTCAACCGTATAGGTCGCGGGGTTGTTCTCATTATTCGTTCCGCCGTTCAGGGTATAAGTGATCGGGTAGTCGATCGCCGTCCAGTTGGCGGTAAAGGTCTTTTCTCCGGTTGATCCGCGTGCGATCTTGCCGCCGTCCGACCAACCGCCAAAGGTGTAACCGTTGCGGGTCGGAGCGGCAAGCGTGACGGCGCTCTCAATCGTGTAGGTCGCGGGGTTGCTCTCATTGTTCGTTCCGCCGTTCAGCGTATAGGTGATCGGATAGTTGATGATCGTCCAGTTTGCGACGAACGCTTTCTCTCCGGTCGAACCGGCGGCGATCACGCCACCATTCGACCAACCCGTGAAGGTGTAGCCGTTGCGGATCGGGGCTACGAGGGTGATCTCGTCGTCCTCAACCGTATAGGTCGCGGGGTTGTTCTCATTATTCGTTCCGCCGTTCAGGGTATAAGTGATCGGGTAGTCGATCGCCGTCCAGTTGGCGGTAAAGGTCTTTTCTCCGGTTGATCCGCGTGCGATCTTGCCGCCGTCCGACCATCCCGCAAAGGTATAACCGGTGCGGGACGGAGCGGCGAGGGTGATCGCGTCCTCGATCGTGTAGGTGGCGGGATTGCTTTCGTCGTTCGTGCCGCCGTTCAGGGAATAGGTGATCGGATAGTCGATCGCCGTCCAGCTTGCCGTGACCGTCAGATCGTTTGTCACGGGAGAAGTAAAGTCGTTATCCCACCCCGAAAAAGTATAGCCGGAACGGGTGGGATCGGAAACGGGGGCAGGCGCGACGCTGTTTTCTTCTACGTGCAGGGCGTCGACTGCGCTGCCGCCTTTCGTGTCAAACGAAACGGTATAGATCGGTCTGCGGCGCACCGTCACGGTATAGAGTGAGGCGCCCTCGCCGTTCTTCGAGATGATCAGGAGATAGAGGGTGTTATCGCCTACGTTCAAGGGAACCGTTTTGCTCGGGATGACGTTGATTCCCTGCATATCCGTACTGATTTGCCAAGTCGCGCCGGAGTTGACGGTGATCTGACCAAGGAAAGAATAGGCTTCCGTCGCGTTCGGCAGAGACAACCTGAGATTCGTCCCGTCTATATCAAATCCGTCGGCGGAAAGCAGTTTCGCTAAACCGGGATCGGGCGGCGCGGTCACAGGTTCGGTTGCCGGTTCCGTCACGGGCTCCGTCACGGGCTCCGTTACCGGTTCGGCGGTCGTCGTTGCGGGCGCGGTCGCGGGCGTACCCGTTGCGGGGACGTCCGTTTCGGAGGGCGCGGTCTTTGCCGGTTCGGTCGCAGAGGCGTCCGTCCCGGCGGGGCTGGTCGCCGTCGGTTCGGTCGCCGGCACGATTGCCTCCTCCGATCCGGGAACCGTCGCTTCCTGCGACGAGCCGGAAGTCACGGCACCGTCAGTCGCGGCGTCGGCGGGTGCAGAACTCTTTTCCCCGCAGGACGCAAGAGCGAGCGAGAGACAGAGGATGAGGAAAGCGACGAGAAGTACACGGACAGTTTTCATTTTGTTCGATCCTTTCGGTGCGTTTTTATGTTACCGATTATAACATATCAAATGTGAGAATGTCAAGGTATAATACTCACAAAGGGGGTGGGTATGATGCCGGAGAAGTTGATCGTGGAGCGGAAAAAACTGAAAGGCGAGGACGGGCACCGGGTTTTTTCGGTGCGGCTGACCGAGGAAACGGTCGAGAAACTCGAGGCGATCGCAAAGGAAACCAACCGCTCCCGAAACGAGTTGATCAATCTGTTTTTGGAATACGCAATCAAGAATTGTCAGGTGCAATAAAGAGACGACGAACGAGGACGTGGGGCTTTGCCCCAATGATGTGAGGCTTCGCCTCAATGATGTTGACCGCAAGCGGTCAAATGATGTAAAACCCGTGCGGAGATTCCGCACGGGTTTTAATGATGTGCCGCGCGGGGCGCCCGCGCGGCGGGAAAGAGACAAAAAAGCAGAGAAAACAACGATCGTCCTGTTTTTTGAAACCGCAAAAAAAGCGGGTGCGGGGCGCCCGCGCGATATGTTGCGCCGAAGGGCGCAACGCGATATGAAAGCCGACTGCGTTTGCAGCCGGCTTTCGCGATATGTTTGCTTCGCAAACGCGATATGTTGCCTGCGCCAAAATCGGCGCGGGCAACGTGATCGTATTCCAAAAGCAAAGCGAACGGGCGAAGTTTCGTTTTTGAAACCGCAAAACGGCGCCAGTCGAAAGGGGGCGCCGTTTTGCTCTTCAATAATATTCCCTTATTGAAGTTCTTTGCCCCGCTTTCTTACAAGAAAGCGGGAGAAAAACCCGCCCGCGGCGTCGTCCTCTTCCGCCCCTCACGGGTGTTTTGGTCTTGCGTTGCAGAAGAGGGCGACGAGGTATCCGAAGCAGAGCGCGGCGGCGGTGCCGCCGGAGGCGGCGGAAAGCCCGCCGGTGAGGGCGCCGAGCAGCCCGGATTCCGAGACGCTTTCGCGCACGCCGCGGGCGACGTTCCCGCCGAAACCGATCAAGGGGACGGTAATCCCGCACCCGAAGAGATCCGAGAGCGGCTCGAAGACGCCGACGGCGCCGAGGACCACGCCGATCACGACGTAGATCACGAGGATCCGCGCCGGGGTCAACTTCGTCAGGTCGATCAGGAGCTGCGCGGCGAGGCAGACCGCCCCGCCGAAGAGGAACGCCAAGAGATAGTCAAGCGGAGCGCCGAACATTACTTTTTCCCTCCCCCGTTTCCGGATTCCAACACGACGAGCGGAGCGATCCCGAGGATCGTGCCGCCCTGAAGCAGATTCGACGGACTCATCAGCGCGCCGGTCGCCAAGAACAAGATCCGGTGCAGCTCCCCGCGTTCAAGCGCAGGCAAAAACAGGGCGGAAAGCACCGAAGCGGAGCATCCGCACCCGGAACCCCCCGCGTGCACGTCGGTTTTCAGGGGGTCGAAGAGCAAAACCCCGCAGTCCCGGTGCCGCCCCGCGAGATCGAGTCCGTTCTCGCGAAGGAGTTCCGAGAGCAGGGAGGAGCCCTCGGTTCCGAGGTCCCCCGTCACGATCCGGTCGTAGTCCGCGGGGCGCTCGCCCGACTCCGAGAAAAAGCGCAGGATCGTATCTGCGGCGGCGGGCGCCATCGCGGCGCCCATGTTCGCGGCGTCCTTCACGCCGCCGTCGATCGCGCGCCCGATCAGCGCCCCCGTGATCCGGGGCGCGGACGGGGAAAGACTGGGCTCGTCCGCGCGGGCGAGCAGGAACGCGCCGCCCGCCGTCGCCGTCCATTGCGAAGTCGGGGGCCGCTGTCCGCCGTATTCGAGCGGGAGCCGGAACTGCCGCTCCGCCGCCGCGTTGTGCGAGGTCGTCACGACGGCGGCGCGGGAGACCTCTTTCGCGGCGTTCAGCGCCAGCGCCGCGAGCGCCAGTCCCTCGCAGGAGGTCGAACACGCGCCGTAGAGCCCGAGGTAGGGGATCCCCATCGACCCGCAGCCGGCGGACGAGGCGACGCATTGGTTCTGGAGGTCTCCCGAGAAGAGCAGATCGATCTCGTCCTGGCTCTGCTTCGCGCGGGCGAGCGCGAGGTTCAGCACGGTGCGCGAGAGCGACTCTTCGCTCGTCTCCCAGGTATCGGCGCCGAACCGGTCGGTTTCGTCGTGAAAATCGAAGAGCGCGCCGAGGGGACCTTCCGCCTCGGTTTTTCCGACCGCGGAGGCGCGGGCGTAGACCGAAACGGGGGTGCGGAATCGGATGACCGTTCGCATCGTACACCTCACGAGAAGAGATCCACGACGTACAGGATCACGCCGTAGAGCGCGCCCGAGAGTGTCGCGTAGAGGAGAACGGGTCCCGCCACCGTGAAGATCTTGGCGCCCACGCCGGTCACGAGCCCCTCGCTTTTGCAATCGACGGCGGGCGCGACGACGGCGTTGGCGAAGCCGGTCACCGGCACCAGCGTTCCGGCGCCCGCCACCCGCGCGATCGAGTCGAAGACCCCGATCCCGGTGAGGACGGCGGAGAGGAAGATCAGGGTGACGGCGACGAGCGTTCCGGCGTCGCGGTCGGAGAGCCCCGCGTAGAGGTAGAGCGAGAGCAGAAGCTGACCGAGGGCGCAGATACCGCCCCCGACCGAAAAGGCGCAGAGGCAGTTTTTCAAGAGCGGGGAACGCGATTCGCGTTCCCGCACCCGTTCGAGATAGCGGCGGCGGTCGAAGTGCACGGCGGGGTCCTCCGGTTCGTTCGTTTTTCTTCAATGTTTCCCGCCGTCCCGCGTTCTATACGCCCGGGGCGCAAAAACGCGGATTTCTTTCGCAAAGACTTGACAAGCAAAAGAGAGGGAATTATAATATATATTCGGAAAAATATGAGATACCGGATCGTATCCGGAGAAGGACAGACAAATGAAATGGACGTCGCTTAACGATCTTCGCGAGAAGTACCTCTCCTTTTTTGAAACGAAGGGACACCTCCGTCTGCCGAGTTTTCCGCTCGTGCCGATCGGGGACAAATCGCTTCTGCTCATCAACTCGGGCATGGCGCCGATGAAGAAGTTCTTCACCGGGGAGGAGGAGCCCCCGCGGCGGCGGGTGACCACCTGCCAGAAGTGCATCCGCACCCCCGACCTCGAGCGGGTCGGACACACGGCGCGGCACGGCACCTTTTTCGAGATGCTCGGCAACTTTTCGTTCGGCGACTATTTCAAGCGCGAGGCGATCCCGTGGGCGTGGGAGTTCCTGACCTCTCCCGACTGGCTCGCGATCCCGAAGGAACTGCTCTGGCCGTCGGTCTACGAGGGCGACGACGAGGCGTTTGAACTCTGGAACAAGGTGATCGGCGTTCCCGCCGAGCGGATCACCAAACTCGGCAAAGCCGACAACTTCTGGGAACACGGCTCGGGTCCCTGCGGCCCCTGCTCGGAGATCTACTTCGACCGCGGCGAAAAGTACGGCTGCGGTTCTCCCGACTGCCGCCCCGGCTGCGACTGCGACCGGTATATGGAGATCTGGAACAACGTGTTCTCGCAGTTCAACAACGACGGGAACGGCAACTACACCGAACTGAAACAGAAGAACATCGATACCGGTATGGGACTTGAACGGCTCGCCTGCGTGATGCAGGGGGTCGACAATATGTTCGAGGTCGATACCAACCGTCGGATCCTCGACGCGGTCTGCGAAGCGGCGGGGAAGACCTACGGCAAGGACGCCGCGAACGACGTCTCGATCCGGGTCTGCACCGACCATATCAAATCGGCGATGTTCATGATCGCCGACGGCGTGATCCCGTCCAACGAGGGGCGCGGCTACGTGCTTCGCCGGATCATCCGGCGCGCCTGCCGTCACGGGAAACTGCTCGGGATCGACCGCCCGTTCCTCGTCGGGCTCTGCCGGGTCGCGATGCAGGAGAACGAGGGCGCGTATCCCGAACTCTCGGCGAAGCGCGACTATATCCTGAAAGTGCTGTCGATCGAAGAGGAGCGTTTCGACGCGACGATCGACGCCGGTATGACGATGCTCGCGCGCCTGACCGACGAGGCGGCGGCGGGGAACGGGACGGTCTCGGGCGAGGACGCCTTCCGTCTCTACGACACCTACGGCTTCCCGATCGACCTGACGCGCGAGATCGTCGAGGAAAAGGGACTTTCGCTCGACGAGGAGACCTTCAAGACCCTGATGGGCGAACAGCGCGCCCGCGCCCGCGCCGCGAGAGGCAATATCGGCGGCTGGTCGGAGGGGTCGAAGGGTCTGCTCGCCAAACTCGATAAGACCGAGTTCCTCGGCTACGACGCGAACGAATGCGAGGCAAAGGTGATCGCGATCGTCGCCGAGGACGAACTGATCGACGTCGCCACCGAGGGCGAGGTCTCGGTCATCTTCGACCGCACCGTCTTCTACGGAGAGGGCGGCGGACAGGTCGGGGATACCGGCACGCTCGTGACCAAGGGCGGGGTCTCGCTCGCCGTTACCGACACCAAGAAGAGCGACGGGGTCTATATCCACTTCGTCACCGTTTCGGACGGGTCGGTCGCGGTCGGTGATACCGTTACGCTCAAAATCGACGAAAAGCGGCGCGACGCGATCCGGCGCAATCACTCGGCGTGCCATCTGCTGCAGGGGGCGCTCCGCGCGACGCTCGGCGCGCACGTTGAGCAGGCGGGTTCGTACGTCGACGAGCACCGTTGCCGCTTCGACTTTTCGCACTTCGCCGCGCTGACGCCGGCAGAACTGGCGGCGGTCGAAACGAAGGTCAACGAGGCGATCCTCTCGGATATTCCGGTCAACACGCAGCTGACCGATATGGAAACGGCGAAGAAATCGGGCGCGATGGCGCTCTTCGGCGAGAAGTACGGCAAGGTCGTCCGGATGGTGAAGATGGGCGACGCCTCGACCGAACTTTGCGGCGGTACGCACGTTTCTTCGACCGGACGGATCGGGCTCTTCCGCGTTACGTCGGAGACCTCGGTCGCCGCCGGCGTTCGCCGGATCGAGGCGGTCACGGGCTTCGGCGTGCTCGCCCTGCTCTCGGAGAAGGACGAACTGATCCGCGAGACGGCGAAGGAACTCAAAGCCGTCAACCCGCTCGATCTTGCCAAACGCGCGGCGCAGATCGGCGACGAACTGAAACAGACCAGGCGCGCGCTCGAGTCCGCCGAGGCGAAACTCGCGACCGCCGATCTTGACAAACTGCTCTCCGACGTGAAGACCGTCGGCGCGTATCAGCTTCTGACCGCGCGCCTGTCGATGAAGCCCGACGCGGTACGGACGCTCTGCGATTCGCTGAAAGAGAAGAATCCCGCGATTGTCGCGGTGTTCGCCGCCGTGTCCGACGGCAAACTCAACTTCGTCGCCGCCTGCGGCGCCGACGCGGTAAAAGCCGGGGCGCACGCCGGAAAGATCCTCGGGACGATCAGCGCGATCGCCGGAGGCAAGGGAGGCGGCAGACCCGACAGCGCGATGAGCGGCGGACGGGATCTTGAGAAGATCGACGAGGCGCTTGCCGCAGTAGAGACGTTGCTCTGAGTTAAAGGGCAGCCGTGTTCAGCGCAGATCGAAAAGCACGGGGTTCGATTGAAAAAAAGCGCGGTAAAGAGCTGCTCTTCCTTTGGATCGAGAGGAAAAAACCTCCGGTTTTTCAATTATTATTCACGTGCTTTTTCGATCCTCGTTCTCGCCCTCTCGCAGTATGATATACAGCTTCGGAGCGAGAACGAGGATTCTGCATCTGAACCCGATTGCCCGGGTTTCATAGAGGCGTTCCGCCTCGGTCAGGGGGCGGACTGCCTTGTATTAACTCCCGATTTCGGTTAGTCGCCGCTTTTTTGGCGGCGTTTCACAAAAACCGGACGGAAAGGACGTTTGCGTGATGAACGATCAGAAACCCCCCGTGACCGACCGTGCCGCGGCGGGGGAAAAACGACCGACCTTTTTCGTCCGGTTCTTTCTGCCCCGGTATATGGTGCGGGATGAGAAGAAGTTGGCGGACGATTTCGGCACCAAACAGATCTACCTGACCTTTATGCTTCTCGCGTGGCCGGCGCTTGCCGAGCAGGTGCTGACGGGGATCATCAATTTCGTCGATACGCTGATGGTCAGCACCGTCGACGAGGCGGCGGTCGCGGCGATCGGGCTGACGATCCAGCCGCGCATGATCTTTCAGGTGGTGCTGGCGGCGATCGCGACGGCGGTGACCGCCGTCGTTGCCAGGCGGCGCGGGCAGGACGACCGCGAGGGGGCGAACCGGGTGCTGGCGGCGATGCTGCCGATCGTGGTCGGGGTCGCCGTCGCCTTTTTCGTCGTTTCCTACTTCTTCGCGTCGCCGATCCTTTCGTTCATCGGCGCGAAGGAGGATACGCTCTCCGACGCGGTGAGTTATTACCGGATCACGATGTTCGGGCTGATCTTCCTTTCGGTCTCTCTGACCCTGAACGGGGCGCAGCGCGGCGCGGGGAAGACCCGGATCGCGATGGTGACGACGATGACGGCAAACGTCGTCAACTGCCTGTTCAACGCGCTGCTCATCAACGGGCTTTGGTTCTTTCCGCGGCTGGAGGTGACCGGCGCCGCGATCGCGACGGTGCTCGGACAGTTTACCGCGATGATCATCAGCATCGTTTCGGTGCGGCGCAAAAACGGGTACCTGTTTTTGCGGCTTCCCGATATGTTCCGGATCAGCCGCGGGGTGGTCGCCCCCGTCTTCTTCGTGATGAGCGGGGCGCTGTTCGAGCAGTTGTTCCTTCGGATCGGGTTCTTCACGTTCGCCAAACTCGTCGCCGGGCTCGGAACGCTCGATTTCGCGACGCACCAGATCTGTATGACGATCCTGAACCTGTCGTTTACCGTCGGCGACGGATTGGCGCTCGCGTCCGCGGCGCTCGTCGGGCAGAACCTCGGAATGCGGCGACCCGATCGCGCCCTCGTTTTCGGGAAGGTGGCGCAGCGGATCGGGCTCGGATTCGCCGCCGTCCTCTGCGCCGTCGTCTCGATCTTTCGCCACGGGATCATCGGGTGGTTCACCGACGACCCCGAAGTGCTGGAAAAGGGCGCGAACATCATGCTCCTGATCGCCGTGATCCTCCTGTTCCAGATCCAGCAGGTGATGTTCGGCGGAACGCTCCGCGGCGCGGGCGATACGCGGTTTATGGCGGTCGTCTCCCTGCTCACCATCGGCACCCTGCGCCCCGCGCTGACCTACGTTCTGATGCACCTCGCCGGGTTCGGTCTCTACGGCGCGTGGATCGCCGTCTTGACCGATCAGATCATCCGCGCTTTGTTCGCGGGAATTCGGTTTTACAGAGGAAAGTGGGCAAAAATCAAGTTATAAAGGGGTACGCCGACTTTCTTGTAAGAAAGTCGGGCAAAGAACTTCATTATGGGAATGAAGTTAGCAAAACGGCGTTGCGACGCCGTTTTGCGGTTCTATAGACGGTACTTCCTCCGTTCGCTTTTCCTTAAGCAACGACGCGCCGCCTGCATTTCGGCAGACGGCGCGTTCATATTTTAAAGGCAAAGCGGTCAACGAGAGACGGCTATAGAACCAAGGCGCGGCGGAGCGGTGAGCGAGCCGTGCCGATATAAAGAACCGGGAGAGATCGCGAGATCTCTCCCCAATCTTTTGCAAACCGATTACAGAAACGCGAATCTTTTTCATTTCCTTAACAAAATTCTTTGCTCCACTTTCTTTTAAGAAAGTGGACGTACCCCCTCGTCTCCCTCGTCCTTTCACAACCCCGACAGAAGATCGGGTCCGGGCGGGGCGACGTTGACGATCGGCAAGCCGCGGGAGGCGGCGTAGCGGACGGTATAGGCGGTGCCGCCCGAGCGCTCGGTGAGGTAACAGAGGCAAACGGCGCTGTGCTCGACGAGGTAGCGGTTGCGCGCCTGCATACAACCGGGGCGGTAAGCGGGGGCGAGGGTGACCACGCCGTTCGCGCGGGCAAGGATACTCTCATAGCGGGCGGCGTCGCGCGCGTTCCACCCGCGCGCCTGATCCTCGCAGGGTCGGACGATAACGAGAGAAACGCCGGGGACCTCGCCGGCGACCGAAAGCACCGTCTCGGCGGCGAGGGTATCGAAGCCGAGCGCCCCGCCCGAAAGGAACGTCGTGATCCCCTCCTCCCGGCAGAGGCGCAGGACCTCGCGCCGTAGCGCGGCGGAGACCGCGGGCAGATCGTCGGACGGGATCCGTCTGTGCCCGGTGAAACAGCAGGTTCGATTCAATTCCACGGCAAAACCCCCTATCTGAAAGATTAAAACGGGAAGGCGCGGTCAGGCGAGCGAGAAGCGCACGCGCCCGGCGAGCGGGTCGACCTCCTCCACGCGGACGCGGAGCCGATCGCCCAGCCGGAAGGTGATCTTCCCCCCGACGAGCGCCATATTCTGTTCGTCGTAGAGGTAAACGCCCGGCAACCCCGAAAGCGGGATCATTCCCTCGCAGGTGTCGTCGAGTTCGGTGAAGAGCCCGAAAGAGGTGAGGGAGGAAACGCGGGCGTCGAAGACCTCTCCGATATGGTTTTCGAGGTACAGCGCCTTATAGACCGCCTCGATCCGCCGCTCGGCGTCGAGCGCGCGCAACTCCGCCGCCGAAGCGGCGAGCGCGGCGTCGCGGGCAAAACCCGAGAAACGGCGCGGGGAAGACGAACCGAAGACGGTTTCCGAAATGATCCGATGCGTCGCCAGATCGGCCAGCCGCCGGATCGGCGAAGTGAAGTGACAGTAGAGGTCGATCCCGAGCCCGAAGTGCCGGCTCGGGACGGCGTCGTAGCGCGCCTTCGCCATTGCGCGGAGCAGCGCGAGAGACACCTGTTCCGAGATCCCCTTTTCCTGCGCCTCGCGAAGCAGGGAAGTAAAATCGCTCTTACCGGGATCGGCGAGGTCGATCCCCGAAAGGTCAAGTCCGAGGTGCGCCGCCGCGTTTTTGAAAACGGCGAGTTTCGCCGGATCGGGGTCCTCGTGGATCCGGTACACGCAGGGAAGCCCGCACCGATGCAAAAGGGTCGCCACCGCCTCGTTTGCCGTCAGCATAAACTGCTCGATCAGCCGCTCGGCGTCTCCGCGCGAGCGGAGCGAGATCCCGACGGGAGCGCCGTCCTCGTCGAGGGCGAAGATCGGTTCCGGACGGTCGAGCGAGAGCGACCCGCGCCGGGCGGCGCGTGATTCCAGCAGACGGTAGAGTTCCCGCATCCGGACAAGGGCGGGGTACACGGCGCGGTACTTCGGATAGAACGGGGAATCCTCGCCGAGGGAAAAGAGCGAGTTCACCTCGGAATAGACCCCGCGCACGCGGGAGCGGATGACCGTCTTTTTCAGGTCGCAGTTCAGGATCGCGCCGTCGGGGGAAAGTGTGACGAACGCCGAGAGGGCGCGCTTGTCCTCGCCCGCGTTCAGCGAACAGGCGCCGTTTGAGAGCGCGACCGGAAGCATCGGCACGACCCGGTCGACGAAATAGACAGACGTTCCGCGTCGCAGGGCTTCAGTCTCGAGCGCGGAGCCCGGCTTCACGTAGGAGGAGACGTCGGCGATATGCACGCCGAGCAGCCAGTTCCCGCCCGGGAGGTGCCGGAGCGAGACCGCGTCGTCCAGGTCCTTCGCGTCGGCGCCGTCGATCGTGAAGATCACCTCGCGCAAGAGGACCTCGCGCCCCTCGTCCCCGATCGGTTCGGCGGCGGCAAACTCCGCCTCACGCAGGGCTTTCGGATCGAAGTCGACTTCGATCCCGGCACTCGCGAGGATCGCGTCGCAGGTCGCCCGGCGGTCGTCGGAACGACCGAAAACACGGGAGATTTTACAAGCACCCCCTCGCCGTCCGGGAAGAACGATCTCGACCCGGTCGCCGGGGTCGGCGTCGGGGGAAGGGACGACCGGAAACTCGCCGAAAAGGCGCGGATCGTCGGGGATCAGATACCATCCGGACCGGAACCGGTCGCGCGGCGCGAAGCGCCCGCGCGAGAGGGCGCGTCCCGCGACGAGCACCCCGATCACGGTCCTTCTCCCCTCGGAGAGGATCGCCGTGACCTCGCCCTCGGTGCGGTTCTCGTACCCGGCGTGGAAGCGTACCGCCACGCGGTCGCCGTCAAGCGCGCCGCCGGTTTTGCCCGCCGGGATGAAGATATCGGCGTCGGCGCGCCCTTCGGACTCGTCGGGCAGAACGAAGCCGAAGCCCCGCGACGTGCCCGAAAAGACCCCCTCCGCCGTTCCGATTTTCGCCCGGCGGGGCGAGGAACGGGGGAGCCGGATCGGCCTTTGCCGCGGCGCGGCGCGGGACGGTATTCTCTTCCGTGCGGTCGGCGCGGAACCCGCCGCACGGCGGCCGCGTTTCTGCTTTTGACGTTTCATCGGTTTCTTTTCTCTTTCGTTTGCGGGGCGTTCTGCGCGAGAGTAAAAAAGGCGGCGGGGGCTGACAAGCGCTCCCGCCGCGTTTCGATTATCCGGCTCAGCCGTTGATGTAACTCCAGAAATCGGAGTTGCTCTGCCAGAGTTCGACGTTCGAGTAGTCGGAGGCGTAATCGGGCTGAACGACGTAGACCACGATCACGACCAGAACGAACACGATCCCGACGATGGTGGTCAGTTTGCCGAGCAGCTTGTCGATCCGGGTCCCCTTGTCCTTCCCGAAGAAGGTCTCGGCGCCGCCGGCGATCGTGCCGGACAGACCGTGATCCTTGCCGTGCTGCATCAGGACGGCGACGATCAGGAAGGCGCCCATCACGAGCAGCACTCCCATCAAAATATAATAGGCGACAACAGACATAATCAAACCTCCGTGGATGGAAAAAAACGCGTTTTTTCGATCCCGTTTCTTTTTACAGTATGAGTATTGTACCACAACCCGACGAAAAATGCAAGAGTTTTTTTCATTTTTTTGTCCGAGTGGGGCAAGGCGCGGGAAAGAGGTCGGCGTCGCGGCACAACAAACAGGCGCGAGGTGTTTGCCGACGCCGCTGAAGAGAGGGGGTTTTCCGAAAATCAGACCTTTTCCTTCATCGCCGTCTCGAAAACGTAGTCGCACGCCTCGGGGTCGAGCCGGCGCATCGCGAGCAGTTTCGATCCGATGGAACGGAGCGTTTGCTCGTCGGGGAGCGGCAGATCCGAAAGTTCGGTCGCGTTGATCTGTTCCGAGCGGCTGACGATCGAAACGTAGCGGTTATAAAGCGTCCCCGAGAGCGCGGCGTACAGCCCGACGAGGAAGGGCGCGTCCATTTCGTCGCCGTCGCGGTCGACGTAATTCAGTTTGTTGTGGGTCGAAATGAAGCGATAGCCGCCCGCCTGCGACGCCATATAGACGGCGCAGATCAGTTTGCGCGGGTCGGATTTCGCCGGAAAGCGCTTGAGAAGCAGCAGATTCCGGTTTTTCTGGATCAGGCTGGGGATCGAGGGCTTGATGAACTGCCCGTGCAGTCCCTTTGCCGGGAAGGTGACCCGCCCCGAGCCGAGCGAGCGCGGATGGATCAGCGGAACGGCGCCGGGCGCCGGCTTGTCGAATAAGAGGTCGGGATAGCGGGAGGGGAGGGTCAACCCGGTCTTCATGTGCAGACCGTAGTCCGAGAACCGGCGGGGCATCGCCGCCATCCGGCGAAGGACGGTCAGGTCGTCGGCGTCGCGGAGCAGGAGAAGCCCGGCGCCCGCCTCCCGGACGATCAGGGAGTAGGGGAGCGGCGGAAGCGATTCGGACAGCGTTCCGTCGTCGGTTTCCCGGGAGACCGAGACGGCGATCGGTTCGCCCGGGTCGTCGGTCTTACGGAGCGAGAGAAGGAAGTCTTTTTTCAGCCCTTTTCCCGAACGGAACAGGTGCATCCCGGTCAGCCGGCAATCGTCGAAAAGCGCCTCGCGCAGACGGGTGAGCGTGACGCCGGTCGCAAATCCGACGGGGAGGGAGGCGACGAGTTGTCCCTCTTCCCGGAGCCGGAGCGCGGCGGCGGCAAGGAACAGATAGCAGGCGTCGATCTTCGACGAGGACAGAAGGTCCCCGGCGGGGAGCGTCTCGGGCGCACCGTGCGTAAGCAATTCGCGGGGCGGGTTCATAATCACGCAATCGTAGAGGTCGCCTTCGTCGGGGTGGGGGGCGAGAAGAAAGTTCTCCTCCCGTATTTCGTAGGACATCTTTACGCCGTGTTCGCGCTTCGCGCGGCGGCGAAGGCGTTCCAGATTGTTTTTCAGCATCGGAAGGTAGAGCGCGTCGTTCTCGTAGCAGACGAGCCGCACCTCCTGCGCCGCCCGCCCGAGGCACACCCGCTCGAGCAGAGCCGCCGAGAGGATGCCGGTGCCGGCGCCGGGATCGAGGATCTCCATCAGCGGCTTGGTCTCGAGAAACGTGAACATCGACGCCATTTTCGCCGCCGTTTCGCGCTTGGAGAAGAAGCGTCCGAGCCGGACGTTGTCGGCAGCGGAGCGTTCGCGGATCAGTTTTCTCGTGTTTCGGACTGCCATTGCGAGCATTCGGGGATCCTCCCTCTTTTTCGCCGACAGACGACAAAAAGCGTCTGCCCCGGATTATCGTTTGATTCCTGTAATCATTGTAACACATCCGGACTGTCGAATCAAGAGGAAACCGAGAATCTTTTCGGATTTCTTCGGTGCGCGCTCTTGCGCACGCGAAAAAAGTATGCTATACTGAATGATAGAAGAAAACAGACGGCGAGATCCGTCGGGAGGAGAGCGAATATGAGCGAAGCGACCGAGTTCGGCGAGGTCAGGATCCTGCATTTCGGGGACGTGTTCTTCGGCAGCCCGTTTCTTTCGCCTGCGCCCGAAAAAAGTGCGGAACGGCGGCGGCTGCAGCGCGAGACCTTCGACCGCGCCCTGCAGGTGATCCGGGATCAGAAGGTGCAGCTTGCCCTGATCACCGGGAACCTTTTTGACGCGGACGACCTGTCCGACGAGTCGGCGGGGCTTCTGCTCCGGGGGTTCCGTTCCTGCCCGGCGTGCCGGTTTGTGATCCTGCCCGGCGGGGCGGATCCGGCGGGGAAGGGTTCTTTTTACGAATCGGGCAGATTCCCGCAGAACGTTTCGGTTTTCGGCGCGGGAGAGTACCGGACCCTGCCGTTTTCCGACCTCGGCGTTTCGGTCACGGGGCGCGGGTCGGGCGAGCGCGGGGAGGAATCCGCCGCGTTTCCCGCCCTTTCGCGGAAGAGCGAGGACGAGATCCTGATCCTGGCGGGGTACCGCCGCGAGATCCCGGACAATACCGAGATCGTTTCGGTCGGCGCCGATTGTGTCCTTCTTTCCGGAAACCCCGATCCCGCCCGGCTCGAGATCGGCGGGAGCGTCGTTCTGTACAGCGGGTGGCTCGAGTCGCGCGGATACGAGTGCGAGGAGGTCGGCGGCGCCAATCTCCTGACCGTGACCGAGGAGGCGGGGGCGCGCCGCGTACACGTCAAACGGCTGGAACTCGGAACGGTTCGCTGCCTCTCGCGGAGGATCGACGTCTCGAATATGAAAAACGACTCCGAGCTGATCGGGGCGATCACCGCGATCGTCCGGGACAACGGGCTCGGGCGGAACGCCGTTCTGCGGATCGAGTTGACCGGGACGGTCGCTCCGGGATTCCGGATCCCCCGGAACGCGGGGACGGGTTCATTCGGGCTTCTCGTTTTCTCGCTCGTCAACCTGACGGCGCCCGAAAGCGATCCGCAGCTTCTGAAAGATATGAGCGCGCGTGGGGAACTTTACCGGCTTCTCGAGCCGACGATCCGGGAGGGGACCGACGACGCCGCGCGCGCCGCCGCCGCGCGGGCGCTGACCATCGGGCTCGCGGCGCTCGAGGGGCAGGAGATCAAGGATCTGTGATCCCCGTCCGGTGCGTCGGACGAAAAAACGTCGTGCCGGGAAGACGAAAAACAAAAAGAAACGGCACTCTTTTCAGAGTGCCGTTTTGGTGGAGACAACTGGACTCGAACCAGTGACCCCTTGCATGTCAAGCAAGTACTCTAACCAACTGAGCTATGCCTCCGGGTGTTCGATCGACGCGGCGGAAAGTCCGTGGTGGAGACAACAGGACTCGAACCTGTGACCCCTTGCATGTGAAGCAAGTGCTCTAACCGACTGAGCTATGCCTCCGCGTGACGGAGTATATTCTAACACACTCAAAACAAAAAAGCAAGAGTTTTTTTCATTTTTCGGAAAAAAGTTTCGGCGACGGGGAAAAGCCGCGGAAAGGAGGGGACGGGATTGCGCTACGACAAAACGAACGAAGCGATTCTTCTCTTTGCGCCCGAACTCGTCCGGCTCGCCCGGACCCGACGCCGGACGGATCCCCTCCGCGACGAGGAACCGACGGCGGCGCCCCCCGACGGGCACGGCGAGCGGATCACCGATCTGTACGAATCGGGCGGGCGACGGTATCTCGTCGCGGGCGACGCGTACTTCGACGGCGGCGACCTCGTCGTATTCGCCCGCGCGGCGGGGAAAAACGGCGAACCCGACCCCGAGACCGTGCGGCAGACGCGGGGCGAGGGATTCTGCCTTCTCGCGATGCTGGCGCGCGCCGGAAGGGACGACTGCAAATCGTTTCGCGCGGTTTATCGGTCGTTTTCGGGCGAGACGTTCGAGCGGCGCGAGACCCCCGCGAGGGAGGACCGCGATCGCTTCTACGCCCGCCTTTTCGAGGCGATCGAACGCGACGCCGCCGCCGAGATCGAACGGGTCGAAAAGCGGCTTCCCTCGATGGCGGCGGTACGCTTTCCTTATCCGAACGTCCGGGAGGGGCAGCGCGAGCTGATCTCCTCCGCATACCGGGCGATCCGGGGCGGCTATTCGCTCTACGCCTGCGCCCCGACCGGGATCGGGAAGACGATGTCGGTCCTGTTTCCCGCGGTGCGCGCTCTGGGCGAGGGGCATTGCGAAAAGATCTTTTACCTGACGCCCAAAAACACGGCGGCGATCGCCGCCGCGGAGGCGGCGAAACGCCTCGCCGAAAACGGCGCGGATCTTCGCGTCCTGACGTTGTCGGCGAAGGAGCGGATCTGCCCGTACGGGCTTCTTTGCCGCGAGATCGGCGGGGAACGCTGCCCGCTTTCCCGCTCGGCGCCCGCGCGGGAAGACGAGGCGGCGCGGGAACTCCTCGAAGCGGGGACGACGGTCGTCGATTTGGCGCTGCTCCGCAAAGCGGGGGAAAAGCACAAGGTCTGCCCCTACGAACTCGCGCTCCGTTACGCCGAGTTTGCCGACGTCGTGATCTGCGACTACAACTATCTCTTCCATCCCCGGGTCGCGCTCCGCCGTTTCTTCTCGGAGAAGGGGGAGTGGTGTTTCCTCTGCGACGAGGCGCACAACCTGATCGATCGGGCGAGAGAACTTTATTCCTGCGACCTTCCTTTGACCTTTTTTGACGCGTTTCTTCCGGCGGCGGAGCAAAACCCATCCCTGAAATCCGCTCTTGAGCGCACTCGCTCGTCTCTTCGCTCGATCCTATCCGCGCTTGTGTCCGACAGCGTCGAGACCGACGGCGAGGGGATCAAACGCGGATTTTATCGGCAGAACTCGCTTCCCGAAGGGATTTACGACGCGACGGCGGAACTGCTCGACGTCTGCCTCTCGGTTCTGGAGGAAAGAAAACTGCCCCCCGATCTTCTCGCGGGGCTTCGCGACGCGACCTACGATCTGTCCGAGATCGTTTCTAAACTCGGGCGGTACTCGTCGCGCTTCGTTTCGTTCGTTTGGCGGCAGGGCGACGCGCTGACCTACCGCGCCCTCTGCGTCGACCCGTCGGAGATCGTTGCCGAGCGGCTTTCGCTCGGCAGATCCGCCGTCCTCTTTTCGGCGACGATGACCCCGACCGACTACTATCGGACGGTGCTCGGGGGAAAACCGACCGACGACGAACTCGATCTTCCGTCTCCCTTCGACCCCTCGCAGTTCTCGGTCGCCGTCCTCGACAAGATCGGCACCCGCTTCGCGGAACGGGAGGACACCCTCCGCGCCGTTGCCCGGGCGGTCCTGACGACGGTGAAGGCGAAGCCGGGGAACTACCTCGTTTTCTGCCCCTCTTTCGCCTATCTCGAGCGCCTTTCGGACGAGGTCGCGAAAATGGCGCCGGGGCTTGAGACGGTGAGGCAGGGGCGGCGCATGGATCGGAAGGAGCGGCAGGCGTTCCTCGACCGCTTCTCGGAAAGCAACCGCCGCGCGCTGCTCGGATTTACCGTTCTGGGCGGGATCTACGCCGAGGGGATCGATCTCGTCGGCCGCCGCCTGATCGGGGCGATCGTCGTCGGCGTCGGACTTCCTCAGCCGACCCCCGAGAACGAGGCGATCCGCGAGTATTACGACGACGCCCTCGAGGCGGGGCGCGCGTACGCCTATATCTATCCCGGGATGAACCGCGTTCTGCAGGCGGCGGGGCGGGTCATCCGCACCGAGACCGACCGCGGAGTCGTGGTGTTGATCGACGACCGTTTTTCCGAGCCGATCTACCGCCGGCTGATGCCGAATCATTGGCGCGGGCTGAAATACGTCGGGGATCTTCCGTCGCTTTCGCATCTGCTCGCCGGGTTCTGGGGCGGCGACGCGGGAAAAGGAACCGGCGATTGACCCGAAAGTGTGCGTGAAAAGAAAGGTCTTCTCTTGCTTTTTCACCCCGGAATTGCTATAATATCCTTGCAAATAAAAACGAGACCGCCCCGGCGCGGGGCGGGAACGGAGGGACTTATGAAACGGGTACTTGTCACTATGCAGGAGGGCGGAACGAGACGCTCGTTCTTCCCCGAGGACGTGAAGGCGTTCCTGTCTTCGCATTTTGACGTGACGTGGAACGAGACGGGGAAGAAGATGACGAAGGAGGATCTGAAACCGATCCTGCCCGACTTCGACGCCGTTATGACCGGGTGGGGGAGCGAGTTCTATAACGCCGAACTGCTCGGGGAGAATCCGCGCCTGAAACTGATCGCCCATACCGGCGGCACGGTCGGCAATCTGCTCGACGCGTCGGTCTACGACGTCGGCGTCCGCGTGCTGACCGAGAACCAGATCTACGCCGAGTCGGTGGCGGAGGGGACGATCGCCTTTCTGCTCGCGGCGCAGCGGAGCATCCCGGACTACGTCCGGATCGTCCGCGAGGGCGGCTGGAAGGACGATTTCAACCCGTTCGGCTCCTGGATCTCGCTGATGGACGCGAAGGTGGGGCTGGTCGGTTTCGGCACGATCACCCGCTACCTGATCCCGATGCTCCACGCCTTCCGCTGCGACATCCGTCTCTTCTCGCACCACGCGCCCGACGAGGAGTACCGCAAGAAATACGGGATCACGATGATGGAACTCGACGACCTTTTCGCCGCGTGCGATATCGTGTCGATCCACTCGGCGCTGAACGCCGAAAACCGGGCGCTGGTCGGCGCGGAGCAACTCTCGAAAATGAGGGACGGCGCGCTGCTCCTGAACACCTCACGCGGCGCCGTGATCGACGAGACCGCACTGCTCAACGAGGCGAAAAAACAGCGCATCCGGATCATGCTTGACGTTTTTCATCAGGAACCCCTTGCAAAAGACAGCCCGCTGCGCACCCTCCCGAACGTCTACTGCATCCCTCACATGGGCGGACCGACGATGGATCGGCGGGGATACGGCACGATGGAACTGGCGAAGCAGATGGTGCGCTTCTTCGACGGAGAGACCGATCTGCCGCTTGAGATCAGCCGCGACGTTTCGTCCCGGATGACGAAGATGTGAGAGGCGGATCGAAATGAAAGCGACGATTGGATTCAGTACGATCGCCTGCCCCGACCTCCCATGGGAGGAGATCCTCGACGTCGGCGCGGCGGCGGGGATGAAGGCGGTCGAGATACGGCTTGACCGCGAGGACCGACCCTTCGGACTTCCGGACGCCGAACTGCCGGAACTGGCGGCGGCGCTGTCCTCGCGCGGCATGGTCGCGTCGGACGTCGGAATGGGGCTGGCGCTGACCGATTACCGCCCCGGACTCGACGAAAAACTCGCGCCGGTCTTCGAGCGGGCGGCGGCGATCGGGGCGAAGGGCGTCCGGGTCTTCCTCGGTCATTCGGCGCTCCGCGTGCCCGAGGGGAAGACCGAGAACGAGGAGGGGATCGTCCGCTCGGTCGCAGAGATCGCGCGGGTCGCCGAGCGCTATCCCGCCGGGCTTTGGATCGAAACGCACGGCACCTATTCCCGGGCGCGCGACGTGATGCGGGTGCTCGACGCGGCGGGCTTCGGCTCGGTTTCGGTGATCTGGGATATTTTTCACTCCTACGAACTCGGCGAAAGCGTCGAGGAATCCGACGCGATCCTCGGGAACCGGACGGTCCACGTGCATATCAAGGACGGCGTGCGCAAACCGGACGATCCCGACGGGGCGATGATCTATACCAAGGTCGGAGAGGGAGAGGTCCCGCTCCGGCGCGCGCTGGCGCTTCTCGAAAAGCGCGGGTACGACGGCGTCCTGTCGCTCGAATGGGAGAATATGTGGCGACCCGAACTCCGCTCGGTTTTTCCCGACCTCGCCTCCTGCCTTGCGGCGTACCGTGCGTTTTTTTGCGCCGGGGAAGCCGGATGATTTGACAAACAGAGAAAAAACATATATAATAGTGGCGCGGGCAAAAGAGATGCCCGCGCCGCTCTTTACCGAACTGCGCCGAGAGGGGGATCGCGATGGAACCGACGGGAAAGAAATACCGTTTTTACGGCTGGGAGACGGCGGACGTGAGGGACGCCCGGGGTCTTACGCCGCGCGACTACTACGATCTTCTGTCGCAACTCTGGTGCGAAGAGACCTGCGCCCCGCGGCTGCGGGACAGGTGGTCGGAAAACAACAGGACGGTCGGACAATGTACGATCACGGCGTTCCTTATGCAGGATATCTACGGCGGAAAGGTCCTCGGCGTGCCGCTTCCCGACGGGAACCACCATTGCTTCAACGTCGTGGGGGATCGCGTTTTCGACCTGACGAGCGAACAGTTCGACGAACGGTTCGATTATCGCGACCGCCCCGAACAGACGCGGGAAGAGCACTTCAAAAAAGAGGAAAAACGGCTTCGCTACGAAGCGCTGAAAGAAAAACTGGCGGCGATCCTGCCGCCCGATAATACCGAACGGAGGGAAAACGGAATGGAAGAACAGATCGTAACGATCACGGTGAAAACGAGGGGCGAGAAATGCGAGATGACGGACGAACAGATCCGGGCGTGGTACGAAAGCCACGTCGCCAAACTCTTCGATCCCGCCTACGGCACCCCCGAGATCAAGGTCGAACTGAAACGGATCGAGAAGTAACGGGATGGAGTACCGGATCTGTAACGGAGTCGGATACCTGCGGCTCGACCGGGGCGACGAGGTGATCTCGTCGGTCCTCGAACTCTGCCGCCGCGAGGGGATTTCGTCGGCGACCTTTTCGGGGCTTGGCGGCTGCGATCTTGCCGAGATCAAAACCTTCGATCCCGAGAAGAGGGTTTACGGGAGCAGGACGCTTTCCGGGATGCTCGAACTCGCGTCGCTCTGGGGCGACGTGACGGGCGACGGGGAGGGCGGACTTGCCCAGCATACGCACGCGCTGTTCTGCTACGTCGAGGACGGCGAACACAAAACGGCGGGCGGTCATCTCGGTGAGGCGCGGGTGCTCGTTACCGCCGAGATCGAGGTGCGCCCCATCGTCGGGGGGGCGATCGGCAGAAAAGTCGATCCTGCCTGGGGAACGAAGATCTGGGACTTCGGGAATTGAACCCTGAAAACGGAGGGACGATATGGCGCGCTATCTGGTGACCGGGGCGAACGGCGGGATGGGGAAAGCCATCTGCCGCGCGCTTGCCGGTCGGGGAGACGAGGTCGTCGGGATCGACCTGAAAACGACCGACGGGACGGTCCCGTGGACGGTCCTTCCGGCGGATCTGACCGATCCGACGTCGCTTGAGACGGCGTTTGAAGCGGTCGCCGCGGGGGGAAAACTCGACGGCGTGATCCACGCCGCGGGGCTTTACGACCTCGGGTCGCTCGTCGAGATGGGAGAGGATGCGTTCCTTCGCATCTTCAACGTGAATCTTTTCGGGGCGTACCGGGTCAACCGGCTCGCCCTGCCGCTCTTTGCGCCGGGCGCGCGGATCGTCCTCATCACGAGTGAACTCGCGCCGCTCGACCCGCTTCCGTTCACGGGGATCTACGCGATCACGAAAACGGCGCTCGACGCCTACGCCGACGCGCTCCGGATGGAATTGCAGCTGCTCGGCTATCCGGTCGTGACGGTCCGCCCCGGGGCGGTCGATACCGGGATGCTCCCCGCGTCGACCGCGGCGCTCGACCGGTTCTGCGACTCGACCGAACTCTATCCCGTCAACGCGGATCGGTTCCGGGGGATCGTCGGACGGGTCGAGGCGAAAAAGGTTTCCCCCGAAAAGCTTGCCGGGGTCGTTTTGCGCGCCCTGACGAAAAAACGCCCGAGACTCGTCTATACGCTGAACCGGAATCCGCTGCTGCGGTTGCTCGATCTGCTTCCGCGCCGCCTGCAGCTCGCGATCGTCCGGCGGATCTTAAAAAAACCGAAAAAAGACGGCGGAGGGGAAAAGGAATGACGAAATTGACGAAAAAGAACGCGATCCTCGTGATCGTGTCGGGCGTTCTGTTTCTTGCCGTCGCGGTCTTTTCCTGGGTCAAGACGGTCTACTACCGCGGCGAGGGCGTGCACGCCGACGCCGAGATCGTCGATATTGACGTGAACGGGATCGGCGACGACGAGGATCACGACGTGACCGTGAAGTTCACGACCGAAAAAGGAGAGGAGATCACGGGAAAACTCGACGTCTATAAATCGAGTTTCTATGAGGGAAAGATCGTCCCGGTACTCTATATCCCCGACGACCCGAACAACTTCACCTACGAAAAGAACGGGCTGCTGCTTCCGCTGATCTTCGGCGCGGCGGGCGTCGCGCTCGTCGTCTTCGGCGTGATCGGGCTTGCCCGGAACCGGCGCGGGTACGACGACGGCACCGATTATCGGGAGGGGGACGGAGCGGATCCCGTCTGACGCGGTCCCCGGGGGGTTGCTTTTTCCCGAAAAGTGTGCTATAATACCAAATCGTTATGATGAAACCGTAATAACTATAACGGTTATATCGGTTGCGAACCCTTATAAAACCGCAATAAGAATAAGGAAGAGCAATCATGAAGAAGGACAAGGCGACCGGCGGGATCCGGCTTCGCATCATGAACTACGTCACGGGCGGGATCACCCTCGTGATCGCCGTTCTGATGCTGACGACTACCTTTCTTGCCGTCGCGGGGTACAATTCGCTTCAACGCACGACCAAGGCGATCGACGACTGCCTTGACGGCGCGGAACAGATCCAGGACGCCTCGGATTACCTGACCGAGCACGTCCGCTATTTCGTCGGATCGGGTATGCGGCAGTACCTGGATCAGTATTTTGAGGAAGCGAAGGAAACCAAACGGCGCGAAAAGGGGCTTGAAAAACTGAAAAAGCACTTTGCCGGTACCGAATACTACGACGCGCTGCAGCGCGCGGTCGAAAAATCCTACGCGCTGATGGACGACGAGTATTACGCGATGCGCCTGCGTTTGGAAACGCTTGACGGCGTCGACCTGTCGGAGTATCCCGAAGAGGTGCGGAACGTGACCCTGTCCGCCGACGACCTTGCCCGCGAGCGCGACGGCGAGGGCGGAATGATCGACCATTCCCGCGAACTGGTCTACGACGACGTATACGAAGAGAAGAAAGCCGGGATCTCGAACGAGGTCAACGACTGCATCTCGGGACTGAGCAAGGATCTCGAACTCCGGCAGGCGCACCAGAGAAAGCAGGTGCGATCCCTGATCATCCTCGAACAGATCCTGATCGTTCTGATGGTCGTGGCGGTCGCGCTGCTCGTGATCCTGACGTCGGTGAACGTCTTCCATCCGCTGATCCGCGCCGAACAATTGATCCGCAACGAGGAACTGATCCCTATGGAAAAGGGATCTTACGAATACCGCTTCTTCGCCGCCACCTACAACCGGATGTTCGAGGCGAGCAAAGAGAGCAAGGAACGCCTCGCCTTCAAGGCGTCGCACGACTACCTGACCGGTATCTTCAACCGCAGCGGGCTTGACCGCTATCTCGACCGCGCCGCGGAGGGGCGGAACGCCCTGGTGCTGGTCGACCTCGACGGATTCAAGGGGATCAACGACACCTACGGTCACGACGCCGGGGACAAGATCCTGCAAAAACTTTCGGAAAAACTGTCGGCTTCCTTCCGCTCCGACGACCGGATCTGCCGGATCGGCGGCGACGAGTTTGCCGTCATTATGTGGAACGCGGGGGCTGAGAGCGCCGATATGATCCGCGAGAAGGTCGTCGGGATCAATTCCGAGATGCGCCTTTCGTCCGACGGCGCCCCCTCCTCCTCGATCAGCGTCGGCGTCGCTTTCGGCGGAGAGGGGACCGGACGCGACCTGTTCCGGCGCGCCGACCGCGAACTCTACCGCGTCAAACGCTCGGGCGGCTGCGGGATCTCGATCCGCGACGGTTCGCAGGCGGAGGACGACAATCGGGACGGGCTTCCCGAGGATGAGATCGAGAAGTGATCCGATCCATCCGATACCCCCGGCGGGTCATCCGCCGGGGCGTTTCTTTCCAACGGGCGACTAATTATGCATAATTTGCGGCAATAATGCATAATAAATCGAACCTTCGACCTGCCGCGACGGGCGAAGAAAGACGGTCGACGGGACGGAACCGGAACGCCGCACTTCGGCTTTTACAGTTCGGAAGCGGCGTGAAAGGACCCGAAAAGCCGTCAATATCAACAAAAGCAGAGCGCGGTGCCCGTCGGAAAACTGGACAAAAGGCAGAAAACGGGCTTTTTGAAGAAAAAAGGTTGCATTTGTAAGCTTCGGGGTGTATAATTATACATCATTCGGAGCAAAAGCCGAGAATATAAAAAGAAGTAACCGTAAGTGAGGTGCGCTTATGAAAAAAATCGACCTGAAGGGCAGGGATTTCCTGAAACTGCTCGATTTCACCCCCGACGAGATCCTGTATCTGCTCGATCTGGCGGCGGAACTGAAGGCGAAAAAGAAGGCGGGGATCCCCCACGCGATGCACGCGGGGAAGAACGTCGCCCTGATCTTCGAGAAGACCTCGACCCGGACGCGCTGTTCGTTTGAAGTGGCGGCGCGCGACCTCGGGGCGGGGGTCACCTACCTCGATCCGTCGGGATCGCAGATCGGACGGAAGGAGAGCATCGCCGACACCGCGCGGGTGCTCGGCAGTATGTTCGACGGGATCGAATACCGCGGCTTCGGGCAAGAGATCGTCGAGACGCTGGCGAAGTACGCGCCGGTTCCGGTCTGGAACGGGCTGACCGACGAGTTCCACCCGACCCAGATCCTCGCGGACTTTCTGACGATCCGGGAGCATTTCGGCAGTCTTGCGGGCAAAAAGCTCGTCTATTACGGCGACGCCCGCTTCAATATGGGCAACTCGCTGATGGTCGGCTGCGCGAAGATGGGACTGCACTTCGTCGCCTGCTCGCCCGAGGCGTACAAACCCTCCGCCGACCTCGTCGCGATCTGCGAAAAGATCGCGAAAGAGACCGGGGCGACGATCGGGTTTGAAACCGATCCGATCAAGGCGGCGCAGGGCGCCGACGCGATCTATACCGACGTCTGGGTCTCGATGGGCGAACCCGTCGCGGTCTGGGAGGAGCGGGTCGCGGCGCTGTCCCCGTATCAGGTGAACCGCGCCGTGATGGACGCGGCGGGGAAGGACGCGATCTTCCTGCATTGCCTGCCCGCCTATCACGACAAGAACACCGAGATCGGGCGCGAAATGGGAGAACGGTTCGGGCGCGAGGCGATGGAGGTCACCGATGAGGTCTTCGAGAGTCCGGCGTCGCTCGTTTTTCAGGAGGCGGAGAACCGGATGCACACCATCAAGGCGGTCATGGCGGCGACGCTGTAAAGAGAATCATCAATCTGATTATTGAAACGAGGCAAAGATTATGCCGAAAGACGCAAGCATCAAAAAAGTTCTGGTGATCGGCTCCGGTCCCATCGTGATCGGGCAAGCCGCCGAGTTCGACTACGCGGGCGCGCAGGCGTGCCGCGTGCTGCGCGAGGAGGGGATCAACACCGTCCTCGTCAATTCCAATCCCGCGACGATCATGACCGACAAGCATCTTGCCGACGAGATCTATCTCGAGCCGCTCTCGATCACGACGGTCAAGCGGATCATCGAGCGCGAGAAGCCCGACGGCATCCTCGCGGGGCTCGGCGGGCAGACCGGTCTGACCCTGGCGATGCAGCTTGAAAAGGAGGGATTCCTTAAGGCGGCGGGCGTGCGCCTGCTCGGCACAGACGTCGCCGCGATCGACCGCGCGGAGGACCGCGAACTGTTCAAGGAGACGATGGAGGGGATCGGGCAGCCCTGCGTTCCCTCGGATATCGCGAACACCGTCGAGGAGTGTCTTGCGGTCGCGGAAAAAATCGGCTATCCCGTCATCGTCCGTCCGGCGTTCACGCTCGGCGGTACGGGCGGCGGCATCGCCGCGAACCCCGACGAGCTGATCGGTATCGCGGGTCCCGGGCTCGATCTGTCCCCGATCACGCAGGTCTTGATTGAGAAGAGCATTGCCGGTTGGAAAGAGATCGAGTTCGAGACGATGCGCGACAAAACGGGAGAAGCCGTCTCGGTCTGCTCGATGGAGAACGTCGACCCGGTCGGCGTGCATACCGGCGACTCGATCGTCGCCGCCCCCGCCCTGACGCTCACGGAGCGCGAGTTTTCGATGCTGCGGCAGGCGGCGCTCGATATCGTCGCGGCGATCGGGGTCATCGGCGGCTGCAACTGTCAGTTCGCCCTGAAACCCGACGGAAGCGAGTACGCCGTGATCGAGGTCAATCCCCGCGTTTCGCGCAGTTCGGCGCTCGCGTCGAAGGCGACCGGCTACCCGATCGCGAAGGTGACGACGCGGCTCGCCCTCGGCTATACGCTGAAAGAGATCAAAAATCCGAAGACCGGGGATTCGCTCTCCGGCTTTGAACCCGCGGTCGACTATATCGTGGTCAAATATCCGAAGTTCCCGTTCGATAAGTTCGCCGGGATGAGCCGTCGGCTCGGAACGCAGATGAAGGCGACCGGGGAAGTGATGTCGATCGCGCCGACCTTCGAGGCGGCGCTGATGAAGGCGGTGCGCGGCGCCGAGATCGGGGCGGACACCCTGAACTTCCCGCCGCTCGATTCGCGCCCGCTGCTTGAACGTCTCGCCGATCAGGACGATCGCCGGACGTTTACCGTATTTGAAGCGATCAAGGCGGGGATCCCGATCGAAGAGATCTACCGGATCACGATGATCGACCCGTATTTCCTCCGGAAGATCGCGCGCCTCGCCGATTACGAGGAGAGGATCAAGGGCGGTCTTACCGAGGCGCTTTTAAGGGAAGGAAAGGATCTCGGTTATACCGATAAGGCGCTCGAAAGGATCTCGGGGACGAAGCCGTCTCACGAAACGCCCTTCGGGTACCGGATCGTCAAGACCTGCGCGTCGGTGTTCGGGACCGACAAACCCTACTTCTACTCGGTGCCGGACGCCGAGGGGTGCGAAGCCCGGAGTTTCCAAAAATCGGGCAAGCCGGTCATCCTCGTTCTCGGTTCGGGTCCGATCCGGATCGGACAGGGGATCGAGTTCGACTATTCGTCGGTGCATTGCGTCTGGACGCTGAAGGAACTCGGCTACGACGTCGCGATCATCAACAACAACCCCGAGACGGTCTCGACCGACTACGACACCGCCGACCGGCTCTATTTCGAGCCGCTGACCCCCGAGGACGTGATGAACGTCATCCGGGCGGAGAATCCGATCGGGGTGGTCGTGGCGTTCGGCGGGCAGACCGCGATCAAACTGACCGCCTTCCTCGATCGGATGGGGGTCAGGATCCTCGGGACCTCCGCCGAGGGGATCGATATCGCGGAGGATCGCGAACGGTTCGATCGGCTGCTTGAAAAGTTCTCGATCAAACGGCCGCGCGGGAAAGGCGTCGTCACGACCGAGGAGGCGCTCGCAGCCGCCGAGGAACTCGGCTATCCCGTTCTGCTCCGCCCGTCCTACGTGATCGGCGGACAGAATATGACGATCGTGCATACCGCCGCCGAGGTGAAGAAGTATATGGCGCGGATCCTCTCGACCGGGATCGACAATCCGGTCCTGGTCGACAAGTATATGTCGGGTCCCGAACTCGAGGTCGACGTGATCTCGGACGGCGAAAACGTCCTGATCCCCGGGATCATGCAGCATATCGAGCGGGCGGGCGTGCACAGCGGCGATTCGATCGCCGTCTATCCCCCCTATTCGGTCGACGACCGGATGACCCATAAGATCGTCGAGTGTTCCGAAAAACTGGCGCTCGCGCTCGGGACGAAAGGACTGGTCAACATCCAGTACCTGATCTGGGAAAACGAACTTTACGTGATCGAGGTCAACCCGCGCGCTTCGCGCACCGTGCCGTATATCAGCAAGGTGACGGGGGTGCCGATGGTCGATCTTGCCGCCTCGGTCATGACGGGCGGGAAACTCGCCGATCTCGGCTACGGGACGGGGCTTTATCAGGCGCCGCCCTACGTGACGGTCAAGGCGCCGGTCTTCTCGTTCGGAAAACTCTCCGACGCCAACTCCTATATGGGCCCCGAAATGAAATCGACGGGCGAGGTACTCGGGATCGGGAAGAACATCCGCGAGGCGCTCTTCAAGGGCATGACCTCGGCGGGCTTCCGTCTCCAAAACCCGCGCGACGGCAAGGAGACCGGCATCTTCATCAGCGTCGACGATCACGATTACGGCGAGATTATCGGGCTTTCGCGCAAGGTGCGCGATCTCGGAATGACGGTCTACGCCACCCCCGGAACCGCCGAGACGATCGCGCGGCTCGGGATCCCGGTGAACGTCGTCCCCGGCATCCGCGAACAGGACGGGATGTGGGAACTGCTTGAAAAAGGGAAGATCCATTATATCGTCTATACCGGCGCGCTCTACGACGAGACGCTCTCCGAGTATATCGCCCTGCACAGAAAGGCGTTGACGCTCGGCGTGCTTTGTCTGACCTCGCTCGATACGGCGAACGCGATGGCGGACGTGATCGCGAGCGGCTATTCCGAGAAGAACACGGAACTGGTCGACCTGAACGCCATGCGGCGAAAGAAACGCACGATCGCCTTCTCGAAGATGGAGGGCTCGGGCGACGACTACATCCTGCTCGACGCGCGGAAAGAGCCGCTCGACGGGGCGGAGTCGCTTGCCGTCGAACTCTGCGACCGCCGCTTCGGGATCGGGGCGGACGGAATGGTCGTTCTGCTTCCGTCCGACAAAGCCGACGTGAAGATGCGGATCTGCAACCGCGACGGTTCGGACGGCGTGATTGCGGGGAACAGCATCCGGTGCGTCGGGAAATACCTCTACGACAACGGCTTCGTTTCGGGCGATACGGTCACGGTCGAGACCGAGGCGGGGATCCGGGAACTGACGCTGCATACCTCTTTCGGCCGGGTGACGATGGTCGGGGTGAATATGGGCAAACCCGAACTCGACCCGAAAAAGATCCCCTGCACGCTCGAGGGTGGATCGGTGATCGACCGCCCGGTGAAGATCGGCGGAGAGGAGTACCGCGTCACCTGCCTCTCGGTCGGGAATCCGCATTGCGTCGTCTTCACCGAACACCCCGAAAAACTCGACCTTTCGACCGTGGGGCCGCAGTTCGAGTTCGCGCCGATTTTCCCCGCGCGGGTGAACACCGAGTTCGTCCGGGTCGTTTCCCCGACGGTGCTCTCGATGCGGGTCTATGAACGCGGAAACGGCGAGACCGCCTCCTGCGGGACCGGCGCCGTCGCCGCCGCCGTCGCCGCCGTCCTGAACGGCTGTTGCAAGAGGGGCGCGGAGATCACCGTCGAGCTGCCCGGGGGAGATCTGTCGGTCTGCGTTCGGGAGGATGGAGACATTATCCTGACGGGAGACGCGCATCTGATCTACACGGGAGTTATTGTGAAGTGACGAACACATACGGCACAGACCGGAAAACAAAAAGGATTGTGTCGAATCCGCAAATGCTCTTTACTCTATGAAGCACATTTCATAGCAAAACGCAATAAGGTTGAAAACCGTCCGCTTTCGCGAACGGTTTTCTTCTATAATCTTTTTTGTTTTCCTCTCGCCGTTTGCGACCTCTCGACGTATATATATATACGCCTTCGGATCGCAAACGACGATTCTGCACTCGTCTGTGTCCGTCCCGGTCGCGTGCTGGCGCCATTTTCAAAGCGAAGATTGCCTATGAAGCGGTGTTTCCGGACCGCGCACACGAGGTACGAGCGTGCGCTGACTTCATTCCTATAATGAAGTTCTTTGCCGCGCTTTCTCCGAAAGAAAGCGCGCGTTCTCCTCGTCCCTTACTCCAATGTGATCGTAGCCACGACGGCGACGTGATCCGAGAGAGAAGTGTCGACGGCGCGGAAGTCGGTCATGGTCACGCCCTTGACGATGATGTTGTCGACCGGCCATTCGAGCCCGCCGGTTTTCGATCCGGTGCAGGTGAGATACTCGCCGTTATTGGCGACGGTGTAGCCCGCTTCGGCGAAGCGTTCGTAATACTCGGCGTGGTAGGCGTTCCAGTCCCCGAGAATGATCACGCGTTCGGTATCGGCGAAGGTCGCGATCAGCTCGTCCATCTGGTTGGTGCAGACGGTGTCGGGATACAGCTTATCGTGGAACGCGAGGTGCAGACCGACGATCGTAACGGTTTTGTTCCCGACGGTGAGTTCCCCCGTGATATAGTAGTAATCGGTCGCCTTGATCGCGGTGGTGTGCAGGACGGTGTCGGGAGTATTGCAGGCAAAATCGTGAAGCGTCACGTTCTTCAGGGGGAACTTTGAATAAAGCGCGTTGCAGCTGTAATTGCGTTGCTCACCCTCAAACGGACAGCCGTAGTCCAGGAAGAGATAGCGCGCGGCGTGCGACGGGGTGAACAGTTTGCTGTACTCGTTCAGGATCAGAACGTCCGCGCCGAGCGAATCGATATAGGCGTCGTACTTTGCTTTCTCGGTCGCGTAGTTTTCGTCCGAGATCTTCGTGTTCTTGTTTGTGCCCATACTGTAATGCCCGATGTTCCAACTTGCGACGGTAAAGGAGGTCGGCACGGAGGCGTAGGAGAAAACGACCTCCGACGGGAGATACGAGACGCCTGCGTCCGTGTAGTAGACGTAGAGATATTTCGCGTTTTCCGGGATCGAGAGGGTCGCCGTCGCGTTCTCGTCCCAGATCACCATCGAGTACCCCGTGGCGTAGGACGGGACCTGACCCGCCGTCGGGAGCGCGGTCAAAAACGCGTATCCCATCTCCGAGACGTCGGCGTTTCGGGTGATCTGCACCGTATCGAAAGCGAGATCCGTCAGGTCGATCACGCCGCCGCGGTAGTTCACCATGACCGTAAACTTGTTCGATTTGGTCACGATGGTCCCGTCCAGCAGCGTCACCTGATCCATCGGATACGAATAGACGATCAACGCGCCGCAGCGGGTGCATTTCCCGTCCCCGTCGGGGGAGGTATGTCCCTTCGGCGCGATCTCCCGTTCCTCACGTTCGGAGCAGGTGGAACAAACGCGCTGCTCGGTCCCGGGTTCGGTGCAGGTCGCCGCCTCCCCGACGGTCCACGCCCCGAACTCGTGCACGTGCAGCGTGACGGGAGGGTCAGTCGTTGCGGCGGTCGCTTCGGTCGCTTCGGCGGTGGTCTCAGCGGCGGCGGTCGCTTCGGTCGCTACGGCGGTGGTCTCGGCGGCGGCGGTCGCTTCGGTCGCTGCGGCGGTGGTTGCGGCGGCGGTCGCTTCGGTCGCTGCGGCGGTCGTTGCGGTCGCTTTGGCGGTGGTCTTGGCTGCGGTTTCGTCCCGACGGTCGGTCGTCATCTCGGTCACTCCTCCGTTCTCGGCGGTAGTCGCGGTCTCGTCTCTTGCGGTTTCCGGTTTCGTCGCGGTCTCAGTCTTCTGCACGGCGCAGGAGGAGAAGCAGAGGCAAACGCAGAGGAAAAGCAGCAGCAGCGGAAGGATCCTTTTGAGCGGTTTCATAGAATACAATCTCCTGTTCTTATCAAACGGTAAAACGGGGGGAGCGGTCACGGGGTCAATCTGTTCGGTCCGCGGAAGAGGAACATCGACTCTTTGATATGCAATCCGAGCAGAAGCATGGTCAGGCGGTCGACGCCGAGCCCGAAGCCGCCGTGCGGCGGGCAGCCGTAGCGGAAGAACTCGAGGTAGAACTTCACGTCGTTGCCGAGCCCCTTTTCGTCCGCCTGCTTTTTCAGGATCTCGTAGCGGTGCTCGCGCTGCGCGCCGGTGGTGATCTCGGTGCCGCGCCAGATCAGGTCGTAGCCCATCGGCACGCCTTGCTCGTTTCGCATATGGTAGAAGGCGCGCTTTTCGGCGGCGTAGTCGGTTACGAACAGGAATTCGTGGTTATAATGCTTCTTGACCCACTCGTAGGAGAGCCGCTCGGCGTCGGTGGTGAGGTCGCCCTTTTCGGAATCGGGGCAGGTATAGCCGAAGTCCTCTTCCAGTCCGCGGTAGAGGTCGGCGAGTTTTACGACGGGGAAGGGGGTCTTCGGCACGATCACGGGGATCCCGAAGAGCTGTTCGATCTCGTCCCCGACCTTCTCCTTCACTTCGGCGAGGGCGTAGGTGAGCAGATCCTCCTCCATCTTCATCACGTCGCGGAAGGAGTCGATATAACTGAACTCAAGGTCGAATCCGGTGAACTCGGTCGTGTGTTTGTTGGTAAAGGACTTTTCGGCGCGGAAGACGGGTCCGCACTCGAAGATGCGCTCGAATCCCGCCGCCATCGCCATCTGCTTGTAGAACTGCGGGCTCTGCGCGAGGTAGGCGTTCCGGTCGAAATACTTGACCTCGAAGACGTCGGCGCCGCTCTCGGACGCCGCGCCGATCAGTTTCGGGGTGTGGATCTCAATGAAGTTCTTTTCGAGCAGGAACTTCCGCATCGCGTTGACGAAAACCGTCTGCGCGCGGAACATCAGCTGATTTTCCTCGGTGCGCAGGTCGATCCAGCGGTAGTCGATCCGCTGGTCGATCGAACTGCGCTCGACCGCCTGCTTCTTCTTGGTCGCGGGGATGTCCTTACGCACGATCGGGAGGGCGTCGGCGACGCTCTCGGCGACGATCGAACGCGGGATCAGTTCGATCCCGCCCATCTTGACGTATTCGTTCTCGATCACGACGCCGACGACGGTGACGACCGAGTCGGGGGTCAGCGTATCGATCACCGGGACAAGCGCGGGGAGTTTCTCTTTTTCGACCGTGATCTGCACTTTACCCGTAATATCTTTCAGCACGATGAACGCCATCGCGGCGCCGTTGCGGAGGTTCTCGACGAACCCCTGCACCTTGATCTCTTCTCCGATATGAAGTTTTACGTCGGACGCATAAACTCTTTCCATAACGAGCCCCTTTCTTGTCCCGGACGCACGATCCGTTTTTCATATAAAACGAGTATAGCAGAAAAACGGGGGATTGTCAATCGTGCGCTCGAAAAAAGCGCGGCGGAAGTCGCCCGATCCGCTTGACAAAGTCAAGCGCGGGTGATACAATAAAGGCAGAAAAGCCGAAAAGAGGTGATCGCAGGTGGACGCCGGTACAGACCGACAAAGCAACGTTCCGTTATGCCGGAACACGCAAAAAGCGGACGCCGTCGCGGTCAAGGGGGAGCGTCTCCTCTGACGCTTTTTTCCGCGTCGCCGCCGCCCGAAAGAAGGGAGGCTTTTTTTGATGGAAGACGAGAGCAAAAAGGAAGAACTCGAACCGGTCGAACTGCCCGAAGAAGAGGGCGAAGTTGAGACGCCGGCTCCGGTCGACTATCCCGCCGAGATCCTGAACCTCATCCGTACGACCGCGGACGACGCGGCGCTGCGGGAGGCGCTCGGCGACTATCACGAGAACGATATCGCCGCCGCGATGAGCGAAATGACGCCCGAGGAACGCGAGCGGCTGCTCGGCGTTCTCGGAAACGAGGCGATGTCCGAGGTCCTCGCGTACTCGGAGGACGCCGGCGAATACCTCGAAGAAATGGACGCCGGGGTCGCCGCCGACCTGATCGAAGAGATGGACGCCGACGACGCGATCGACGTCCTCGACGATATGGACGAGGAGAAGCGCGAGCAGGTCCTCGAACTTCTCGAACCCGAAGCCAAAGAGGACATCGAACTCCTGCACTCCTACGACGAGGATCAGTTCGGTAGTATCATGACGACCAACTACGTCACGATACGCGAGAATATGACCGTCAAGCAGGCGATGAAGAGTCTTGTGGAGCAGGCGGCGGAAAACGACAACATCTCGACCCTCTACGTTACCGACGAAGAGGGCGCCTACTGCGGCGCGATCGACCTCAAGGATCTCATTATCGCGCGGCAGGATACCAAACTCGATTCGCTCGTGATGACCTCGTACCCGTCGGTCTACGACACCGACAGCATCGCGGACAACCTCGAACGGGTGCGCGGGTACTCCGAGGACTCGATCCCGGTCCTGTCGTCGAAGGACGGAACCGTCATCGGCGTCATCACGGCGCAGGATCTGACCGAGGCGGTCAAGTCCGACCTCGGCGAGGACTACGCGAAACTCGCGGGTCTGACCGACAGGGAAGATATGAAGGAGCCGCTTCACCGAAGCATCCGGAAACGGATCCCGTGGCTGCTCGTCCTGCTCGTGCTCGGGATCGCCGTCTCGACGGTGATCGGGCTGTTCGAGGGCGTGATCAGCCAGATCGCCCTGATCGTCTGTTTCCAGTCGCTTATCCTCGATATGGCGGGCAACGTCGGAACGCAGTCGCTTGCGGTCACGATCCGGGTCATTTCGGACGGAACGCTGAAGTTTAAGGAACGATTGTTCCTCGTGTTGAAAGAGGTCCGGGTCGGGCTCTGCAACGGCGCGATCCTCGGGATCGGCTCGTTTGCCGTGGTCGGGCTGTATATCCACTTTATCAAGGATCAGAATTGGGCGTTCTCGTTTGCCGCCGCCGGCTGCGTCGGGATCGCGCTGCTCGTCGCGATGGCGATCTCGTCGCTCGTCGGAACGGTCACGCCGCTCTTCTTCAAACGGATCAAGGTCGACCCCGCCGTCGCGTCGGGACCCCTGATCACCACGGTCAACGACCTGGTCGCCGTCTGCATCTACTACGGTACGGCGTGGCTCTTGTTGATACAGGTTTTGCAATACGTCTGATATTTTCACGAAAAATAACGACCGCCCCCGCGTTTTGCGGGGGCGGTTCGGTCAGAGGGCGGCTTCGACCGCTTCTCTGACTTTTTTCATATCGAAGGTCGGTTCAAAGCGCGCGATCACGTTGCCCTCGCGGTCGACGAGAAACTTCGTAAAGTTCCACTTGATATACGCCTTGTCGCCGAACTTCTTGTTGTTCATCTTGGAGAACTTGGAAAGGAAGGCGTTTTTGACGCCTTTTCCAAACCCGTCGAAGGGTTTTTCGGTCGCGAGGAAGACGAAGAGAGGATCGGCGCCGTCGCCGTTGACGTCGATCTTTTGGAACTGCGGGAACTCGACGCCGAACTTGACCGTGCAGAACTCGTGGATCTCGTCGCCCGTGCCGGGCGCCTGCCCCGCGAACTGGTTGCAGGGGAAATCGAGGATCTCAAAACCCCGGTCTTTGAGGTCGCGGTACATCGTTTCCAGCGGGTCGTAGTGCGGCGTGAAGCCGCAGCCCGTCGCGGTGTTGACGATCAGCAGCACCTTGCCCCGGTAGTCCGAGAGCGAAACGTCGTTGCCCCGGCGGTCCTTAACGGTGAAATCGTAAACGGTTTTCATTTTTGTTCTCCTTTATCTTTTTTTTCTTTCCGGATCGCTTTCTCGATCATGACGCCGAAGTCGTGGTCGCGCTCCCACTTTTCGCGGTAGGCGTACCAGCGTTTTACGACGTCGTAGAGCCGCTCGTCAAGGTACGAGAGCGCCGTGCTCGCGATGTGTTCCGGGATCCCGTACGCCGCCTCGGCGATCGCTCCCGTGATCGCGGCGAGCGTGTCGCTGTCGCCGCCGAGCGAGATCGCGTTGCGGATCGCGTCCTCAAAGTCGGTGCTTTCAAGGAACGCGACGATCGCCTGCGGCACGGTCTCCTGACAGGTCTCGTTGAACTCGTAGGTCGGGCGGATCTTGTCGAGCGACCGGGAGAGGTCGTAGCCGAAGCGGCTTTCCAGCTCCTCTTTGATCCGCTTTTTACACGCGGCGGGATCGTCGTTGATCGGTTTCTCGTAGTCGGTGTGCCAGCCGCCGAAATAAAAGCGCGCAAGGAAGACGGCGTAGGCTGTCGCGCACGCTCCTTTGATCCCCTCCGGGTGGTCGTGCGTCACGGCGGCGGAACGCTCCGCCACCGCGTAACCGTTCCTCGGAAAGCCGCCCGTCCGAGCCGCGAAGCCGCAGTCCATGATCCATCCGCAGGGGGAGACGCGCATCGCCGAGCCGTTTCCGTAACTGTGGTAGGGGGCGCGGTCGTCCGAGAAGAGCCAGCCGATAAACCGCCCGCCGTAGCCGGCGTCGGGATAGAGCCGACCGAGCCGCTTCATCTCGTCGATAAAGTCGTCGGGTTTCCCGCCTCGCATCACCGCCTCCGCGACGGCGCAGGTCATCACCGTATCGTCGGTGAAGAAGCACTTGTCGGTGAAAAGAGGGAAGTCCTTGGTTTTGATATTGTGAAACTCGTAGACCGAGCCGACGATATCGCCGATGATCGCTCCGAGCATAGCGTCACTTCCTTTCGGGGGTTATTGCCGTTTAACGGAGGGGTTGAACAGGATGAAGTTTCGGTGCTCCGAGACCGAGCCGTCTTCCGAGACCGAAAAGATCGAGCCGCAGTCCGAAAACCCGAGTTGACGAGCGGTTTTCAGACTGGCTGCGTTGTCCGAGTTAACCAGCACTTTGATCAGTTTCACATCCAATGGAAGCGTGACGAAACCGTATTTTTCGCCATAGGACTCACCATTCCGCTCCATTTGGATCCGACCGTCGAATGCGGCTTTGATCAGAGCGCGAGCCGCTGTCTGCGCATACTTTTTGCCCCGATGGTCCGGCAGGGTATAGTAGGAGAGGTTACAAGTGTTTACCATCGGTATGCAAACGATCGGTTCTTGTATCTCGGTAAGACTGACGAAGCCGACGAGTTCTTTTTGCTCGTTATGGACCGTAAAATGTGCGGCGAACGGAAAATTGAAATGCAAAAAAGAGTAAAAGAAATCGTAAGCGTTCGGAGCTGGGTCGGTTTTCAGGGCTTTCAGAAGAAACGCGCTCGCTTCGGACGTCATCGGGAGAAGAGTCAAACTGTCCGCCTTGATCGGAGCCGTTTTGTTATACAGTTTGACGCCGTCTTCGTATTGTCGGAGTTCTTCCCGAAACTTTTCTTTGCGTTCGTCTATTCGGTCGAATAACGCTTTTGCCGCTCCGTCGAACCGACCTTCATCAAAACGCACCCCCTCGTTTTCGCAGAAGACGGAGACGTCTTCGTCGCCGAGCGACAAGAGCCAATTCAGCATCACATTCGCCGTCTGCGCGTCTTTCGAGTAAAAGAGCGCGTCGCCTATCGTTTCCAGATCGGAGTCCGCCTCGAATTGCTTCCAGTCGACGGCGGGAAACTTGTCTTTCAGTAAAGACAGAAGCTTTCTTGCGACTTCATTAACGTCAAAGCTGTTCATCAGAAGTCTCCTTTTTTACTTGATTTGCTTCATTTTCGAGAGGATCAACAAGACCAAACAGAGCGAGAGCATAATCAATTTTGCTTCTTAGAGTTTCTATGAAGGATTCTTTGTCCATCTTAGCAATTTCTTCATAACTCCACCTCGGCTCAATTAGGATTTCGGGAACAACCAATACATCATTGATTTTCGACGAAAAATACTTTCTCATTTCCGCAGGTTTTTGTTGAGAAATAATCCCGTCATTCGCCATTTTTTCATATAACTTGACGATGGCTTGGGGGTTTTTGTTTGTTGTCGACTTGATTTCATCAATGTTATCTTTCCAATATTTTATTGTTTCAAATATTGTAGTACTCGCCGTATCAATATACGAATCCCTAATGTTTTTCCCTCGAAAATACTGCAAGTGAAAAGATTGTTGAGCTCTCATTTTGTCTGGAATACTTTTAAACGAATCAGGATCAACGGATGAATAAAAGGTTCGCGCCGCTTTCTGCGTCGAGAGAAACGCTAACGAAAGATAGACGAAATCTTCCTTGAAGTACAGATTGATCTCATGTAAGAAAGAATAATCGACATGGAGTCGACAAACATAACGCTCTCTTTTGTCTATGCAAGGTTTGTCTTTACCAGGGATAGTCCATTTATAGTTTGCTTTAATTGAATTAAGTATCTCTTCTCCAAAATGGAGGCAGACCCTTTTTCTAATGCTTTTATCTGCACGAAAACATTCCCGAAAATCATCGAAGTCGTAATAACCGAGAATAACCATATACTCTACAAAACTGTCTGACATATATGTGTTGGCGCATTTTATAGAGTCAATAATCTCTTTAAACGATTTATATAGTATTTGCGTTTCTTTTTTTTCTTGATTGTTTAAATGCAAACTTTTTTCCAGGTGATTGTTTAATTGGTATGGATCAAGATCATATTTTTTGTTTTCAAAGGCAATCGCATATGTAGGGCGTTGGCTTTCAGAGACGATAATTAAACCGTCGGGGACTGAACCTCCGCTTCGTGTTTCCATAATAACTCTGATTTTTTCGTCGGTTATTATTTTGAGTTCTTCAGCAGATAACGAAGGATTCTCTTTCTTATAATGCTCTTCGATTTTGCTCTTTAA
>Ga0310696_10001094_pt1 | contig 39855 bp, 55 predicted proteins | sample AusTroGonzalo_MG_4_FD_203885 | JGI IMG/M metagenome (GOLD analysis project Ga0310696, IMG submission 203885) | Bovine rumen microbial communities from tropical cattle in Woodstock, Queensland, Australia - Gonzalo_02 (v2) (version 2) | ecosystem: Host-associated > Mammals > Digestive system >... | reverse complement strand
TTGGTGAGCTAAAAAGTAAAGATGTTACAACGATGGTAACGCTATTCCCTGAACTAAAGTCTGACAACCTTGTCAAAAAACAAATTGATATTTACAACAACAATAAGAAAAAGATTGTTGAGCTTAAAGAGGAAATTATTAATGCAAAGCCACTAAGATGGTGGTTATATTTCGGTACATAAGGAGAATTAAATGGAAGTTAGCAATCAAATTATAGAAGTGTTAGATAAAATAGCACAGCAGTTTGGTGTAGCAATAGATTGGACATCAAAAAATGTTGTTCCATATATTAAGGAATTGTGTAGTAAATACACAATTTATAATATAATATGTTGTATAATTGGAACTGTAATCGGCTTTTTGTTAATTGTTGTCCCCCCAATTATTCTCCATCGAATTAGAAAATCCTACAATGAGGATGAATGGTGGGATTATTGTGGAGACCTGACTGGCAAAGGGTTATTAAACATTATATACATTTCGATTTGTGTCGTTGCAATCATTGTAGGTGTAATAATATTCCCGGTGTTTTTAACATCACTTATAAAATGGTGTTGTATGCCAGAGCTTGCTATATTTGAATCTCTTAAACATCTTATAAAATAAGGAGAACTAAGTGGAAGTTGTAAAAGTTATTCTGATTATTATAAGTTACATATTCGCCTTCGCGCTTGGTTTTTGTATCGCAGCACTTCTCGCGTCGGCGGCGAACACCCCAACATATATCGGCGTTGCTGATATTAAAAATCAAGATAAAGAAACCAACGGAATCACATCAACAGAGGCAAAAGAGGTCACAGACGACACCGAAGTTCAAGACGCTTCGGAATGGTGAAAAATCTTAAAAAATATTTTCTTAAACAATAGAAAAAAACCGTAAACATATTGACAAAATTGTAATATTGTGCTATTATATGGTTACAACAATTTAAAAGTTGTAAAAATCATTTAATATTTTTTAAAATGGAGGCGATGTGTAGCACAATTTAATATCTTTTCATAATACCATAGCTATCACTATCACCACAGGCAGATTTAACTTGTGTTTACATATTGCCAAAGAGGGTGAAGTTATGTATAGCACAACTAATTACACAAGCAGACCAAAGTGTGGCGAGATATGGATGTGCCGACTGCCCGGAAATGAGAATAGTGTTCAGGGTGGGTACAGACCAGTATTTATTCTGTCAAACAATAAGAATAATACATATTCTCCAACATTAAATGTAATTCCGCTTACAACCAAAATGAATAAGCGACAGCTCCCGATTCACGTCGAGCTGAAGGACTATACTATGTATGGACTCCGTGCGCCGAGTACATTGTTGGTTGAGCAAATCACGACAATTTCTATCGAATTTTTGGATAGACGTATCGGAACAATAAGCGATAGAATTACATTGAGGAGCATATGGAAAGCCATAAGCATACAGTTTCCGATTATGGAAATGGTTATGGCGATGGCTTAATCGTTAGAAAATACAGAAAAACTGTTGACTTTTCTAACAAATCTATGCTATATTGTTTTATGGAATGGAGGCATAATTATGGCACTAATTTCGACCAAACAACTTATTCAAGAATTTATTAGTTCTGAGGAGTTTACTAAGAAAAGATATACTCCTAAAATGATTGACCGCGAGGAAATCTACGAATACGAAGAAAAAATTGGTAAGCAGCTTATGGATATGAACGCCGATGATATTATCGGATTGCTTGCGAGTTTGCGAAGCCACAGAGCAGGAACGAAGTCTGAGAACTCAAAGCTCACGCAGGGCGCATATACTCAAATCGCGAGCCTTATTCGTAAACTATTTGATTATTATAGTATTCACTATGAGCTTATTTTAAATCCGTTTGTTGACCCTCGTCTCAAAGGATTAAAGTTGTATCAATCTGTTTTCGCAATCAGAGATGATAGCGATAGGTTTACTCGCGCCGATTTTGACCGCATACTAAAAAGCATTAGGATTGTTTATAGCCTTGACCGAGCGAGATATTATACAGCTTTGATTATGCTTTTCTATGAGGGCGTTCAAACATATGAGGAGCTTGTGGGTATTAAAGAAGAAGATATTAATGAAAAACTATGTACCGTTAGACTTCCGAACAGAACAATCAAACTAACCGATGAGACATTTGGATTATTACAGTATGTTCATTCGCTTTCTTCTCTATCGGGCAACACCAACAATGTTGTTTATATGGTTTCTTATCACGATAGCTATATTAAAATTTTGACAAGAAAACCAGAACAAGTAGAGAGCAAAACCCTTGTCGATGCGCTAAATCCTATCCGCAGCGCGCTTAACAAAAGTATTAAAGTGGCATTTGAATTATCACGATTTACTTTACCAATGATGTTTTATTTTGGATTTTATGAATACTTAATAAAGAAATATGGCGAGGAAGAAACCAGAACTATGGTATTGAATACACAAGATAGGGCTTCTGGCGGCGAATTGATTGAAAGTTGTGCAGAATATAATATTGTTATCAAAAACAATAACGTGCGAACTGTAAGAACAATGTTAATGAATTTCATTTAAAAACGTGGGCTGTCTATCAGCCCACATAAAAAACTTTCTTAAACAATACAGTAAAACCATAAACCAAACTAAGGAGAAAGAAAAGATGAGATATGTAATAACTGACGGCAACAAGTATTTACGTCAGGATGGCGCAGGGAACTATATTCCTGTTAAAAGTTTTGATTTAGCCGACCTCTACGAACAGCGGCAGAAGGCGGTCAATGTACTAAACAACTGTATTAACAAGAATATGCGCAAACGCTATCGTGTTAAAGAGCTCCCAGACACGCCAGCAAAAACGGCAACCGACAATGGTGTAATCCCAAAAGTCAATGTTGATGAAACAATTAAGTTCGATACCGAATTGGTTAAGAAAATTTCATATGAGAGCGATTTAGCCGAAAGTAAACTCGGCAAATGGGAACACGACGTAGATGTTCTTGAAAGTTTCGCCCAGAGCACCGAAGATAGAATAGCAGAACTATCAGAGCTCCTTAGACAGGTTGATTTGGAAATTGAAGACATAATCCATTACATAGAACTTTGCAAATTTAATGCGTATCAAGGTTGGATTGCGGCGAATATGTTAAAGAACCGCAGAATCAGACGCAGAGAAATCAAAGACGAATTAGTTATTTTGCAAGACCTCAAAGATTGTAAATTAAATCCTAAAATGTTTAACAACATTAAGAAAGGAATAAAAGGTTTATCCTCAAGAAGTTATCAACCGAGGGTACTAACGGAACTTTTTAAATGATTGATTTTGTAAGGCGAAAAATCGCAATCCACAACCACCGAAAGATGTGGAATTGGATAGCAAGAGAAACCATAGAGCGCAAAAGAAAGGTTGAGGAAATCGAATATTTTGTGCGTAAAAAGAAGCGTCCAATTAATCGCAGCTTTTGTTGCGAATATATTTCAAGATGCGATGACGATTGTTATTGTTGTCCTATTAATTGGCAGTCACCCGACAACGCGCCCGTTCATTGTATGAGAGGTCTTTATGGTCGTTGGGCACAAGAGGACAATGATTATTTATTAATCGCCCGTTATGCACAAGAGATTGCAACGGCGATAGAAAGGAAAGAATAATGTCGATACATACAGAATTTGGCGATAGAATGAAAAAATACGAGAATATTTCAAGGAATTACTTATGTCCGAAAACACCCGTGATTATTCGATTGGATGGCAAGGCGTTCCACACGTTCACCAAGGGATTTAAACGTCCGTTTGATGACATTATGGTTAAATCTATGCAGGCGACTATGAAATATCTATGCGAGAATATTCAAGGTTGCGTTTTTGGTTATACACAATCCGATGAAATTTCGCTTGTTCTTGTTGATTACAAGAATCTGAAGTCGTCAGGGTGGTTTGATTACAACATTCAGAAATGCGCGTCGATTGCGGCGAGTATGGCAACTATGGCTTTTAATAAGTTCTTCCCTTTAATGATTGAAAAATGTCTCGGTCAGTTCTTCTTTGAAACTGAAACCGATGAAGATACAAAGTATGTTAATTCTTTGATGTCATCATTAGAACGTGGCGCATTATTTGATGCAAGGGTGTTTAACATACCCAAAGAGGAAGTTGTTAATTGTATCTACTGGCGACAGCAAGACGCGATAAGGAACTCAATTTTGTCAGTAAGCCAAGCGCACTTTTCTCACAAGGAAATACAGAATAAAAATACCTCGGTACTTGTTGAAATGCTAAGAGAAAAGGGTGTTATTTGGGAAGATTTTGCGCCAACTTACAAACAAGGTAGTGCTTGTTTCAAAGAAACATACTTTATTGAAATAAGCACAGGCAGAGAGGTTAATGATTATGAGCTACGAACAAAAGTATTTGACAGTAATAAATTAACCGAGAGAAGTCGTTGGGTTATTGATAATGATATGCCCATTTTGTTAAACGAAGGCAGAGATTACCTTGCAGAACTTGTTGAGTTTTAAGGAGGAATAAAATGTTTATTAAGGATATTGCTTATATTATTTTATCCATATTAATGGTCGCTTTTAGTATTCTCGATTTTATTACAAACGTCAGAATAATCCGCGCCGTTGCAAAAGAGGCGTTTGAAAAAGAAATCCAGCAAACTGCCAAACTAACAATAGGGTTTGATGTTGGTTTGTTTGCGGTTGGATTGGTAGCCTTTTTCCTCGCCGTGTTTATATGAGGTGGGTAGATGGATAGGCTGACTTATAAATCTTCAATGGGTGATTATGGTTCAACCAAGTATTATGATAGCCCAATGGAAGAAGTTTACGCCCTTCGTAACGCGCTCGGCAAATACGAAGATTTGGGAATGACACCAGAGGAAATCAAAGAATTAGAGGATTGTTTTACAAGAGCGTCATTACAAGAGTTATTAACAAAATTCAGACGGTCAGGCACAACCGATATTCATTATTAAGGAGGAATAAATGAAGTTAAGACCGACAGCGATAGTCGTATGTTTGGTCGCAATAATGGGTTTAGTAACATTACATACCTTGGCGACTGGCAACGGGCAGACCGAACCAACTAAACACACATCGAGTGTTAAGTCGGTAAAATCTGCTAACAAAGAAACTAAGGAAACAAGCAAGATAGTAACAGAGCCGAAAGAGGAAATCACAACCGAAAAACTAACTGAGCCACCTACTGAAGAACCGACAGAAATGGAAAACACAGAGGAGTTTCTTCTTCAGACAGACAATGTGGATTACAATTATCACGGTCAATCCGTATATTTGTCAGAATCAGAGCGTATTGAATTGGCACACTTGATTATGGGCGAGGCTGGCGGCGAAGGATTTGAGGGTTGTTGTTTGCTTGCACAATGCGTTCGAGACGCTATGGTTTATCGTGGCTATGACACCATATCAGAAGTCATATCCGGGATGAGCTATTATGGTTATAAGTACGAAACTTGTGACGACGTTGAGGACGCGATTGATTACATATTCGTTCAGGGCAATTCGGCGGTGCAGCACCGAATCCTCGTTATGTATGCGAGTGATTTGTGCGAGGGTGGTTGGCACGAAACCCAAAACTTCGTTTATCAGCATAACTATGTTCGGTTCTTTGATATGTGGGAGGACTAAGTAATGAGTGACGAGTTAAATAATATTGTGTTTTCAATAGACAAAGATGTATTCCGAGTAACACCAAAAGAGGAGAAAATGATATACAATCCAAATGATATTGCAATAACGCAGAGACGATTAAATTATGACGTAAAGGGTGATAATATGCAGAATGATAATAACGCTAAATCTACTGAAAAAATTGTTGAGGCGTTTAATAAAGTAGTTAGAGAATGGAAGAACGCCCAAGAGGTATTAATTACAAAAGAAGTGTATAAGAAGCGCAATATAATAGTTAGTAATGACACGCTGTCAAAAGAAATTGGTATTATTGTTAATGAAACAATACAAAAAATGACTGACAAAATTGATGCTTGCGCCGCTCTCGATGATTATGGTTTATCAGAAGAATGTAAAGGCAAACTGTATGATTATGTCCATAGGCTTTTTTCATCTACAAGCCGTGCAAACATAATGTCAGAAAGAGCTATGGATAGTATTAATTTATTACAAACAAGTCAAACTAAAATTATGAATCGAATTGAAGACACGGCTCATATCGTTTCAGTTCTTTTAGATACTATTACTTCTTATGAACAAGGAGTAGAAATCCTTTGTGCTCACGGTATTCTTGGCGAGAACAAAGAGTTTAATGCCGAAAAGCGTAGTCGTATTTGGAAGCCGAGCGAGCTTCGCACTCAGGTAGATGATAAAGAGCTCGATTCGGGGGAGTAAGAAAAATAATCGAATTGGATTTTAAGTCTAAATGAGAAAAGTTTATGTATTCGTTACGAATACCGTAGAATTTGGAGGTCAAAATGATTAAAAGAATTGGTGTTTTATAATTTGTCAATAAAATACGGATTTTATTGACTTTTTACCACAATATATTGTATATTTCAGAATGTTAAACACTATATATAGTATGCTAAAATTCAAGGAGGACTAAATATTGAAAAAGCTACTTGTAATCGTAGATATGCAGAAAGATTTTATAGACGGAAGCCTCGGAAGCAAAGAAGCACAGGCTATTGTTCCGAAAGTTGTTGATAAAATCAATAATTGGGATGGCGATATTATTGTTACTAAAGATACACACGGCGATAACTATTTGAACACAAGGGAAGGTAAGTATTTGCCTGTTTCTCATTGTATCAAGGGCACACCCGGTCATAACTTAAACGGCGACATTATAAGCGCGCTTGCCGAAAGAACTTTGGATAATAAAATGGGTGCTTCTGTTACCTTAGAAAAAGAAACATTCGGAAGTAAGCATTTGCCCAAAATGATTGCCTCGATTAACGGTGAACCCGAATATGATTATATCGAGCTTATTGGACTATGTACTGATATTTGTGTTGTATCAAATGCTCTGTTATTAAAGGCTTGTTATCCTGAAATTGATATTGCGGTCGATGCGAAATGTTGTGCTGGCGTAACCCCAGAGAAACATAAGGCTGCACTTATGACTATGGAATCTTGTCAGATTGATATTTTAAACAACGCGGAGGTTTAATCAATGATTAGAGTTAATGGACACGAAATTACAGTAGAGAGGTTTCCCGACGGCACACCAAGAATAAGGTTTGCAATAGGTGTATTAAGCGAAAAATACGATAATAATATTTCGTGGATTTACGAAAATGATGCCGAGATAATTGCTTTGTATTTTATTGCTGAGCAAATCAAAGATTATGGTTATCCGCTTGGCATTTTATATATGCCGTATATTCCTAACGCTCGTATGGACAGAATTAAACCAGAGCAAGAGGAATGTTTTACGCTTAAACATTTTTGTAAATTACTTAACTCTATTGGTTTTAAGAAAGTTGAAACCATTGATGCACACTCCGATGTTAGTCTTGCTCTGATAGATAGGGTTATTAACCGCAACCCTGTTGAATATATCGACGAGGTTATTGACCGTATAGACGACGGCGACCTTATCTTGTATTTCCCCGATGAAGGCGCAAGCAAAAGATATTCCAAACTGTTTGATTTGCCATATATTTACGGCGATAAAGACCGAGATTGGAAAACAGGTCAGATTAAAGGATTAATCTTAAAAGATAATGGGCAGGATATAACAGGCAAATCAATTCTTATGATTGATGATATTTGTTCAAAGGGCGGCACATTGTATTATAGTGCCAAAAAGTTGAAAGAGGAAGGCGCAGGAAATATCTATGCTTTTGTTACTCATTGTGAGAACACAATACATAAGGGCGAATTACTAACTTGTGGCTATGTAGAGAAAGTATATACTGCTCCGACTATATTAACACAAGAACATTCTTTAATCGAGGTGATAAATTTTGAATAAAATTAATCCAATGTTACTTATAGACTATTATAAGGCTGTTCACGCCGAAATGTTACCCGAAAAGATTAACAAATCGGTTTCGTATTTTACTCCACGAATGTCGAGAGTAAAGCGTTGGGAAAAGGTTGTAATGTTCGGGCTTCAAGGTTTTATTAAAACCTATCTGATTGACTATTTTAATAAAGAGTTTTTTAACAAGCCATTCAATGAGGTCATATTTGAATATAAGAGAGTTATGGATGCTACTTTAGGTGAGGACACCTATGGTATCAAGAAAGTTATTGACCTTTATAATCTTGGTTATCTCCCTATTGAGATTGTCGCGCTACCCGAAGGCACAAATGTACCAATGCACGTTCCAATGTTCGGCATTACAAACACACACCCAGACTTTGCTTGGCTGCCTCAGTCACTTGAATCTCTTATTTCTGCCGAGATGTGGCATCCAATGTTGGCGGCAACTGTCGGTCATAGTTATCGTCAAATTGTAGATAGATATTATGATTTGACTTGCGATGATAATATTTCAAGAGAAAAAGCTTTGGGCGCGTTCGATTTCCGAGGCGAAGAATGTTTGGAATCCGCAACAAAAGCTGGAGCTGGTTGGTTATTGTCTTTCTTCAATACAGCCACAGTTCCTACAATTCCTTATCTTGAGAAATATTATAACTGTGATTGCACGAAGGAGCCCGTCGGTTTCGGTTCGCCAAGCACAGAACATTCTGTAATGTGTTCAAACTTTGCTGTCGATGGCGATGAAATTACATTACTGCGCCGATTGCTTACTGAAATTTATCCAAATACTTCGTTTTCTGCGGTTCTTGATAGTTATGACTATTGGAATGTTATTGATAATATTCTTCCACAGTTAAAACCCGAAATCCTCACACATAATGGTTGTATGCTTATGCGTGGCGATAGTGGCGATTGTATTGAGGTAGTAACCAAAACAGTATTTAAGCTTTGGGATATTTTCGGCGGCACAATTAATAGCAAAGGATATAAAGTTCTTGACCCTCACGTTAAAGCTATCTATGGTGATTCTATTACTATTCAGCGTTGCGAAGAAATTTATAAAATCCTTGAGGAAAACGGTTTTGCTTGTTCTAATGTTGCCCTCGGCGTTGGTTCGTTCTCATTCCAATGTGTTGAGGAAGATGGTATTTTAAAGCCATTTACTCGCGATACATTCAGCTCTTGTATTAAGGCAACTTATTGTGAGATTGACGGCAAGCCCACACCTATTTTCAAAAATCCTAAAGATGGTGGATTTAAAAAGTCGCAAAAGGGTTGTTGTGTTGTTTATGAAGGAATGGGTGGACTTACTTATAACGATGGTTACACTTGGGATGAAGCTTGTAACTCACCTCATCAGTTACTTGAAACTGTATTTAAAGACGGCAAAATGGTAAAAGAGCAGAAGTTATCTGAAATCCGCGACCGTCTATACAATGACAATTAATGATAATGTATATTTCCGTTTACATTAGGGGGTAACAATGTATAAATTCGTTGACAATATAATTTTGAAGGTTACTAATTGGATTGAAGAATGGTTTGATATTAATGGCAGAGGTTGTAATGCTATTATCGGAATTTCGGGCGGCGTTGATTCCTCGGTCGTAGCAGCTTTATGTGTTAAAGCTCTCGGAAAAGAAAGAGTTATCGGTGTTCTTATGCCCGATGGTAGCCAAGACGATATTGAGGACGCGCGTTCACTCGTTAAGCATTTGGATATTAAAAGTTACGAGGTTAATATTGCAAATGCTGTTGAGGGTGTGTTAGATGACCTGCCGCCCGGATTAAAAGTAACCGACCAAACGCTTATCAATCTTCCAGCCAGAATAAGAATGGCGACACTCTATGCAATTTCGCAGAGTAGTAACGGTCGCGTGGCAAACACTTGTAATTTATCCGAGGATTATATTGGATATTCTACTCGTTATGGTGATTCTGTGGGCGACTTTTCGCCGCTTGCGAATATAACCAAAACAGAAGTGTTTGAAATAGCTAAAGCATTAAATCTTCCACGACACCTCGCCGATAAAGCACCAACAGATGGATTGTGTGGTTATACAGACGAGCAGAAGATTGGCTTTACATATGAGGTGTTAGATGATTTTATCCGAACTGGCAAATGCCCTGATAAAGAAACCAGAGATAAGATTATCAATATGCACCTCAAAAATAGGTTTAAATTAGAGCCAATGCCGACATTCCCATATAATGCGAGTGTGTTTAATAGACAATGATAAATTTTATATGCTGTATCACCGTAGTGATAGTCGCGGCGATAGCTTGCAGAAATTGGGCATTATATATTTATCATTGTAAGTATGTATCATTGGCTTATCAAGATACATTATTTGATGCTATGATGAGAGCGTATGATAATTGCAAACATTATTTGAAATTATCGGCTATCTCAACCATTATAACTGGCATAGTAATTGTTGCTATCGTGGTTTTAAAAAATTTTTCTTAGAAAATACAATAAAACCCTTGACAAATTAACAAACCTATGCTATAATCTGTAATGTAATTGAGAGGCAAACAAATTGAGTAGTGAGTAAAAAGCCGTATCGAGTATGCCGCGTGTACGAACCTTCATATTTCACCGTACAATGAATATGTGGGGCGGCAGGAATTAGGAAACTGGTGTAAGTGGTAGCATACTAAGAGTGTAAAAAGAGGTCGCAGAGTCGGGTTCTGTGGTTTCCGACCAAAAAGAGAAATTCCTTAAAAATACAAGATACGAAAAAGCAGGGTAAAGTTAAAAAAAGAATTGTTTGGTCGATAAAATTTAGAAATAGACCGTTGGTGAGGAGTGCGCAGCCAAATCCAACCTCTGCTCGTATAGGTGAGAGACCTATACCTCAATTTTTTAAAGCCTTAAACAATACAGTAAAACCGTAATACATTGAGCGGTCGCCAAGCGGTAAGGCACAGGACTTTGACTCCTGCACTCGCGGGTTCAAATCCCGCCCGCTCAGCCAGTAGGGTCAGACAATATTAGTTAGTGAGAGTTGCTTGTGGCAATATAGTTGTACAGGATGATTGCCACATTAGCAATAAGGGTATTGTCAATGTTGGATAGAAAGAGGTTGATTCCAACTATATTTACAAGGATGCGATGCGGAATAGCAAGGTTTTGGAGTAATCCACTTTGTTCCTTGTAAAATGAATTATATTAAGGGCATCAGGGGCTCCCCCGCGTATATACATTATACTGTATATATGACGCAGGCAAAATAATTGGTAACAATTTGAGCAACTATGTTGAGAGATGGGAGTTGCCGAGTAGTGGGAAAGCTCGGATTTATATGCCGCGTTCAGTATTAGATGAAACGATTATTTCGTCTGAAAGCAAAATACTTAGGCTCTGTTTTGTTAGTAAGTAATATAAAAATAGTGGGGCAGTACCACAGCGCGGACACCAATAAGTTTAGACCTTAGAACAATGGGAGATTGTTATGATTAAAACTTGGGAGGTACATTTCCATATTAGGTATGATGCCCAATCTCATAAGAAAATTGTTATTAAAGCCAATACTGAAAGAAAAGCAATTAAATTAGCAACAGAAAAGCTAAAGAAAATCGAAGATACAGATTGTATTCAGTTTGAGTATTGTAAATTAATGGCGCAGTAACCCTAATTGGTAAGGGAGCAGTTTGCTAAACTGTGAGTAATCGAGCAATCGGTGTGCTGGTTCAAGTCCAGCCTGCGCCGCCAGACCCTTGAGGTCATTTTGAGCTTAAAGTTTTAGATTTTTTAACCTCCAAGTGTGAGCTGACACACTATAATAAACCCTTAGTGATGCCGAAAGAATTTGATAATTCTTCCCAGTTGTTTTCAAAAATATATGTCGCGTTATTTGGAAACATACTTTTCAGATTTATGGTCGGTTGGTTTGTGAAAACGATAAATTCACTCGTTGTTGCTTGTTGAGAAACAAGATAGTCGGAGGGCGACGATAAAATCAGCATTTTATTTACATAGGTCGGTAGTCTAATTGGCAAAACATCGGTCTCCAAAACCGAATTTCAGGGTTCAAATCCTTGCCGACCTGCCAACGAGGTCAAACCGCCTCAAGCCTAAAGGGTTTCTCGCTAACGGAGTGACACGGTTAGGGTGTTCGCTTAACCTATTAAGCGGGAAGGTTGTAATTCTGAACCTTATGAGTGTATTTTTCTCGATGTGGCTACGAGCTTGGGATATGCACAGAATTAGGTTGGCTACCTACTTTGGCGACGGTCAAAATAATAGCCAATATATGTGGTTGTTAGTGTAGCGGTAGCACAATAGATTGTGACTCTATTAGGATAGGTTCAAGTCCTATACTTCCACCCACTTGCCTATATAGTATAAGAGTGCTGGATGTCGTGGGTTCGAGTCCCATTATAGGCAACACATAGTTAATGGCACTATGGTCACAAAGCCATTCGCGGCTAATAGCTTTCGTAGGAAGTGACGTTCAAAAGCTATTTGGCACTATGGAAAGACATAGCATATGATATGCGAATATAGTGTTAATAGTTAGCATATTAGTTTTCCAAACTAATGGTTGGGGTGCAAATCCCCATATTCGCTCCACAGGTTTGACTACTTGGATAGCCTTCCGAGCCATAAAGAAGCCATCCAAGAGGTTTCCACAAGTTTCCTTGTAGTTATATTAACGCTGTTGAGTAGTGGTTAATTGAAAGATAAAACGAGATATAACAAAATAATTTGTGGGGTTTCGCAGATTTCCTCGGTTTATTTCATTTAGTAGTGGTTAATCGAATTATGATAATAAGCGTGCTAAATAATCTGTAATATGCGTGTGTAGCCCAGATGGTAAGGCACTTGACTTTTAATCAAGGTATCGTGGGTTCGAGTCCCGCCACACGCACCAGTACCCGAAAGGGTACGGACACTTGCGAAGTTAGTCTTAATATACCCTATTGGGTACAAAAGGCGATTAGCAGCCACCAGTTAGACACATAAGGCGCGTACAGCAATTTGTAAATAACAATTACTTTAAAAAAGTTTAAAAGTTTTCTCATTGTAATCCTTCTATTGATATTTATAAAAAATTTTTTGCGCCTTGAAAAGACACACACAGCAATACTTTACATATTGAAGAAATTATTTAAAAAAGTTTTGCACGGTCTTTGTTATTATTGCAAAAGCGTTTCGCCGCTTTGAGAGCGAAAAAATTAGTGTCTTGAAACAGAAAGGAAAGATGAACTATGGCATTTATTGACACACTCGCAAAAAACATTGAGGAGATTAACAACCTCCAGCTAACAGAAAACGGAGCGATTGGCTACAAATCAACTGGCAAAAAGCTACTTGATATGAACTTTAATGTTCCGAAGTATCGCAAGGCAAATATCGACACTATCAATGCCGATTTCCGCGATGCTTACAACGAAAACGCCGTACTTGCAATCCTTTGGCTTTTCTTTGCCAGAGATGCGCGAGGTGGACTTGGCGAAAGACGCTTGTTTAGAGTGGTTTTCTCCGAGTTCGCAAAAGAACAGCCTGAGATTGCTACTAAGCTCTTGGTGTTTATCGCTGAGTATGGCAGATGGGATGACTTGATTGAGGCGACTATTGATACCCCGGTGTGGGATAAGACGGTTGTTATCGTCAAGGAGCAGTTACATAAAGATATTGCAGACTCCTCGAATAATAAGCCAATTTCGTTGCTTGCGAAATGGCTTCCGAGTGAGAGAACGTCGAGCCAGATTACAAGAAAAAAGGCACGACTTCTTGCAAGTGCTATGGGTATGCCCATTAAGAACTACAACAACATTTTGGTAACTCTCCGTAAGTACCTTGATGTTGTTGAGGTTAAAATGAGTGCAAAAGAGTGGGAAAACATCGACTACTCGGCTGTGCCCTCTTGCGCAAATGTTAAGTATAACAACGCTTTTCTGCGCAACGATGAGGAAAGACGTAGAGCTTATCTTGAATCGCTTAAAAAAGGCGAAACCAAGATTAACGCCTCGGTTCTTTTCCCTCACGACATTATCCATAAGTATGTATCGGGTAGTTGGTCGCCTCGCGCAAAGGCATACGATGAAGCTCTCGAACAGCTTTGGAAAGCTCTGCCCGAAATGGGTGGGATTGAGGACACAATCGTTGTCGCAGACGGTTCTGGCTCTATGACTTGCGGCGTTGACCCCAGCAGTAATGTTACCGCACTCGATGTTGCTAATGGTTTGGCGATTTATTGCGCAGAACATTGTAAAGGTGCTTATAAAAATAAGTACATTACATTCTCAAGCCGTCCGCAGCTTGTCGAGTTTAAAGAGGGCGCTTCGCTCCATAACAAAATTGAGGTCGCCCTTAGACACAATGAGGTCGCCAATACAAATATCGAAGCGGTATTTGATATTATCCTTGATACGGCAATTTCGTCAGGCGCGAGCCAAGAGGACATTCCCAAGAACATTCTTATCATTTCCGATATGGAGTTCGATTTTGCGACAAAAATGGGATATGGCGGATATGGACGTAGTTATAACTCACCCTCCTCTGCTCTATTTAAGAAGATAGAGAGAAGATACATTGAGGCTGGCTATCAGTTACCTCGTCTTGTATTCTGGAACGTCAACTCGCGTACAGGCACAATCCCGGTCAAAGAGAATGATTTGGGTGTAGCACTCGTAAGTGGTTTCTCACTTTCTGTGCTGAAGCTTGTTACAAGCGGCGAGCTTGACCCATATAAGAATCTTGTTGACGTTATTACTTCTGAGCGATACGAGCCTATTTATAAGGTAATTAAAAACTTTTCCTAAGAAAATACAATAAAACCGTTGACAAGTATAAGAACGTGTGGTATAATATGTAATGTAATCGGCGGGAACAAAGATTACATTATATAAAACCACCTTAAACAATACAATAAAAACATTGTTAGTTAGAAGTATAGTAAGTGTATATACGACAAATGATGTCGTGTTACCGTTAAAACCCTTAAAAGTTCGCAAGTTTAGGGTCTTGCGACCTCTTATGGGGGTGTGGTGGAACGGCAGACACCCTTGCCTTAGAAGCAAGTGCCTCGGCGTGCAGGTTCAAGTCCTGTCACCCCCACCAGATATACTCCGATAGCTCAAAAGGTTAGAGCAAACGGCTTATAACCGTTAGACAATAGTTCAAATCTATTTCGGAGTACCATTCAGATACAAACAGCAATCTTACATAATTAAAGAGACTGAAAATCTTTTGACATCTATGTATGTATCTGGTAGAGAATTATTAAGGCACACACAGCAATATTAAATTGGTTAATAAAAATTTTCAGGTATAAATTTTTTAGATGGTTCAAACCCATCAACTCTAAATAGAGCTTAATGTGTCTTGTTTTATGCTTTGTTAGTATAGTTTGGTTAGTACGCTCGACCGATAATCGAGTAACATTGGTTCAAATCCAGTACAAAGCACCATCGGGCGAAAGCCCGACGATGATTTACCACCTTTCTTTCGGTGGCAAGTTCATTCGATTTGCGTTGTTGTTGTATAAAATCCTCATTATGAGGTTGGCGGCTCGGAACAGACGAGCACTATGGTTGGTGAACCAGACAAGCGTGCTGGAACGGTCTTGAAAACCGATTGACCTGAGAGGGTTGGGGTGCAAGTCCTCCGCCAATCGCCAGAGTCCTTGTTGCGCACAAGGTTGGTTGGGATATAACCCTCACGATTAATACCAAAAAGGCAGGAGACCTCTCAATAAAAAAGTGTTAATTTAAGTTATTTGAAGTCGCCCACTCTGTCAAAAAGTTAATCATAAAAGAAAAAGAGAGCACGATAATTCTGAGGCGAACGCCATTCATCAAAATCGTATGAATGTCGAGGATGTGGTTTTAAAATGAGAGAGGCTACGCAAACCAACTTAATAGTGTTTAGGCGTAATGTAGGAATTATCGCTCCCAATTAAAATTGAATTATATTAGCGGGTGTGGTGGAATAGGCAGACACAAGGGACTTAAAATCCCTTGGGAGTAATCCCGTGTGGGTTCGAGTCCCACCACCCGCACCAAAGCAAGAATATTATAATAAAGTTTATACCCTTTGCGGGTCTTATAAAAAAGTTTTAATTCTTGCACAGACACAGACAGCAATTTATTTGGCTCATACAGTTAATATGAATACCTTTCGTGTCTGGTTTTAAAATTGAATACATAAGGGGTGTAGCTCAGTTGGTAGAGCACAGAATGTTTATTGTATCTTGCGTAAGTTACAAACAGCAATCTTCTAACAAGCTTTGGGAGCCTGATGTCGCAAGTTCGATTCTTGCCACCCCTTCCATATAGGGATGTAGCTCAGTCGGTTAGAGCAGCGTTAAAATTTATTAAGTGTCTTGTTTGCAAAGATACACCCAGCAATCTTATTTTAATGAAGAAAATAGCTTGTTAAGCCGCAGGTCGTAGGTTCGAGCCCTACCATCCCTACTGTCTCTCGAAAAATTGGCAAATCGGAATAGACGGTTGACATTCGGACAGACGAAATATATTTGGGTAGGTCGCATAGTGGCTATTGCACCAGACTGTAAATCTGGCGGGGGCAACCCATCGCTGGTTCGAGTCCAGCCCTGCCCACCATTCTCACTTTCTGTGAGAACGCCTCCTTCCAATAATATGGCGCGAGAACCAAATCTATCTTGTGCGTTAGAGCGACGGGGCAAAACCCCTGTAAAGCAAGATAGATTATATCTGGGCATAGTTCAGTTTGGTAGAACACTTGCTTTGGGAGCAAGGGGTCGCGGGTTCAAGTCCTGCTGCCCAGACCAGTCCTTTTTGGATTAACATTTCTTTCACATCTTTTTAGTTTGAGTTTGCGGCTTCTCCCAAAAGCCGCGAATGGGGATATGGCGGAATTGGCATACGCGACTGTCTCAAAAACAGTTGTTTCGGCTTGTGAGTTCGAGTCTCACTATCCCCACCATAAAAGTCAATAAAATACGAGTTTTATTGACATTTCAACCCCAAAATTCCCCCTATTTTAGGGGGTGTAGAAAAATGCAATTTTGAAAAAAATACAAAAACGGAGGATTTTATGAGTAATTACGTTAATAACTCTGAAATTGCAAAGAAGGCACTCAACGACGCAGAGAACGCTATGAGTAAAGCCAAAGGTAAATATGAATGGTGCGCTTGTAGTTGTGGTGCGCATCTTAGTAAAAATGTAATGGGCAGTATCGGCATTAAGCGCGGTCAGGCTATAACACCTCTTATGCCCCAAATCATCGACATTAAGACATACAACGAGAAAGTTGTTAAAGTTTGGTTTGCAGACGATACATACGAAACAGCAATCGTGAGCAAGGACGATACGTTCAATTATGAACAAGGTGTTTCAATTTGTCTTTTCAAAAAGATTCTTGCAGTATTGGACGGTGACTCAACGCGTGGTTCTTATCTTTACAACAAGCTAATGGACTTAGCTCTTGATGTCCCTATCCAGCGCGAAAAGGAAAAAGAGCGTCAGAAAAAGCTAAAAGAAGAAGCTGTGAAAGAGGCGCACAAGCTCAAGATGACCGAAAAGATTAACGAAGAGCGCGAACGCGATAAGCGAATTGCTGAGATGGCAACGGCTTTTTCGTTAGCGTTGGGCAGTTTTCTATGCGACGATGATGTAGAAATCGAAGTCGAAACCGATACGGATGTTGAAGCTGACGTTACTAAGGAAACAATTAATACTGAGGATAACTAATCAACGCACACGGCATAAATAGTATTTTTGTGCCGTGTTTTTATTTTTAAAGGAGATATGTATATGTTTGGTTCAAAAGAATTTATACAGAGAGTTAAAGAGGAAGTTTGCAAATATGCAAACGAACATCTTGATAGGTCGGACAATAAGCAGATTACAACCGATGACGTATTTATCGTTTGGTATTGTAAGACGTTACAAAACCATAAGGCTTTGGCAAGTACAACCCTCTTTGATGGAATGTATTACGAGATTACATTTAACGGCGATAAAAACAAGATATATTTTGATGCCTACAAGAAGTGGCAAAATGAGGAAATCGACCTTTAATATATGATTTTTTTAATAAATAGAGCTTGGCTAAAAATTAAATTGCGTCAGATTGCCAATAAGCAAAAACACAGATTGTGTTTGGCGATTACGGATTGTGAGTTTGACGAAATCTTTGATTTGATTTGCCGAGTTAAAGAAGAGCTTGTCGAGGAAGGATTTAAAATCGAACCTTGGCAAACCTTAATCGTAACACAAGAAAAATATCGTAATTCTTATGACGGTTATCCAGAAATTTTATTAAATTATTACGACGATTTTCTCTTTTCACACGAAGTTGACGATGTGTTCTTCAGAGATGCTATTCATAAACATTGTATGAATAGTGAAGAATACACGTTTTTTGAAACAAAACTAACCACACTATCAGAGTTGAAAAGTTTTGTTGATGAAAGATTCGACGATAAAGCTCAAGAAATTAATTATAACCAACTAATAGATAGTTTGATAACGACTTGTATATACACAGAAAATAAACCTGAACCGTTGGATAACGGAATGAGCTTGGTGCGACATTCGGCTATTGGACGCATTTACGGCACAAAAATCATTGACGGTGACATTATTCTTAATGGATTAATGATTAAAAAGCAAGGGGTTGATTTGAACAACTACGACATTTCGTTTTCTTTGCAAGGTGAAAGTATATGGGTTCCGGGAACAACGCCTAAATCCGACCACGACAAATATGAAATCGAATTTAATCTATTGGTTTTAGTAGAGAAGGAAAGGTGAGGTTTAATGAAAGTATTTTATCACGCCGATAATGATGGACAATGCGCGGGATTTTGGGTTAAGCGATTAGCCGACCGCGATGAATACCCAACAACATTCATTAAAATTAATTACGGTATTGATTTTCCATTTGAGGATATTAAACCGAATGAAATAGTTTATATAGTCGATTATTCTATTCCGCCTGAAGAAATGGATAGATTACTCGCTATTACGCCGAATGTTATTTGGATAGACCACCACAAATCGGCTATTGACAGATATGTGGATTATGACAAAGAGATTAAGGGATTAAGATACGACGGGATTGCTGGTTGTATGCTTACCTATATTTATCTTTCGCATATGGCTTATGCCGGGTTAGAGTTTAAAGAGTCGTTTGTTGATACCGCGCCGATGTTTACAAAACTTATCGCAGATTATGACGTATGGACGTTTAAATACGGCGATAAAACAAGGCAGTTTAATAAAGGGTTTGTGCTTTATCCACACGAGCCAGAAGACGATATTTGGGATGAGCTATTGCTTGACGAGGCTATTGACGGTTATCGTCCGTTGCCGCAGCTTGACGCGATTTGCGAAAGAGGCAAGACCATTATCAAATATCGTGAGAGTATGATGGCTGATTATTGTGATTGCAAGGGTTTTGAAACCGAGTTTGAAGGTTGTAAATCTTTTGCGGTTAATATGGCGCAGCTCGGCTCAGATGACTTTATTATTCCAAATTCCGAAAGCTATGATTTACTCATTGGTTTTTCATTTGATGGCGAAATTTGGACATATTCGTTACGTTCGACAAGGGTTGATTGTGCCGAAATTGCTATGAAGTATGGTGGCGGCGGTCACGTTGGAGCAGCAGGATTCAATTCTAAAGAATTATTACTCAAAAAGATTATGTAAAGGAGAAATCAATCTATGAACATCATTATTGGTATTATAGGTATTGTATTAGTTATCGGCGCTTTTGTTTCTCAGTTTATTAGAGAATGGTTTGCCGATGAAAGAAAAAGCGACAAAAAGGTAAGTTCTAAGCCAACAATCGTAATTGTTGCTATCGGTCTCTTAGTAATAATATTAAGCGCGAGCTTTGTTATTATCCCAACGGGTAGTACGGGTGTTAAGACCACATTTGGGCAGGTTGACCAACACACATTGTCAGCTGGATTTAGTTGGAAAGCTCCTTTTATTCAAAACGTAGAGGAAGTAAACAACAAACAACAGGATGTGTCATTTGATAGCCAAGTATCAGCAGAAACTCAAAAGAGAACAACGATTTATTACAATAATATAGTTGTTACATATTCTTTAAGCCCAAAGAAATCGGCGTGGTTATATGCAAACGTAACAGATTACAAGAATTTGGTAACGAATAGTTTGGTTTCCTCTGCGGTTAAATCAAGTAGCAAAACGCTTTCAGATGAGGATGCAACAAATCGTTCAAAAATCGAACCGCTTGTGGCAGATTATTTACAGAACAGTTTGAATGATAAGTATGGCGAAGATACTATTGTTATTCATAAGGTAATCATTAAAGACGCAGATTTTGAAGAATCTTATAATCAAGCAATCGCCGCAAAACAAAAGGCACAGTTGCAATCAGAAAAACAAGCTATCGAAAATGAAAAGAATATAGCCAAAGCCGAAGCTGATGCAAAGGTGAAAAAGACTAAGGCTCAAGCCGAAGCCGACGCTAAAATAATTAAAGCCGAAGCGACTTCAAAAGCCAATAAACTTCTTGAAAAGTCATTAACACCAGAGATTTTACAGCAGCTATATCTTGAAAAGTGGGATGGCAAACTTCCTACATATATGACAGGCGAAAATTCATCTGTGCTTTTTAATGCAAATAAGTAATGGCTATTATTGGTTCAATCCTTGGGGATATTGCGGGCTCTCAAATAGAGTTTCGCAGACCCCAAGGGTACGATTATAAAACAGCAGAATTATTTACTGAAAATTGTAAATTTACCGACGACACCGTTTTAACTATTGCAACAAAAGAAGCAATTTTAAAAGGAGATAGGATAGGTAATTATTTTAACTTCGAGAGTGCTTATAGATATTATGGTAATAAATATTCGGGTGTTGGTTACGGAGGAATGTTTTTTAGTTGGCTGGAAAGCGAAAACCCAAAACCATATAACAGCTATGGTAACGGTTCGGCTATGCGAATATCGCCTTTGGTTGATAGATTTTATCAAACTCCTAAAACATTAGAAACCATTGTGAAAATAAGTGCTGCGACAACTCATAACCACCCAGAGGGCATAAAAGGAGCTTTAGTTACAGCCAGAGCAATTTTAATGGCTAAGCAAGGAGCAAACAAACAGGATATTTTAGAATTTGGCATTAAGGAATACCCTAAATCTAAATATATTTATAGTTGCGAAAAATCACTCAACGAAGTACGAAACGGCTATCATTGGAACGCAACTTGTCAAGGTTCTGTTCCTCTTGCAATTCGTTGTATTTATGAAGCAGATAATTACGAGGAGTTTTTGCGAAATGTATTTAGTGTTAAATGTGATACAGATACGATTGCTTGTATTGGCGGAGGTATAGCTGAAGAATTATTTAGAGAAACGGGTTTTAATAATTTTGAGCTGTTATCAAAGTATTTACCAAAAGAATTTTTACAAATTATATATACCGAATATTAAAACGGAGGACTTTTAATGAAAAAAGTTATTGCTTTAATCCTCACTTTAATTGTTTGTATGACAATTTTTGTGGGATGCGGTGACAAAGTAGAGAATGTAAATAATGATGCGTTCCCTATCCCAGATAGATTTGTAAGAATATCATACGATAAATGTGGTATTGATTCATATGACTATTGTGTTTACGCCGATAAACAAACTGGTGTAATGTATTGGGCTGTTATTGGCTATGAAAAGTTTGGGATAACAGCTTTATTAAATGCCGATGGCACACCAATGAGATACGACTTTGACACCAAAGAAATTATTGAAAAGGAAGTTAATGATTGAATTACTATATAGCAGATTTACACATCGGGCATAGTAACATTATTAATTTTGACGAGCGACCATTTAAAAATACGAAAGAAATGGAAGAAACGCTCGTAAATAATTGGAATAACAAAGTTACAAAAGACGATGTTGTTTACATATTAGGCGATTTTTGCTGGAGTACCGAGCCAGATTGGATAAGAATACTCGACAAGCTCAACGGCGAAAAAGTGTTGATTCGTGGCAATCACGACCTCAAGCATCCTTCGGCAGAACTCAAAAAGCGGTTTAGACAGATTTGTGATTATAAGGAAATCACCGACCACCGCAGACGTATTATTATGAGCCATTATCCGATTATGTTCTATCGTGCGAGTTATGGTAAAGACGTATGGCATTTTTGCGGTCATACTCATAACCACACAAACGAGGAATATAAAAGGCAGAAATACGTTTGGGATTTGGTTACTAACAGAAAAGAAGATTTTGATAACCGAGCCCATATCGTTAATGTTGGTTGTATGATGGATTATATGGATTACACGCCGAGAACTGCCGATGAGCTTATCGCTTGGTGGCAAAATTATTATGTTTGCAAGGAGTAATAATGCAACCACTTACACGAACACTTACAGATTGTCAGGTTTTTATGTCTGATTCTAATGAACTTACAAAAATAGATTTGTTTGATGAGGTTGAATTATCTGCGAACTCAGAATATAAACCACTACAAATATCGAAACGGTCATTAAGCCCACCTAAAGAGGCAACCATTTCTTGTTCGATTACGCATATTGATACAGATTTGATTAATAAATTATTTGGTATGCCACAAGATAATTCCGAAGAATTTGAGTGCAAAGTGAAAGTTCCGATTGGTTTTATACAAAGGCGTAAACATAAAAAGAAACGCATTAATAAAAAGTGGCTTAAACGATATGGATTAAAGCCGATTTACAAGATACTCGATGGGCGTGGCAGACAGATAAGCAAAGAAAAAGGGATAATTGATATAGAGGGTGAATTTATGTGAGTGAATTAAAAAGAAATAATCCTAATTATCCTCCTTGGCATTGTTTTACTGTTGCAGAATGTAAGAAATGCGGCGAATGGTACGAACCTATTTGCCGTTTACCACATATTTGTAGGGAACAAAATAGTTATCCGATGAATAAGGATGGTGATAATAATGGACAAAGAATACAAGACACCAAAGATTGAGGTTGAGGAATTAGAAAAAACCGATATATTATTTGGTAGTGTAGAGCATTTCAGTAGTTATGTTGCGCCACCAGACGATTGGGGCGACGACCCAATAATTGACGAAGATGACGATATTATTTGGTGATATACTTTGAACAAATTAAATGAATCAGAGATAAATAAACTCGGAATACCCACGCTCGGACTTTATTGGGTTCAACGCAGAACGCATAAGAAGCGCAGGATTAATAAGAAGTGGTTAAAGCGATATGGTTATCGCATTGATGAATACCTTTGTGGCAAACTTGTTGCAAGAGATGTAAAAATAGAAAAGCGTGGCACTTCATCCGAAAAATATGGTGTGAAAAATTTTAAAATTGATTTGAGGACAATGATATGAAATTATATGCAGTAGTAGAAACGCGCGATTGTTGTGATGGTGATAAAACCGTTCGACTAATTGGAGCGAGCCAATTTGAAAAAGATGCGACGTATTTCGCGGCGACACACAACGATTACGTCAGAAAACACCTTTATATGCGAGGCTATGACAACACATTGGATGGCTATGAATTATATAAGGTTGTTCCTCTTGATAGTGATAAGCTGAATTTACCAAACCCCGATTTCGACCAAATAAAAATTCTATATAGGTTTATATTCGACAAAGATGGTGAGCTTTTAAGAATGTGGGACGACGGACTAACGCTAATGGATTACAAAGAAATCCGCGAAGAAAAACTACATTCAAAAGGTAAAGAATCACAAGATGTTTATTATATGCAAATAGCATTAAGCAATAATATTTCCGAAGAAACCATTAAGAAAATCGCAACAGATGAGATAAAAAATTTTATTAACAATCAATCTGGCGCAAAACCCGAACGAGAAATGCACGCTTGGTCGATAAATGATTTTTAAAGGAGAATTAAATGGCTAAACTAACTTTTACATTAGACTTGGATTATATTGACGAGTTTGATAATTTAGATGATACCCTCCGAGATGAGATTACCAATGCGGTGGTTGATAAGGTTATTTCAAAAATTGAAACTTCAATCGAGTCGGAAGCGAAAAAGAAATTAGCATTAAAGCTCGGTGACGTTGATGAAATTATATCGACAAAACTTAATAAGATAATTGAAGATTTTTTCTCTACGCCCAAAACCATTACAGATGCTTATGGCGATGTTGTTGAAAAAGATGTCACAATACATCAAAAATTAAAAAATCGTTGTGATTCATTTCTTACCGAAAAAGTCGATTCAAGCGGTAATGTATCAAAAGGATATTCGTATAATCAAACACAATCGAGATACGAGTATGTGCTTAATAAGATTATTGATAGCACTTTAAAATGTGAAATTGATAATATTGCAACTAAAATACGAGACGAGGCTAAGAGGGTAGTTGAAACCGAGATTAAATCTCGAATTGGCAATAAGCTCGGCGATTTGATTGATATTAATGCTGTTATTAATGAAAAAATGGGGAAATAACAATGAATGTATATGTAATGAGCCGCGACCGGGCAGTTAAATATTGTGGCAAACATCACGATACACCTTCGGCAATTATTTCTATTGCTACTCCTCACGCTTTATATAGAGATTTTGTATATAAAAACACTAAGAATAATGTCAAAGATATTTTAGAAATGACTTTTGCCGATGCCGATGCGCCAAACACGCCAGATGTTTACGGCACTATCGTTTCTGAAGAAGATTTATTATCAGCCGAACAAGTTAAACAAATTGTTGAATTTGTTAAGAAGAACAAAAACTACGACATTATTGTTCATTGTGACGCTGGAATTTCTCGGTCGTCTGGCGTAGCTGCGGCGATTTTAAAATACTATACGGGCGACGATAGCCAAATATTTGATAGTCGTTGGTTTGCGCCGAATATGTGGTGTTATCGCAAAGTGCTTGAGGGTTTTATATATAAGGATGAACTATTGGAGGGCAGTTAATGACAACCGAGGCTGAAAAAACGCGTGAACAATCTCTGTTTTATAGAGAAAAGATAGAAAAGAAAAGACAGAGGAAAAGGAAGAAAGAATTAAAACGTAAATATAAAAAAATTGTAAAACAAATTCAAAATGATATAAATGAAGCAAAGTTTAATGGACAATTAAGTTCGGTATCAACTATTAATACTGCGGACATAATAAAAAACAAACAGCGAATATATGATTATTTTTCGTCAAAAGGCTATGAAGTTGAAATATCTTGTGATAAATCGTTATATGGGTATTCATACTTTATGTCATTTGTTTATATAGATTGGCATAAAAAAGAAACGCGAAAGGAAAATGAGAATGAATAACAAATGGATAAGAGCCGCGATTCCTGCCCTAATGATACATTGTTCAGTAGGTACGGTTTATTGTTGGTCTACTTTTAAACAAACAATAGCTCAACAAATTGGTATGAGTGACTTTGCCGTCGGCTGGGCATTTTCGCTCGCGATATTCTTTCTCGGAATGTCGGCAGCGTTCGCAGGCAAATTCGTTGAAAGAGATATACATAAGTCATCATTAATCGCTTGTATATGTTTTACGGTTGGTATGATAGGCACAGGAGCCGTTATCCAATTTACTTCGGGTTGGGTTGCACTAATCGGCATTTACATATTCTACGGCTTGATTATGGGAATAGGACTTGGCGTAGGTTATCTTACTCCTGTTAAAACGCTTATGCTATGGTTTAGCGAAAACAAAGGATTAGCAACAGGCATTTCAATTATGGGGTTCGGTTTAGCGAAGGCTATCGCAACACCTTTTATGGATTGGATTTCGGGTAGTCTTGGTGTATCAGCGATGTTCTATATACTCGGCTCGGTTTATTTTGTACTTATGTTTATTGCACATCTTATTCTCAAAAAGCCAGAGGGATGGATTGAACCGACAGAAAAGAAAAAGTCGAGCGCAATTTCAATGTTTAAGAATAAGCAATTTATCGGCATATGGCTAATGTTTTTCTTAAATATTCATTGTGGCTTGATGGTAATTTCTTATGAGAAACAAATTTTAAATGCAGCTTTTGCGGGTGTTGCCTCTCTTGCGCTTATTGTTAGTATTGTACCTTCTTTTACAGCAGGATTCAATGCACTTGGTAGGATTGGTTATTCCACCATTTCAGATAAACTATCGCAGAGGAACACGATTTATAAAACAATTTTTATGTCTTGTGTAGTAATGACTGGAATTACAATAATGTCACACTCAGTACAGGGCGCGAATAATATTATACTTTCAATAATAATTATTACATTCTTATTTGTTATTAACGCAGGATATGGCGGCGGCTTTTCAACGCTCCCGGCACTACTTTCCGAAAGATTTGGTATGAATAGCATTAGTGAAATTCACGGATTGGCGTTGTCGGCTTGGGCGGTCGCTGGTTTAACGGGAAATAATACGTCAGAGATTATATTGAGTAATTCGGGCGGTAATTACGAAATTGTATTTTGCGTAGGTGTAGCTTTATATGCTGTGGCGTTATTTATAAGTTTATTTATTGTTAAAGAAAAGGAGAGTTATTTAAAATGAAAATTATGATTAGTCAGCCAATGAATGGCAAACCAAAGCAGATAATTGAGGCAGAACGCGAGAACGCGGTTAAGCTATTAGAAGCAGAAGGTCACGAAGTTGTTGATACAATTTTTGCTGACGAGCCACCAAAGGGTGGAGAAGCACTATTCTATCTTTCAAAGTCTATTGACGCTATGAGTAAGATTGATGGTGTTGTGTTTATTGGTGATTGGGCAACGGCGCGCGGCTGTTCTATTGAATATGAAATTGCCCTCGCTTATGGCAAGTTTGTAAGAGTGTTACAATGAATAAAGCATTAAAATTTGGCAAATACGTTGACATAGATGAGATAATTGAAACTTGTTTAGATTTGTGTTCCGAACGTAGAAGATTTAATTTATTAATATATTTAGGTAATACTTCAAAAGTTAAAAATTTGTCAGATTGCTTTATTAATTATATTAATAAAAGCAGTAGCGAACAAATTTGGGCGATTGATAAAGTAAAATATACTCCCACAGGAGTACAAATAATTTTTAATACCAAAAGTGTTATTGATATTGTTTCTCAGCAATTTGTTCGTGTGGCTTCACTTCAGGGATTAAAATTTGACGGCGCGGTTATTGATGAAACAATAAACAAAGATATTATTAAAACATTAATATTACAGACCAAGCGTAAAAACGTATATTTTATTGATTTATAACAGAGAGGATTTATAAAGTGTCAAAAGCTTCTGAAATTAAAACCCTTGTTTATAGGTTAAATATTTATAGAGATGCTTATTATAACCACAACCAAAGCTATATCACAGATAAGGAATATGATAATTTATTCGATAAGTTGGTTGAGATGGAGAAAGAAACGGGAATTATTTTATCTAATTCGCCAACACAAACCGTAGGCTATACGACGGTTAGCAATTTACAAAAGGTTAAACACAACCATCCTCTGCTTTCACTTGATAAAACCACAGATATAAAAGAGTTTGTAGACTTTTTCAAAAGAAAATATATGTTGCTTATGGCAAAACTTGACGGATTGACCTGTTCGCTATATTACGATGGCGGCAGGTTAATTCGCGCAGAAACTCGTGGCAACGGTGAAATTGGCGAAGATATTACTCATAACGCAAAAGCGTTTTCAAATATTCCGTTGTCTATTCCGTATTCAGGTGAGCTTATAATTGACGGTGAGTGCATTATTACCACAGACGAATTTGGGCGCATAAACGAACGTGAGCACACGCAATATAAAAATCCTCGAAATTTAGTTAGTGGTACGGTTAGGCAGCTCAATAGTGAAATTGTTAAGAATAGAAATGTTAAGTTTTTGGCGTGGAAGTTATATTCGGTTGGTAATGATAAAAAGATTAATTCACATTCTCGTAGGCTACTTGAATTAGAAAAGCTCGGTTTTGAGATTGTTCCTTGCAAAGATTTTGACGATATAATTAACCCATTAAAAGAGAATACTTGCGGAATGGGTATGGAAGAAATTAAGCTTAAATGCAAGGCAAATTATATTCCGATTGACGGTTTTGTTGGGATGTTCGATTCTCAAGAATATTGCGATTCGCTCGGAACGACAGGTCATCATCCAAAACACTCTTTAGCATTTAAGTTTTATCAAGAGGATAATGAAACCACCCTCATTGACATTGAATGGTCAACGAGCAGAACGGGACTTATTAACCCTGTGGCTGTTTTTGAGCCTGTTGAAATTGATGGCACAACCGTTTCTCGTGCAACTTTGAACAATGTTAGTTGTATAAGAGAATTGGAACTTGGTATTGGCGATATAATAACGGTAATCAAATCTAATCAAATTATTCCTCAGATTACACAGAATTTGACGCGCAGTAATACATATAAAATACCAACCGTATGTCCTACTTGTCATATGTCAAGTGTTATCAGAAATGATAATGGCAGAGAAATGTTATATTGTACTAATCCTAAATGTGAGGCGATTTTGCACGAAAAGATTGCGAACTTCGCGTCACGAGAAGGAATGAATATTGTTGGTATTTCTGATGAAAGATTGCGCATCCTAATAAGCGAGGGGTTTATAAGCAATTTTGTTGATTTATACACATTATCAAAATATCGCGAGCAAATAGAACAGTTGCAAGGCTTTGGTAAAAGCAGCACTCGTAATATATTAAAAGCAATAGAGGCAAGCCGGGATTGTGAATTTCCGAATGTGTTGGTTGCAATAGGTATTCCGAGCATAGGTAAATCAACTGCGAGGACAATCGCAGAGTATTGTGAAACTAAATATGATAAGAATAAGCACGAGAATTTATTAGATACATTCTTGTTACTCGTTAATGATAATACAGATTGGAGCCAACTCCCTTCTATTGGTGAATCAACGAGCAACTTGATTAATGAGTATGTTAATGAGAATTATTACGATATTGCATTTTTAATAGATGATTTAAAAATCAAAATTCACAACAAACAAAAAGCAAGGATATTAGATGATAAATCATTTTGTATTACGGGTAAGCTTGAGCAATATGCAAATCGTAATGAGCTTGTTAAAGTTATAGAGGATAATGGCGGCAAGGTTGTAACAAGTGTTACTTCAAAAACCGATTATCTTATAACCAACACGCCTGATAGCGGCTCGTCAAAGAATCTCAAAGCTAAAAAATTCGGCACAAAGATAATTAGTGAGCAAGAATTTAAGGATTTAATAAAATAATCCTTAGAACATACAATAAAACCCTTGACTTTATAAAAGAATTGTGCTATAATCTGTATTGGAAATCAAGGAAACAAGATTTATTTTTTTGTTTCCTTAAACAATACAGTAAAAACATAAATGCTTTCAAGGAGGTTTTACTTTGACAACTTTTGAAACACGGCGCGAATCCAACGAAAGGGTTGACCGCGAAAAACGCTATGCCCAAGTAATTGATATTTTACGAGGGCACACAATGACAGCCAAAGAGGTTGCCGTTGAAATGTGTGGCTTGGGTTTAACGCCTACTTCTGAGCGAAATTTCGCCGCGCCGAGATTAACCGAGCTCGTTAAGAAAGGTTTAGTTGAAGTGGTTGGCAAAACAGTTTGTCAATACACGAACAAAAAAGTTGCGGTATATAAACTGAAATCCGCATAAGGTAACAAAATATTTCTTTTATTCACATCGTTAATAATAAATCCCCCTAAAATTGAGTGTTTTTCTTAAAATATTTCTTCTGATTCCTTTTATTGGCAATAAGTAATTGTCAATTTTCTCCCTAAACTTGGGGAGCAGAAGTCAATAAAAGAAATATTTTATCGACAAAAGAGGGTTTAACCGTACTAAGTTTATTCGACGGTATCTCTTGCGGCAGATTAGCTCTCGAACAAGTAGGGCTAAAGGTCGATAAGTATTACTCAAGCGAAATTAAGAAAACAGCTATGGCTGTAACAATGCAACATTTCCCGGACACAATTCAAATTGGAGATGTTACAAAGGTGCATTATGAAGATGGTGTGCTTTATACGGAAAATGGGGATTATGAAATCGGACATATTGATTTGCTGATAGGTGGTTCTCCTTGCCAAAACTTTTCTTTAATAAGAGCCACAGGCAATAAAGATGTAGATGGATTAGAGGGTAAGCAATCTAAGTTATTTTATGAATATTTAAGAATAAAACAAGAGTGCAATCCAACCTATTTCTTATTAGAAAATGTGAAAATGAAGCGTGAATCTGAACGAGAGCTTAATGATTATTTGGGTGTTATAGGTTTACATATCAATTCTTCTCTTGTGAGTTTTCAAAATAGACCGCGTATCTATTGGACTAACATCCCAAATGTTACAGTTCCTGAAGACCGCAACGTAAGTTTTCAAAATTACAAAGATACAGATTTTGATTATTGCAAGCAGTTTAAAGTTCCGAAAACAAAAAGCAGAATAAAATATTGGAATAACGGTAACGGCAAAAATAGCGCAACGGGCGGATGCGCAAACATAACTTTTGCAGATAAGGTTAAGACAATTACAAGAAAACAAGATAGATGTCCCAATAGTGGTCTTGTTGCATTTGATGGCTTTTGTAGATTTATGACGCGCAGAGAAATTGAGTTGGCTCAAACGCTACCTGTCGGCTACACAGATATTTTGAGTTACAACCAAATGCAAGATGTGTGCGGCGATTGCTGGACAGTAGACGTTATTGCACACATTTTAAAAGAAATTAAAAACAATGATACATAGAAAGGATTTTAATGAGTAGTATTATTCCTACGGTTCGGGGGGAGTTCATCGTTGGTTCAGGGTGACTGCCTTGAGATAATGATGGATATTCCCGACAAAAGCATTGATATGATTTTGTGTGATTTGCCGTATGGTTCAACAAGGAATAAGTGGGATTGCCCCATTCCGTTTGACGATTTATGGCGACATTACAAGAGGATTATCAAAGATAATGGCTGTATTGCTTTGTTTGCTCAAACACCATTTGACAAGGTTTTGGGTGCAAGTAATTTACCGATGCTTAAATACGAATGGATATGGGAAAAACAACAAGGCACAGGTTTTCTTAACGCTAAGAAAATGCCTTTAAAAATCCACGAGAATATTCTTATTTTTTATAAGAAACCACCTACATATAATCCGCAAATGCGAACGGGGTTTAAGCCATATAAATGCTCAAGCGGCAGAGGCAGTTCAAATTATGGTAGTCAAGTTAGTGTGGTTACTGATAACGATGGTAAGAGATACCCAATAGATGTTATCAAGTTCCCCTATGACAAAGCGAAACTTCACCCTACACAAAAACCCGTTGCCCTATGCGAATACCTCATTAATACATACACAAATGAAAACGAAATCGTCTTAGATAACTGTATGGGTTCAGGCTCGACCGGGGTTGCTTGTTTAAACACCAATCGTAGGTTTGTGGGCATTGAACTTGATGAAAAGTATTTTGAGATAGCAAAAGAAAGGATAGAACGCTATGAGCGATAGTAAATCTTGTTTTGGGACTTATGTTCTTGCAAATAACATTTATAACATCGAGGCTTTTAAGAAAAAATATCAAACGATATATCGTCGTTTACAATTTGCCTTTTCATCTGAAAGTAGCATATCTTTTGCCTTTACCGATGACCATTGTGTTATTTGTGAATTTTTAATACCTTCTACAACGCCAAAGAAATTCGATGAATTATATAACGATTTATATGAATCTCTTAAATGTGAGTTTCCGAGCATTAAATTGTTATATAGAGTTTATGGCGAGGAAGAGTGGAAATTATGATAACAATAAACTTGCCAAAGTTTAGATTTGGAGAACAACTATTGTACCATTCACCCTCTGTTGCTGGTTTGCAAACTAAGTGTGTATTTATAAGATATGATGATGGCAAAGCAGTAATTGTGTTTGAAAATGCTGAATGGGCTGCGCGAGTTAATCCGAAATTTCTTAGCATAGACAAGCAAAAGTTGAACTATGAGGGCGACGGTTATGACCCCGACGGTAATTTGGTTTATGATACAGCTATTTGTCCAAATTGTTATAGAACTTTTGAGGTTGATTACGACGAACATTCAAATTATTGCCCAACCTGTGGAACAGCTTTAGATTGGCAAGATAATGATACAGAAATTTTTGAGCCAATATTTTAGGGAGAAAGTATGAAGTCATTAGATTTTTGCAAACAAATTTTAACAAACCCAAAACGCTCAAATTTCACAGACAGAAATTGGGATAAGTGTAAGGTAGTACCATCTATAAATATATTTGATAGATACCTTAAAGGTCATCGCAATTTACTGTTAAAAGGCACAAATGATGACGGTATAAAAACAGAAGTTGCTATCAGATTAGAGTTTAATTCCGATACAGATTTTGAGTATTTTACAAGCTCAACATCTATTCACGATGGTACATTGTTATTCATTGAAGAAAACTTTAAAGAATGTGTTTATAAGTTGTGCCAAGGTCAATCTTACTATTTACCAACAAATAAACCACCCAAGAATCGTTGCAGAATTATTTACACGATTGGCGACTTTATTATGTTAAATGAATATGACGAAGACGGCACACTATTTGTACCAAAAGAAAAACCGTATTTACGAGAAAGAACTACAATTTTATTGCCCTTAAAGACGAGGGTTGAATATGATTTTATCCCCATAGATGGGATTGGCGCAATCGGAGAGGAATGATAAAAATGTTTGAAAAGGTTAATCCTTCGCATCCAGATAAGATAGCAGATAGAATCGCGGGTGCATTAGTAGACTTAGCATATGCGAAAGAAGAAAATCCAAGAATCGCAGTTGAGGTTTTAATTGGTCACGGCGAGTGCAATATTATTTCAGAAACCTCGGTACATTTTAATGAAAAAGAGGTCAAGGATATTGTTGATAGAATCAGCGAGTGTTCCGTTAAGCTTAATTATAAAGAAGTTCCACAAGACCCAGAGTTAGCCGATAACCAAAAAGACGGTTTCCGTTGTGGCGATAACGGCATTTTTAAAGGTATGCCAATAACGCAAGAACAGAAGCAGCTTAAAAAGATTGCCGAAGAAATATATAAAGAGTACCCAACCGATGGCAAATATATTATCAATATGGGTAATTTAACTATATGTCAAAGCAACGCGGTCTATGAGGAACTACTTGATATGTACCCATATGCACACATCAATCCTCTTGGTTTTTGGACAGGCGGCTCAAGCGTTGATGTGGGCGCAACCAATAGAAAGCTTGGGTCAGATATGGGCGATTCAATTACAGGCGGCGGTCTGCACGGCAAGGACTTGTCTAAAGCCGACGTTAGTTTAAACATATATGCTTTTTGTAAAGCTCAAAGCACGGGCAGACCAGTCGAAATGTGTTGCTCTATTGGCGATGAATATGTTGACGACATTCCTTATTCTCAGATTGTCGAGGCGGCGCGTTTATATATTAGGTCTATCGGCGGCTTTGAAAAGTTCGCGGAATGGGGACTGATTTAATGCAGTATTTAGGCGGCAAAAGCAGAATTTCAAGACGAATAACGGAGGTAATTTTAGATGAGGTATCAAGGCGGCAAGTCAAGGATAGCCAAACAAATAGCGAACGCTATAATCGTTCGGGGGGAGAGAAAATAAGCAACTAATTAGTCTATTCTGTGGTTCTTGTTCAGTTGAAAGTAAATTAGCACAGTATTTTGATATGGTGGTTTGTAATGACAACCACAAGTATCTGATTGCTATGTTTCAAGGATTGCAAAATAGTTTTAACCCTCCTGATTTAGTATCTGAAGAAGAGTATAAAAGAGTGCGAAACAATCTTGATGAAAACCCAGCGTATTCGGGATTCGTAGGCTTTGGATGCTCATTTGGCGGCAAGTGGTTTGGTGGTTATGCAAGAAATAAAACAGGAACTAATTATGCTGCACAAAGCAAGCGTTCTGTCTTAAAGGATTTTGCCACTCTTAAAAACGCAAAGTTCACTTGTTTAGATTACCGCGATGTTGATATTCCAAATGGGGCGATTATTTATGCAGACCCTCCGTATAGGAACACAACGGGTTACGGCAAGGCGAAATTTGATACAGATGCGTTTTGGGATTATGCGAGAAAAATTAGTAAGACTAATTTAATGTTTATTTCTGAGCAAGAAGCTCCTGAAGATTTTGTAGCTGTTTGGCAAAGGTCTTTTACACGAACATTAGATGTCAATAAAGATAACCAGCCCAAAGTTATCGAAAAGTTATTCGTACATAAATCTCATATTAAAGGATAATAGTTAATGATAGATTTTAAAACATACATAATGAATCAAAAATTTTATAGTGTTTGGGCAAATGCTTTGCTGTCGGATGGTAAAATTTTATTTTGGTACACGGGCTTATATAAGTGTCATAGTGTAAATGATTTTTATAAAGATTTTTATTATGCCGGGATAAGCCAAGAAGAATATTTTGCTAATCACAAAATAGAGCTTGTTACCAAAGAATTTATTGTTGATGACAATTCAAATAATTATGCGTTCAGGGTTCTTGCTAAAGAATTTTATAAGCAGTACGAGATAAGCCCCGATAGCAAAGGAGAACCAGCGTATGAGCTCTAAGCGAAAAGGCAAAAAGAAAAACAAGAAGAAACGACCGTTAAGACCTATTGTTGATAATAGCAAAAACATATCAGACAATATAGATAAGCAATATGAAGGAACGGAGTTTGAGGGTTTAGATGCCTTTACGCGACAGTTAAGGCGTTTTAGTATTAGCCCTTACGACTTAAATAAAAAGTCAATAAAATATTAGTTTTATTTACTTTATTCAATGTAACACCCCTTAAATTGGTAGTTTTTTAATTGTCATTTGATTTTTAGTTAATTTTCTTTCCCTTTATCAAAATTCAAATCCCCTATTTTAGGGGAAATTTTAAGGGTAAAATGTCAATAAAACTAATAATTCAACGTCAAAAGGATATGAACTCGTGAATTTTTGCGAGTTTGATAGATTTGCGACAGAGAGTTATTGTGCAGTTCACGATGTATCTCCAGATTTGAATTTGGGCGACATAACCAAAGTTGATGAAACAAAAATTGCTCCATTCAATATGATATGCGGCGGGAGCCCGTGCCAAGATTTTAGTGTGGCAGGAGCACAAGCTGGCAGTAAATGGAGATGCAAAGATTGTGAGCACGAATACAACCCATTGACGGTACATTGGTCAACGCGACACAAGTGTCCGAATTGTGGCGGCGAGAATCTTGATAAAACTCGTAGTTCACTTTTGGTTGAATGGCTAAGAATTATCAGAGCCAACAAGCCTAATTGGGGCATCTATGAAAATGTTAAAAATATCGTTGGTAAAAAGTTTGCTGATACTTTTAAAATGTTCGTAGATGAGTTAGATGAATACGGTTATAACACTTATTATCAAGTGCTTAACGCTAAAGACTATGGTATTCCGCAAAATCGCGAAAGAGTATATGTAATACTTATTCGTAAAGAACTTGACAATGGGAAGTTTAAATTTCCTGAACCATTTGATAACGGACTTCGACTTAAAGATATGCTCGAAGACGAGGTTGATGATAAATACTATATTAATACTCCAAAAGCTCAAGAGCTGATTAGTGATTTAATCAGTAGCGGCAAATTAGATGACGCATCAATACCGAAAGTATGAATGAGGTCATAAATTGCAAAATGACAAATTAACCGTAAATGTTCTCGGTAGATTAACTTCCATATCTGGAAAGAAACACCAAAAACAAGAAGTTTACTCGACGTTCGGGGGGAGCGTAATGTGTACTATTGAAGCTACTCATTGCAAAGAACCACCCAAAATACTAATTCATTCTAAGGTTGGTTACAAAAAGAATGAAAACAGACAACATAGTAGTAAAACTCGGTAATGTATATGGTGATTATTCGGGTATGGATTATGCAGGCAACGTATGGAGTATAAATGGTATTTCGCCCGCTTTAAAAACTATGCAGGGCGGTGGAACTCAACCAATGATAATTGTAAAAAGGATAGATAAAAATGACAAAAATCGTATGTGAAAAGCGATGTGACGAGGGATTGCGTACTTTTAAGGATGGAACAATCGGAACAATTCGCACTATTGATTCGGGGGGAGATAAACGAGTGATTGAAAAAGTAAATGATTCTGCTGGTTATCGCATCAGAAGATTAACGCCCAAAGAGTGTTGGCGACTAATGGGGTTTTCCGATGAGGATTTTGATAAAGCAAAATGGAAAACCAAAAAGGAAACGGCAGAATTTTTAAAGCAGCACAATAATCGTGTAGGCAAAAGAGAAATGTCTGAAGACGGCAGAATTGAAAAAATGTCGAACACACAGCTTTACAAACAAGCAGGCAACTCTATTGTTACAAATGTGCTTTATTACATATACAAAAATTTAAACGAGGCTATGCCTTATTTGTTTGAAGATTTAAAAGTTGGTAGTTATTTTTCGGGCATAGGGGCTTTTGAGAAGGCGTTAGATATGTTTTATGCCGACCAAAGCGTAACAGTATCACCCTCTAAATTCGGGGGAACGGAATAATTATATATGATGATTATAATAGCAGAGTAAGAGCAGACCAAAATACAATAGGCACTTTAACTACTATGGTTGGTAGCAAATCGTTGAGGTCGTCTTATAAATTAATTGAGGAAAACAAATGAAGCAGACTAACCGATTCGGGGGAGTTCAACAAATCAAACTATTTCTTTGGGTGGCTTGGGGATAAGAAATTTCGGAAAACAGTTTAGACAAGGCAATAGAGTATATCATTCAGACGGAGTTGCTGTTTGTTTAACTGCTGCACCACTCGGAAATATTGGCGGATATTCCTCTCTATATTTAGTGAAAACCAAAGGAGAACATAATGAAATTTAGTATTACAAACGAAGATTTTATAATTCTTAGTCCTTATATACAAGAAACTCAGGGGCTTATTACAGCTCATATTAAGAGCCATTGTATGGGTAAAGTTACAGAATGTGCTGAAAACTCGCAGTACAAAAAAGGCGACATTCTTTTATATGATAATAGGTTTGCCCTTCCTTATGTAATTAAGGAGGCAGAATATATTATTTGTAAGCCAGAGAACATTATTGCAAAGGTGGAATTGTAATGGCAAAAGTAATTAAATACGGCGACGACGCTAAAAAAGCGTTAGCCATAGGTATAAAAACCGTAGCGAAATGCGTCGCTTCGACCTTGGGAGCTAAAGGCAGGTTTGTTGCTCTTGATAGAGATTACACTACGCCGCTGATAACAAACGACGGCATCACAATCGCCAAAGATATTAGTTTGCCTGATAAGTTTGAAGATATGGGATGTAAAATTGTTCGTGAGGCTTCGTCAAAAACCAATACAGACGCTGGCGATGGTACAACAACGGCTGTCGTACTTACAGACTCTATGACAGAAATAGGTATTAGAGCAATTTCAAAGGGGCATAATCCAATAGGTGTTAAAAAAGGCGTTGAGCTTGCAACACAAATGGCAGTTAATTATATCAAAAAGTTAGCCACTCCAATCAAAGGCGCAGAAGATATTGCGAAAGTAGCAACTATTTCTTCTCGCGATGCCGAATACGGCAAAATTATTTCTCAGATTATTGGGAAGCTTGGCAACGATGCAGTAATTAGTGTCGAAAATTCAAATACGGGTGAAACTACATTTGATGTTACTGAGGGATTGCAGTTTGAGAACGGTTATATAACACCATATATGATTACCGACCCCGACAAAATGATTGCTGAATACAATAGCACCTATGTTTTAATTACCGACCAAAAGATAACAAACATTCAAGATATATTACCAATCCTTGAAGAAATTTCTCGTGACGGTAATAATTTGCTTATCATTTCCGATGATGTAAGCAACGACATTCTTGGTGCTTTAATCAATAATAAACTGCGCGGCTCGCTTAATGTTGTTTGTGTCAAACCTCCAAAGTTTGGTGAAATGCGAATTGATTGGCTTGAGGATATTGCGGCTCTTACGGGCGGCACGTTTATTAATAGTAAATTAGGGATGAAGTTGAAAGATATTACATTCAATCAGCTCGGACTCGCTAAGAAAGTTAAGGTTGACCAGAATAGCACCACTATTATTGGCGGCGTAAGCGATTCCTCGATAATTAAAGAGCGCATAGATTTTATTAAGACACAGATTGATTTGTGTGAAATTGATTATGACCGCGAGAAACTTCAGGAAAGATACGCAAAGCTTACGGGTGGAGTTGCGGTTATTAAGGTTGGCGCGAGCACAGAAATTGAACTCAAAGACAAAAAGCTACGCCTTGAGGATGCGTTATCAGCTACAAAAGCAGCTATTGATGAGGGTGTTGTTCCCGGCGGCGGTATTGCACTATTAGAAACACATAATTATTTATCTACATATTTATTAAATAACAGAGGTAGAATGTCGGAAGACGAAGCCGCTGGTTTTGCCCTTGTGACCGATTCATTAGAAGCACCTTTCTGTACTATTGTAAATAATGCAGGGTTTGATTCTGACGAGGTTTACAATGAATTGTCGGCGCGACAGTTGGGCGACAAAAAACTTATTGGTTTTGATGTTGTTAAGAACGAATATGTTGATATGCTTGAATCGGGAATTATTGACCCCGCCAAAGTTACAAGGAGCGCATTACAAAACGCAGCCTCTGTCGCGGGAATGGTTCTAACAACCGAAGTGCTCGTAGCAGAGGAAGATAAAAAGAAAGATAACCAGTAGAATGAATGATATTATGAATTTTTCATCTCCCCCGAACAGACATTAGTTTTTGATGATTGTATTTCGGTGTTATCGAATACACCCAACGAGTGCATTGACTTGATTGTGACTGACCCGCCTTATAAATGTATATCTGGCGGGAAGCCACATTTAAAAAATCAACCGTCGGGGATATTGGCTAAAAATGACGGTAAAATTTTTGAACACAATCATATTTCGCCGTCTGAATATATATCTGAGTTTTATCGAGTATTAAAACCTAATACACATTGTTATATAATGACAAACACCTTGAATATTCAAAGCTTTTTGAATATCGCAACCAAGGTGGGTTTTAAGCTACATAACATTTTAATTTGGAAGAAAAATAATGCTACGCCCAATCGCTGGTATATGAAAAATTGCGAATATATCTTGTTTTTGCGAAAAGGCAAAGCAAAATCAATCAATAATCCGGGTACAAAACAAGTGCTTGAGGTTAATAATATAATCGGCAATAAGCTACACGAAACAGAAAAGCCTGTTGAATTAATGAGTATTATGGTTGAAAATAGCTCTAATGTTGGCGACTTGGTGCTTGACCCTTTTATGGGTAGCGGCTCGACAGGTGTAGCGTGTAAGAACGCTAATAGAAAATTTTTCGGAATTGAAATTGATGAAAAATATTTTAATATAGCAAAAAGCAGAATTGAGAATTAAAAATGAAAAATATTCAAATTTATACTACATTTTTTGATAATGTTAATAATTTACCGCAAAATATAATTCCAATTTCCATAGCTGGCTATCCTCCAAAAAATTGGGATGGTTTAGAATATAGAAAATTAGCACCAAAATTAGTATTTTTTAAAGAGTGGGAACATAATAACGATAACAATTTTTATATACAGCACTTTTACAAGGAAGTTCTTGATAAATTAAACCCAGATAAAATCGTAGAAGAATTGTTTGAGAAGATAGGCAAAAATAAAGATGCTTCTATCGCATTAATTTGTTATGAAAACCCAAAGGAGTTTTGCCATCGTCATTTAGTTGGAAGTTGGCTTATACAGCACGGGTATTCCGTAAAAGAATATGAGGATTTAACAGAACCGATAAAAAGTTTAGAGCAATCAATTCGAGAATCTTTATTGGAGTGTTTTGAAATTGATGGAAATAAATGTGTCCTTTTCCTTTCTAATATAACTAATTATAAAAAGGTTATTGAATATTTTTTTGATGGATACTTAGACAATTA
>Ga0310696_10001092_pt1 | contig 39868 bp, 24 predicted proteins | sample AusTroGonzalo_MG_4_FD_203885 | JGI IMG/M metagenome (GOLD analysis project Ga0310696, IMG submission 203885) | Bovine rumen microbial communities from tropical cattle in Woodstock, Queensland, Australia - Gonzalo_02 (v2) (version 2) | ecosystem: Host-associated > Mammals > Digestive system >... | reverse complement strand
GGCCGCCGACGAGAACGACCTCGTCGACCGTCGAAAGCTCCGCATCGGCCATGCACTTGCGGCACGGCTCGCTCGTGCGGTTCACGAGATCCATCGTAAGCTGTTCGAGCTTCGCCTTGTTGAGCGTAGCCGTAAGGTGCTTCGGGCCCGTCGCATCCGCCGTGATGAACGGCAGGTTGATGTCGTAGGTCGTCGCCGTCGAAAGCGCGCACTTCGCCTTCTCAGCCTCTTCCTTGAGACGCTGGAGCGCCATCATGTCGTTGGAGAGGTCGATGCCCTGCTGCGCCTTGAAGTCGTCGATCATCCACTTCATGATCGCCTGGTCGAGATCGTCGCCGCCCAAGTGCGTGTCGCCGTTCGTGGCCTTCACCTCGAAGACGCCGTCGCCGATGTCGAGAACGGAAATATCGAACGTTCCGCCGCCGAAGTCATAGACGGCGATCTTCTCGTTCTTCTTTTTATCGAGGCCATACGCGAGCGAAGCCGCAGTCGGCTCGTTCACGATGCGCTTCACGTCGAGACCGGCGATCTTGCCGGCATCCTTCGTCGCCTGACGCTGCTGGTCGTTGAAGTACGCAGGAACCGTGATGACCGCCTCGGTGATCTTTTCGCCGAGGAACGCCTCCGCATCCTCCTTGAGCTTGCGAAGAACCATCGCGGAAATCTCCTGCGCCGTGTAAATCTTGTCGTTCACCTTGACGGCCGCGTCGCCGTTCGGCGCCGCAACGACTTCGTAGGGAACCATCTTGATCTCGTCGGTCATCTCGCTGAAGCGACGACCGATGAAGCGCTTGATGGAATAAATAGTCGATTTCGGATTCGTCACCGCCTGGCGCTTCGCCGCCTGACCGACCAAAATCTCGCCAGTCTTCGTGAACGCCACGATCGAAGGCGTCGTGCGCGCACCTTCCTTGTTAGGAATTACCGTTGCCTCGCCGCCTTCCATGACGGCCATGCAGCTATTTGTCGTACCAAGATCGATACCAAGAACTTTTGCCATAATCTTTTACTCAACTTTCTCCGCCCACCATGGGCGACACAAGTTTTCTTGCAAAAGGCGTGCCAAACAGCCGCAGCAGCAGAAAGTGTGACAAATTTCATGTCACACAGCAAGCAAGTGGGACATCATGTCGCGACACAATGTCCCACTTTGTCGCCGTCAACGCGATGCGAGAGCGAGTTTGATGACCTTTTCGACGTCATCAGCCTCTGGATTCTTCGCAAGTACGTCCGCGACCATCTTCGCGCTCGCTTCGTCGCCAAAGCCAAGCGCACGAAGCGCCGTGACGGCATCCGCCGCGACTCCGCTCTTGACAGGCGACAAATCGCCGCTAAACGCGAGAGCCGAGACCTTGTCGCGAAGCTCCACGCAAATCTTCTCTGCAGTCTTTTTCCCTACGCCCTTTATAGCAGAGATGCGCTTGGCGTCCCTAGACGCGATGGCGGACGCAAGTTCGGAAACAGACGCGCCCGAAAGTATGGCGAGCGCGGTCTTTGGTCCAACGCCAGAAACACCGGTCAGACGCGTAAAAAGCTCGCGTTCGTTTTCCGTAGCGAAGCCGAAAAGAGTCTCGCCGTCTTCCCTGACGCTGTGGAACGCGAGCAGTTTCACTTCGCCGCCCTCTCTCGGAAGGCGCTCGTACGTGGAAAGAGGTATTAGCATTTCGTAGCCGACACCCGCCGCCTCGACGACAGCGGTTGTCGGCGACTTTTCGCCAAGCACGCCTCTCACGTATGCGATCATGCGAAGAGCCTCGCCATCTTCTCGAGTTGCGCGACCTTCTCCTTGTTCTCGGCAAGCTTGCGCCGCGCCTCGGCGACAACGGCCTCCGGCGCGTGGGCGACGAAGTTCTCGTTCGAGAGCTTCGCTTCGGCGGACTTGATGAAGCCGCCGATCTTCGCAAGCTCTCCAGCTATGCGCTTCGCCTCGGCAGCCTTGTCAACAAGACCTTCGAGCGAAAGATAGACGGTTCCGAAACGCGTGATCTTGGACGGCATCGGCAAGTCTGCGCCTGGCTCGACGAAATCAACGGACTCAGCGCGCATTGCCTTAGACAAGGTCTTTATCTCATTCTCCGGCAATGGCTTGGCCCCGTCCGTCGCCCCTCTCGCCACCGTCACCTTCACGAATGCGGACGGCGGAATCTTGTATTCGGCCCTGAGCGCGCGGACAGCCGTTACAGCCTCGCGCTTCGCATTCACAAACTCGTAGTTCTCTTCGGTTACGCCCCAAGCGGCTTTCTCCTCTTCGGAATAGCCCTTGGGGAATTCCTGAAGCATGATCGTCTCGTCGTCCTTGAGGAAGCCCAGCTGGTGCGCGACCTCTTCGGTGACGAACGGCATGTATGGATGGAGAAGCCTGAGCGCCTTCCAAAAGACGTCGCGCAGCACCGCGACTGACGCGGCCTTGTTCGGAGAATCCTTGACGTACTCGACGTAGCCGTCGCAGATCTGCGACCAGAAGAAGTCGTAAACCGCGAGAGCGCCATCCTGTATGCGGTAGGCTTCGAGAAGCTCGGCGACCTTCTTGCAGGCGGCATCGCAGGCCCAGAGAATATGGCGGTCGTCGGGGGAGAGGTTGGACAAGTTCCCCGTTCCCCGTTCCCCGCCATCCAACGCCTGCTCCTGCATCTCGAGGAACTTCGCCGCGTTCCAGATCTTCGTCGTGAAGTTGCGGCCGATCTCGAACTTCTCCTTGTTCACCTTTGTGTCGCATTCAAGCGAGGTGATGAGCGCAATCGAGAACCTTAGCGCATCAGCGGAATACTGGTCGATGAGCTCCAGCGGATCGAGAGAGTTGCCTTTCGACTTCGACATCTTCGAGCCGTCGGCGGCGCGGACGATTCCGTGGATGACAATGTTCTTGAACGGCGGCTTCTTCATGAAGTGGATGCCTGCCATCATCATGCGGGCGACCCAGAAGAAGATGATGTCCTGCGCCGTGACAAGATCGGTAGTCGGGTAGTAGTAATCGAGATCCTTAGTCTTCTCAGGCCAGCCCATCGTCGAAAACGGCCAAAGCCATGACGAGAACCAAGTGTCAAGCACATCGGGATCCTGCTCAAGGTCGGCCGCCGTTACCGATGGGTCAATCACCTTCGCCTTTTCAAGCGCAAGCTCGGGAGTCTCGGCGACGACGACCCGTTCCCCGTTCCCCGTTCCCCGTTCTCCAAAGTAGTACGCGGGAATCCGGTGCCCCCACCAAAGCTGACGCGAGATGCACCAGTCCTGGATGTTCTCCATCCAATTGTAGTAGATCTTCGACCAGCGTTCCGGCACGAACCTGACCTCGCCGCTTCTCACTGCCGCGATTGCGGGCTCGGCGAGCGGCTTCATCTTGACAAACCACTGTTTCGAGAGACGGCTTTCGACGACCTCGTGGCAACGATAGCAGTGACCGACCTGGTTGTCGAGATCCTCGATATGGTCAAGATATCCGCCAGCCTCGAGATCGGCGACTATCGCCTTGCGGCACTCCCAGCGATCCATGCCGCAGTACTTCGCGCCGGCGAGCTCGTTCATGTGCGCGTCGTCGGTCATGATGTTGATCTCTTCGAGACCGTGGCGCTTGCCTACGAGGAAGTCGTTCGGATCGTGCGCAGGCGTTATCTTCACAATGCCCGTTCCGAATTCGCGATCTACGTAGTCGTCGGCTATGACGGGGATCTCGCGTCCGGTAAGCGGCAGAATGACCGTCTTGCCAAGGAGGTGCGCATAGCGGTCGTCCTTCGGATTCACCGCAACCGCCGTATCGCCGGGAAGAGTCTCTGGACGCGTCGTCGCGACCATCACGTAGTCCTTGTACGGTTCGCCCGCCGCGCCCTTCTCGCTGCCTACGACCGGATAGCGGATGTACCAGAAATGTCCGTGGTTCGGCTCGTGCTCGACTTCGTCGTTGGCGAGGGCCGTTCCGCAACGCGGGCACCAGTTCACGATGTAGTTGCCCTTGTAGATGAGCCCTTCATCGTAAAGCTGCGTGAAGACCTTTGCGACGGCGCGCGAACAGCCTTCGTCAAACGTGAATCGCTCGCGCTTCCAGTCCGTCGAGTTGCCGAGCATCCGCTGCTGGTGCACGATCGTGCCGCCGTACTGGCGCTTCCACTCCCAAACCCTTTCGAGGAACTTCTCGCGCCCGAGATCCTGCCGTCTCACGCCTTCCTTCTTGAGCGCCTTCTCGACGACGTTCTGCGTGGCGATTCCGGCGTGGTCGGTGCCGGGAAGCCAAAGCGTGTTGCGCCCCTGCATGCGACGCCACCTGACAAGAATGTCCTGTATCGTCTGGTTGAGGGCGTGCCCCATGTGAAGAATGCCCGTCACATTCGGAGGCGGGATCACCACCGAATACGGCTCGCGCCCGTCGGGATCCTGATGGAAGTGCCCGTTGTCCTCCCAGAACTTGTACCACTTGGCCTCTGCGGCCTTTGAGTCATAATGCTTGTCCATATTCAGTATATTATAGCAAAACCTACGCAAACGCGCTACTTCACACAAGATGGAAATGGCAATTCTCCAACACACCCAAGCGAGCCCCCGGGTAGTTAGGGGGATAGTGGTTAGGAGTTAGGGGATAGTGGTTAGTAGTTAGGGGTTAGTGGTTAGGAGATAGGGGTTAGGAGATAGGGGTTAGGAGATAAAATGCGCGATAGGCGGACGGACGCTGCGAATGGGCGCGAGTCGCCACCGCAGACCTGATCAAGGCAGATGTTAGTTCAATAGCACGCTGACTGCGTTCGGGAAGTTCTTGTAGTTGGTTATAACGATATGGTCCATGCCCTTGATGCGCACGTGGCTGTCGCCGCCGCCGTCCGCAAAGTCGTCACCGATGAAGATGACATCGTCGAGCGTGTAGCCATGCTCATTCGCCCAGGCAAGAGTCGCGTCGTACTTGTTGTACTCAAGACCCGCAAAGTCGAACGACGTAGAGCCGCCGATATAGACGGAAAAGTCCTTGAATATATCGCACACTTCGCGATACATGGCGCGGCGCTTCTTCCTGTCAGGATCAAACGCAACCTTCTGCTCGGCAGACGGCGCAGTTCCGAGAAGGCCGAACGTCACCATGCCGGAAGCATGGAATTCGAGCGGCTCGCCTTCGTACTTGGTATAGCCGTACTTGCGCCTTAGCGCATCAGTCTTCTCGCGGAAGAACTTGCGGTCCACGGTATTGGTTACGGCCTTCACGATGCGGAAGTTGCCGTCGGCGGCCTCGGAAACCTGCATGCCGTAGTTGCCGACGATGTCAATCGGATAGTTCCCCATCTGCTTGTAGATGCGCGGCGCATTGCCGGCGCCGATCATGACGCACTTGTAGTGCTTCTCAAGCTCCTTGAGCGCGGCAAGATTCTTCTCGGGGATCGGAGAGCGGTGCTGGCAGAGCGTCGCGTCTAGATCCATCGCCACGACTTTCTTGCGGCGGCCCGAGATGGCGCGCGTCAAGAGAATTGGATAGTCGCTCGTCACGCGATCTGCGCCCTTCGCCGCATATTCGTCCCAGTCGGCCTTGTTCTGGCACATCCAGAGGCACACGGTAAGCCCGGCGGCGTGGGCCTTGTCAACCATTTCCTTCGTGGTCTTGTGCCCGACGGGCGCGACACTGCAGCAGCCAAGCGACTTGGCCGTCTTGATGTGTTCGTCGGTAAGCCCGCCGCCCATTATATAGCCAATAGGCGCAGACGGAACCTCGCGGCGCATTATCGCGAGAGTGTTCGTGTTAAAGCACGTGAACGCGTACGTTCCCGGCTTCAACGACGCCTTCGCCGCGGCATTAAGCGCACGGCAGTATTCGGCAAGAACCTCGGGCGTGTAGAACTCGCTCGGATACGCCTTCATCTCAAGTTCGATGAACACATCGTCGTGTCCTGACAGAGGAGCGAGAACCTCCTCGACCGTCGGGACCTGCTCGGAACACGCCTGCAGGCGGAACTTGCGAATCTCGTCGAACGTCAGCTCCTCGACAAGGCCTTCGCCGTCCGTCGTGCGATTGACGCGGTTGTCGTGCATGATGATCAGGCGATGGTCTTTCGTGAAGCGGATGTCTGTTTCGTACCCGCGAATGCCCGCAGCCATGCTGCGCTTGAATCCGCCAGCGGCGTTGTCGTCGTACTCGTGGCGTCCGCCCCTGTGCGCCTGCACAAGCGGACCCCCGCACGTCTTCATGGTCGCGTTTGAAGGACCTGCCGATTCGCAGTTCACAATCTCGCACCCAACCATCGCCGCGCACACAAACGCGGCGGACACAAGGCTCGCAAATTGAATATTTTTCATGGTCTTACTTAGTCTTACTCCTCTAGAGTCTTCCCGCCTCCTAGAGTGAAGTCAAGTATACATCATATATCAAAGATCGTCAAGCCGCACGCGGAACGACTGCTTGAACTTGTACGACTTCTCCTTGCCTGTCTTTGGATCCTTGTAGAACGCCGTGTCGTCCCAAAGGAAGAACCCGCCGAGATTGTACCCGGGGACGAGAACACCCTCGAAAGATATCTTCTTTGAAGTATGCACGGGCGCTCCCACCGTCCCCGTGGTTTCGTCTAGCGACTTGTAGTAGTCGTACCAGAATGTATATGTTCCCTTGAACACACCCGTGGCCGGAGCAAACGACAACGTAAGCGCTGCGTCGTTGCCGCCAAGATACAGCCATTCCTTGTTGCGCTGAACGGGCTTCGTCGCCTGGTCGGTTATGAAACCGGTGCCGGACAAATTCACATACACATTGTTGCCGGATTGCCCGGACGTATCCACTGGATCCCACCAAAGCGGAAGCGTCGTCGTTGTCTTGTTGCCATAATTGTTGTAGTATGTGTATTTGAACGAATTGTCGAACAGAGCCGGCCAATCCGTCTTGAACCTGAGAGCTCCATACCCCATCTGACTCAGCGTGAAGCGCTGCGTGTACCAGTTGCCTATAAAACTCGGGTTCCGGAAGAAGCCGGCGCCATACTCGCCCGTAGCGGTAGGATTCGCACTTGTCCACTGGGACAGCCCAAGATCCACAACCTCTCCGCTCAGAGCAAAAACCGGCATGAGGAGCACGGACCCCCCCTTGTAAGCGGATGGCGCACTGTAAATAAGCGCGAAATACCCGCCAAGCGAAGCGTCGTAGAGAATCGGCGAGGACAAGGATATCGCCGTTCCGTCCGCGAGCTTTCCAGTGGCCTTCATCGTGCCCGAAGACGGAATCGACACGGACAACCAGCCGTAACCGTAGTCATCGTCAGCCATCAGCGTCATCGTGTAAGTCCCTTCCACGTCCGCTATCGCCCAGGACGCCGCGGCCGCTGTGGACTTGTCCTGCCACGGATTGCGCCAGAACATGAAACTACGACCGTCGTTCCCCAACTCGTAGCCAAATGAATATGCGTTCGCGAGAGCAGGATCCGGAGGGTCTTCCTTCTGAACTGCGAGCCAAGTGTCGCGCACGTTATTTCCGGTTTTTACGTCGCAGTGTATGAGCAGCTGCCATTCGGACTCGTCTCCGTCGGTATAGCTGCTGGCATCGTACGAGACGGCCGTGAACGTGGAGTTCGTACCGTATTGGGCGACCTTGCCACTGACCTTGCCGACCTTGCTGACAGTAAACGATCCGCCGCCGTACGTGCCGCCCTCCATGTACCAGTCGCCGGCCTCGTCGTCAAAATACTCGTTGTACACCATGCCGGAGAAGGTGCCCTGCGCCCATGTCGGCAACGGGCTTACGTCTATTCTGATCGAGACAGTGTGCTTTGCCGACGAATTGACACCGCCAGCCACAGTAACCGTGGCGTTGAACGCTCCGGCCTTCGTCGGAATTCCCGATATCACGCCCGACTGTGAATCTATCTTCAACCCAGAAGGCAGCCCCGATGCCGAGAACTTGGCGGGACGTGCGTCGAGAGGAACCCCGACCGACATCTCGAACGCGACGCCAACCATGCTGTTCTGCGACCAGGCGACGTTTTCCGCCAGAATGCGCGGAGACGATACAGACGACTTGAGCTTGAACACGGCCTGCACCTTTGTGTCAACATCCGGCGCCATCTTTAGCGTGGTGTTATAGAAGATTCCATCGTCCGTCAGCCAATAGGCAAACACTGAGTCCTTTCCTGGCTTGGCGGTGAGGGTGACCGGCTTTCCTGACAAGACCTGGCCTGACGCCGGGGTCATCGAGATGGTTCCCTGTGCTTCGCTGTCTTTGAACCGCACCTCCGGCTCTACTACGGACACTCGCGTGGCAATCGGGAACAGATCGATGCACTTGTCCCTTTCAACAGTGCAGCTATACGAGCCCGGAAGCGTCCAACGAGGATCTTTCGACCTGTAGGACACTGTGGTCTTTCCCGTATTGACGGCGAAGATGCGGCCCCACTCCATCGCCGACCATATTTTTCCGTCCACGGACCATTCGAGCAACGACTGCAGATTGTCCAGTGTGACCTCGGAAATATCGTTGCGAGTGGAATTGTTCGGCACAGCCTGCACCGTCAAATACCCAGGCTTGGACAGGTAGTTGGCGGTGAGCGTAATGTTCGCCTCTGGCATCACGACGATGGACATCTTGTCTCGCGGCACATACGCAGGACCAAGGTCTGCCTTGTTAGGCGTGTATGACCAGTGGCTGAAAGCAAAGCCCGGATGCGTATCCGGATAGACGACGAACAGATCGCCATTGTAGAACAGGTGCGACGTGCCTACATCCACCAAGTCGATGTTATCATTCGACCCTGTGACAGCATATATGGTTCCGTTCTTGACCGTTACCTTGTACTGCTTGATCCAGCGAGCGTAAAGAGTCGTGTTCTCGGAAAACGAAGAATACCCAGAATAGACGTCCACCTCAGTTCCACCCGTCTTGTCCGTCCACCAGCCGTAGAACTCGTATCCGGAACGCGTGGGCTGCTGGAGAGCCGCAGTGTTCCACTGGCCGCCAAATATCTGCCTGATCGTCTGCTTGGCTGGTTTTCCGCCGTTGCCGTCGAACACGATGTCAACGGATGGCGGCGGGGGCTGGACTAGCGTAATGGTACGCGTGACAAAGCCTGTCGTAATCACGATGGTTCCCGTCCGCTGCCCTGTCTGCGTGTTTGCAGCAAGAGAGAAGTGTATGGTGGCGTCACCTGTTCCGCTGGACGGCGTTAGGTTCTGAATCCAGTATTCGTTCACGGCAATAGTCCAGCTGCCGTCGCTGCCAAGAGAAAAGGAATCGTTCAGCGCCGCACCGGATTTGTACGTCCATTTGACGTCTGAATCTTTTCCATCTACCGTGAGGTATGTGCCAGACCCCGGCTTGCCTCTCGCGATGACACTCTGCAAAACCGATGCGTTGAGGTACTGGGCGGTCGATGAGTAGCAGTTGTCGCGCGCGTACTGGTACAATTCGTAGAAGTTTATGGATTCATCACCGTTTGAATCCGCGTAGCCCTTTGTCCAGCCATCAAGAAACGCCACCGTAAACGTACCGCCCCTTCCGGTATGCCCGTATGGAGATGAATACCACCCGCCGTCCGAGGAAGTCTCGTTCCAGTCGGCAGCCGTGATCCACCCGATCGAGGCAACGGCCCGTTCGCCATTCCCAGCCCTGGCGACACGCTCTTCCACCATCGCCTGCACCCTTTCGGCAAACCTCCATGCGCCCGAATCCTTGAACATTCCGCCGGAATGGCATGTGTCGAGCACGATTATGACTTTCACGCCGCTCTTGAACTTGGCAAGGTCGTCCGCAAAGTCGGTGTCGTAGTAATCTGCGTCGTATGCACACAGGCACGCGCCCTTGGTGGCCTCGTTGTAGAGGCCGCCATGGCTCGAATGGGTGTATAGCACCGTGTCGCCGGACACTGCGGAAGACGCAAGCGAATTGAACTTGGCCCTTATCGAGGAAAGCGATGCGCCGGAGTCAGTAAGGATGTATGCGTTTTCAGGCTCTCCGCGACCTAGCTCAGCATCCACCCATGTGTCCCTTAGGTTGTAGGCGTCGTTCACGCACCCGTACAGCGTTCCGCAGCCGGGATTGGTGTATTTGTTGATGCCAATGAAAAGCCCGTAGTTCTTTCCACCGCGCAGGGCCGCCCTGGACAACACCTCCGCCTGAACTGACTTGATTGACTCGACGCTCGCCGACATTTCAGACGAGACACCTGTGGAGCCGAACGCAACGCCGGCCGCAAAAACCGCGGACGCGACTACGCTCGAGAAGTTCGCCTTGTGCATAAACGCTGGCCTCTCTACAGAATATTTTGCAACCCCGTTTATTGCGGCTTTCGCGACCAAAACTGTACAGTTTTAACACCAGACGCGAAAACTACCTCGCTTTCACGGAGCAGGACAGCGCGATTATATCAAAAAAATCGCTTTCAGCACAAGTGCAAATTTAATGCAAAAATGCTAACCTAACGTATAGATTCGAACGCGCGCGACACCTTGAGAAGACGCTCTTCCTCAAATCCGCCGCAGATGAACTGCACGCCGACTGGCAGACGAGTCCCCTCGGTGAATCCAGCCGGAACGGACGATGCGCATACTCCGGCAAGCGAAGACGGAATCGTATAGAGGTCGTTGAGGTACATCGTCAGCGGATCCTGGTTCTCGCCGAACTTGAACGCAGGCGTCGGCGCACACGGCGTTATGAGCGCATCGACTTTCGCGAACACTTCGTCGAAGTCGCGCTTGATCAGAGTGCGAACCTTCTGCGCCTTGCCGTAGTATGCGTCGTAGTAGCCGGACGACAGCACGTATGTTCCCATGATTATGCGCCGCTTCACTTCCGGACCAAAGCCCTCGGCGCGACTGCGCGTATAGAGCGTGAACACATCCTCGGCGCGAGCGCTGCGGTGACCGTACCTCACGCCGTCGAAGCGCGCGAGGTTCGCGCTCGCCTCCGCTGGCGCGATGATGTAATAGACCGCCATTGCATATTCAGTGTGCGGCAGCGAGACTTCTACAAGCTCCGCGCCCGCCGCCTCGCACTTCGCGATCGCCGCCTCCGTGATGCGCTTCACCTCGGGATCCATGCCGGAGACGTTGAGATATTCTTTTGGAAGACCCAGCTTCACTCCCTTGAGCGTCGCGGAAGCCAAAGCCGCCGCGTAGTCAGGAACGGGATCGTGCGGCGTTGTGCCGTCCATCTCGTCGTGCCCGGCGAGAGCCTTGAGGAGTATTGCCGAATCCTCGACGGACTTCGTCATCGGGCCTACCTGGTCGAGGGAGCTTGCGAACGCCGTGACTCCATAGCGGCTCACGCGCCCATAGCTCGGCTTCACGCCAACGCAGTTGCAGAAGCTAGCAGGCTGGCGAATCGACCCGCCGGTGTCAGTGCCTAGCGCCGCAATGCAGAGGTCGCCGCCGACCGCCGCCGCGCTGCCGCCGGACGAGCCGCCTGGAACACGTTCGAGATCGTAAGGGTTGCGCGTGACGCCAAGCCCCGAGTTCTCCGTAGAGGAGCCCATCGCGAACTCGTCCATGTTGACGCGCCCCGCAGGCACGAAGCCCGCCGCCTTGAGATTCTTGACGACCGTCGCATCGTACGGCGAGACATAGCCTTCGAGGATCTTCGAAGCGCACGTACAGGGCTGGCCCTTCACGTTGATGAGATCCTTGATCGCAACAGGCACGCCGTCAAACGGCCCGAGCGCCGCGCCGGACGCGCGCCGCGCATCCGACTCCTTCGCGAGCGCGAGAGCGCCCTCCTCGTCGAACGTGAGATATGCGCCAATCCTTCCGTTCTCGGCGCGATAGCGGTCTATCACCGACTGCACAAGCTCCACGGAAGTGAAATCGCCCTTGGCGAGCCCTTCGCCCGCCTGCCTTACCCCAAGCTTGAAAAGTTCGTTCGCCATGGCTACGACTCCGCTCCTTCCACGACTTTCGGCAGGAGAAACTCGTCCCCCGTTCTCGCCGGCGCGTTCGCAAGCGCCGTCTCCATGTCGAGCGACGGCCTCACCACGTCTTCGCGGAACGCGTTCACGAGGCGACGGCCGTGCATCATCGGCTCGACGCCAGAGACATCGACCGACGAAATTTTCTCCACATACCCAACTATGCTTTCGAGCTGCGGCTGGAAGACGGCCTTTTCCTCGTCTGTCAGCTCAAGCCTCGCCAGTTCGGCAACATAGCCCACATCTATCTTGTTTGCCTGCATACGTGCGTATTATACCAAAGATTTCATCTGACGTGGCAGGCTCAATTTTTCCCTGGCGTACTCTGCGGCACGGTTGTAGATGCGCTGAAGCTCGTCCAGGCACTTCTTTTCGCCGCGCCAGAACGGGACCGGCCCAAGGCGCTTCAGCACCGGCGTTTCAATCTTCATCGTAAAGTTCCTCCATCATTATTCCACGCAGCTCGAGAAGCGCTGCGGGACGCCGCGAAACCTCCTCGCCAAGAATGATCAGCACGGCGGATGTGTGCTTGCACGGGTTGGCGTAGTCTGGACACGAGCACGACGTCGTCATGTCGTACCGCCGTTTCCCGTCTTCGCCATCCGCCAACCTTCCGCCTGGGAACAGCGAAAAGCCATTCGCCCTGAAAACCTCATCCACTTCCATCGGCAAATCGTCCGCCAAAAGCCTCGCCGCAAGCATCGGCTCCGACCGCAGCGCAGCCACGATGCGATTGCGGACGGCTCCATCCGGCGTTCTGAAATCCACCGTAACGCGATACGGCTCCTGGCGGGTGCCTACGACTTCCGCCTCGATGTGCGGTCCCTCCATGCGAAAAGACGCGATCTGTCCGGAAACCGCGTAGTTGCGTCCGCGCCCAAGGCGGTTTTTAAGGCCCATGCCCTCAAGGACGGAAAGCCACTTCGCCGACCACCAGCTGTGCCGCGAACCGCCGCGCGTCTCCTGGGCGCGTATGCCGGCCACGTATCGCGGAATCCTGACGGGAAAATGCTTCCTAGACATCGCAGGAGCTCCGCCTCTTTCGGTTAAACGAGCGAAGGACTGCCCGAAGTTCGCTGCGCATTAGGACTGCGGCAAAGCCGACGTACACGACGGATCCTGCGGCGACGAGAACTGCAAGCGACGCGACAATCGGAAGATTCGCCAGGCACGGACGCAGCATAGCGAGCGCCACCGCCATTCCAACGGATGCCGCGAGGATGCGCATGATCGGACCAAACGTATCGGAGAGGCCGAGGTCCCCGTTCTTCCTGTGCGCAAGGAAAACGAGAAGCGCCGCGCCTACCGCAGAGCAGACAACGGTTGACGCCGCAAGGCCCGCATGACGCCATTCAACCGGAAGGAGCAGGACGGAAAGTATATTGAGCGCGGCATTCAGGAACACCATTCGCACGGACACCATCAGCGGCGTCTTCATGTCGCCCTGCGCATGGAACCACGGCACGATGGACTTCTGAAAGCCGAAGAATCCAAGCCCAAGCGCGTATATCGCGAGAGCACGGGCGACGCGCACAGTGTCCTGCGAGTCGAACGCGCGTCCTTCGTAGATGGCAGAGACGATTTCCGGCGCAAGCACGAACATCGCCGCTCCCGCAGGAAGCATCACGAAAAGAAGGCTGCGCGTCGATCCGGCCAACGCCGAGCGCGCTCCAGCGAGATCGCCTTTCGCGAAGAGCCCCGAGAAAGTCGGCAGGAGAACCGTGCCAAACGCAACGCCCACCACGCCCAGCGGCAGGTCCATCAGCCGCTCGGCATATCCTAGAACGGCCGCCGCCCACGGCGCGGCAAGCTGGGCAAGCACCTGGTCGAGCATGCAGTTCACGTGCACAGCCCCGGCACCGGCGGCCGCCGTGAGCGTGTTGCGCCAGACGCGGTTGAAGCCGTCGCGCTCCGCACCAGCCGCAAGGCTCCGAAACGAGAGAGGACGAAATCCGTACCCAAGCCGTCCCATGCAGCGCACCAGAAACACCGTCTGCACAAGTCCGCCTATAAGAATCGCAACGGCAACGGCAAAGACACGCGCTTCCACCGAGACGCCAGGGAAGAAGCTTAACACGGCCAGCACGGCAATCCAGACGACATTGAGAAACGCAGGCATGACCGCGCCTTCTACGAATCTTCCAAGGGCGTTTAGAACCCCCATTGCAAATGCCGCGCCGCAGATAAACACCATGTAGGGCGCAAGCACCCGCACGAGTCGCACGGTCAGGACTACACGCGGCGAATGCTCGCCGCATATGGACGGAATCGCCAGATACACCGACAGAATGGCAACCGCCGCGGCTGCGCATGCGCCGAGAACCAGAAGAAGCGTCGTCATCACGGCGCGAGCCAGTCGCCTGGCGGTTTCCTCGTCACCCCTCTCAACCGCTCCTTTGAAAACAGGGACGAACGCAGCCGTGAGAGCGCCCTCGCCGAAAATCTTGCGGGCCATGTTGGGCGCGGCAAACGCAAGCGTAAACGCCGACTGCTCAACGCCCGCGCCGATGAGACGCGACTGCATCATCTCTCGCACGAGACCCAGCACGCGAGACACTACGGTGAACCCGCCTACCGTGAACACGTGCTTCAGCACGCCTCCTGCGCCCTTCTGCAATCTGTCCTTTTTCACTTGCCGCTGCTAATTTGCCTTCTTGTTTTAGGCATATTATACCATATTCGCCGCCATCAGCTACAATAACTGAGACTGCGAAGCCTGGCTCTTCGGATTCAGGTATTCGGTAATAGTCTTTCCGCCGCGGGAGCCGGAGTAAAACTTTACCCAGTCGACGTGCATTGCCGTCGGGAGCGTCTTTTCGTCCACTTCGCCAACCCACTGCCCGCCGAGCTGCATGTCTATCATCAGGTAGAACGGCTCCGTCCACGGGAATTGCGCGGGATCGTCGCCGACCTTTGCATACTTGTGCGTAACCTTGCCGTTGACTTTCCAGACGATCTGCTCCGGAGTCCATTCCATCGCATAGATGTTCCAGCCCGTCGGCTTGATTGCGCCCTTTCCGCTGCTCGGCGGATCGTTCTTGTGCACAGCCGTCCAGCGTGAATGGACGGTATGGTAGACGAAGTCGTCGAAGTTGAGTCGCTCAATGATGTCAATCTCTCCGCAGTCCGGCCATCCTGTGGACGGGGACTCTGGCATCATCCAGATCGCCGGCCATGCTCCCTTCTGCGCCTCCAGCCTGCACCTGACCTCAACCTTGCCGTACTTTACAGCGAAATTTCCCTTCGTGGAAACCCCGCCTGTCAGGACGCTGCGCTCGTCGGCGGCGAGATCGTCGTTCTTTACTCCATAGAGGTGAAGCTGTCCGTCCTTGACGGCGACGAGATCGGATCTGAGCGACATATTCCTGTTCCAGTCGGACGTTCCGACGTCAATGCGCGTCCATAACTTTTCGTTCAGCCCCTTGCCCTTGAAGTCCTCTGTAAACCTAAGTTTCCAGACTATAGCCGAATTTCCATTTTCAGGTTTCGCCGCCAGGCATGCCGAAGCGCACGCCACGGACAGAATTGCAACCAGTTCTAATTTCATTAGGCCTATTATACCAAATCGGCGTATGTCTACACCATCTCCTGCTGGATGTCGTCGATGGAGAACTCGGGCATCTCGTCGGCGCCAAGATTCGCGTCGGCCACGTTCTTGATCGTCATCGTCACGACTACCTTCGTGGTGCCGATTTCAGTGGTGGCGTTGGCGTCGGTGATAAGGCTGGGCTTGTAGATGCCGTCTTTGCCCATTAAGTAGTTTACGACGTTCTTGATGAGGTGCGTGTGGGTGATCCTCACGTCGCCGTTGTCTGTAAACTCGATGTTGTAGTTCTCCTCCGGCGGACGGCCGCCAGCCGCGAATACCAGGCCCTTCTCCTGGATTTCGGAGCGGGAGGCGTTCTTGATGCCGCTCTTCTCGCCACCGCTCTCGATCATGCTTTCAATCGCCCCGCCAAGTCCGTTGGCCATGCCGCAGACGAAAGACACCATCTGGCGCATCTTCTTGTGTTCGGCGTCGAACGTCTTTTCGAGGAATTCGGCATATCCCAGGCGCGGAGGGGTTTCGCACTGCGAGCCTAGCTGCGGGAAAACCGTGCCAAGCTCGGCATTGGGGAGCGTCTCGCCGTTGAACTTCACGTATCCGACATCGTACTCGCGCACCGCCTGCGGCATCAGTCCGGAGACGAGACTGGTCATCTTCTTGACATCCGTGATCTTGAGCTTCGAATTGAGGTCGTCGAGCATACGCTCCTTGATGAAACCCTTGACGGCCTCGACATCTTCATCCGTGTCGAGCTTGAAGCCTGGGTCGAAGGCATCGAGCGCCTTTGGATTGTCCATGAAGTATTTGACGACGAACGCAGGGCCCTTCGGCTGATCCTTGCCGAAATCGGTCGGCGTGAGCAGCTGCTCGGCGAAGAACGACGTTTCGAACTGCTCGACGAGATGCTTGAATATCCTGTCGGCCTTGGGGCCTTCTCCGAAGGCACTGTTGACCATCTGCCTAAGTCCGTCTTTCTGTGCATCGCTGAAGCGAAGGTTGGCGCTACCGTACTTTTCGAGATTGTCGCAGAACTTCTCCAATTTCGCGATGCGATCGAATGGGTTGACGCCGAGAAACGCAGTGAGGTTGTCCAGTATTCCCGCCGGGATCTCGCTCGGACTGTTGTTCTTCATGCCTCCCTGCTGCGCGGCGGCGATCAGCTTGGGCTTCATGGACTTTGCCATGTCGCTCGCGACTGCCTTCTTGTATGCCAGGGCCAGGTTGTCGTACACCTTGCTAGCTTCGTCGATGTGCGCAATAAGGTGCTGCCGGAATTCTTCAATCGCCGGGTTCTGCCTGCCTGCGTCGCGCAGGCCTCTGGCAACCTTCTCCACCGCTTTGCGGAGATCGGCGAGATCGACATGGAACAGCCGGTTGTTGATATCATTCCGATCCCTTAGCTTGCTGGTGACGATTTCATCCTCGACCGCCTGAAACTTTTTGGCAACCGCCTCGACGGCCTTGCGCACCTCGTCGAGCGTCTCATGCGGCAGATTGGCGGCGGCAAGGAACTCCTCGGTGTCGTGCAGGAGGTTCGTGAACTTGTCCTTGAGATTTTCGGCGATTGTGGCTAGCTGTCCCGTAGATTCCTTCGACGCGAACTGCTCCACAAGCTTCTTGTTGCTTACGTCATCCTCGGCGACACGGCTGTGGACTCTCATTCCGCGGGCGAAGTCGTCGGCGCTCTTCATGTAGAGCGATCCGGCGTTCATGGTGCGGTTGGCCGCGGAACCCTTGGTAATGACCTGCTCCAGCGCCTGCGCGTAGCTCATGTTCCCGTTCTTCGCGACAAGGTGGTTGACTGCAGTGTTGAGCTTGCCGAAGTCCGTCCGCGTGTAGCCGGCGGCAACGGCCTTCTTCGCGAGCGCGCCGTCCGGGTCGTTGGTCTTGTCAAAGCAGTTGACGCGGCCGAGGTTCACGATCGCATCCCTGACAGCGATGATGCGGCGCGCGGTGAGCGGCTTGCCGCACCCGTAGTCCTTCATCAGCATCGCCTCCTTGACGGAGTCGGGAACATTGCGCTCCCCGCCGAACATGTCGAAGACAGCCTTCTTGAAAAGGTCGCGCACCTCGTTGTTGGCGCGCTTGGCGCCGCTGCTGCGGAGGAAGCTCAGGCTGACCCAGTCGATCTTGCTGGTAACGGTGATATTGCGATCCTCAAGCGGAGTGCCGCCATTGGACAGGATTTCGCCCTTGGTCGCAATGGCCTTGCTTTTGCCCCTTGTAGACTGCGCCTCGGCAAAGCGAACAAAACTGTTGAACTGCTCACTGACCGCATTTATCATGTCTGCACTCCTTTTTTATGTCGTTTCTATCCTGTATACACACCACGCCGCAAAAGGTTACACCGCGCGTCATTACTCGAAAAGCGGAGTCGAGAAGTATCGCTCGGCCGTGTCGGGTAGAATGGTCACGACGGTCTTGCCTGGGCCCAGCCGCTTCGCGAGCTTGAGCGCGGCAAAGACGTTGGTTCCCGCCGATATGCCGGCCATCAGGCCCTCCTTGCGGGCGAGGTCGCGCGCGCAGCCAAGCGCCTCTTCGTCGGATACGACGCAGATGTGCGAGTATATCTGCGTATTGAGGTTGTCGGGGATAAGCCCGTCGCCGATGCCCATCTGCAAATGCGTGCCGACCGTTCCGCCAGCAAGAATCGCCGCGTTCTTTGGCTCGACCGCCCATATCTCGATGGACGGATTCTGCGCCTTCAGGACCTCTCCGATTCCGCTTAGCGTTCCGCCGGTGCCGACGCCGGAGCAAAAGCCGTGGATAGGCTTCGCCGCCTGCTCCATGATCTCGAGCGCGGTGCCGTGGCGGTGCGCCGCAGGGTTCGCCGGATTCGAGAACTGCTCCGGCACGAACACCTTCGGGTTCTCCTTCGCCATCCTCTGCGCAATCGCGGCGCACTCGGCTATCGCGTCGCCGATGTTCCCGGCGTCGTGGACAAGCACCACTTCCGCGCCGTAGTGGCGCACAAGCTTGCGGCGCTCCTCGCTGACGCTGTCGGGCATGACGATGACGGTCTTGTAGCCCCTCACCGCGCCGATGAGCGCGAGGCCGATGCCCTGGTTGCCGCTCGTCGGCTCTACGATTACGGAGTCAGGTTTGAGGAGTCCACGCGCCTCGGCGTCGCGAATCATGTTGAGCGCCGTACGGGTCTTTATGGACCCTCCGACGTTCAGAGCCTCGAACTTTACGAGGATTTCGGCCATGTCGGATGTCACCATCCTCCGAAGCCTCACCAACGGAGTATGCCCCACCGCGTCAAGTATGCTGTCGTAGATCATCAATCCCTCTTCTCTTATTTTCCTTCACCTTCCGCCATTTTGGCAGACAACACGGATATTATACCAAATCACCGCGAGGAATGCCGTCCCGACAGCAAAAAGCGCGTAATCGGTCAGTGAGCGGGGCTGGTGTCCGCGCTCGCTAAAAAATTGTGGGGACAGTCCCTGCCAAAACCCCCATTCTATGGCCTAAGCGCTGAGATTGGCACGACATGGACGCCATCGGGTCGGGTATAGGCGGCGGTGGAACGCCCGAGAACAACTATTAGCGACTTTGGCGGACGCCCCTTTGGCTCCTTGGATATGGTGTCGCGAATGGCGAGAAGATTTGCCGCTGCCGCATCTTCCTGCGCCGCGCCGAGCTTGACTTCCACCGCCGCCCAGTCTCCGTTCTCCATCTCTATCACCGCATCCAGTTCACGGTTTGAGTAGTCTTGGTAGTGCATGACCTGCGCCCCAAACGAAGCGGCATAGACGCGCAGATCGCGCTCGACAAGAGCCTCGAAGAGAAAGCCCATGAAGTTCAAGTCGCCGACAAGCCGCTCTGGAGACAGCTTCAGAATTGCACAGGCAAGCGACGGATCGCAGAAATGGCGCTTCTCCGACTGCTTGACGCGAACGGAAGAACGGACATTGGCGTGGAACGGCTTCTGGTTCTCAATCACGAAAAGCCTCCGAAGGGCATTGAGGTAGGCAGAAACCGTGTCGGAATCTACAGTCTCTCCGTCCGTCCCGGAAATGTCCGCACAAAGCGTAGCGATTGAAGCGGTCGTCGATTCATTGCGGGCAAGCGACCTGAGAAGAAGATCGACCTTGTGGACGTCGCGGCGGACATTGTCAATGCGGTGTATGTCGTTCTCCTCCAGCTGTGCAATGTATTCGCGCGGGACATGGACTGCATCGGATGCAGAAAGCCCAAGCGCACCAGGCCATCCGCCGCGTACAATCCATTCCGCAATCTCGTACAGGTCGGGATTGCGTGTGCGTATTACCGAAAGAGGCGTATTCCCGCAAAGATCCTTCAACGAGACCGCGCCATCGGAAACGCCGCTTTCCCACAACGTCATTGGCAACATCCTAATCGCGGCGATGCGTCCCGTACCGCTGTGCATCACCCCCTTGCGGTTCGGCGTGGACGAACCAGTCAGCAGATACCGCCCCTTTTCAGGAGAAGCATCGACATAGGCACGGGTCGCATCCCACAGTTCCGGAAATTCCTGCCATTCGTCAATCAAGTGCGGCGATTCGCCTTTAAACGCAGCAGAAATGTCAATCTGAACGAGGCGTCGGTTCTGGAAATTACCAGCTGGGTCGCCAACAAGGAATTCACTTTTGGCCTGGTGGCGGCAAGCCCATGTCTTGCCACACCATTTTGGACCCTCTACGCATACTGCGCCAAAGATGCGCAAGTACGCGAGAATCTTCGCGTCAACCACTCTTTCCTTGTACCCTTTAATCTGCATATTATCAGCCTTTCGTTGCAGATTATACCAAATTCTGAGTTTGAAATCAATCCCACTCGGTCATATTTGACTTTTTTATTCGGTCAGATTTGATATTTTCATTCGGTCAGATTTTAACTCGCATTCGGTCACATTCCAAATCAATTCGATGCGATCCCCATCAGTTACCCACTCTTTTTCTCTTTCCTTTCTGCGGCGTCTTGACGATTCGCCCTACCACCCTTTCATCACGTTCTCGGCGTCGCGGATCATGTTGTATGCCGTACGGGTCTTTATGGACCCTCCGACGTTCAGTGCCTCGAACTTTACGAGGATTTCGGCCATGTCGGACGTCACCATCCTCCGAAGCCTCACCAACGGAGTATGCCCCACCGCGTCAAGTATGCTGTCGTAGATCATCAATCCCTCTTCTCTTAATTTCCTTCGCCTTCCGCCATTTTGGCAGACAACACGGATATTATACCAAATCACCGCGAGGAATGCCGTCCCGACAGCAAAAAGCGCTCCTGCGCGTAAAACGGCCGGCAATGACGCTATTGGTTACCCGTGATAGTACTTTACGCTGTCCGGCGGGCGGATGTTCGTGAGGGTGCCGACGTAGTGGCGCAACCAGTGGTCTTGCTTCAGATGCGCGGCGGCAGCCTCTTCATTAAGCTCGATTCCAAGCCCAGGACGGCCAGAAGGATACATTAGGCCGTCCGAGAAGCGCACGTCCTCGTCGATCACGTCCTTGCGCCACGGCACATCGTCGAAAAGCGTCTCGTGTATGCAGTATCCGGGCGTCGAAACGCCAAGCGCGAGCGTTACCGCGTTGGCGACGGGGCCGCTTGGGTTGTGCGCGCAGAACGGAATATGGTGCGCGTCGCAGATGGCCGCAATCTGCTTCATGCCGGTAATGCCGCCTGCGTGGGAAGAATCCGGCTGAAGGTAGTCGCAGGCGCGAAGCTCTATGGCGTCCATGATCTGCTGCGTAGTGTACAGCCGCTCGCCGCAGGCAATGGGCACCTTTACCCTCGAACGCACGTCGGCAAGCGCCCGCATCGTGTCAGGGATAACCGGCTCTTCTACCCAATAGGGCGAGAACTCCTCCAGCGCGTTGCAGACTCGAAGCGCCGTAGGAACGTCGAAGCGTCCGTGGCACTCGATGAGGATTTCAGCCCTGCCTTCGGTCGCCGCTTTCACGGCGGCTACGCACTTCATCGCCTTCTTGAAATCCTCGGGCGGGAGCTGTCGGTAGTTCTTTCCGAAAGGATCCCACTTGAGCCCCTTGAAACCAGCCTCCACTGCCGCCGTCGCCTTGGCAGCAAACTCCTCCGGCTCCTTCGCGCCCGAGAACCAGCAGTTCGCATAGCAGGGAACTCCCTCGCGGCACTTGCCGCCGATAAGTTTCCACACGGGAAGACCAAGCACCTTGCCCTTGATGTCCCAGAGTGCCATGTCGACTGCGGAGAGCGCCGACATGAGAACAGGCCCGCCGCGCCAGTAGGCGTCGCGATAGTTCTCGTGGAATATCCATTCAGTGTCGAACGGGGCTTTCCCGACAAGCGCATGTTCCAGGTCGGCGATTGCGCCCAAGAGCGCGCTTTCCTTGTATTCGAGAGTTCCCTCGCCAATCCCCTCGATGCCCTCGTCGGTAAGCACCTTCACGAACACCCAGTTCGTGCGAAAGCAATCTACCGCAAAAGTCTTTATGGATTTTATTTTCATATGTCCACGTCCTCCGGCATGTGCTGGCACGAGCAACCCGCATCGCACGTGACAATCTCTCCCGTCATGTTCGCGGAGTCGTCGGAGGCAAGGAACGCGACGACGTTTGCGATATCGGAGCCCTTCGCCTCCTTGCGCAAAGGGCAGTTGAGCCGCCGCCGAGCCGCATTGGCTGGGTCGAGCGACCCCCAGCGCTCCGTGTAGATGTAGCCTGGCGCGCAGGCGTTGACGCGGATGCCGAGAGGCCCGAGGTCGAGCGCGAGCGAGCGCACCAAGGAGTTGATCGCGCCTTTCGCCGCGCAGTAGGCCGTGCGGTTCCTGATCGCACGCCTCGCCGTGTTAGACGAAATGAATACAACCGTCCCACGATACGGGCCGCCGACCACGTAGTTCCTCTTCATGAAGAACCGTTTGCAGGCCATCTGCGTAACCTGAAAGCCGCCGACCACGTTCACGTCGAAGACATCGTGAAACCTCGCTGCATCCATCTCCAGCGGCCCGCCGTGTCCAATCCCCTGGTTGGCGGCATTGTTCACAAGGATGTCGAGACGCCCCGCCTCGCGCTCTATCGTATCGAACAGAGACTTGACCTGCGCTGCATCCGAGATGTCGCACGCCTGCGAGATGATGCCGTCAATCCCCCGCGCCTTGAGTTCAGCCGCGCCCTTGGCGGTCGATGCCTCGCTCGATCCGCACATAAACACCTTCGCACCCTCGCGGGCGAACTTCTCGACTATGTCCAGCCCCGTGTTCCTGTTCCCGCCAGTGACGAGAACTACCTTGCCGTCGAATCTACCCATTGCTCGCTCCTTTCATTGCTCCGATGTCATCCTCCGGCTTACCATGGGACGTGCCAGACCCCATGCCGCCACGATACTCCTCAACAGACCACCCGTCTGGCACGTCGGCGTCGAACACGGAACCGCGCCGACGGATGCGAATCATCTCGCCTCCCACAGGAAACGCGGCGTCAATCCAGTCAACCTTTACGCGAACGTCGTTTCGGAGCACAAGTTTCCTTGCGGGAATGTCGATCTTTTCGACGCCAAGCACGCTGTGCGCAAGCAACACTGCGGCGTAGCTCGCAAACCCATGACAACAGCTCGCCTGCGGGCTGGCATGCTCCCATAGCGTTCCAGTCATATCGGCCATCTTCGAAAAATAGCCCTTGCAGTCGGAGAGCACAAGGTCGCCGCGGTTCTCGCGCTCGAGTATCTTGAGACGTATGTAGTTGCCGATGAACGGAGCGGAACGATGAACCCCGGGATATGTCTTCTTGTCGTCGCGCGCGGGGCCGAAGTCCGCGAGAAGCGTGTTCCAAAGCCACGGATGGAGCGTCTTTGTCGCGACGCCCGAGAAAAACGCATAGTACTGGCACGTTTCCGTAATGTCATTGTCCTTCACCGCCAGTTTTCCGTCCGCACCTCGAACTGCATGGTCGCGGAAGAAGCGTCCGTTCCAGCTCTGCTCGCGGATTTTCTCGCGGACCTGCCTCGCCTCGGCGGCGAGATCGGCTCGATTGTAAAGCCGTGCAACCGCGTCGAGCATCTGCGACCACGTCATGTTTGACGGATAGTTCACGTCCTGTACATAGCTGTTCGCCTTCGACCACTCGACAAACACCCAGCTGGGCAGTTTCTCAAGCAGTCCATCGGAGTTGCGGAACTTCCACAGGAACGAAACGAGGCTCTCGACGCGCGGACGCAGCGAGTCGATCATCTTCCTGTCGCCGCTGCGCTCAAGATACTCTTCACACTCGAGCACAAACCACATCGCCCAGTTGGGAATGAACCTCCCCTTCGGGTGGTCCGCCGGATAGCACATCGGGAACATGCCGCCAGGAATTTTCTCGAAGCCCTCGGCCATTGCCTGGTTCTCGACGAATATCCTCTCCAGCGCCGTAGAACCGGTCAGGAGAAACGCAGCAGGGCTGGTGAAATAGGCATCGCAGTTCCATCCGGCGCGCTCTCGGCTCGGACAGTCCATGAACACGTCCACCACGCACTGCCGAAGAGTCTCCTTGGCCGCGGCGAATATCTTGTCGAGGTCAGGGTCTGAAGAGCTGAACTCCGCCAGGCGCGCTGTCGCGTCCTTGTATGACCGGAACCGGGGACGCGAGACGGTCATCTCCCCGGAAAGGACACCGACCTCCAGCCAGCGGAGCGTGTATGGCTCAAAGGCATCAACCCTGTATTCGCCGGGCTCCGTGAAGTCCCAGACGATTATGTTGGCGCAGTCGTAGTGGTAGCGCTCGCATCCATGCACCTCGCCGCGCAGGAGAATCTCGTCAAACGTAAAGACAAGCCTTCCGGGCTTGCGCACATTCACCGTCGCCCCGGGGAATCCCGTGTCGTTGAATCCAACGTCAAAGCGGATGGAGTCACCCGCTTTCATGGAGAACGACGGCTTGGCCTTGTCCGCATCCGACGCTGGACGTGCGTCCCGATAGGCAAGGCGCTGTGCGAGAAAGGCCGTGTTCAGCGTCAACTCGTCCTTCGGGAATCCGTCGAAGAGCGTGCTGTTGCCAGGCAATGTGATCGCACGATCCTCGTGTATCGTGAAGTCGAGATCCTCATAGACGTGCGAAAACACTGCTGGAGCAAGGGCAGCGTTGCACTCGAAAAGCGGAGCAGACGCAACGCGCTCGATCAGCCTTGGCTCCGGGGCGGCGGCAAGGGCAAGCGGACCTTCCTCGCGACCGGGAAGAACATACGCCTCGCTGAACGTGCGCTGGTAGCTGTAGCGCGGAGTCTTCCGGACACGCGGCAGACTATACGCCTCGAAGTCCCTGCCCGACACCGCAATCGGCTCGCCTCCCGCAGTGACGACACCCTTGAAGAACGGAGGCTGCTTCATCAGGTAGAAACTTCGACAGTTGTACCCTGCGACCTCGACCTGCAGGTCGTTGCGTCCGGACCTCGTCGGCAGATTCCAGCTGTCCGGGCGGAAAAAGCCCTTTGGCCCCCTCGCCGGACCAAACGCGACAAACTCGCCGTTGAGCGTTATCCGGTAGGAGTACCACGCCGCCATGTCAAGACGCACCTCGGCTCCAGCCGGCGCCTCAAAAGAAGTCTTGAACGCAACAAGAGTGTTCATCTCCGACTCCAACCCGGCCGGCCACACTGATTTGACCGAAGGATCGCACAGCGCATCAACCCCGGCATCAGCCGGCAAAACGCTCGTCGCGAGCACGGCGAATAAACCAGCTGCGCATTTCATGCTCCTTTCACCTCACTTTCTTGTCTGGGGTTATGTAATGTCACCATCCGAACGATCCGACAAAGCCTTGCACATACGCGAACCTCTCCTTGCGGAAGCGTTCCTTCGAGGCCGCGCCGTGCCTCTCGGAACCCGGCATCTCGTCGTCGCCGACTTTGCGCCATTTGCAGTTGGCAAACGAGAACCGCTCGAAGGGATGCGCCTGAGTGCCTTCGAAGTACGGCCCCTGGAGTCCAAAACCGCGCACGTTCTCGAAATGGACGTCGCGCACACCGGCGCACAAAGTCCCTGGATCGTCCGAGATGCGGCAGTAGAGCGGATGGGCGTAGATGCCGTCCATCTCGATGTCCTTGAACGCAAGGTTCTCCACTAGCGTCGCCTCGCGCCCGTAGTCGGACGGGATCAGACTCTTCGGCGGCAGCACGATGCCTACGCCGAAGGTGGTGTCGCGCATCTTCAGGTTCTCGAAACGGCAATTGCGTATGACTCCATCGTTGCACCAGGCGATGCGAACGCCACACGACCAGCTTCGCAGCGTGCAGTTCGTCACAGCAACGCGCTCGCAGACCTTGTTCTCCCTGAGCGAACGGCTGTTTGCGCGCACTATCACGGCGTCGTCCCCTGTCGTAATGTCGCAGTTCGCCACGATCACGTCGCGCGAGCAGTTCACATGGATGCCGTCGTTGTTCGCGCACTGCACGTCGGCATCTATCTTGACGCGGTCGAAAACGACGTCGTCGCAGTCGTGCACCCAGAACGCCCAGCCGCCCGGAAGCCCTGTGACCTCAAGACCCTCTACGCGTACACCTTTGCATCCGGCGAAAAGGCACATGCGCGGCGGGGAGTCCTTGAGCCCATACCGCCTGACATACCTGAAGCCCCATGACTGCCTGAACTCGTCGGCGACGCATAGGAACGATTCTCCGTTGCCGTCCAGCGTTCCCGGCCCCGTCAAGGCGATGTCCGTCGCCTCGTCCGCCCAAATGAGTGCGGACGACCTTCCGCGCGGACATATCGTGGATTCCGCATGGCGAAGCGGGATGTCCGGATAGTCGCCGCCGTATGGCGAGCCGAGAAGACGTGCGCCCGCCTCAAGATGCAGCTCGACGCCGCTCTTCAGCTGAATCGGCTTGATCCGGTGGACACCCTTCGCGATGGAAACGCGTCCGCCGCCCTTGGCGCTCTCCTCGTCTATCCTGCGCTGGATATCCGCAGTCTCGTCCTCGCCGTCGTGCCAGCGCGCGGAGAAGCGGAACTGAGTGAAGTACGTCACGCCGGCGTATTCGTTGAACAGGCCTATGCCGACCTCCGGCGCACAGCCGGCCTCCGGCACCTCGAAGTCGATTTCCATGCGCTTCCAGCCGAATTCCTTGCCGATGCGCCGCTTCGACTTGATTTCCTTCCGCTCGCCCTTCCTGTCGAAGTAGCGGAGCGTCGCGTCGAGTTCCGTGTATTCCTGCACGAACGGGTGGAACGGCGAAACCTTCCTGCTCCATTCCATGATCTTGGGATCCTTCAACAGCTCGCCGCGCGCGAGGAACGAGAGCGTGTAGCGCCCCGGCGACAGCTCGTCAGGCGCGACCTCCATCTTCACCACCGGGTTGCACCACGCCATCCGCACGCCCTTTTCGCCATCCAGCCCGAACTCCTTTCCTATCCATGTGGAGTTGGCTCCCGTCATCTTGAGCGGATAGCCCTCGTTGATCGCCGCAGAGACATCGCAGTCCCGCCATTCGCGGCGTCCGCCGGAGAGCGTATAGCCGAAGCGGTGCGTACGGCGCGCGACAAGCGGTCCTTTCACGGCAGCGAAGAAATCGTGACGCACCCCGTCGGCGACGAAGGCGACGGACGGCTTGACGCCGGACATCCCGGATGGAGTAAGCGCGTAGTCAACCTTGACCGCATCGCTTTCGTCGAACGTGTATTTCGTCTCAAGATAGAGCCGGTTGGCGCCGGGCGCATACGGCGCGCGCATCTCCCCACGGAATGTCATGACAAGCTTTCCGTCCACCTGTTCGATCCGCACCTTGGAGTCGGGATCGCCGGACGCCACGGCATAAGGCCCGCCGGACGCCATTCGTCTGTCGGCGACAAGGTCGGTCCCGGCTGGAACGCCGTTCGCGCGCAGAAGTTTTAGCGTGTAGAACGAATTTGTCACGACCCAATGCGTGGAGGCGTTTGCAAGTCCGACGCCCGACGGTGCTTTGCCCATGCGAACAGGAAGCCCCATCCCCTTCAGGTACGTCAGGCACGTCTTCCCTTCGCGGTCGCGGAAGAGCATGTCGTTGCTTCCCCCGTCAGGTATCTCCATCGTGTAAATGGACGAACCGTCCGTCACGCGGAGCGATCCGGACGCAGGGTTCTCCGCGCCGGACCAGATGCGCGACGGATCCCTTCGCATTGACGGACGCTTCCCGTTGTAGTCAACGACATGGCTTTCGCGCGGCGTGTCGTTCGACGGCATCGTGTCGGCGAGGAGTCCTTCGTCCGTATCGAGTTCCCACCGGACCGCGCCGGGGAACCGAATCTCCTCCCCGTCTTTAGTATGCACCACGACGGGCTTCAGCGCGCCGGGATACTTCACCTTGCCGGAAAGCAGCGGGTCGCGGTACGAGTCGTCCACACGCCGTCCGTTCTCCCAGACGGCAAAGCCCCACGGCTCTAGCGCGGCCGAACGGAACGTCTTCATCTCCGGCGAGAAGTTGATTGCAACGACGGCGCGCGAACCGGGGCATTCCCGTGCGAAGGCAAACACGCCCGGCACATCGCACGACACGTTCGCATAGTCGGCAACACCGCGACGCAACGCCTTCACTTCGCGGCGTATGCGCATAAGCATCGCGATGTAGTCGCCCTCGCCCTCGGTGAAGTTCTCGAAGAACATCGGCACGCCGTCTATGAACGAGCAGAGCGCCCGTATGGCGCGATCCGCGGAAAGCCCGTACCAGTTGCGATAGGGCCAGCTTTCGCCGTCCCCCGTCTCCATGTAGCGCATGCGCACCGCTCCTGGCGGATCGACCTTCTGCTCCTCATGCAGCCACGTCTTGAGCCCGAGCACGAAATCCTCCGGGGAGAGAGCGCGCAGCTTGAACCAGAGCGACTGGATGTCGCGGTCGTACGTAAGGTCGCCGGCGGCGACGAACGGCATTTCTCCGCATTCGAGCAGAAGCGCAGCGTCCCGGCAGCCGGATGTCGCGCCAGCGCGCATCGCATCGACCATGCGCAGTCCGCCCCACGAACTTGCAAGCGACGCCCTGTCGTAGGCGAGAGGCGGCATCTCGCCGCCGTCCAGTTCAAGCGACTGCCGCCAGAACGCCCCGCTGATGCGCTTGCCGGTGCGTCTGCCCCAGTCGTAGGAGGGCACTATCTGGGGAGCCTCGGCAGGCCACCCCTTACGACGCCAGTTGCGGAGCGTCTTGGAGCCGTAGATCGCGTCAACCCGGAATCCGTCCGTCTTCCATTCCCCCGTGTACAGCGCGCAGACGTCGCTCATGTGCTTCCGCCATCTCGGATCCGCGAAGTCTGCGCTCCATACGTCCAGCACATCGCCGTTCTCCGTCATCCCCTGCATCGAGCAGGACTGTCCGCGGAGGTAGAAGCCCAGCTGTCCGCCGCCGTGCGGCACGAGGTCCTGGAGAACCCGCAGCCCTGCCGCGTGCATCCCCTCGTTCGCCGCGCGGTAGTCCGCCGCCGTGCCAATCTTCGGCTCGATGACGCGGTAGTCTATCGGACAGTAGCGTCCCGTCGAGGCCTCGCTCGGACGATACCAGCAAGTGTTCAGACCGAGCTGCTTCATGCGCGGCGCGACGACGCGCGGGATGTCCGCAAGGCGTTCCCCGCGGAACGGCTCCGTCTCGATTCCGTAGATCGCCGCGTCAAGCACCCATTCGGGACGCGTCTTCGGCGGCGTGAGACCTAAGTCTCCAAGCAGCTTCGGCGCGTTCTCGTCGAGTGCGCGCTCCGGCGGCTTCTCCACGATTTCAAGCCACTGCTTCTGGAGCATTTGCTCCTGGCCAGGCTCGCACCAGCCCTGGCATCCGATGTTCCAGTTGACGGAAAACGAATTCTCGCCCTTCTCATAGGCTAGGGACGCACCATCCATCCTTGCGTCGCAGAAGCACATCATCGTGAGGTTTTCCGCCTGGTCGAAGAACGCGAACTTGACGCGATCATTTCCTCCGCGCACATAGTCCGCAAGCCTGCCGCGGCGGCGCGTCGGGTCAAGTCTGACCTTGCCTTCGCGGTTGTCCTCGCGCCAGAACAAATCGTCGAAGAATCCTCCGGGCAGGTAGTATCCGCCGACAAGCCGGAGCGGCATGGACAAGCGGAAGCCCTTGAACTTCAGCGGACGGTCGGTGGCCTGGCGGAACGACACGGTGCGCGAAAGCCTCGCGGGGTGGCCGTCCCCCATGACGATCCTCTCCCGCAGAAGCCAGTTCCCCGTCTCGTAGTCGAGCGTCAACGCCCCGGCGGCGGAGTCGAAGGAGACGCCGGTCAGCCTGACGGGGACGTCCTTCGTCGGCAATGTCGTCGTATCGACGATGCCGTGCGCCTCGCCGTCTCCGCCCCTCTGCGCCGCATCCGGCGCAAGGTCGGCGCAGTTGAGGTTCACCGTCTGCCGCGCACCGGGATTGGAGACAAGCTCCCTCCCCTTCCACGCCAGCTTGACCATCGCGCCGTTATTCCCATCTATGCCAAGCGTCCACGGTCCGTGCGAGTATGTCCTCGGCTCAGCCGCGTCAGACGCTGCGACTGCCAGCAGAACGCATGCAGAAGCGGCAAGATGACGAAGAACGCCAGATATCATTGCAGTGACGCCGGGCAGCAAAGACGGATGCCGTAGGCGGCCGGCGATGTACCAGACTTCCCTCGACGGACATTTGGCCATTCTGCAAGGCGGCGACCAGAGCGCGCAGGATGTGCTGGATAGGCCCAGAAACCGCCGCGCACGACGCGCATGCCTCCTGCCGTTCCAGGATTGCTCGCCAGCTGCGTTCCATTCGCATTGGGCGCCCCGTTCAGCGCCGAGATGTCGCTTGTCTTGAAGTCAAGGCAGTATTCCGCAACATTGCCATGCATGTCGTAGAGGCCGAAGCCGTTCGGCTCATACGAACCGACGATCGCCGTGCCGTCGTCTTCACCGCAGGTCGTCACATCTATACCGTCGTACTGGTCAGCATTGCTGGCCGTCGTCCATTTGTATCTGGCCAATCTGTCGAGATTTGTGTCGTGGTCGATGGAGATTATGGACGAGCCGTCGTTCCAGAAAGTCCGCCCGTACCCGCCGCGACATGCCCACTCCCATTGCGCTTCCGACGGAAGGTCGAAGGCGATTTCCCCGCCGAAGAACGTCCGCAAGCGTCCAAGGAACGAACTTGGATGCGGAGCGCCTGGATACAAGTACTGTGAATCGACCGTGGCCGAAGATCCCGACACCTCCTGGGCTGTCGAGTTCACGATCGCATAGGTCCGCACCTCATTGTAGCAGACATTCTCAAGCGGACGCATATCGCGTACATCTTTATTCGAGAAATAGGACGGCCACGAACGATACTGCCCCGCGACGCATTCCCACTGGCGTTGCGTCAGCTCGAAGACCGACATGTAGTAGTTGGCGGAGAAGGTCACCGTGTGAGCCCCTTCCTCCGCTACAATGCTTTGCGCCTCGTTCGTCGTGGCCCCCATCATCCAGGTTATTCCCTTTGCGGGGATCTTGCGCATCACAAGGCGAGTCGTGCGGTAGTCTTTGTTTTCGAGGAGCCCTCCCGGCAGCTGTCCGGCGGACGGATAATAGCGAATCCGGTCTGTCGTGTTGGTATTGAGATCGAGAACCATGTAGTCCGGCGGATCGTCAAGCGGCCACGCGACAACCTCGAACTTGAGGGCTGCGACATCAACCGGCCCTTCGGGCTGCCAGCGGATCTGGTATGTGCCGGCGGCCGGAATCCTGCGGTTCACATCTCCGGTGAGACGGGACAGGGCCGCACCAAGGGAGACCGTAGTGTTGGTCTTTACGTCCATCGTCACGACGGCAGGGCCGTCGATCGTGTACGAAACCGTCACGCCAAGATCGGACCCCTGGTTGACGGATACGGCCGAGACCGTCGCTGCGGACGCGCAAAGTGCGCCAAGCGACAGGGCCAACGAGCAAACAATCGATATTTTCTTCATGATGAGGATCCCCCTTTCCTACTTGAGCGTTCCCGTGCAGACGACGCGCAGACCATACGATGTCGTATACGTCGTGGCCTGCGTCGGATTCGGATATCGCACGTTCGGCCACTGGCGCGTCCGGAATCCGCTTATGGCATTGGGCGCCGCCGTCTGCCACGACCCGCCGCGAACCACGCACTCGTAGTTCCCGCCGCTCACCCCGTCCGCCGCGATTGGCGCGCCGCGATCAGAATTGATGACGCCGTTCAGCTTGGTGATGTCAGCCTGCCAGTTGTCAAGGCACCACTCAAGCACATTGCCGTGCATATCGTACAGTCCCCATGCATTCTTTCCGTACGACCCGACAGGCTTCGTCCCCTCGGAATCGTCGCAGTTCCGGTCTGGGAGCTGCTGTTGCAACACCGTATTGCCGATGTACCGTCCCGGCAGGTTGCCATCGATGTTCTCGCCCGTCACACGACTTCCGTTGTTCCAGAATCCGACAGTCGTGCCCGCTCTGCACGCGAACTCCCACTGGGCTTCACCCGGAAGATCGAAGTCGATTGCACTTCCCGTCCTCGTGCGCAGATAGCCGAGGAAGGAATCCGGGTGCGGGGGATTGGGCCACTGATACTGCTCCCTCGCTGTCGCCGATGCGTTGTGCTGGAAACTGGTCAACTGCTGCGGTATATATGTGCGAATGTCGGTGAACGACACGCGCTCGACCGGACGCCGGGATGCATATGTGCTGTTCGTGAAATATGACGGCTCATTGAAGCTGTTCCCGGCGCCGACGGTCTTCCACTGTCCCTGCGTAATCGGGAACACACCGATGTAGTAGTCGTTCGTGAGCGCGACAACATGCCGTCCCGCGTTTGCCGCACCGGTGGTGTTTATCTCGCCCTCGTACCCCATCGTCCACGGGATGCCTCTTGCACGTATGCGGCGCATCACCAGCTTCGTCGTCCAGTATGCTTCGTTGGAAAGGAGGCCTCCGGGGAGATAGTCTTCAGACGGATAGTACCTCACGCGGTCGGATGCCGCCGTTTCTTTTGCCAGATCGACCACCATGTAGTCAGGCGCATCGGTCGGCGACCAGGCCCTGAGCACGATCCTGGAGTTCGCGCCACGTATCTTCTGCCCGGGCCAGCACTCCGCGGCGTTCCAGCGAATCTCATAGTCGCCGTCGGAGTCGATCTTCTTGTAGACCGCGCCGGTCGCCGCGGAGAGATGCTGCCCGCCGATTGAAGTCCAGTTGAAACTGTTCGTCTGGAAGTCAATCGTGACGATGGCCGGCGCACCCGTCAGCCTGTATGTCGCCGTGACGGTCCTGTGGCTGTCCTCCGAGAGGGTGGACGACAGCAACTCCACGCGCGGAGCCGCCGCTGCGGACGACGCGAGCAGCACCAAGGCTACGGCAATCCTGAATGTCTTGTTCATATCGGGCCTCGTTTCACCTGAATGTAATTATGAATCCTGTCGGAGGATCGGACTTGAAATCCGTAAACGTCCAGAAGTCCTGCGAACAGGAACCTATTTCGGCAGACGCCATGTCTGCCGTCGCGACCGTGGCCGACGAAGCCACAGGCCACGTGCCGCTGACGACCAGCCGGTAGTCGTCGGCCGCCGAGAGCCCAGCTGCGGAGAGCAGAAGCGATCCGAAGAACGCCATCCGGCCCCACGCTGCCATTCGTTTTGATCTGTTCATTTTGTTCCTTTCCTTTTACTTGCAGTTACGAAAACTTCACTCGCATCGCGCACAGTCCACCGGCCGTACGTACAGCAGTTTTGTCGCGTGCGGCGGAATCGTCGCGGCATACGTGCCGGCGTGCTTCCCCTCGCACTTTTGGCGCCAAACGTCCTTGACCCAGTGCTGCCCGCGTCCAAGCCCCAGCTCGACAAAAGACACTCCTATCTCGCGCGCGACAGGACTGCGGTTCACCAGCGCAACCGCCGTCGCCCCGTCCGCGAGAGGCCGGACCCAGACGCTCTCACCATCCACATGGCGAATCCTCTTTGCGACCTTGCCGAGGCGATCCTGGCTGATCGCAATCACGCCATCGTTGACAAGCAGGCTTCTCGTGAATTTGTCAAGGTCCGAGAGATCGCATCCAATAAGGAGCGGCGCTCCTATCATGGCCCAGATGGATACATGCGTATATTGCTCGTTCGGAGTAAGGTATGTCGGGTGGTCGGACCCGAACGAATACTGGCGGCCGATGATCATCATGTCTGGATCGGCCCAGCAGCCAGGGCCGCTGTACTTCCAGTATTCGGCATTGATGTGTCCGTCGATGGCGGACTCCATCCACGCCCATCCGTCTTTCAGGTCGTCCCAGCTGCGCCAGCAGTTTGCTCCGGTGTCGCGAGCCCAGCGCTCCACCTCCGCCATTCCATACTGGCAGAACGAATAGACTATGTCCCGTTTCTGTTTTTTGAGACACTCGTTCATAATGCGGTATGGCCTTGCATACTCATCGATTATGAACGACCGGTCCTGCGGCATCTGCTTTCCGTGCGTACGCTCCTTGAACACGCCTTGATAGCTGCACCAATCGTACTTCACGTAGTCGAATCCCCAATCGGCCCAACTTTCGGCGTCCTGAAGCTCGTGCTGGTAGCTTCCGGTGCACTTGCCGCATGTAAGCGACCCCGGACTGGAATAGAGACCTATCTTGAAACCAAGTCCATGTACGTAGTCGGCCAGGCCCGCCATGTCGGGGAACGACCTGTTCGGAAGTATCTTGCCGTTTTCGGCGCGCGCCGCTCCAATGACATCCTCGCGTCCGAGATCGGCCTCGCGCATCTTGACCCGCTCGCACCCAGAGTTGTTCATCTCCCACCAGTCGTCTAGGTTGACGTAGGCCCACCCGTGATCGCCGAGTCCAGACTCGTCAAGCGTCCTTGCCGATGACTTGACACACTCCGCAGTAAGCCGATAGCACCATACATTCCAGCTGTTCCAGCCCATTGGCGGCGTGAGGGCGATTACATCTCCTACCGCGAGCCTGATTGTACGCGTTGCAGAGCCTTTCGCGTTCGCCGCCGTGACGACTATGTCGTAGTCTCCCTTTTCCGCCGGCGCAACGCCGCCAAGGATGCCCCGTTCGGGATCAAGCGTCACCCCCGAGGGAAGTCCCTTCGCCGTGAACTTCATCGGGCGGATGCCAGACACCGGAATCCTAAAGATCACTTGGCGCCCAGGCCTGACGCCCCAGATGTCCGCTCCGTTGAACTGCGGCGTTTCCTTCTCCGGCGGCGTGAGGATTCCAAGCTGGACATACGTCTCCGGATCGTCGACCAACTTGAGTTTCGCGCCATTGCGGCACGTGAAAAGCGGCTCCAGCCAGTCGGCGTTCGCCGCATCCCATGCCGTCCAGATGGGGCCGCCGCGCGTCTCCAGGACGATTTCGCGAGCCCCGAGGAGATCGACATGCACACGCACGGGCTGCTGGCCCAGCTTGACCGGACCGGACGTCCAGACAATCCGTCCGTCCGCCCACACGAAGAAGTTGGCCGTCGGCTTGCCGTAGCTTTTTCCGGAACCGGCGCCGGCCGCATCGTCGTCGATGCCGACAAGCGCATCAAACGCTTGAACCTCGCCGTTCGACTTGAACGTCACCGCGCTTTCCGGGTGCGTTCCGAATCCGCGCTCGTAGACCTTGCCGGAGACGGTCAGGGCATGTCCGTCAACGGAACGCCCCACATTGACCTTCTTCCCCATTCCGCAACTCGACTTCGAAAGGTCGAACGAATCGGCCAAGATTACCTGACCCTCCACACCCCCATCGCCCGTAGCCAGGCATCCGCAGAGACATGCCAGCCCAAGCGCGCCAAGGACGGTTTTCAATGTTCGCGTTTTCATGTCAGAGTTTCCCTTTCACGTTTCCGAGCCATATGTAGTCGATGCGGCATGTACCGGTCGCTTTCGCGCCGCCGTCCGAAAACGAAATCTTGAGCCGTCTCAACCTGCCCGCAGGCGGAAGCGGAACCTCGTATAGCGTATCGTCGGTATCCATCGCCGCGACGTCGAAGGCCCGCGAACTGCGTTCGTCCCATTCCGACTGGCGTCCAGCGGTCTGCCACCAGACGCGCATGCGCTTCGACGTCGTGTGGTTCTGCATCTTTATTCGCATCGTGTTGACGCCCGAACCGACCAGCTCGACGCCGACGTTCCGGTCGTCCGGTGTGGCAATGCACGCGTTGGCCGAATTCTTCATTGCGACGACGAAGTAGTCGCCGCACGCAAGATGCACCGGGTGGGAAGATGAATCGCGGGCGGGCGTCGCACCGGGAAGATACTCGTAGGCCGTGCCGGTATCCTGCGCCGTCCATCCCTGGGCGTCGAGGTTGCGGGCGAAGTCCCACGCCTTGAAAGTGCGTGTTCCTTTCGGCAGCACGTGGACTGCGGTGCGCGCCGTGCGCCACAGACGTCCGTTGTCCGCCTTCAGCGTCACGCGGTAGTCGCCGACGGACGGGAACGACGCGCGGGTGCATGGCCGATCGGGATCTTCGAACGAGACGACATCCGGCCCCTCCATCTGCTCCCAGCGCACGGCGGCGCGAGTTCCGCCGGCCGAACCGGAGAGCCTCGCCTCTGAAGCGTCCGTCCACATCTCGCCGCACACGAAGACGTCCGGGGGATCGGCAAACGGGTACGCCCTGTTCAATTCGTCCGGGAAGTCGAACTGGCGATTGCCGACAAGCCGCCAGTCCGTCGCCGACACGGATTCGTTGACGTAGAAGGAAACCCCAGGAGACAGAACATACCCGTTGTCCTCTACAAGACCGTTCGAGCATGCCACCCGCCGCGGCGTACGAGCGTCGCCATGCACATAGATCTCGGCATAGCCGTTTTTCATCGCATGGTTGTCGCGGTCGAAGCGGCATCTGCGGATGTGCAGGTTACGCATCTGCGGGGCGGCGAGCCCCAGCACCTCTATGGCCGCACCTGCATTGTTGCGGAAGGTGCATTCCTCCACAAGGCAGTTGGATCCGTTCGCCTCGAAGTCAATGCCTCCCTCGTCGTTGAAGGAGCCGGAGTCCGGCATATTGAGGAAGTGGCATCCGCGCACCACCAGCCCCTGGTTGCCGGCCATCATCACGCCCATCGTTCCGGCGGCCGCGTGCCATCCCGCCGCGTCGAACACGCTGTCCACCATGTACGAACGGCTGGCGCACATGTAGGGATGCGGGGAGGTGTTGTGCGCGTAGTTGTCGTGGCAGAACAGGCGCGACAGGAACACGTCGCGTCCAAACACCCTGAAGCCGTTGGAGCACTGGTAGAATTCGCAGTCCCTCACGACAACATTCCGCGCATGCGCTCCGCCGACGAACACTCCGCAGGACTGCTCGCCACCCGGATTCGGCGCGCCACGTTCGCCGCGCCATTCGGGGATGCCGTGGGAATCTAGCCTGTCGTAGACGCCCTCAAGATGATGAAAAAGGCATCGTTCAACCAGCACCCCGCCGCTCCCCTCCGATGAACAAACCAGCGCAAGCCCCATACCGGCGTTGCAGAACGCGAGGTCGCGGACGACAAGGCAGACCGGATCCACGATGCGCCCGCACCGGTCATTGATATGCCGGGAAAGAGATATATGCGGACGCGGCCCCTCACCATAGGCGCCGATCTCCACCCAGTTGCCAGGCTCGCCGCGCGCCTTGGCGCACAACTCCTCGCGGAACACGCTCCCCCTGCGGAGAAGAACCCTGTCGCCAGGCCCGAGTTTCAGAATGTTAACCTGCGCCAGCGTGCGCCAGGCTTCGGCCTCGGACAAGCCGCTTCTGCCATCGTCGCCATGCCGCGAGTCGACATAGTACGTGCGACACGCCGATTGCGGCGGAGACCATGCGCCGGACGAGAGATCAGGATCTTTGCCCGGCATGATGGCAAGCCGCACCGTTCTGCACAGGACGGATCTCTTTCCCTTGCTAAGGGAGAAATCGACGGACGCGATTCCATTTGTCCCGGCGTCAATCTTCCACTCAAGCGGCATCTCCGCATATTCATCCACGTGCGGAAGGTCGATTCGCGAAGGTGTGACGCCGACCCCTTCCCCTGCCGTCGCCACCAACGCCCAGCCATCCAGCGAACACCCGATGTTTGCCAGCCGCCCGACGAGGGTGACCCCCGAACCGCGGCGCGGCAGCAGCTCCCTGGTGCGCACGTCGCAGATCGCCACCCGGGCCAGATTTTCGCATGTGACGGAGAGGTCGTCGACATCCACCTTGCCCCGCGTGCCGACAACGCGCCCTGCGCGGCTCGGACGACACGGCCCCATGCAACGCGCCGGCACGCCACGCGTCCCGTCGATCGCGAGAAGCGCCTGAAAGCCGTTCCATCCTGCCTCAAACCGATAGGCCGATCCAACCTCCACACTCTTTTGGAAAACCGCCGCCTGGGACCAGGCGCCGTCCACAAATACGAAAAAGGCGAAACGCCCCGATGCGCCATCGCGTTTCTCGTAGCGCAGCCAATACGCCCCGGACTTGCGCACAATATCTACCCACTTGACGTTCTCTACGGGTTCTGTAAAAGTCGCCCGCCCGGTCATTCTGAAGCCAACGCGCATCGAACAGTCCGAAGCGTCATTCTCGACTGCACACGCGGCCCCGATCGGCGACATGCAGCCGACAAGGAACAACGCTCGCGCAAGCGCCAATAAGCAACGACGGCGCAGGAAACCCTCCCCGGCACGACGTCTCGTCACGCTTATCGACGATACCCACGAGCTGGCAAAGTGTATAGTCATCCCAAAAATCATGTCAAGAGTATATCATATTCCCCAAGGCTCGACATCTCCATACGCGCAAAAATCTAATCTCCATTTGCGAAGATTCCGATTGAATCGGCGATGCGGTTTGTGCTATAATTCCCGCCCGTAGCGAAAAATGGACTCGATACTCTACTTTCAGTCGCCGTCAAAGACGAGCACCCCCGACAAGATAACGGGCGTTAGGCATCATGCCGCCGCGATGAACTGGCATGTTCAGGTCGTGGATGGACTGCCAACGCCAACCACACTTGCCCAACTTGTCGATTTCTGGCATCCCATCGGATGTATCGTCGAATGCGGTGGCGGCTATCAGGAGATTCCGCCAGAACTCTTTTCGGGATTGCCGACCATCTATCTCGACCGAAACCCCCGCACTTTGCCAAAGAACGCTTCATGCATCAGCCACAACTCCGTCGCAACAGGGCATCTCGCCGCAAAGGAACTGCTTGTAGTCGGGCACCCAAATTTCGCGTTCGTTCCCTATCCGCAGCCACGGTTCTGGAGCGACGACCGCGAACGCGGATTCAAGGATGCGCTTGCATTGAACGGATTTGCGTGCGAGACGTTCTGCGGCGTAGGACACGGCACGCTCCAGAGCGTCAACTGGCAGAAGTCCTTGCGCCACTGGATCAAGCGACTCCCCAAGCCGTGCGGGATATTCGCCGCCAACGATGCCGTCGCGGCGGAAGTGCTGATTGCCGCTGCCCAGACGGGATTTGAGGTCCCTCGCGAAATCGCTGTGTGCGGCGTTGACAACTTCGCGCCCATCTGCGAACACACCGTGCCGACGCTCACGAGCATCCAGCCCGACTTCCTGATGGCGGGTGAACTCGCTGCACGGACACTCGGCGAGATCGCGCACGGGAAGCATCGTCAGGCGACTCGTCTTACGTTCGGCCCTGCAAGCATCGTCCGACGGGCATCGACACGCATCTTCCGCCGCTACGACCCAGAGGCAACGGCGGCTATTGAACTAATCAGGCGGCGCGCATGCGAGGGCATCTCGTCCGCCGAAGTCGTCGCTACCTTCAAGTGCTCGCGGCGCATGGCGGAGATGCGCTTCCGTCAGATCACCGGCCGTTCAATTCTCGACGAAATACAGGCCGTGCGGCTCGACAAGGCAAAGGAACTGCTGAAGAATTCGTCTTTGGACGTTTCAGCCATCGCCAACTTCTGCGGCCTCAAGGCTGCAAACGCCTTGTGGAAGTTCTTTCGGCAGGAAACAGGAACCTCCCCTACGGAATGGAGAAAGCTAAACTCCTAAGCCTAGCCGGCATCAGGCGGCACTACACGCTACATCCATCCCGCCGCACCTCCAACGATCAAATTTGCCAACTAAATTTTGCGCCTGACCCATTCACGGAAAAATGGATCCACAAACCGCCAAGACCTCTGCCACTCATATACAAGTTCATCAGACTCAAGTCTCATTACGGCCTTCTTCACCGTGCCCGTGCTGGCAATCCGGACGCTCTCAAGGAATTGCGACGAGTATATCTTTGCCGAATCCGTAGCTGCCATCCCCTTAAGAACAGCGACCTGTGTCGGCGTAAGATGGGAGATGGACTTCTCAAAACCCTTCCGTTCGCGAGCAAATATGTGTTCTAGCGCGGTCGGGATGTCGTTCTCCGTGATTGTAGCCCCAGCCTCGGTTGTATCCCAAAGTGCAGCGCAAAGTTCTTGCACATCTCCAGACACTGAATCGGCAAAGCCGATTATCGTCCTTGCCATCGCTTCCGATATTTTTCTGCGCCCCGTCGTGAAACGCCTGACGATGAATGCCGAAAAGTCGCTTTGACTGATCGCATCAACCTCGAATGCTGCAGCACTCTTGAAGAATGGACTTTTCGGACTGGAAAATATGGACATC
>Ga0310696_10001091_pt1 | contig 39871 bp, 34 predicted proteins | sample AusTroGonzalo_MG_4_FD_203885 | JGI IMG/M metagenome (GOLD analysis project Ga0310696, IMG submission 203885) | Bovine rumen microbial communities from tropical cattle in Woodstock, Queensland, Australia - Gonzalo_02 (v2) (version 2) | ecosystem: Host-associated > Mammals > Digestive system >... | reverse complement strand
AATCAGAAATCAGAAATCAGTAATCAGCCGGATATTATTGTGGTGCTGAAGGATGCGAGCAAGGAAACGATGATCCGGCGACAACTGCCTGCCACCTTCCGATGGGTGGAGATATCGATCTCCGACAACGGATCGGGTATCCCCGAGGCTGTGCAGGACAAGATCTTCGTGCCCAACTTCACAACGAAGTCCACCGGCATGGGCTTGGGGCTGGCCATAACAAAGAATATTGTCGATGGCTCGGAAGGCGTGATAACATTTGAAACTTCCAATAAAGGAACAACATTTTACATATACTTTAAAAAACTATAAATCAATATGAAGACACAAGAAATTATGCAGCGTTTGGCTGCCAAGCACCCGGGTGAGGCCGAGTATCTGCAAGCTGTGCAGGAGGTTCTTGAATCGATCGAGGAGACCTACAACCAGCATCCTGAGTTCGAACGTGCGCAGATCATCGAGCGCATGGTAGAGCCCGACCGTATCTTCACGTTCCGCGTAACATGGGTGGACGATGAGGGTAAGGTACAAACGAACCTGGGCTATCGCGTGCAGTTCAATGCCGCTATTGGTCCGTACAAAGGCGGTTTGCGTTTCCACCGTGCCGTAACGCCGTCGATGCTCAAGTTCCTGGGCTTTGAGCAGACCTTCAAGAACGCTCTGACTACGCTGCCTATGGGCGGCGCGAAGGGTGGTTCGGACTTTGACCCCGTAGGCAAGTCCGACGACGAGATCATGCGTTTCTGCCAGGCATTCATGCTCGAGCTGTGGCGTTGCATTGGCCCGGATCAGGATATACCTGCCGGCGATGTAGGCGTAGGCGGACGCGAGATCGGATTCCTGAACGGCATGTATCAGAAGCTCGCGCGCGAGTACCATACGGGCGTTTTGACCGGCAAAGGTATGACCTGGGGCGGTTCGATACTGCGTCCGGAGGCAACAGGTTTCGGTGCACTGTACTTCACCCAACACCTGCTACACACAGCCGGCAAGAACATTGAGGGCAAACGTATTGCTATCTCCGGCTTCGGAAACGTAGCCTGGGGTGCAGCTACCAAAGCCAAACAATTAGGCGCCAAGGTAGTAGCGATATCCGGACCTGACGGCGTGGTGGAGATCCCCGACGGCATCACCGACGAGATGATCGATTACATGCTTGTGATGCGTGCATCGAACCGCAACAGGGTGGAGGATATGGCAGATAAGTTCCCCGGCAAGGTACATTTTGCAGCCGGCAAGAAAGCCTGGTCGATCAAGTGCGATATAGCGTTGCCGTGTGCGTTCCAGAACGAGCTGAGTGAGGACGATGCCAAGGAGCTGAAAGCCAACGGCTGCTGGTGCTGCTGCGAGGTTAGTAACATGGGTTGCCAACCCGGTGCTATCCACTACTTCCAGCACAACGGTGTGCTCTTTGCTCCGGGCAAGGCGGTTAATGCCGGCGGCGTAGCTACCTCGGGTCTGGAGATGACGCAGAATGCCGAGCACCTGAGCTGGAAAGCCGAGGAGGTGGATGAGCGCTTGCACCATATCATGCAGTCGATCCATGAGCAGTGCGTGAAGTTCGGTACACAGAAAGACGGCACGATTGATTACGTCAAGGGTGCGAACATTGCAGGCTTCATGAAAGTGGCGACTGCCATGTTGGAGCAGGGTATTATTTAATAGCTTAGCCAAGATTGGCTAAGATTAACGACTGAGGGGGTGTGTCATCACGACACGCCCCCCTCTATTAACTAACCATATTAAACCTATTACGTATAAAAGATTTTACAATCCTCGCAGTTAGAGTTGCGGGACGATACGCTGCAGCTGGTTTTCCACCGTGGCAGCGATGAGGTTATGTCCTTGCTCCGAAGGATGGATGCCATCCACGCAGAGGTAGGGCAAATAATCGCGGTTGTGCAGGAACGGCGATGTTATATCCAGTACGGGCACGCGTTCCTGGTAACCGATCTGATACACAGCCAGACTGTACATGTCGTGGTAGTTGCGGATGCGTTCCTCTTGTCCGCCGAGCCACGAGAGTACGTTACTCCTGTCATGTTCGCCCATGTTACGCGTAACAAAGTTGTAGAAGCGGCGGTAATCGATGAGCGGCAGGGTGAGCAATACGGGTTGGCTGCCGAGTTGGCGGATGCGGGCAATCAGGTCGCGGTACATCTGGCGGAACGTGGGCAACTCGGTCATGGGGTAGTGGCTGTCCTGCGGGTCGGAAGCGATGTCCGTCCAGCAGAAATCCGAATCATTACCGCCAAACTCCACGAGCGTGAGGTCGCTTTGTGCAATCTGCTCGGCGTGCTGCTCGGCTATCTGTGTGCCGCGCGAAATGGTGCAACCCATGCGGCTGTAGTTATCTATCTGTACATTCATGTCCTCTGCACACTGATTGACAAAGCAATCGGGCAGGATCTTGTAACTCTCTCCATCGTAGATTACCCCTTTGGTAATCGAATCGCCCAGGGCGACAAGTCTTTTGATCGTATTCATAATTCTTGTTTTGGATTAATGTTCATAATTATATGTAGGGATGTGATACCTACGAAAAACGGTGCAAAATTACAACATATTTTTGACATATGCAACAAAGTGGGATATGTTGGCATGATTTTTGATGAAATTGGGGTGTTTGTACACGAAATCGGATATATAGGGACGAAAAAGGGTATTTTCGGATTTCGTCACATCGCAAAAAAGCTATAAAAACCGGCTGAATTGGTAATTGGACATGACAAATATACCTAAAAAGTTACTCAGTGTTCCTTCGCTGCTGTCGCACGTGTTGGCGATACCGGCGTTCTTTTTGTTTTTTGTATTGATATACAGTCCCGGCTGGATGGTCGAGATGCTGGATATGAGTGCGGGCAGACACACGTTTAACCTGCTGATGGTGATGTGTATCATCCTGGGTGTGTTGTGCGCATCGCGCATACCTGTGACCAGCGTGCGCAGGTATTTGCGGGACTTTACGTGGCTCAGATATATCCTGTGGTGCCTGGCAGAGATGGCTGCCATGTCGGCGTTTGTGGCGTTGTACCTGACGCTGATGGCTCGGCAGTGGCAACCCGACGGCGGCAGTTCGTACTTCTCGACCTTAGGCTGGTCGGCAGCTATGGTCGGCAGCGTGGTAGCTTATCCGTACCTGCTGCTAAACTTCCTGTTTGCCGTGCTTGAACGACCCGAACAGCAGTTGTCGGAAGAGGAGCTGGTGCGCTTTACGGACAGTACGCAGCAGCTGAAGCTGGTGGTAGCATCCTCGGCCATCGTATATATCGAGGCATCTACGAACTATGTCATTATAAAGTATACGGAAGGCGAGCGCGTGAAAGACTACCAGCTGCGCAACACGATGAAGACTCTGGAACCGCTGTTGCAGAAACACGGTATCATCCGCTGCCAGCGATCGTTCTTTATCAACCCCCGGCATGTGACCGCCCTGCGCAAGGACAAGGAGGGGCTGATCATTGCCGAACTGGATATACAAGGTGCACGCACTATACCTGTGTCGCCGAGCTATTATGAGCATCTGAGCAGGATGTTGTAGAAATCAGAAGTCAGAAATCAGAGATCAGAGGTCAGATATCAGATATGAGTGAGATCAATACATCAGCTTATCCCTTGCTGCCGGCACTGGCAGTGGATGCCGCATGTTCGGGTAATCCCGGGGTGATGGAGTTTCGCGGTGTGATAGCCGACACGGGCACCGAAGTGTTTCATCGCGGGCCGTTTCCGCAGGGAACGAACAACATCGGCGAGTTCCTTGCCCTGGTGCTGGGCTTGGCGTACCTGAAGCAGCATAACCTGCCGTGGAATATTTATACGGATTCCGTCACGGCTTTGGCGTGGCTCAGGCAGCGCAAGTGCAAGACCAAGCTGCCGCGCACGCCGCAGAATGAAGCGTTGTTCCAGATGGTAGCCAAGGCGGAAGCTTGGCTGCGCGCGAATACGTACACGACGCGCATATACAAATGGGATACGGAAAAGTGGGGCGAAATCCCTGCCGATTTCGGCCGCAAGTAAAAGAAACTCAATATGTGATTATATGAATACGTGGATTATTATTTTTGCGGCGATATTGCCGGCGTTTGTGTTGGTGTTCTACGTCTGGTGGAAAGACAAGTATCAGCGTGAACCGATCAGCCTCATCCTGCGTGGTGTAGGCTATGGTGTGCTGTCAGCTGTGCTGGCGGTATTACTGGAGGGACTGATTGGCAGTATGGGACTTATCCCTGACCCGCCGCAGGGTTTTCTGCAGGCCTTGTGGAAAGCATTTGTGGGGGCAGCTATCCCCGAAGAGTTGGTTAAGCTGCTGATGCTCTGGTTGCTGCTGCGCAAGAACCCGTACTTCGATGAGCGTTTTGACGGCATCGTATATGCTTGCTGCATTGGTATGGGATTTGCAGGAACAGAGAACATCATCTATCTGCTCAGTAACCTCGATCAGTGGCAGAGCGTAGCTTTCAGCCGTGCGATCTTTGCGGTGCCCGGGCACTTCATGTTCGCCGTGGCGATGGGTTATTTCTATTCCATGCTGTACTTCGGCGACATGTCGTGGCGTGACCGTTCGCGTATCTTCTGGGTACCAGTCACCTTGCACGGCATTTACGACGGATTGCTGTTCATGGCAGGTCTGGGCACCATACTGAGTGGTCTGCTCGTGATCACGTTCTACGTGTTCTGCTGGCTGATGTACCGTGGCGGTCAACGCCGTATCGCCGAACAGCTGGAGCGCGACAAGAAAGATCCTAACCAGATTGCATACTACAAATCGAAGGAAGAACAGAAATCATAAGCAGTACATGAATACAAGTTACACATACCGCGTTGCCGAGCAGCTATTCACGATCTCGGGCGACGAACGCTACCTGATGCTGGCAGCTAACATGGCGCCTTTCCGTGTGCCGAACGAGTCGTGTGACGAGCAGGAGCGCCGTTTTGCTATCGCCCTGGAAACGGTAGATGCCTTGGGCGAACCGACAGGCTACGCGCATTTCTTTACCGACAATGCCGAAACGGATATGCCCCGTATAGAGGTCTATCGCAAGGATGAAGGTTGGCTGTTCCGCATCGCACAGGTGGCTGATGCGCCGCTATGTTGCGAGATACGCGTAAGCAAGGATTTTCGTCAGGCTACGCTTGCGCTGCTCAGAGATCTGAATATGTATGCCGTACGTTTTGCCATCGACAATGCCGCCATGCTTCTGTTTGCCTTTGCCACAGCGCATTGCGGAGTGCTGGAGATGCATGCCTCCGTAGTAGTTCATGAGGGCAAGGCGCGCTTGTTCTTAGGCCATTCGGGCACCGGCAAGTCGACCCACGCACGTCAGTGGCTGGCTGAGTACCATACGGCCTATCTGCTCAATGACGACAATCCTGTATTGCTGGTGGATGCCGACAAGCGCGTGTGGGTATATGGCACGCCATGGAGCGGCAAGACACCATGCTACCGCAACGAGCGTGTACCCGTGGCAGCTATCGTGCAACTCAGGCAAGCACCCGAGAACAGCATCCGTGAACTCACCCCCTCGCAGGCGTATGCGTATATGCTGTCATCCTGCTCGGGCTTGAAGGTCGTGCACGAGGCGATGGACGGTTTGCACGCCACGATCAGTCAGATCGTGCTCGGTGTACCGATGAAGGTGCTAGAGTGCTTGCCGGACAAGGCTTCTGCCCAACTGTGCTACGAGGCAACGAAATAGTCGATAGTCGAAAGTCGAAAGTCAAAAGCGAATGCAACTGCCGAACGAGATATTTATACCTGAGATAAGCCGCCTGATACAGGAGGGCAAGCAGGTCGTGTTCACACCTACGGGTGTGAGTATGCGTCCGTATATCGAGGGTGGGGTGGATAATGTGACGCTGGTGCTGCCCGGGCAACTCGAGGTGGGCGATATCGTGCTTGCCGAGGTGCACCCGCAGCATTACGTGTTGCACCGCATCTACGCGTTGGACGGAGAGCATGTGACACTGATGGGTGACGGGAACCTGCAAGGCTGCGAACACTGCACAGCGGATCACGTGCTCGCCAAGGTTGCGGCCATCCATTCGCCCAATGGGCGCAGCAAACCGCTAACCCGTGCATGGCTGTGGCGACATATGTTGCGATCGCGCAGGCTGTGGCTGAAGATATACCGGCATGTGTGTATTTGATTGTTAAGCTGTTAAGTTGTTAAGCTGTTAAACTGTTAAATCGTTAAACTATAAATATAATGAAAGTTGTAAAAGGATTTGCTTTGCGTCCGCTGGGCAATGAGTACCTGCTGATAGCCGAGAGCGTGGAGCTGGTGAACTTCAATGCGATGATCACACTCAACGAGAGTGCGGCTTATCTGTGGCGTAATGTGGCAGACAAGGAGAGTTTTGATGCCGATATGTTGACCGAGTTGCTGTTGGCTGAGTACGAGGTTTCGCCCGAGCAGGCCAAGAAGGATGCCTTGGCAACCATTGAGTCGTGGAAGTCAGCCAATCTGCTTACTGATTGCTGATAACTGATGGCTCTAACCCTGGCACATATTACGCCCATACGCGGGGTGAATGATGAGGGGAAAGGCAAGAAACATGCCTTGCATCGTCTGATTCATGCCGCGACGGCTGATGTGCTGTGGTTGCACGATGATGATATTGAGCTGCCAGCAGCGAGCGATGCAGAGGCGTTGCAGTGCTTTGGCGATGCCGACCTGATGATCCTGCCGCTGCGGATGCAGGCAGCGCACGATACGCTGATTGAGCGCCTGCAGGTGATCGAATATACCGCCTTGCAGGCACTTACTATACGTACGGCTAAACGAGGTAAGGCTATTATGTGCAGCGGGGCGAATCTGCTGGTACGACGCAGCGTATGGCTGGAAGCCGAACCGCACTTGCACCCCGAACTGCCCAGCGGCGATGATATGTTCCTGCTGGAATACTGCAAGCGAACAGGGAAAAGGGTAACGGTGACCGGTGATCGGTTAGCGGTTAGCGGGCTGACAGCAGTGGTTACAGCGCAGCCTACCTTGCGCGCCTTGCTCAGGCAGCGTATGCGTTGGGCGGGAAAAGCACCGCACTACACCGACAAGGATATACGCCGATACGGTGCAGCGGTAGCCGTAGCCATGTTGCTGCAACTGCTTTGTCCGCTGCTGGTGCTGCTATATCTGCCAATAGAATGCCCGCTCATACGCGGCTGCGGCTTTGCATGGTACGAGGTGTTGCTGCTGGCAATCGTCTATCCCTATTATGTGCTGATATCCCTTATCGGGGGACTACTTAACCCGCAACGGTGGTAATAGTTTTTGACTTTCGACAACCATGACCGCACAGGAAGCATTACAGACATATTTCGGTTACGAGCATTTCCGCCCCATGCAGGCGGAGATCATCGATTCGGTGTTAGAGGGCAACGATACGCTTGCATTGCTGCCCACTGGCGGCGGCAAATCGCTGTGCTTCCAAGTGCCGACTATGGTGATGGCTGATAACGATGCTGATGGTGAGGGGCTGTGCCTGGTAGTCACGCCGCTCATCGCGCTGATGAAAGACCAGGTGGCTAATCTGCGGCATCGCAATATCCTGGCAGCGGCTATCTACACCGGCATGACGCGTGAGGAGCAGCGCGTGGTGTTTGACAATTGCCTGTATGGTCCTTACCGATTCCTATATGTATCGCCCGAACGATTGGAGAGCGAGGAGTTCATCAAGCGACTGGTACAACTGCCCGTGAAACTGATAGCCGTTGATGAGGCGCATTGCATCTCACAGTGGGGATATGATTTTCGTCCGTCGTACCTGCGCATAGCCGAGATACGTAACGTGCTTGACGTACCTGTGTTGGCACTCACCGCCACGGCTATACCCGAGGTGGTCGAAGATATACAGCGTCAACTCGACTTCAGGCATCCGAACGTGTTCCGCACCAGTTTTGCCCGCGAGAATCTGCATTATGTTGTTCGCCGCACCGAGGACAAACAGGCGCAACTGCTGCATATCCTGCAGCGTGTGCCGGGCACGGCTATCGTGTATGTGCGCAACCGCAAACGTACGAAAGAATTGGCAGAGTTTCTGAATGACAGGCTGTCAGATGTAGCGGATTACTATCATGCGGGCTTGCCGGCTTCGGAACGTAGCGCCAAGCAACAGGCGTGGAAGGAAGGCAAGACACGGGTTATCGTGTGCACGAACGCCTTCGGTATGGGAATTGACAAACCCGATGTGCGACTGGTGATCCATTACGATATGCCCGACAGCATCGAGGCGTATTTCCAGGAGGCAGGTCGCGCCGGCAGAGACGGTCAAGCTGCGTGGTGCGTGTTGTTGCTTGCCCCGAAAGATACCACCGTTGTCAAGCAACGCATAGTGCACAACTATCCCCCGACTGAAGAGATCGAACGTGTGTACCAACTGTTGTGCGATTACCTGACTATAGGATTGGGTTCAGGCAGAGATGCTACGTTCGCACTGGATGTAGAGCAGTTCTGCACGGATATGCATCTATCTTTCCTTACAGCCTATGCTGCCCTGCAGATCCTTACGCAGGCAGGGTACATCACCTTTACCGACGAACAGGATCTGCAACCGCGCGTAAGGATCGTGCTCGATAAGGAGGATTTGTATCACCTTGACGAATCGCCCTTCCAGGAACGACTGCTCAGTGCCCTGATGCGTCGTTATTCGGGCATCTTTACCGATCCGCAGTTCGTTCATCTACCGCGGTTGGCGGAAGATCTGGGCAGTACAGAGTTTGCGGTCAACAGTTCGCTTATTGCGCTCTCCAAACAGCGGATCATCAAGTATATTCCCGCACAACGGGTCAGTATCGTACATTTCCCCGTCAACCGTCAAGCCGAGGTGCAGCTTGCTCCGCGTGTGTACGCAGATCGCAAGCAGGTATTCGAGCGTAACCTGAAAGCGATGATCGAGTATGCCGACAACAACCATTATTGCCGATCGCAACTGCTGCTTGGCTACTTCGGTGAAGTTGACGCACCTCTGTGCGGCATGTGCGATATATGTTTGGAAAACAAGAAATCAGAAGTCAGAGATCAGATATCAGAGGTCAGAAATCAGAAGTCAGAATTAAGAAATGAAGTACAACATAGCTATAATCCGTTGCGATGAGCTTGCCGAATGGCAGGTGGATGTGCTGACGCAGCAGTTGGCCGATATGGGCTTTGACTCGTTTGAGCAGCAGGCAGACGAGTTGCGCGCCTATGTGCCTGCCGATGTGGTGGCAGGTGATGGCGGATATGAGCAGACTCTGCGTGAACTGCTTGCCGATAATGGTGCGGCACTGCTACGCTTCGAGGCGTGTGCCGACGAGAACTGGAACGCTGTTTGGGAAGCCGAGCATGAGGTGGAAGAACTGCCTATGGGGGTACGTATAGTGCCGCATTGTGCGTTTGGCGCAGGGCATCACGAGACGACGTCGATGATGATAGCGGAACTAGTAGAAAGTAGAAAGTCGAAAGTCGAAAGCGGAAAGACTGTATTGGATATGGGCACAGGCACGGGGGTACTGGCAATCATGGCGGCTAAGTTGGGTGCGGAAAACGTTGTGGCGGTAGATATCGATGAGAACAGCGTCAAGAACGCTATGGAAAATGCCGAAGCGAATCATGTGCAGATCCTGGTGCTGCATGCCTCCAGTGTTCCGCAGGGCAGCTACAGCCTGATTATGGCTAATATCCACCGAAATATACTACTGGAGCAGATGAAGGATTATGCGGCAAACCTGGTGCTGGGTGGTGAACTGTGGATTTCAGGATTCTATGAGCAGGATATACCCGCCTTGGTTGCTGAGGCTGAACGCCAAGGCCTGCAGTATAAACGAACACGCGCCAATGGTGATTGGCGCATGCTCCTATTCTTTAAAATCAATTCTTAATTCTTAATTTTGATTTTTTTATTCCTAATCCTCTTCCGGTCGGTCAAGCGCCCAGCGGAAACCGAGGTATATCTTCCAACCCATGGTAGGTGCCCAAACCATCGAGGCATCGAAGGGCAGCGAGTAGTCCATGATTACTGTGCCGTCAGCATGGTACGTGCCGACTATGGGATGCTCCTGCTTGAAGTTCGTCATGTTCTCCGCTCCGAGATAGAGCGAGCAGGTCTTCCAATATTTTGTTATTTGTGCCAGCAGTTGCGGATACCACTTGTGGTACATGCCGTTGGCTGTGGCGTAATATTGTCCGTCGGCAGTCAGTCGCGGGTAGTTCATGTTTCCGCCGGGTAACTGGTAGTAGTCAGCCACCACGCCATCGGGCATTCGTCCGGGGCCATTGAACTGCGCCGTGACATCGAACTGCCACTTCTTGAGCGGTGTCTGGTAACTCATCGTTATTAAGCCTTTGAACTTGTTCTGCAGAGCTTTTTCGCGCAGTTCGTAGCTGCCTGTCAGGTTGTTGAATGAGGTCTGGCGCACATCGTTGTATCGGAAGGCAGCCGTGACTGTCCAACCGCGCAGCACCTCCATCGTGGCTTCGATCTGTGCCGTGTGGCTGAATGACCGACCTCCGGGCATATCGCTCAGGTTAAAGTATTCAATCGTTCCTGTCGAGGCATCGAGGTCAACAAGCAACCCATCCATGAATGTCGTGTAGTAATACTCGGCACTGATCTGCAGGTTGCGCTTGCCGACAGGTATATCGAACACCGTTGTGATGCCCGCATTGAAGCTACGCTCCTGATGCGGGTTGTTCTGTATGCCGTAGGCGGCGTACCAGTCACGTGTAGATAGCAGCAGTGGGGAAGAGTAGTCGGCTATCACGTTCGGCGAACGGTACCCCAGACCCATACTGCCGCGCAGCGTCCACCACTCGAATGGCGCGTAGCGGATGTTCATACGAGGTGTAACGAAGAAACCGTAACGCGTCGAGTAGTCCCCGCGCAGTCCCGCTATCATCTGCAGCATTTCGCCGTACGTGAAAGTGTATTCGGCAAACGCACCCGGGGTAACCTCCCGGCGGTCAAGAACAAGCGGATTGGTGCTGATTGTGGAACCGACAGGCAGTTTGATGCCTTTGCCCGATAGTGTCTCCCAATACTGGTCGTAGTTCAGCGACAGACCTGCGGAGAGTTTGTGGCTCAGTTCGTGTTCTACTTCTACACCGTGGTGATGGTGATGATGTTGTTCGCCTTGATCCCAGGTGTTCTCGAAGATGGCATTCAGGTAGCCGTTTGCCTGCGATGCTTTCCAGGCTGTGCGACCGTAATAGTTCATCTGGTCGTGGTACGAACCTGCGGCAATGATGCCCAGTGACATACCTGACTCCTCGTCGAACACAATGCCGTTTTTCATCACGCCTTCCACACGGTCGGTGCGCAGGTCAATGAGGTAGGGGTTGGCGGGCATCTTCATGCCCATCTTTTGCGACATATAATTCTCGCGTTGCCCGCCGTGACGCTCGTCGTGCAAGCCACGAACAAAGCACATGAACGTATAGGCATCGTTCTTGTAGCGCCAGCGGTTCAGAATGTTCAGTATGCGGTCGCGAGGCATATCCAGCACCCCATCGCGGTTGCCATCCATCGCCCACGCACCTTCGTGGTAATGAGCAAGCACGCTCGTAGAAAGCGTACCCAGCATCGGGTCATCGGGGATAGGTATATCCCATCCGCCGGTGAGGTTCAGTTCGGCATGCAGCTCGGTGTTCACCATCACATTGACGGCTATGGGATTTTGCGTATGTGGCTTGAGGTACTCCACGTTGATCTGACCCGTGATAGCTTCGTAGCCGTTGATGACAGATGAGGTGCCCTTGCTAATCTGCACGGCATCCATCCACGACCCCGGGATATACTCCATGCCGTAGGCTTGCGCCAAGCCGCGCACGGCAGGGGTGTTCTCGGTGAGCAGTTGTACGTACGTGCCGCTTAGTCCGAGCATGCGGATCTGTTTGGCACCGGTAGCGGCATCGGCAAAGGATACATCTACCGACGCTGTGGTTTCAAAACTCTCGCTGAGGTTACAGCATGCTGCGCGGCATAGCTCTGCCTGACCGAAACTTTCGGTATCGAATGCCGAGAAGCGAGACTTGATGACCGACTGCTTGCGGGCTTCCACCGTCACCTCGTCCAGCTGTTCGTTGTCGGGGATAAGCACGATGGTCATCGGTTTGCGGTCACGAACACGTAGTGTATCGTTGCGGTAACCCAGGAACGAGGTGATAAGCAGTTTTGTTTGCCGGATCGGCTCAATCTCAAATCGTCCGTCGGCATCGGTCGTTGTACCTACGGTAGTCTCAGCCCACCATACGTTGGCACCAACCAGTGGTTCGCCCTTGTCATCCACCACTATTCCGTGCAAGTGTGCACGCATAGGCAATGCGAGCAATATAAGAAATAGCACTACGGTCGCCTTCTTGCAGTTAGCAGCCAACGCGCAACCGGCACAACCCGCTGCGCGCTTTGCGCTGCAGTCTGTGCCGCACGCGCATTCCGCACGCCGCTGCCGGCGCACAATCATCCACATGCCTATTGTGGCAGCGATCACAATCAATATAGTCAGGATCTTTTGTATCATAACACCAAATTACAAATAAATGCAGCGAGCCACGCAATTACGAGCGAGTTGATTACGCTGAACATCGCCCACTGCCAGCCCAGCTCCTTGCGCAGTGTGGAAACCGTAGCCACGCAGGGGAAATACAGCAGGATGAATACCAAGAACGCGTACGCCGTACCTGCACTCAGCGCCATGCTGGTCAGGTCGTAGCCGAAGAGAATAGCGAACGTTGCTGCTATTGCCTCCTTGGCAGGTATACCGGTCATCAGACATACGCACATACGCCAGTCGAAGCCCAGAGGAGCCATCAGCGGCTCGAGCCACTGACCGATAGCAGCCAGCCACGAGTGCTCGATATCCGTCACGCTCTCGGCGGGGAAGTACTCCAGCGCCCAGATGATGATCGAGGCAAACAATACGACCGTTGTGATCTTCTTCAGGAAATCCTTGACGCGGAACCACACGTGTCCGCTTATCGAGCGCAGCGAGGGCAGCTTGAAGTCCGGCAACTCGTTGACGCAATCATCCTCCGATGTACGGAACCATTTGGTCTTCTTTAGGATGAACGCCAAGACGAAACTGAGCAACATACCTAACACGTACAACGAGGCAAGAATGAGGGCGTGATGACGTGCAAAGAACGTGCTTATCAGCAGGATATATACCGGCAGTCGTGCCGAGCAACTCATGAATGGAACCATGAGCATCGTCACGGCGCGGTTCTTGGGGTTGGGGATTGCATCGCGGGTAGCTATGATGGCGGGTACGTTGCAGTCAAACCCCATCAGCAAGGGGAAGAAACTTCGTCCGTGCAAGCCTAACAGGTGCATGAAGTGATCCATGAGGTAGTTGATACGCGCGGTGTAACCTATATCTTCGATGAGGCTGAGGCAGAAAAACAGGATGATGATGTTCGGCAGGGCTGTTATCAGTGAACCTACGCCTTGTACCACGCCGTCTGCCAACAGACTGCGCAGCCATCCGTCAGGCATCTGCCCGATGATGAATTCGTACAACCAGTCCACACCCCCTTGCATCCAGTCCTGTAGCGGTGCGCCTATGGCGAAGGTAGCCCAGAACACCAAGCCCATCACGGCAAAGAAGATCGGGAATCCCGTCCACTTGTTCGTGAGCAGGCGGTTGATGCGCTCTTCCCAGGTCTTCGTATCCGCCTCGGGGTGGATAAGAACCTGCATGAGCAAACCTTCCATGTACGCGTGCCACGCCTCCTCGTCCGTTTGTTCCCAACCGTGAACGATGAACCGTTCCCGTGCCTGCATTCTGGGGTCGATGGCCACCCGGCGTATCGTCTGGCTCAGTTCCAGCAATCCCTCTCCTGTCACCGTGCTTACGGTCATCACGGGAACGCCGGTCTGTTCGCGGAAGGTCTGCAAGTCCAAGCGGTGCCCTGTTTTGAGCAGCAGGTCGTACCTATTTATGGCGATGACCATCGGATGCCTGTGCTCCATGAACGACGGTGTCATCTGCAAGCACTCTCTCAGGCGTAAGGCATCAACCACCTGCAGCACTACATCTGTCGGGGTGGTCAGCGTATCCATCTGCTCGTGGGACGAGCACTCGTCGAATGTCCATCCAGGACGCGCAAGACGCTCGATAACAGCACTCTTGCCACTGCCATCCAAGCCTACTACGGTAATATGTAATGCTTCGTTTGCCATCGTTTCCGACTCTTGACTGTCGACTTTCATCTTTCTGACTGCAAAGTTACAACATTATTTTCATATATGCAATAACTATTTGTAGGTATTTTGTTTCAGTTATCGAAGACGGCAGAGCCGAGTCGAAGCATGGTGCTGCCTTCGGCAAGGGCGAGCGTGTAATCGTCGGACATGCCCATGGAAAGGATCAGTGAGTGAATGGATGAAGGGGTGAATGGGTGAATGGGTGAATGGGTGTCGGTTAGCCAGAGGTATTGCTCATGCAGGGTGCGGAAGCAGCGGGTGATCTCCTCTGTGTCGTTGGTGTTGGTGGCCATACCCATGATGCCGCAGATGCGGATGTTGGGATAACGGTTAGCGGTTAGCGGTGAGCGGTTAGCGGTGCAGAGGTCATGGAACTCGGGGAGGGAGAGGCCGGATTTGGTTTGTTCGGCGGCAACGTGGAGTTCGAGGAGTATATCCTGCACAATGCCTTGCTTGGCAGCCTCGTCGTTGATGGCTTGCAGCAGGTGCTCTGAATCAACGGACTGAATAAGGTAGGGGCGCAGGCGCAAGAGGTCACGGACTTTGTTGGTCTGCAGATGTCCGATGAAATGCCAACGGATATCGTGGGGGAGGGCGGCTTGCTTGAGTTTGAGTTCCTGCACGCGGCTCTCGCCGAAGTCGCGGCAGCCGGCGGCGTAGGCCTCGGCAATCTGCTCCACGGAGTGGTACTTGCTTACTGCCACGAGGGTTACATGCTCGGGCAACGAATCCCTTATTTCATGCCAACGATTCATTTTTCGGTCAACAATTAAAGACTATTAAAATCTATTCGATTAGCAGGGATTTGATTTGTGTGGCGGAGGTGATGCCGGTGGGGAAGGCCTGGTAAGCACCCGACCAGATGAGTACGGGTACGACGGGGTCGGTATCCACCACATGGTCAAGCACCTGTGTGTCGTTGGCCTTGAGCAACCAGTGGGGTTGCAGGGTGAAAACCACATCGCCGAAGCCGCGTTTGTTGACAGTATTGGCGAGTGCCACGCTGCCTACCGCCTCAATGAAGGGGAAGGCTGCCGCTACGCCCTCAAAATCCATCAGGAAAGCTGCCACCTGTTGCTGGAGTTGGGGGAGGGACATGTGTTTCTGCTCGATGAGCGTGCGGTTGAGGTAGATTGACTGTCCGTAGCCGCCATCCACCCATCGTTCGGTGCCATAGAGTGCCATGAGATACGTGCCGGTGAGTGCTGCTGCCCGATCGACATTAAAGAATTGTGCAGGCATACGCGCGGCGCTCAGTGCCTCGGTGTTCTGCCCCAGCAGCGGTCTGCCCATAACTACGATGCGCAGGTTCTGTACGCCTACGATGTGCGAAAGCCGGTCGATGAGGTATCCCAGATCCTGATTGAGCCACAGGTACATATCTTCCTGTTCGGCCGAGCCGAGTTGGTCGCTGGTGGCCTGCGGGCTGCGGGTGGTAAGATTCAGGCAGAGCAGGTCGGGGATATTGTCCTCGCCCATGTGCGTCTGCCGTTGCAAGGCGAGCGCTGCCTCGATGACCATGGTGTTCGCCATAGGCGTTTGCAGCAGTTGCTCGGTCGTGTAGTTGAAGCCTTTCTTGCGCTCCTGCTCAGTGGGCGCGCTATAGAGATCGATATCGATACGGGGTGTCCAGGTGCGCAGCAGCAACTCTTGCCGACGTGTACCCTCGTTCCAGTCGGACAATGCTTTGGGTATATTGTCGCCGTAATATGAGGTGCTAACCCATTGTGCGCTCTCGGGCTCAAGCCAACAGCATCCGTCGGCAGCATGCCCAGCCATGAGGATGGATGTATTGGCATCCAGACCTAAGGAATAGATCTGTGCGCGCTGACCATAACGTACTCGGAGCACATCGCCTATGGTGGCAGCGAGCAGGTTACGCGGTGAGCGTTGCAGGTCGCAGCCTATACCTTGCACCTCGCTATCTTCGAGTATGGGGTGCGGCGTCCGGTCGGAGCGACGGAACCAAGTGTCGGCCGCAATGCCATGGTCGGATGGTGTAGTGCCGGTCATGAGGGTAGCAACACACTCTGAGCCACCGTATACGATATGCGGAAACTGTACGGTAGTCTGATAGGCCTCTTCGGAGAGCGTGCGCAGTCCACCTTGCTGCCAGTATGGGCGAAGCTGGTCAAGGGTCTCCTGCCGCATGCCGTCCACCACCACAGCCACCGTCAGCCGCGGAGCGGATGACAGACCCAGACTGAGCTGCAGACTTGTGATTATGATCGCCAACGATAAATGATGCGTGCGCATAGATGTACAGAAGGAATGATTAGCAGGTACGAACCGTAACCTACCAAAGGGTGAATAGAAAAGAACGTGAGGAAGGTAACCAACGCGAGCAGGATACCATATACGGCATACAGGATATAATCCAGCCATCGCGATCGCTTGAGTATCCGACGGTCGTGATAGGAAATGATGGCAATGATGATGAAGAGCACCGCCAATCCGAAGTACCATGTGCCGTACCAAGGTACGCGCTCGATGTCGAAGGGACGGATGTTCTCTCCCTCCACGAGCGGTGTGCCATCGGGGTAGCGGGCTTCGCTAACCCAATTCATCACCTCTTCGGGCAAGAATAGACGTTGCTCGCCATGCATGGCTTCGTCAGCTTTCGGACCAAAGAGCAGGTTGATGCCCAGATCTGCCCAAGCGCCTTTAGGAATATAGCGCTGAATGAACTTGCGATAGGTCTGTCCTTCTGCCCCCTGATAGGTGGAGATTATTGCCGATTCTTGTCCGCTGGCTCCCGCTTCCCGATCGAGCACGGTGAGCAGCAGGTTCAACGGTCGTGTGGCGCAGTTGTCGTACACGAAGTTATAGAGATATATGCGGTTCTCAGGCTGATAGTTGACCAGCAAGGCGCGATAGAACAACTCGCGTGCTTCGGTGGAGAGATGCAACTCTTGCAGGTTGACTGTTCTTCCTCCGTGGCTGTATGCCGTGAGGAACCATTGCGCGCTCTCCTTGCCGAGTTGGTAGTAGGTCTCTCCGCGAACAAACTTCCAATAGAAGTGCGAAGTGTTGAAGTCGAATATACCATAGTTATACACCTCCTCAATGCCCTGCTCGGGGTCGATGATCATCACGGCTGTATGGCCAAAACGCTCGTAAAGCGCCTTGCCCGGGCTGCAGGTGACAAGATATATGCGAGCGTTGTCGGAGAGTAGGCTCTCAGCCATTGGCTCTTGGCTGTTGGCCATTAGCTGTTGGCCATTGGCTATGGGCGTGGCGAGCCAACCTGCCAGCAGCAGGCAGCACAAAAAGCGATATATGCGGGAGTTTGTCATATGTATATTATTGGATGGCTTGTGCAATCAGATTAGGCACGAAAGTAGCCAATGTGCCGAGCAGATATCCGCAAACGACCTGCAGGGGTGTGTGCGACTCGTCATATACTCGTGCACACATCAGCAGCAAGGCAGCTGCCGAGCAGCCTATGAGTGACCATGTGGCGCTGATACCTGTACTGAGAGAGAAACTCATCATCCCGCCAAACAACCCGCCGAGGGCAGTGAGGTGGGCGCTGATCTTCCAGCGGTAGTTGATGAGCAGCACAAGCAGCAAGGCTATAGTGGCTCCTACGGCTGTGAGCACGATACACGTAGGCATCTTGATCACATCCCAGCAGAAATATGCCCAAAAACCGTAGCACACAATCGAATAGATATACGGCATAGTGCGTTGGCGGGCGTTGCGGATATAGATATCCGTGAGGTTGCCCCGATGAATCATCACCAGTATAACCGACAAGGGCAGCAGGCAGGTGAAGACCAATGTGCCTATGATCCCGATCCAGATGAGGGGCGTAGGGTACTGAATGAGTGAACGCAAGCCCAAGAAATAGATGAGCATCCCGTAGGTAGGTATGAACATCGGGTATAAGAGTGCCGAGATCGTTCGGGCGATATAATAAAGAGTATTGTTCATTTTATAGAATTCAGATGTCAGATATCAGAAATCTGATTTCAGATTGCTAACAGCCTTTTACATTTGTTTTCGGAGGCGTGCGATGGTTTTGCCCAATTGCTGGCGGTACTTGCTTATAGTACGTCGGGCGATGGGGTATCCTGCCGCCTTCATGGCTTGTACGAGTTCGTCGTCGTTGAGCGGGTGTGCCTTATCCTCGCGGTCGATGATTTCGCGCAAAGCTTGTTTGATCTCGCGTGTGGATACTTCGTCGCCCTCAACATTCTGCATGCCTTCGGAGAAGAAATGCTTGAGAGGGAAGACTCCGAACTCCGTTTGTACGTACTTGGAGTTGCTGACGCGCGAGATGGTTGATACGTCATAGCCGGTCTTGTTGGCTATATCCTGCAGGATCATCGGCTTGAGGGCAGCGTCGTCGCCCTCGTAGAAGAACTCTTTCTGTTCCTCGATGATAGCGAGCATGGTGCGTGAAAGTGTCTCGTTGCGTTGCTTGATGGCATCGATGAACCACTTGGCGCTGTCGATCTTCGACTTGACGAACTGCACCGTTTCTTTCTCGGCATCGGTGAGCTGGTTGCGTCGTCCGGCATAATCCTTCATCATCTGCTGGTAGTCACTGCTGACATGCAGGTCGGGTATCTCGCCGTCGAGCAGTTGCATGACAAGTTCGCCGTCGCGGTTCTCGACCAGGAAGTCTGGGATGATGGTTGCTCCGTGGGTGGAGTAGTTTGTACCCGCCCATTCGGCGCCCGGTGTGGGGTTGAGATGTTCGATCTCGGTGATCACATCGCGCATCTCGTCCTCACTGAGTCCGCATTTGATACGTACGCGCTCGAAGTGCCGACGGCTGAATGCATCGAAATGATCATTGAGAATCTGTATTGCCCGTTGTGTGGCGGGTGTCTGTTCGCGTTGATGCAACTGTATGAGCAGACATTCCTTGAGGTCGTATGCTCCTACTCCCGGCGGGTCGAACTGCTTGATTTGCCGGATAATATCCTCCATCTGTTCGTGTGGCACGACGAGCGACTCCCGGAAAGCGAGGTCATCCTCCAGTTCTTCGGCTGTGCGACGCAGATAGCCATCTTCATCAATGTTTCCCACCACGAACTTGGCTATATGCCGTTCGGGTTTGGTCATATGCGTGAGATAGACTTGTGACTTGAGGTGCTCGATGAGCGACTGCGATCCGCTCAGCGAGGAGTCCATTGTATCCTGGGGATCGGCGTAGTTAGTGAGTCGTGTCTTGTAGTCGGGTGTCTCGTCGTCGCTAATGTAATCGTCGTAATTGAACTCCGGGTTGTCGAGCGGGTTGTCGTACTTCTCCTCATCCTCGTAAGGCGTACCCTCGTCAATGCGGTACAGGTCGTCCTCGTCATCGCGCATCTTATCCTCACCGTAATCATCGCTATCGCTCTCATTGTCGGTCGGATCGGAGTAATCATCGTCGTACTCCTCGCTTTTCTTTTGCTCCATCTCTTCGAGCAAGGTTTCCATATCCTTGCCCTCGTCGAGGGCAGGATTCTCCTGTAACTCTTCGTTGATGCGTCGTTGCAACTCCACACCGGGAATCTCCAGCATTCGGATGATCTGAATCTGCTGGGGACTGAGTTTGGTGAGTTGTACTTGCCGTTGTTCTAAGGATAAAGCCATGTTATGTACGATTTACGATGTACGATTTACGATGTGCGATTTATGGTTGTACCGCGTTGATTACCTGTTGGGTGATGTAAGCGAGTTGCTCGTCATCCAGTTCGGTGTGCATGGGCAGCGAGAGTACGCATGCCGCGAGTTTTTCCGCTACGGGGAAGTCTCCGGCTTTGTAGCGCGGGTCTTGATATGCCTTCTGCAAATGCAGGGGTATGGGGTAATAGATCATAGCGGGCACCTTGGCTTCGGTGAGTCGTGCGCGCACTGCATCTCTGTCCACGCCAATGAGTCGGAGCGTATATTGGTGGAACACGTGTGTACTGTTCGCTGCGCGTCCGGGAATGAGTATATGCTCATTGCCGGCAAAAGCGCGGTCGTAGTAGTCTGCCGCGGCTTGGCGTGCGGCAATATACTCATCGAGATGCGGCAGCTTGGTATCGAGTATTGCCGCTTGAATGGTATCCAGACGGGAGTTGACGCCGATCATGTCGTGGTGATAACGCACTTTCATACCATGGTTGGCAATGACGCGTATGGTCTCGGCGAGTGCATCATCGTTGGTGAACAGCGCTCCTCCGTCGCCGTAGCAGCCGAGGTTCTTGGAGGGAAAGAAACTGGTGCAACCGATCTCGCCCATCGTGCCTGCCTGTGCTGTGTGTCCGTCGCTGAAGGTATATCGTGCGCCGATAGCTTGAGCTGTATCTTCCACGATGTACAGCTTATGCTCGCGTGCAAGATTGAGCAGAGGCTCCATGTCGGCACATTGTCCGAACAGATGTACGGGAACAATCGCCTTGGTGCGTGGCGTGATCGCTTTGCGTACGGCTTCCACCGACATATTCATTGTGTCCCAGTCTACATCCACCACAACAGGTGTCAACCCGAGCAGTGCAACGACCTCAGCCGTGGCAATGAATGTGAAGGTAGGGGTGATAACCTCGTCGCCCGGGCGTAGCCCAAGTGCCATGAGCGCAATCTGTAGCGCTTCTGTTCCGTTGGCAACGGGAATGACGTGCTTGGCGCCGGTGTATGCTTCCAGGTTGCTAGCAAACTGCTCAACCTGTGCGCCTTTGACGAAGGCTGCACTGTCAATTACTGCTTGTATGGCAGCGTCCATCTCAGGCTTAATCTTCTGATACTGGCGCTGCAGATCGACCATCTGTAGTGGTTTCATAGGCTTCAATTAAGTATTCAACTTCTTCGGGTTTAACGCGTAGATGCGTGATGTGTGGATTATGACTCTCCACCCTGACGGAAATATGATCTGTTCCGGGTTGCGGCATATCGACAAACAGTTCTATATCCTGCTCCGTGATACTGGTGAACCAGGCAGTGCCGATGCGGAACGTGACGGTCGCCGACCCGGGGAAGAGATGAATGATCTGCTCCTGGTTACTCAAGTCGGGTGTGCGGATGGGCAGTGTCATCGCTTTTTCGGTGAACTGCTCGCTTACCACGCGTAGTTGTACGCTATCAGGCAAGAGTCGGAGTCCGATAGGACAGATGAGTGCCAATCGTGTGCGAAACGTGTCGGTAATGCCTTCATAATCCGTTTGGGCTGTATGAATGCAGTGTATCGCTTCCAGTTGTTGTACCGTACCAAACACGCTTACCTCCTGCGGTGTGAGTTCGACTTCGGAGCACAATTGGTGTTGCGGTGCAGGCTTGATTTGCCCTGCATAAACGATGGGAACACGTTTCTCGTGCTGGCGGGTGTAACTGCCGGTGAGTATCTCGGGCGTAAAGTCCACCAATCCGGCATCGCCCATCAGTTGTTGTGCTATTGCCTGGCGCACCTCATCCATAGGGATAAGAAACTGTCCCTCCTCACCGATGATGTACGGACTCAGATCAAAATTAAGAGCAAACAGCCTTTTCCGGTTGCGAAACAAATCTATACCTTCGTCCTCGAGACGAATGCGCACATGGTCGGTCGGCTCGGTGTTGAAGATATAATTGTCAGGCAGGTTGCTGTAGGTTACAGGTACAGTGATGGTAACTTCCCGCCTTGAGCTGAAGGCGTTGGAGAACCAGATGATTGTAGCCATCAGCACAAACAGCAAGTACACCAAGGCATCCTTGCTATGCAGAAAACGCATAAACGTAATCCACTGCCGTAGAAGCAACTCTCTCATCGCTGATTGCTGATTGCAGTTATGCTTGCTGTGCAGGTTGAGCGTCAGCAGCCGATGCATAGACGCTGTTCTTATCCACGCGGATGGTTACATCCTTGTCCACTGTGATGAGGAAATACGAATCTTTCACTTCCTTGATCTCGCCGTAGATACCTCCGGCTGTAACAACCTTGTCACCTTTCTTCATTTCTTCGCGTTGCTTCTGCAGCTCTTTTTGTTTCTTGGATTGCGGACGAATCATAAAGAAATAGAAAACTACGAAGATGAGGATCATCATGATCCAGAACGACCATTGGTTACCAGCCTGAGTGCCATCGGGAGCAGTGCCTGCAGCACCGTTCTCCATCATCATTAAAATGCTTAATAAGTTCATAATGTATAATTTTAAGTTTATAATTCGGGTTGTTTAATTATTCATTGTCATCTTCCTCAATGGCCTCCGCTTTAAGCAGCCGGTCTTCGCGCTTGAGTTGGCGGATGATGCCATCGAGTATGCCATTGATAAAGAAATAGTTCTTCTCGCCGGAGTACTCCTTGGCGATTTCTATATATTCGTTCAGGGATATTTGCAGTGCTATCTCGGGGTAGTTGCAAATCTCAGCGAGTGCCACGATGAGTATTACTCTGTCCATCCATGCCACGCGATCGGGATCCCAGTTCTTGAGGTTAGCATCAATCAGCCGGTCGTACTCAGCCCGGTTGTGTATAGCGTGCATGAGCAGCGATGTAGCGAACTCGAGATCGTCTTCGGAATCGAACATCTCAAGCAGCGGTTGATCGATACCTCCATCTTCCCGGAACTTCCTTACCGTTTTTACGACATAAGACAGAACGACGTCCAGATCAATAGCCCAAGAGAAGTGATCCAGTTCCAGTTCCATCTCCTCGAGTGCAGAGAGCATATCTTCGTTGGCTGGCATAATCTCGCTATATATACGTCGCCAAATACGTTTATCCTCTTCGTAATTGGATTCGGGCTGCTCCATATACTGCTTGTACCAATCCGTGGCAACGAGACTTAGATATACCGACTTCACAGCCGACATACCTGCTTCCCAGGATAGATGGCGTTCTTCCAACTCATGACGCAAACGGCGGTTGGTGAACAACTGCTCGGCAAACCGGTTCTTAATGAATCGGTAGTTAGGCCGGAAAGGTCTGTGCGTGGCCTGCGAGCGGGCTATGCGCTCCTGCAACTGCTCGTCGGCATACGTGGTCAAGGCACGTGCGAAATCCAACAACAGAATGTATAAATCATATGTGTCGGCAAAACTATGCATGAGTTGCTTGCGTGCTTCTGATGGCACGGAATCCTCCTGCTGGTAATATCCAAACAACGTTTGAACGACTTTCGTTCGTATAAGTGTACGATTAATCATAACAGCTTTATGTAAAAAAACGCACAAAGTTACAAAAAAATTTGCATATTTGCAAATATTATTCCAAAAAAATCGTATTTAGGGCACAAATAGACGTTTTTTTTCGAGAAAAATCACTCGGACATCACTTTTGTTTGCAAATATCATTTTTTTTTTGTATCTTTGTAGCGGATTTCTAAGACAAATGAGATCAGCCTTGGAAGCAGGTAAAAGCTTCGCATGTTGAATCGTAAAGTTGGGGCAACCCAAAAGTGAGATGGAAAATCGTAAAAATGATGAAAGACGGGAAACGGAGATCGTTTATTCCCGTTCGGTGAAAGCAGGTAAACGAATCTACTACCTGGATGTCAAGAAAGACCGTACAGGTGACTACTACCTGTGTATCACGGAGAGTAAGAAACGAGTGATGGGTGAAGAAGCCCCGCAGTTTGAGAAACACAAGTTATTCCTGTACAAGGAGGACTTTGAGCACTTCAGTGAAGGTCTGGATGATGTTATTGCTTATGTAAAAAGCCAGGTAGGCGAGATTGAGTCGCGCCGCGAGTGGACTCCTGAGGAAAGCGACAAAGCCGATGAGGCTGTTGCTGAAGGCGAAAATGCAGAAGAAACAGAAAAGAAACGCGGTTTTCTTGGCCGCTTGATCGGCAAGGATTGATATCCAGTAGCTGAGTACGAAAAACGAGCAGAAGCGTTAGCGAATCACCCGGAGTATCTGCTCGGCAATCAGTTGTTTGGAGGCGAGAGGCAAGCGATGGCTCTCGCCTTCGCTTGTGAATACGGTTACGCTATTGGTATCCGTGCCGAACCCTGCACCTTGCTCGCGCAGGCTATTCATGACGATATAATCAAGGTTTTTGGTTTGCAGTTTCTTGAGTGCGTTTTGCTGCTCATTGTCCGTTTCCAGTGCAAAACCTACGAGTGTTTGCCTGGAGCGTTTGTTTTTTCCCAGTGTGCGTGCAATATCTTGCGTCTCCTTGAGGGTGATGACGTTTGTGAGGTCTTGCCCTTTTTTCATCTTATGGTCAGCCACTGTAGCGGGGGTCATATCCGCCACAGCTGCGGCTAAAATAGCTATATCGGCATACGCCCAGGCATTCGTTGCCGCCTCGTACATCTGTTGGGCGGAAACGACATCGATGCGCCTGAATGTGCCTACGCCCTGCATGGCAGGGTGGTATATTACCGGTGACCAATGCTCGGTGGTAGCGCCCATGACGAGCGTAACATCTGCTCCTTGCTGCAAGCACGTTTTAGCCAGCGCTATGCCCATCTTTCCCGACGAGTGGTTGCTGATGAATCGCACGGGATCGATAGCTTCGCGTGTGGCTCCGGCGGTGATCAGCACATGTTGACCGAGTCGGTCTTTGGGCGTGAGCGCCGTTTCAACGGCTTCCAGAAGCGCCTCAGGTTCCTGCATCCTGCCACGACCGTTTGTGCCGCACGCCAGGAACCCTTCTGCGCAGTCGAGCACATCGATGTTCGGTCGCTGTGTTAACGATTGCAGCGCATCTTGCAAAGCATCGCCGCAGTACATCTGATCGTTCATAGCAGGGGCTATGACCACCGGCTTGCGCATGGCTGCCAGGGTGGTGGTAAGCGCATCGTCGGCTATGCCGGCTGCGTACTTGCATATCACATCGTGGGTGGCAGGTGCTACAATCATAGCGTCAGCCCATACAGGCAGCGATATATGCTCGGTCGAATGGTCGTTGATGGCCGCAAACACATCACTATAGACCTTGTTTCCGCTGAGCGTCTGCAAGGTCAGGTCGGTCACAAACTCCAAGGCGTGCCTGGTGGTTGTGACTTTCACTTCCGCCCCGCGCTTGCGGAGCAGACGAATAAGTTCGGGAATCTTGTATGCCGCAATTCCCGAACTTATACCTACAACAATGTGTTTACCGGCTAAATCCATCAGCGGAGCATATCATCACGGCTGCCGTTGTTGCAGACGATCTGATTGTCGATAAGTTCCTGAGTGGCGATGAGCGTAGCCTTAGGCAGAATCTCGTAAGAACGCGAGATCTCTATCTGCTCCTTGTTCTCGAAGGTCTCTTCGATGTCGCCACGATCAATGCTGAAGTCTTGCAACTTGTTGTCCAACTCCTTCTTGAGCGATGCGCTGATTTGGTTGGCGCGCTTGCCGATGATGGCTACAGCCTCGTAGACGTTGCCTACGCGGCTTGCCAACTCGTTCATGTCACGCGTGATGGTCGTTTTCGGAGCTTTGCTCTTCTTGTAATCCAAATTAAATGATGGAACCATAATATTTATTTACAATTTAATTATTTACAATTTACGATTTACGATTATACTTTAGTTATCTAAGTACCTTGTCGATATCTTTCTTCAGGCGATCAGCTGCTTGCCGGTGCTTGGATGTCGGGAAATCGGTGATGAAGTTGTAGTACTCATCCTCTGCGCTTCGTGCCCGTTCGGCTTTCTTGTCTTCGAAGGAGTTAACCATCTGCTGGTACTTAGCCTGCAAGATGATCCAACTTAGCTCCTCAGTGTAACTGTTTCCCGGGTAGTTCTTGATGGCATTCTTGGCTACTATCTCAGCCGAGAGGTAGTTGTTGCCGAGATATGTTCCCAGATTATAGTACAACTCTGCGCTATGGAACTCTTTCTGCGCCAGCCTGTCGTACATCTCATCCAATTGTTGATAAGCATCGGCAGCATACGGGCTTTCCGGATACAACTCCACGAACTCCGTGAGCCACTTGATGGATTTGCGTGTTATGGCTTGGTCAAGCCGTGCGTCGGGAGCATCGATATAGTAGCAGTGGCCGATCTGGTATCGTGCTTCGATGATGTATTTCCCTTTTGGGTAGTTGCGTACATACGCCTCGTAATATTCGGCTGCGGTTTCGTAGTCCTTGTTGCCCATGTAGCATCGTGCCATATAGCATAGTACATCCTCGTTGCGCTCGGTACCTTTGTAGTAGGTAGCTACATCCTCCAGCAGGGTCTGTGCGCGCACGTACTGCCCGTCGTTGAAGTACTGCAAGGCTGCCTCGTACTTGAGTTGCGGATCTTTGGACTTCAGCAGTTTCTGATATTCACCGCAACCCATAAACAGAATAGCAACAATTGCCAAAACTGCAACCATTGCAACGCAATGTATTCTATGTCTATAGGTCAGAAATTGCATATGTTTCCGCGCCTTTCCGTATGCCTGTGTGCGTGTCTGTGCAGCAACTCGCACGAAAAAAGCCTACAAAGTTACAACTTTTTTTTCAATTTTGCAAATAATTCTGCAATTTTTTGTTATTTTGCTATTACGACCTGTCAGCCGCTGCACGTTAGCGCTTAGTTGAGGTCGTAGCCGTAGTGCTTGAGCCGGTTGGCATTGCTTCGCCAGTCTTTATCGACCTTGACGAACAATTCAAGGAATACGGGTTTGTCGAAGAAAGTCTCGATATCTTTACGCGCCAGCATCCCCACTTTTTTGAGCGCGCTGCCCTGATGACCGATGATGATACCTTTCTGGCTCTCGCGCTCCACGTATATCGTTGCCTGTATGCGTAGCATCGTATTCGATTCGCCTCCCTTGCTTTCGACTTTCGACTTTCGACATTCGACTTCCTTAAACGAATCAACCTCCACTTCCGTGGAGTAGGGTATCTCTTTGTCGTAGCAGAGTAGTATCTTCTCGCGGATAATCTCGTTGACGAAGAAGCGGGAGGATTTGTCGGTCAACTGGTCTTTGGGGAAGAACGGCGGACACTCGGGCAATGCCTCCTTAATCGCCGCAAACAGCTGGTCGATACCAAAGCGCTCCTTGGCTGACAGCGGGAAGATCGTAGCTTGGGGCAGTTCTCTTTGCCAGAATGTCACCAGGTTATCAAGCGTCTCGGGGGTTGTAAGATCGATCTTGTTGATCAGCAGGAAGACCTTGGTCTGCTGTTTGGCAGATGCTGCGATAGCTTTCACTTTCTTCAGGAACTCAGCATTCTTGTCGGGAGTATCTTGCACATCGGTCACGTATAGCAGCACATCTGCATCGACCAGCGCACCCTGGCTGAACTCGAGCATCTGTTCCTGCAGCTTGTAGTTCGGCTTGAGTACACCCGGCGTGTCGGAATAGACGATTTGAAAATCTTCACCGTTCACGATACCCATTATCCGGTGTCGTGTCGTTTGTGCCTTGCTGGTGATGATACTCAGTCGTTCACCGACCAAGGCATTCATCAATGTGGATTTGCCTACGTTCGGGTTACCAACGATGTTTACGAATCCGCTTCTATGTGTCATATCAGTTGTTATTCAGTTAGATGTATGTGATTTGTGTATCTTTGTTTTTTGTTTGTCAGTCGCATAGAGAGAAGAGGTCAGCCCTGGGATTGACGAGCATGACGGGTGTGAGTGCCCGCTGAATGACATGTCGTTCCTGTGGTCCGAACAGGATATCGTCCAGCCCGTATTCGCGGCTGGCAGTAAGCAGAATCAAATCTGCAACGAAGTCGCGTTGCCGTTCAGCGGCTTCAATGTTCACTTTGTCGCTGTTCTTGCGTGCATCAATCACTTCGTAGCTGATGTCCGAGCCTATACGTTCGCTAACGGCCTTGATGTGCGTAACTATTTTGCCCACGTTTATGCGTGCGCGACTGCCATAGTCTTTGGCTTGTAGCAGAATGATATGTGCTCCGCTCTTGCGTGCCAGATAGGTACAGATCTCTGCCTTGTAGGTCTCCTCCTCCAGTCGGGAAACAGGCACAAGAATACGCTTGAGCGCCGTTACCTGCTTCATTCCCTGTGTAATAATGATATACGGTGTACGCAGTTCGCGGCACTCGTTGAGTACGTGCTGTATCTCACGGGCGCTTCTGCCGCATTCGCGGACGCTGATGTCGTCAGCCGTGTATGGCTGGTACCAGGGTGTGGCATCCATATCAGTGCTGCTTTACTTGTTCGTTGATCTGCTCAATGTACGCAGTCAGTTCACTGCAGCCCGTACCTTTCTCGGCAGATGTGACAAAGTACGGAGGCAGTTCTTCCCAGAACTCCAGGAGTTGCTGCTTGTACGCCTCAATGTTTGCGGCCAAGCGTTCTTTGCCCAGTTTGTCGGCTTTGGTGAATACGAGTGCGAAGGGAACGTTGTTCTCTCCCAGCCAGTTCATGAAGTCGCGATCGATGGCCTGCAGCGGCAGGCGGGCATCGACAAGTACGAACAACGAGCATAACTGGTTACGCAGCAGACAGTAGCGCTCGATCATCTTTCTGAGTGCCTCGCGTTGTGCTTTGCCGGCTTGCGCAAATCCGTAGCCCGGCAGATCGACCAATGCCCATGCATCCGCTGCGCCTGCATTCACCGTGAAATGGTTGATGAGCAACGTCTTACCGGGTTTTTGGCTGGTCTTGGCAAGTTTGGGCTGATGAGTCAGCGCGTTGATGAGGCTTGACTTGCCTACGTTACTTCGTCCGATGAACGCATACTCGGGCAGCGTAGTTTGCGGTGAACGCAACACATCGGTTGAGGATATGGTAAATTGTGCTGTACGTATCATTGGCGTATCTTGCGTTTGTTGAGTTCACGTTGGTATTGTCGTGCAGTAAGCGCGTGCTTGCTGTAGGTATCGGAGAAGATATGCGTGCCACTGAAGTCCGGGTTGGCGCACATATACAAGTAGTTGCTTTTGGTAGCATGCAGTGTGGAGTCGATGACCTCGGCCGTTGTGATGCGTATTGCTCCAGGGGGTAAGCCCGGATTGATATACGTGTTGTACGGCGAGTTGGTGGCAGTCATCTGATGCGTTACGCGTCGTGCATTGAACTTTCCGGAGGCATAGATGGCAGTAGGGCATGCTTGCAGGTGCATACCTATGCGCATACGATTGAGGTACAAGCCCGCGATGATGGGATATTCAAAGGGCTTGGTTGTTTCCGATGTGACGATGCTGGCCAGCGTGTACACCTCTTGTGGTGTAAGCCCGATCCGGTCGGCTTCCTTGCGGCGTGTGGAGTTCCAGAAGCGCTTGTATTCGCGATACATCCGATCGAAAAGTTGCTCGGGGGTCATTGTCCAGTACACCTCGTACGTGTCGGCTATGAAAAGACAGCGGGCTGTTTCGCGGTTCATACCGTATCGGACGAGGAATGAATCGTCGTGCAGCAGGGCAACGATGCTTGCAGAGTCGGTGAGCAGTTGTTTAGCCAAGCGACCGGCAAGTTGCTCGTTGGTGCGGATCGTGTTTCGGAAGCGCAACTTGACCGGTGTCTGTTCGCCAAGACGTATCCGCTGAAACAGCGTACGGTTGCCCATTTCGGCAGGGAAAAGATAGTATCCGGGTTCGGGATGTGAGAACGGCACTCGCTTGAGGTCTTTCTCAAAGGCGTGCTCGGAAGTGATGCGGTAGTCGTCACGCACCAGCGCAAACACGGAGTCAAGTGAGCAGGCGGGATAGATAAAATATCCATGTTCTTTGCCGTCGAGACTCAGCATGTTGCTGTAGCGGTAGTGATAATGCCGCATTCCCTGATATACACCAGAGCATAGGAAGAACAGCAGTATGATGGCTGCAGAGATCAGTATGTATAGTTTTCGTTTGTTCATAATCTGTCAATAGCTTGTTTGGCAGCTCGGGTGCGTGCAGCACCTGTGCCTCGGATGATGGTGTAGGGAACACCTGTAGCTTGAATCTCTTGTTCGTATAACGCGAAGAAGTACTCCCGTCGGTTGAGGTTCTCGCGCACGGGGTCAAGCTGTGCCGGCAGGTCGGGTGCGAGTAGCAGATAATGCGTCATCGGGTAATCGTGAAGCGTGCGCGTAACAATCGGTGGGACGCTGCCGTACACCTGTTCGTACCAAACCTTCATGATGATCATCTCTGTGTCAAAAAGCACGAGTTTATCGGAGTAGTCCGTGCTGATCTGTCGGCTCAAATGAGCGGCGATGGCATCCAGATCATCGCGTGTGTACGGACGGTTGAGTGCCTCAACGTACGTGCGCGCGTATTCCTCAATATACAGGTATCCGTACAATTCGGACAATTCGCGACAAAGCGTGGATTTGCCCGATGATTCAGCTCCTATAACTCCGACTCGAATCATCTGATATCTGCTTACTGATTTCTGCTACTATCTTGTCAGCATCAGTTTGATGTTGAATCCTACGTTATCCGTACTGATAGGATAGGATGTGGAGATGAGTGGCGTTGTACCCTGATGGTCGTAGTAGAACTGGATATTGATCTTCTGCGAGAGTACATAATCTGCGCTGATCTTCACGCCAAACACGCGGTTACCCGAGCTGGCTTGCGTTATTCCTTCCTCCACTTTTCGCAGCAAGGTCTTCACATCCTTGTAGCTGAGGTCCACATTGAGTTTGAGGTCGTTGCTTACTTTCTTCTCCGAGCGTGGCGTCTTGGTGATGAAGTTCAGATTCTTGATGGTATAACCACCACCGATGACGAACTCGTTGGTATGTCCCTCCATTAGTTGTATGGAATTGACGTTGAGCGTGAGGTTTCGCTGCTTGCGGTACTCGGCTTTGACGCTCAGTGAGTTCTTCATTGCCAGATTGACGCCGATGAGCGGGGAGAATGCCTCGGTTAGTGTAACGCTGCTGATGTCATATGCAGCCGAAGGTTGTGGCAGCTCGGTCTGTACGTCGCGTATGAATCCGAGGGTGTTGTCCTTGCCGGCAGCGCCAACCCAGGTCGAGTAGCTGGAGTACGAACCGATGGCATACTTACAGGTGTAAGCATGTGTCAGCGTAACGGAGCGGAAGTTGTCGCGCATCCAAGGCAGTTTGCCCAATCCATCGTAGGTAACACTCCAGTTCGGCAGGATCTGCCAGACTTTGAGTATCGGATTACGGTCGATGGCGTTTATGTCCCTGCCGGTGTATGCCGCGAGGAAGGCGGGCACCAGTACATCCGCACTGCTGCGGCTTACCATGCCGTTAGCGCGGTTGTACGGACGATTGCCAAGTACCGTGCCCCGCATGAAGCCGGCATCCGGATAGTTGAGCTGGTCGTACTCTGCCTGCAGACGTCTCTGCATGATATCGCGGTTAAGCGCAAACTGCTCGAACGTAGCGTTGGCAAAGTTATCTGACTGATCGCCCACACGCGTGAACATCGTACCGATAGCTACCTGAGTGATGTTGAACGAGCCGGTCATATTGGTCTGCATATCCTCGTAACTGTAGATGATGGAGTTTGCCTGCGCCATATAGCGCTTGCCGTTCACCTGAATCTTCAATCCGGGGAGTGGCTCGAGGGTGATCTTGATATCCAGGTCGGTGGTGCGTGATTGCGTAGCGGGTTGCACAACCATCGTATCTCCGCTGAGCCATCCAGCACGTCTGGCTTTCTCTACAAAGTCATCACCAAAGAATCCGAATCCGAAGTCGAAGCCCGGTGCGTACACATTGTCAATCTTACATTGCCCCATGAATCCTGCTTGCGGGTTGAATCCGGGCACTGTGACAGAGGCGTTGTCGCGGTAGGTGACTTGTACGCGCCGGATGAGTGTGCCCAAGTATGCGAACATGTCGCCCGTGATTTGTGCCGGTGTACGCTGGTTGGGGTCTTGGCTGGTCATCTTCAGAGTGATACGACCGGTTACCGGCGATGTAACGCTGGCTTTGGTGTTGCCATCAGGGGAGAGCTTGAGCTTGACCTTCTTGCCCAGACTGTCCGTTGCCTCCACCTCTAAAAGCTCCGATCCTAAGCGGTGGGTGATGGTAGCAGGGGTACCGGCTACCAGATCCACTGTTTCGGTATATGTCTTAGGCTTGAAAGCCTTCTGCCGTTGCTTACCGGTGTATCGTTGTGTCATCGTCTTCCAGTACTTCGATTTGTTGTACAGCGTCTCGAAGTTCAGGGTACCATCGGCTTGCCATGAGCGTTGACCAGTGATGGTGTTACCGAGGTTGGACTGTGCGTTGACGGATGTAGCTGTTCGCGCCCAGTTGTAAGTGCCGTTGTACGAGGCATTGGCCGTGATGAAGTCAAGTCCCGGAATCTTGTTGATCGGGATATTCCACGATGCGGTGAACACCTGTTGATAGGTGTATGGCGTACCGCCCTTGGCCAGACTGCGCTGGATGGTATCTTTCCACGCCTCGTAATAATCGTTGGTGAAGGCATAGTCGCGGATGATCTCCGGTGTGTAGTATCCCTCGTCAACCGTGGAGTTCATGGCCGTCTGGAAAGAGAACTTGAGGTTGCGCGACAAGTCGTACTTGAAGTCGAAGTTGCGACTCCATGTGAAATCCTTGGAGAAGGTGATATCCATCTTGTTGCTCAATCCGGCTTCTGCCTGATTGAAGTCGCGCATCTTCATGTTCGAGAAGTTACGTTGCATAGCTGTGTTGAAAGCCCATGACTGCGGCAGGTAATAGATGCCGAACTCCTTGAGGATCTTCACCTTGTCGAGCGCCTGAATCTTGCTGAACGGCTCCCATGGTTGCGGGTTGAACGAGTAGGCATAGTTGAACTGTCCGCGCTCCTCGATGTTCTGGTTGCGCTCCATTTCGGGCGAGTGCTCGTTCTGCTTGTTATACGATGCCGATATCGAGAAGTTAGCGGGATCGTAGAACATATCTTTTTTCTTGGAGTGTATGTTCACCTTCATGTTCGTCACGCTGAACGAGGTACTCTCGAGCACGGTGTTGCTCATCGTACGGATAGAGTCTTTCTCGGCCTTGGTGTCGTACTGATCGAGTTTGGCTCGCAGTTTGATATCAGTGTCCAGAGGATCGAAGTCCGGGGATGTCGTCTGGTTGGTGTATGCGACATAAAGCGGAATCTGCAGTTTCGCCTGCTCGGGGAAGAGTCGTCCTGCCTCGAGTGCTGCGCTGACCTGAATCTGGTAGTTGTTCTCCATGTTCCGTTGCAGCACGTTGCTTTCTATGCTTCCATATCCGGCAGTCTCCAGTCGTCCTGCTACATTGACTTGCGCGATATCGCTGATGGCCAAAGCCGCGTTGGCCATAGCAGCAACGCCTCCCTGCTCGTTGAACTCGCTCATGCGAAGTTCGTTGACCCAGATCTCTCCGCAACGATCCTCGTGACTATTGGCGTTACGTACACCGATCATGATACATTCGACACTCTCGAGTGTAGGGTTACCGAGCACCGTGATGCGGTTCTGCGGTTTGCCGGAAGCCTCGTCATAAACGACATACGGAATCGTGTTACCAACATCGGATGTGCCGGCGCGTTTGGCTGCATTACGTGCCATCTTGGCATCGGTGAGCACGGAGAACGGGAAGTCGAACATGTTCTCGCGCGGCCAAACGATCTGTCGGTCGAGTTCGTTATTGTTGTTATATACGCCGGGGGCTGTAAGTACCAGCGGAATCTCGTACTCATAGTAGTTGTTCTTGAGGTCGGTACCCAGACGTATGAAGCAAGTCAGGTCACCATCCTTGAGTCCGGCATCTTCCGCCTCAAGTTTCTCGGCATGCACGTACATCTGCAGATGCTTGTAATTGCGCACGTCGTAACTTGTGTTCTTATATACACCGCGAGCGTCGTTGAACGGCAGGTTATGTACGCGCAGCACCATTGCCTGTTCGTTTTGCGCTATTAGTTGAGCTTGTCCGGGGTCGGTCTGTCGGCTTATGCCCGGAGGCAGGATGTAGTTGATAGGTTGACGGTTACCGTTCTCCTCGATATTGACGTTCTGAACATCCATCAGTGCGGATGCTGAGGGTGACGGCTCGTTGTAGTTCTTCGTCCGCTCGTTGCGGTATAAACCTTGTGAATACGAACGCCACTCACCGCGCACGAGATCCAGACTGCCCAAACGCAGATGCAGTTCTTTCTCGGCTCCGGTCAGATACAATCTGGCAAAACGGATAGACTTGAAGTTACGTATCGTACCTACACGTTTGACGCCGGCTCCCTTGAGCGGTATCTTGAACTGATACCAGTTAACAACTTCCGTTTGGCCGTTGCGTAAGGTGACAACGGTTGTGAGCTTCTCGACGATGTACTGCAATCCTACCTGCATATCCGCTTCGCGAAGGCTGACGTGATACTCGTAGAACTTCTCGTATTCGTTGAGCGTATTGTCGTTATTGATATCTTCTATATCCGGCTGCAGGGTGGATGCCGTACCGTATCCTTCCGTACTGCGATCCGTTTCCGGTGAGTTGCCTTCCGTACCGTTGTAGTGCTTGTATCTGTCGATGATGCTCACTTGTTCGCGGTCGTAATCGCTGCCGCGGTAGTAGTGGTAGTTATCGCCGGCCGGATCGTTGGCAGGTGAGAAAGGATCGTTGAGCCATGCGTTCCACACCGTGCTGCTAACCTTGTTTTGCAGTGCATCGCGATAATCCTTGTACGGATTGGTACCGTTATATTCGAATACCAACTCCTGCTCGGTGCTCAATCCGTCAAGACCCACATCCTGCTTGTCGCGTGCTCCCTGCTCATTGGAGAAAGCTACCACGGTACTGGTGGTACGTGACACACGTCCCCAGATCGTTTTCTCGGTGTCATCAATATCGTTGACCGGCAATCCGTGCTCAAACGATTTCTTGCCGTCCTTGAGTATATCTTCGCTGATGTCGCCGAGGTCGATATACAAGTCACCTTCATAGCCGTCGGGGTTCGTGAGCTTGGGATCCATCAGCCAGAAGGAAACATACTCGATGTTCGCCTTTTCGAAATCGGTGTTGTCGAGCCGGCGCATGATTCCCGCCCAACGTTGCTTGGGGTTGGTGAGCTTGCCGTCAGCCCCTATCTCGCTTGCGCAGATGTTATACGGTCCTCGCTCATCGGGGTAGAAACTGAGGTTGAGGGTGGCAATCTTCGGATCTTCGTTGGCCAGCGTTTCGCGGTTAGGGAACAACTCCTGTTCATACACGATACGCGTACGATGATCGCTGAGCGCGTTGACATCATCCTTGATATGTTGCGGGGTGTTGCTTTGCGGATATCCGAAAATAGGGTCGGGCGTGAACCACGAAAGCCACGCACGGTTCTTGCCGTATTGGATATCATTATTGTAGTTGTACTCCGGGAACTTCTCGTCGTTACGCGGGGTAGAAGCCAATCGCCAATAACTCGGATAATGTATATCAATCTCGGTCATTGTCTGCTCAAAGTCATCAATATAGGCAGTACCGACTTTTCCTACATCGCCTGTATGTCCCGGGATGAGGTGTGCAAATTCCGCATTCAGCGTGAAGGAGGAAGGTTGCGTGGCGGTGATCCAGGGAATCTTGTCGATGGCGTTGGTCAGCCACTGTATGTCGGTTTTCCATGCGCCGTTCACGCCCCAGATGGTGTTGGCAATAGGTTCGCTGCCGCTGTTTACTTTCGTGGTGAGCGGTCGTTCGCGGAAATGCATGACGGATGCGCCAAGCATGAAATCCTTGGTGAATGCGTACTCGGCATGCAGTCCGAACAGACTCTTGCGCTGCATGGAGAAGGTTGATTGGTTCTCGAGCTTGACATCCACCTTTGTACCTGATTCGATGATACTCTGGTTGAGGATGGTAACCGTACCCATGGTATAATCGACCGTATAATCGACATTTTCCACCAGTGTAGCACCACCTGCAGTGACGGTGACGCTGCCTCGCGGCACGTTCATGGCGTTGAGGCGGATCTCACTACCGCTGGAGCCTTTGAGCTTACCGGTAAGTTTGAATTTGTTCTTCTCGGTCATCTCCTGCGCATTGACGAGCGTGGAGTCGTATAACTCCTGGAACATATATTTGGCAGCCAGCACATCATCGCCCATCGCTTGCCGCAGGTGTTCGCCGAACGGCTCCAGTACAGGGAAGATGATTCGTCCGCTGGATGATAGTGCCGTGTAGCCTTCGACATAGTCGAACTTACCGTCGGGGGAGTTGTTGTTACGAGTGTCGAGTCGGTCAAGATTCATCACGCGCAGCAATTGCTTGCCTTTGATGCGGCTCTCAGGCAGGTATTGCAGCTCTGTTCCTACGGAGTCGTTGCGGTACATGACGTATAGTTCGAACTTGTCGCTTGTCATGCTGGTGACACCCAGAGAATAGACGTTTTTCATCATCAAGTCCCATGTGCCGCGACCTTTGTGCTTCGGTGCGTTGTTGCTGCCTTTCAGCATCTTCAGGATCAATGCCGGAGCTTTCTTGCCGGTCTGGGTGGTATCGGCACTGACCTTGTCGGTGGAGAACTCGCCGACCTGATACACTTTGCCGCCGTACGTATATTCGTACGCCACAGCCAGCACTTCGTCCTGATTCAATCCACTCTTGAGAGATATATATCCCAATGCTCCGTTGAGCGTATATTCCGAACTGCTGAGCAGTCGTGCCGATTCCAGTTTCTCATAATCCTCGCCACCAATCAGATTCGGGTAAGCTGTTTGCAGGGCGGATGTCATCTGCTGTATGTCGCGCACCTCGGGTATAGCCAGCACATTGTCGTACTCACTGTTCGCTTTGTTGGTTGGTACAGGGTAGCGTGCATCAGGTGTCCATTGGGGTGCAGTGGTGCCTGGCGTAAGACTTATGTGCTGCGCCTCGCTCTCGCCCAGGTCGGTTAGGGCAAGGATATTACGTGCCTGATCGTACGCACCGCGTTTGTTGGTGATCCATACTTCTATACGGTTGATCGTAATGCCAGAAGCCACGTACGGTAATGTCTCCATCGACTTCTCGTATTGGTCGCGGAAGAAGTAGTTGAGGAAGAAGTGCCGGTTCTCGTCGTAATCGGCTATGCCAATCTCGAACTTGGTCATCTGTGCTCCTCCCTGGCTGCTTACGCTCTGACTCTCAGAGTTCTGTTGTGAGATGAGTCCTTGGATCTTCAGTTTGCCGAATTGCAGTCCGACCTTTACACCGAACAGGGCTTGCGTGCCTCGGATAAGACTACTATTCAGATCCATGGTTACGTTTCCCGCTTCGATGGATTGGATGATGTCGTCCTCTTTGCCTTTGTATCCGAGTTTTAGGTTCTGCTGGTCGAAACTGAACGAAGCCTCCGTGTTGTAGTTGAGGTTGAAACTCAGTTTGTCACCTACCTTGCCGTTGATGGATGCCTGAATCTTCTCGTCGAAATCGAATATGTTGTTGTTACGCGATCGCTCGGTGAGCGACGGGTTGTCGATATATTGGTGCTTGAAGCCAAAGAGCAACTCGGCACTACCCTGCATCTTGAGTTGTACACCTCCGGGGCCGAAGATCTTGTCCGCAGGCCCGATGTTGAACTTCATGTCGGTGATGTCGAACTTCCGTTCGTTGCTATGCTCTACCTCGCTGATCTTCTGCTTCCAGTAGCGGTTCATCTGCTCACGCTCGCTATAGGAGAGGTACTCTTCGCGATTGAGCATGTAGGGTGTGGCAACATCCACATCGCCAATCTTGGTGTGGATCACGTAATAGCCGCTCTCCGGGTGATATTCCACCTCGGTAGTTTGTGTATCCTGGAATGTTACGGTGCCGCGGATAGCTGTATCAACGGGTTCCTCGGGTACATCAGCCACAACAGTGGCTTCAGCATTTTCGGTTGTCGCCGGCTGCGTCTGCTTGGGCGAATCATTGCGCTGCTGCCTGTCGTTCTGGGATGATTTCGGCTCTTTCTGCTGTGTCGTTTGCGCAGGTTTCTTGTTCTTGCTTGACGAAGGAGCCAGCCAGTCGGGCAATTGTGCCTGACTGTTCGCACTGACGCATAGCGCCAATATCAGTAGAATGCTATATAGATGTTTAATTTTCAATATTACAAAAGTTTTAGAGCTTGACGGATTACGGCTTCGACTGTAGCTTGCGGGTTCTGAGTAAGAATCTTGTCAACCGCCTTGCTGCTGGCTGCTGCGGCAAAACCGAGCATGGTCAGCGCACTCACGGCTTCCGTCTTAACTTCGGAGTCGGTTGTTGCAGTTGTATCTTCAAAGAGTGTGGTACTTGTTTCCACGCCCAGGTCAATCTTCAGCACTTTGTCTTTCAGATCGACAATCAGTCGTTGCGCGGTCTTAGGTCCAAACCCTTTGATTGAACTGAGTGCCTTGACATTACCTGTTGCAATTATTTGTCGTATGTCGGCAGCAGAGTAGGCGGACATAATCAGCCGTGCAGTGTTGGCACCTATGCCGCTCACGGTCATCAGCATCTCAAACAATGCGCGTTCGCCCTTGGTAGGGAAACCGAACAAGTCGTGTGTATCTTCACGGATGATCTCCGTACAATACAACCGACACATCTGCCCCGAAGCAGAAGCTGTTCGCTCTTTGCCCGAGAGTTGAGTGAATGTGGTAAGTGCAATATTCACTGCGTAACCTATGCCTCCGGCCTCTAAAACTGCTAAGGTCGGACTCAATTCTGACAGTTCTCCGTATATGTATTCAATCATGTTTCGTCTTCAAATTTTCTTGTGTGCACACAAAAAGCCTACAAAGTTACTGCTTTTTTTTGAGAAAAGCAAACTATTTGCCAAAAAAATTTTGTTTCCCACATGAACATGACAAAATTATCTTTTAGAAATAAAAATTTGCATATGTCAAAAAAAAGTAGTAATTTTGCAGCGCGAATTGTGTGCCACATGATTACATGTGGCCAATTGAACTAAAAAGGATGTTATTACAAATACTCAAATCAAAGATTCATCGCGTTCAGGTTACGGAGGCTAATCTGGAGTACATAGGCAGTATTACTATCGACGAAGCGTTGATGGAAGCCGCCAATATCTATGCCGGCGAGCGTGTACAAGTTGTGGATAATACCAACGGCGCACGCCTGGAGACGTATGTCATAGCCGGTCGTCGCGGTAGCGGATGCATATGTATCAACGGTGCTGCTGCTCATCTGATTAACGTTGGCGACACCGTTATTATCATGGCCTATGCGCTGATGACTCCCGAAGAAGCAAACAGTTTTAAACCCTCAATTGTCTTTCCGGTAAATAATGCCATTCTTTGAGCTGCAACATACGGATCAGAAGACATCAGCCCGTACGGGGGTGATACATACTGACCATGGGGATATCCTCACGCCTATCTTCATGCCCGTAGGTACGGATGGCAGCGTGAAAGGCATTCATCGTCGTGAATTGGAGGATGATATCCATGCGCAGATTATTCTGGGCAACACGTATCACCTGTATTTGCGTCCGGGAACGGATATCTTGTTCCGTGCGGGAGGATTGCACAAGTTCGAGGGGTGGACGCATCCTATATTGACTGATTCGGGTGGTTTTCAGGTGTTTTCGCTGACTGACCTGAGAAAGATGACGGATGAAGGCGTGAAGTTCTCGAGCCATATTGACGGCAGGAAGTTGTTTTTCACTCCGGAAGGTGTGATGGATATCCAGCGCTTGATAGGTGCAGATATCATGATGGCATTTGATGAGTGCTGTCCGGGTACAGCCGACCGCACGTACGCCACGCAATCCATGGAGCGCACGCACCGATGGCTGGATAGGTGTATCGATCGCTTTGACAGCACGGAAGACTTGTATGGTTACAAGCAACACCTGTTCCCCATTGTGCAAGGCTGCGTATATACCGATCTGAGGCAGGAAGCCTCGAAGCGTCTGCGCGACTTGGATCGCGACGGTTATGCCATAGGTGGTCTGGCTGTCGGTGAACCCGAGGAGAAGATGTACGAGATGATTGAGGTGGTAAACGATATACTGCCTGAGAGCA
>Ga0310696_10001086_pt1 | contig 39912 bp, 30 predicted proteins | sample AusTroGonzalo_MG_4_FD_203885 | JGI IMG/M metagenome (GOLD analysis project Ga0310696, IMG submission 203885) | Bovine rumen microbial communities from tropical cattle in Woodstock, Queensland, Australia - Gonzalo_02 (v2) (version 2) | ecosystem: Host-associated > Mammals > Digestive system >... | reverse complement strand
AATCCGTCGTAGGCCACGGTCATGCCGTACGGCTTGAACCGCGCCTCGAATTCTTCGTGCAGGGCGAAGCCGTTGTGCGAAAAGTGCGTGACGTAGGCCGGGGCATCCGGGGCGAGGCACCGCATGTCGATCAGTTTTTCGCGGAACCTGACCGTGGTGTTGAAGCCCTGATGAGTCTTGTCGGCATCGGGCCTGCGGAACCCGATCGTGCATTCGATGACGGCGGCGTCGAGCCGGATGCCGTCGAGCATCGCCCAAGCTTCGTCGGTGAGCCAGCCGGTGTCGTTGGCGATGAGCACCGTCCTGCCGCCCCGCCGGATGACGTAGATCATCGCGCCCAGACCGGCGGCGTGGCTGGCGGGGACGGGCAGAAACTCCACGTCGCCGGAGTTCACCCATTCGCCCTCGTTGACCGTGATCGGGTTGAGGCGCAGGTAGTCGAAGAGGTTGACCGCGTCCAGACTCGGGGAGTTGGAAGACAGTATCCCGCGTACCAGTTCGCGCAGCGTGACCTTGGAGCCGAGGACATCGAGCTTGTAATCAGGTACGTCGGTGCAGAAGCCCGGGGCCCGGCGGTAAATGAATTGCTCCGGCGACATGTGGTCGCTGTGGGGATGGGTGAAGATTATGCGCTTCAGCTCCGCTAAATTGATGTTCGCCATCCGCATCTGATCGAAGGAATCGGGACCGAAGTCGACCATCGTGTCGTCGTCGATGAGATAACAGCAGCGTCTGCGGACGTCCTTGCCGCCGCGCTTCCGCGCTTCGCGGCAGATGGGGCAGCCGCACCACAGCCCCGGAATGCCTTCGGCGGCGGCGGTGCCGAGAAATACGAGTCTCATAAGAAAAAATCCCCTCCGATTGGTTTTTTGCCTACAATACCACCGGAGAGGCGTTTTTGCAACTCGCCGGGCGGTTGCAAATCCCCGCCGCGCGAACTATATTTATCCGCCGCATGAGACAGGAGAAAACGCTTTATGGCAAATCGGAGCTTCACCGTGTCCGCCCGCGATCTGGGCGAATTCGACGTGGTCGTCGCGGGCGGCGGAGTCGCCGGAGTCGCCGCCGCCGTCACCGCCGCGCGGCGGGGCAGCCGGGTGCTTCTGGTCGAAGGATGCGGTTGTCTGGGCGGCGCCCTCACCGCCGGACTGGTCCTCAACATGTCACTCGACCGCGAGGGCAAGGGCGGTCTGGTCGACGAATTCTTCCGCTTCATGGACGCCCGCGGCTTCAGCTGTCCGCGGCGCGGAGCGCTCACCGACGGCTCGGGCAAACTCATCCCGGGCGGCGTGGTAAGCCCCGACGGCGCCAAAGTCTGCTTCGACCGCTTCTGCCGCGACGCCGGGGTGACGGTGCTGTTCCACAGCCACGCGACGGGAGTCCGCATGGAGGGGCGGAAGATCGCGGAACTGCTGATCGGCACCGAATGCGGCGCCGCGGTCGCGCGGGCGAAACTCTATGTCGACGCGACCGGCAACGGCAATCTGTCGCTGGCGGCGGGATGCCGGGGCGAATGCGGACACCCCGACGACGGCCACCCGCAGCCCGCCACGATGGGCTTCATGATGAGCGGACTCGGGTTCGCCGAATCGACGGTGAAAAAAACGGAATACGGCGAGGCGCTCGCCTCGACCGGGCTCAAGCTCGACAACCGCCGCCCGTGCGCGTTGCGGCTGCCCGACCTGCACAACTTTCTGATCTGGGCGAACTACGAATACGACGTGGATACGCGCGACATCGTTTCACTGAGCCGCGCGGCGCTCCGCGCCCGGCTCGAAGCGCTGGAGATCGCCGAAGCGCACCGCCGCCTGCCTGCCCACCGCGAAAGCCGTCTCGGCACCATCGCCGAACACCTCGGCATCCGCGAGGGCTACCGCATCGCCGGACTTTACCGGCTCACCTTGGACGATCTGCTGCGCGGGGCGCGCTTCGACGACGGGATCTGCCCGGTGAACTTCGTCGTCGACGTCCACAAGACCGCCGCCGCCGGCGATCCGGATACGGCGAAGCGCTATCGGGTGCTGCCGTACCAGATCCCCTACCGCGCGCTGGTCCCGGCGGACGCGGACAATCTGCTGCTGTGCGGCCGACTGCTGAGCGGCGATTTCTTCGCCCACGCCTCCTACCGGGTGATCTGCAACATGATGACGGTGGGCGAAGCGGTCGGCTTCGCCGCCGATGCCGTCGCCGCGGAGGGGATCGCCCCCGCCCGGCTCGACGGGACGCGCGTCCGCGCCTTCATGGAGGAGCGCGGACACCGGCTGCAGCCGTGAACCGGGTTTGCAAATCCGCTTCGCGCGAACTATATTAGTTCCACAACTTCACACAACCCTGCAAAGGAGCAAAAATGGTTCCTGTGACATTTCTCTACGACTGGGAATTCCCCAGCGACAAGGACCGGCAGACGGTGATGTACGAATTCGCCGCCAACGGCGCCCACCACCTCGTGCTCTCCGACACGCTGCTCAAGATGATCGGGCGCGCGCCGAAGCTCTACCGCGAGCTGCCCAAGGAGGTCGAAAAGGCGGGGCTGGACTTCGTCGACGCCCACGCGCCCTTCCGCGGCGACTGCGATCCCAACTGTCCCGATCCCAAGGTGCGGCCGTTCATGCTGGCGCATCTCAAGCTCATGCTCCAGATCGTCCACGACTTCGGCGTCAAAAGCTGCTGCGTCCACATCGGCAACATCTTCTACGAGGGGTACACGGCACAGCAAATGCGCGACGCCGTCTGCCGTACGCTGGACGAGGTGCTGCCGCTCGCCGAAAAACTCGACGTGACGATCTGCCTCGAAAACATCTTCCGCCCGCTCAACACCGTCGCCGACGTGCTGTACTACATCGAAAAGTTCCCGTCGAAATGCCTCGGCGCGTGCTTCGATTCCGGCCACGCCAACATCATGGAAAACGGCCGGAACATCCCGGATTGCACCGCGTACAAGGCCTTCGGCGACTGCGGCTTCGAAGTGCCGTGGGATCACGACATCCTCGACCGGATGCTGCCGCACATCGTCGACTGCCACATCCACGACAACAACGCCTCCGCCGACCAGCACCTGCTGCCCGGCAAGGGAAACATCGACTGGAAGAAGCTCGTGCCGAAGCTGCTTTCGGCTCCGCGGCTCCACTGCATCCAGAGCGAGGTGATACCGCTGCGCGTACAGCAGCCGATCCGCCCGCTCTGCGAAAAGTACCGCGAGCTTTTCGGCGAGATATGAAAAAACGGTCCCCGATAACAAGGAGAAAACATATGTTCGTGAAACGTCTGTCGTGGCAGTTAGGCGTCTTCGCCGCGCTGCTGGTTGCTTTCTCACTTCGAGCCGAGGTCAAGGTCGACGACTGCTTCGGCGACAACATGGTGCTGCAGCGGGAACTCCCGGCGCGCATCCGCGGCACCGCCGATCCCGGCGAGACCGTGACGGTCAAATTCGCCGGACAGACGGTCACGGCGACCGCCGACGAAAACGGCGACTTTCTGGCGACGCTCGCGCCGCTCCGGGCGAACCGGGAGCCCGCCACGCTGACCGTCGCAGGACGGGACAACACCGTCACGATAAACAATGTGCTCGTCGGCGAAGTCTGGCTCTGCGGCGGCCAGTCCAACATGTTCTATTCCCTCTTCAACAAGAACCCCGCCTATCTCCACACCGACAGCGAAGAGATCACCTCGCAGGCGAACTACCCGCTGATCCGCATCGCGTCGGTGCCGCGCCACTCCGCGGCGAATCCGGAACGCAAATCCCACCTCAAGTGGCAGCCGGTGACGCCGGAAAGCGTCAAGAGCTTCACCGCCGTCGGCTACTTCTTCGGGCTCGGCCTGTACAAGGCGCTCGACGTCCCGATCGGGCTCGTCCACAGCAGCTGGGGCGGCACCCGCATCGAACCGTGGACCACGCTGGAAGGGTTCAAATCCGTGCCGGAGGGCAGAAAGAGCCGCTTCGCCAAGTTCCTCGCCGGGCGCACCGCCGGTACGCCGGAATTCGAGAAGAACGCGCAGATGTTCCGCGAACCCCAGCGCAAGTGGCTCGCCGACGCCGAAGCCGCGCTGAACAAGGGCCTGGTCCCGCCGCCGCAGCCCGCGGTCCCCGCCGATTTCGTCGGCACCGACCGCACCACCACGGGTGCGCTCTACAACGGGATGATCCACCCGCTCACGGGCATGACCTTCCGCGGCGCGATCTGGTATCAGGGCGAAAGCAATCTGTGGCGCTGGGACGAGTACCGCTGGGCCATGCACGCGCTTCTGAACGGCTGGAAAAAGACCTTCGACAACCCCGATCTCCAGTTCTACTTCGTCCAGATCGCCCCGTGGCACTACACCCGGGACGTGCCGCGCAACTGCATCGGTCTGTGGGAAGCCCAGCAGGCTTTCGCCGACGAATCGGGCTGCGGCATGGCGGTCATCAACGACCACGGCGATCCCGGCGACATCCACCCGCATGACAAGCGCCCCGTCGGCGACCGGCTGGCGCGGCTCGCGCTGAACCGCACCTACGGCAAGAAGGAGATCGCCTGCGACGCGCCGCGCGTCAAGTCGTGGAAACGCGACGGCAGCACCGTCGTCCTCGACTTCAAGGACGCTTCGAGCTGGTCGACCGCCGACGGCGGCGACGTGAAGGGTTTCGAAGTCGCCGGGATCGACGGAGTCTTTTACCCCGCGGCCGCCGAGAGCCGCGGCGCCGAGATCGCGGTCTCCGCTCCGCAGGTCGCCGAACCGCGTTATCTGCGCTATCTCTGCTGGAACACCGCCGTCGGCAACTTGCGCAACGAGCACGGCCTCGTGCCCGCGCCGTTCCGCGTCACCGACGTGACCATCGACGAGATCGTCGGCTTCCTGACGAAGAAGCCGGGACTGGTCTACGAATACGATCTCTTTGCCGGAACGCCCAACGGCATCAAGGCAAAGGTCGACAACTCCGGCAAGTTCGCCGGACGCCGGATCAAGCGCGTGTACTACCTCTTCGTCGCCACGGACAAAACCGGAAAGAAGATCTACGCCGAAGTTTCGCTCGATCCCTTCATTCAGGATCTCCGCAAGCTCGCACTGCCGGGTTCGAAGGTGCGCCACAACATCGCGACGCCGATCCGGAACATCGGTATCCGCACCAACGCGCCGAATCTCATCGACGGCGACGAGATCGCGAACGGCAACATCGAATTCTTCTTCACGAATTACGGTCCCAAGAACGTGAAGGGGATCCGCGTCGCGAGCGACAAGGTCTTCGACGCGGGCGACAATCCGAATACCGACAAGAAGCCCGGATACGGCTGCATGCAGTTCCACACCGTGCGCGGCGACGCGATAGTCTGCTTCAGCAATTTCCGCGGACGCGGAAACGCGGATCTCGGCTTCGGAGCGCCCCGCGAGTTCAAGAATCCGGACTGGACCTTCAGCAAAAACGCCCGCAACTACAAGTCGGCGAAACTGTACGTTTCCTGCGACTTCGAGTAAGCGGGAAAGAAAACGACATAAGCACGACGGCGGAAGCGAAAACTTCCGCCGTTTTTCATTCCGGTACGCCCTACTTGTGCGCGGCGACGCCGAAGGGGATGTGCACCGAGGGCGAAAAATCCTTCGCCGCGTCGAGGTGCGGATGCTGCTGGTCGTCGAAGAAGATGTGCGGGCGCAGCGTCCGAAGCACCCGCCCCTTGTCCATGCCGCCCAGAAAATGCGTCTCGTCGACCGTGATGTGCCACGTGCGCAAGGTCGTCACCACCCGCTTGTGCGCCGGCGCGCTCCGCGCCGTGACGATCGCCGTCTTGAGAAAGCGCCGGTAGCCCGGTTCCTTTTCCTCGCGCTCGTCTTCGAGTTTGCGCAGGTTCCCCAATTTGCGGAACAGATCGGTAAGCGGTCCGGGCGCGATCGCCTCGTTCCCGTCCCGCGCCTCCTGCTCGTGAAACGCCTCCAGCCCCTGCGTCTGATAGATCTTTTCCGCGCTGTCGTCGGCGATCACCCCGTCGAAGTCGAAGGCGACGCGCAGTTCGTCGTCGCGCTCGTCGTCGTCCGCGGCGCTCGGCAGCACCACGCCGGAGGGATACCCCTTGGCGAGCGCCTCCGCCACGTCGGTCGCGTTCGCCGAGAGGAACAACGATACATTGTACGCCGGAATGTAGCGGAACGGCGAATCCCCCCGCGTGAACGCCGCGCGGACGATGCCGAGTCCGTAGTGTTCGATGCTGTTGAAGACGCGCATGCCGGTGTCGTTGTCGTTGCGGCTCAGCAGCACGACTTCGGCGGGCTGGTTTTCGGGGAAGATGCGGTTCAGTTCGAGAAACCTCCGCACGAACGGGAACGCGATCCCCGGGGCGAGTATATCGTTTTCGTGCGCGATCTGATACTCGCGGTAGGCGCGGACGCCCTTGGTGCGGAAGACCGCGTCCGCCTCGTCCAGATGGAACAACGCGCTCGAAGCGACCGCGATCACCAACTTTTTTTCGATGGGATATGCCATGTGAACACCTTTGGGGGAGTCGTCAGATCTCTCCGAAAAGCTCGGCGAACTTTTCGCACAGCGGGCGGATCGGCTGCTGCGAGCGGAGCGGGATGACTTCGCTCTGCACGCATGCGAGCCGCGGCGCCGAAAGCAGCTTCGGCACGAGCTTCTTCCAGTCGACGTTGCCGCGTCCGGGCAGCAGATGCTGATCCGCGGAAGCGTCGTTGTCATGCAGATGGCAGTCGACGACGTAGGGCAGCAGCCGCCCCAGCACGTCGTGCTCCCACTGCATCGGAATGCCCAGTTCGTCGAAGGACGCCGTGCCGGAGCATTTGGGGTGCTTCATGCCGTTTTCCATGATGTTCGCGTGCCCCGCGTCGAAGCACGCGCCCAGATGGTCCGTCGGATAGTTGCCGAAGTAGAAGAGCAGGTCGTCGACGTGGCTCCCCACCCGCTGCAGGTTTTCGAGGCAGATCGTCACGCCGAGATCTTCCGCGACGGGCAGAAGCTCGTCCAGCGAGCGGCAGGTCGCTTCCCGGTGCTGTTCCAGAGTGTACCCCGTATAGAACAGATTGCCGATGTGGACGCAGCAGCTCTTCACCCCGAAATCGGCGACGATCCGCAGCATGAGCTTCATATGCGCCAGCATGAACGGACGCACCTTGGGATCGGGGCAGTTGATGTCGCAGTCGTCCCGGAAAGGCGCGTGGGCGTCGACGAAGTCGAGCCCCGCCTTTTCGACCTCCTTGGGCAGTTCGCGGTAAAGTTTCGGCGCGCGGCAGATCATCTTGAGCATCGTGTCGGTGAGCACGAGGTGATGGGCGCCGTTGGCGGCGAATTCGTACATCACCGTCTGCCGATCCTTGTCGCTCGGGTGCTCCCAATCGTAGAGAAACGTCACGGGAACCATAATGATATCTCCTTATTCCTTGACCACCTGAAAACCGTAAGTGCGCCCGGCTTCGCCGTGCCACGTTTCGCCGGAAGCGTATCCGTCCTTGGGCAGACCGCCCAATATCCGCTTGAGCTTCGTGCCGGGCGGGGTGACGATGCGCTTCGCCCCCGCCGCCGCCGTGTGGATGAAAACGAGGTCGTTGCCGATCCACGCGGTGTCGCGCGCGTCCGGCGTGTAAAGCCGCACGCCCGAGCGCTTCGCCAGTTCGCGGACGACCTCGCGCTCCAGATTGGGCAGCGTCGAAAACCAGTGCGTCGCCCCGTTGCGCCGGACGCGCACCAGCGCGGGATCGCCGTTTTCGCTTCTCCCGAGCACTTCGTCGAAGCCGGAGACCGGAACGAACCACGGAGCGCTTTTGCGCAGGCTCACGCTCTCCGGCAGACCCGCCGCCGCGAGCTTCGGGCGGCGCGGAGTCTTATCCGTGCGGAACTTGATGCCGAGAAGTCTTTCCATGTTCGCCGCGTCCGGCGCGCCGCCCGGCAAGGTCACGCCCGCCGCGTAGAGCCACAGCACGGTCGCGCCTTCCCTCTCGAAGCGCGCCATCAGCGCCGCGCGCTTTGCCTCGGGGAGCATCCACGCGTTATACATGACGTAAAACCGGCGCGGCGGGATCAGTCCGGGTTCGAGCAGATCGTCGGTACAGCAAACGCCGAAGGGCGCGCCGACGTACGGCAAGGTGTTCTGGATGCACTGCGCCGCCGCCTCCAGCACCGCGTCCCGGCCGTTGTTGCGCCGGGTGTAGTAGACGCTGTCGCGGTCGCCGACCGCCATGATCTCGGTCGGCGTCGTGCCCTGCGCGGGCGGAAGTCCGGCATAGACGCCCAGCTGTTTCCGAAACTGCGCCGTGTACGCGGGGTGCAGATACGCCCCGCCGGTGATGTCGTACCAGTAGTACGCGCATCCGGTGGCGCACATCATGCCGAAGGTGCGGTTCATGACGTCGATGTTCTGCCGCAGCGTCGCGGGACGCGCGATCGGCACGTCGCCGTACCCGGCGGGATCCTCCTTGAGCGCGCTCCGCAGGTCGCACTCGACGTAGACGACCTTTTGGCGCGAAAGGAAGGTGTCATACGGTATCGAATTGCCGTCCGAAAGCCCCAGCCGCCGCTTGCCGTAGTTCGCGGGGGCGCGGACGAAGTCGACGTAGGGCGACCGGGCGGCTTCGAGGAACGAGTTGTGGCCGACGTCGTGGATCGGGTGGCCGCTCCCCCCGGCGAGGCCGAGGAAGTAGCCGAAGTATCCGCCCGCGAGCCACTTGCCGTTTGACAACTCCTTCACGTCGCGGCAGAGGCTGATGAACGCTTCGCCCAAGGACGCATTGCGGTACTCGAACCAGTCGATGACGCGCCGGTCGAGCTCCGGATCGAGCAGCGCCCCCGCGTGCGAGCCGTTGATCTCGGCGGCGCTCGGCATGGCCGCGGTATCGAGCGTCACGCCCGGCTGTTTCCACGCCGCGGCGAGCTCCGCGTCGTCCTTGTACTTGCGCTTCAAGTGGATGCGGAAGGTCGCGGTGTCGGCGGGGGCGAACCCCGAAAAGAACGGCTTGTCGCCCCGGTAGCGGCTGCCGTTCCACCAGAACCACTCCCAATTGACGTTCTCGGCGACGTTGACCGCCCACACGCGGTCGGCGTAGGGCGAGTTCTTCACATGCTCGACGAAGGCCGCAAGCGGGATGCGCGCGTCGCGCAGCCACTTCTGCGACGAAAGCGCCTGACGCTCGTAATTTTTGTCGCGCTGGGCGCCGTCGTCGCGCGCGGAGACGTCGTCGGGGTTAGACTGTAACCACCAGTCGGGCATGAAGCACCCGATCTGGATCATCAGCACCGCGTCGGGGTTGACGGAAAGCACCTGTTCGATCTGCGCGTCGAGATTCGAGAAGTCGAATTTGTCCGGGGCAACCCAGAACTTCGGGAAATCGGTCGAAAGCGCCACGTTGTCGAAGCCCGCCTCGTGCGCCGTGAGGATCTGGTCGGCCTTGCCCGTGTACGAACGCGGGAAGTTGCCGGGGAACTTCCAGAAGAACGGCAGCATGACGCGGTCGCCGAGGCGGAGTCTGATCCGGCCTCCGTCGAATTCGTAGCGCGCCTGCGCCAGTTCCGCCGGAGCGGGCGGCGTCACCGTGAATTCGCCCACCGGAGTGCGCCCGAGAACAGTCCGGTCGTCTTCATTCGAAGGCGGCGCGGCGGCGCTGTCGGCGACGTAAAAGCGGTCGTCGTCCAGATACAATTTGAACTTGCCGCCCTTCATCAGGAACGGCGGCGTGTACTCGAAGCGGTAAAGTTCGCCCTCGCGCGCAACTTTGGTTGCGAGCATGATGCGGCGCGTCTTATCTCCGCCGACGAGGCGGTACTGCAACGCGCCGGGTAGCTTGCCGAGCTTGTTCTTCGCCCGCGCGGTGAAGAAACCCTTGCCGACCTCGACGAGCTCCAGCGGCGTCCGCCGCCCGATGCAGACGGGGTTGAGCCGCAGGTATTTTTCGTGCGCGGCGGCGATCACCACTGCCGGAGAGCTTATCTCGTGCGGAAATTCGTCGCCGACGGCGAACTTCCACTCGCCGTCCGTGACGATGCGCCGGTCGCCGCCGGGGAGCGCGATGTAGAGATTCGCCAACAGCATCCCGTAGCCGGTGTCGTTGCGCACCTTGACGGTGAAGGTATTTTTGCCGGGTTTCAACAGCCGCGCCACGTCGCGCCGCGCCCCCTCGTGGTGGTCGCCGCCCTGCCCAGCGTATTTGCCGTTTATGTAGATCTCGGAGTGGTCGTCGGCGGCAGAGAAGGCGACCGCGTCGATGACCGGCACGTCGGGGAGCTCGAATTCCCGCTCGAACCACACCGTCGTGTTTTCGGGCCCCTTTCCGACCTGCGACCAGATCCACTCGCCCCGCCAGTTGTCCAACTCTGCGGGGTGCGCCTCGCGGATCGACGGATACCTGTCGGCATACGCATTCCCGGCGAGCGTCAGCACGCCGCGCGCGGTCGTCGCGGGCGGGGAGAACTTGAGCGTCGCATACCCGGCGGGGAGTTCGGTCGAACCGATCACGCGATCCTCGGCGTCGAGCCACTTGATCGAAACTTTCGGAGCTCCTTCGGAATACCGCCATTCGAGCAGATATTCGCGTCCGCCCCAGAGGTAGTCCAAAAACACCGGCTCGCCGGAACGCAGGAACTCCGCGCCGGGGATGAAGTTCTTTTTCTCAAGGACGCGCACTTTTTCGATGCGGACGGTGCCGCCCCAGAGGTTGCGCCAGCCGAAGTCGAGCGCCGTGACGATGCTCTCCTTCGACGGGTAGCGCGGGTGGACGATCACCCAGTGCGGCTGGCCGTCGGGGATGACCGGCGTCGCGCGCGGGATCACGAAATTCTTTTTGCCGTCGAAGCCGTAGACGAAAGTTCCCAACATTCCCGGCGTGTCGGCACTTACGAGCGCCTCGATCTGTTGCGCCTCGGACGCCTCGAAGCGGAGGTCGGTCCTCCGGAGCGTCGCCTGCGGCTTCATCTTCCACGCGGTGCCGCCGTCGGGGGTCAAGACCGGCTTGCCCTTCCCCGCGAAATAAAGCGTCAGCGTCTCCGCGCGGCGTGTCTCGGGGATACACGTACCCACGCCGCCGAAGACCGGTTTGCATTCGACGTTGCGGAAGTAGACCGTGACGCCCGGCGGCGCCTGGATGAAGATGCGCCCCGTGACCGCCTTTTCCCACACCTCCCAGCCGTTCCGCGTGCCGGGGAAGATGTATTTGTCGAACCACGTCCACTTGCCGCCGACCATGCGCCGCCACCCCGCGCTGAACGGGGGGACTCCGGTGTGCTGGCGGACGACGGAACCGGCGGGAAGATCGAATTTTACCGGTTTGACGAGTGTCAGCTCGTAGCCGTCGGCGGTCTTTTTGATCGTCTTAAATTCGAGCGCCACGTCGCGCGGGTGGACGCCGAGCTCTTTGAACGAAACGGCGGGAACGGCGAGACGCCCGAGTTTGGCGTTCCAGTTGCGGCAATCCTTTACGATCAGCGTCGTGTCGCCCTTGCGGAGCGGTTTGACGAGCGTCGTCTCGGTCCCCGGAAACGCGGTGAACACGAAGGGGTAGATCTGGTTGCCGTCCTTGTCGAAGAGCTCCATGCCGAGCACGACCTCGGTCGGCTCCCCGTCGGTGCGGAACTCTCCGGAAAGCTGCCAGCACAGCCCGCCGAGCTTGATCGGCTTCTTGTACGCGCGTTTGCCGTAGACTTTGAGCTCGCGCACCTTGTTGTCGGCTCCCGACGCCAGCGTGCAGAAGAGCACCGCCGGTAAAAAAAGCGCGGTCAGGACTTTGAACTTCGACATGGTCAATCTCCCACGGGCCGATCCCGTTTCATTCCAATTTGCGGATGTCGGCGGGGTTGTCGGATGACACATAGCTCTGCACCCGGCCGCTGTATACCCCGCCGTAAGCGTTGGTCATCGGTCCGAAGGTCGGCGCATAGAAATCCTTGTGCAGCGTCTCCGGATCGACCGTTTCCACGTTGCCGGCGGAAGTTACGACGTTGATCCTGCCGCTGTGGACGGCGTAGGGGCGGCTGTATTCGGTCTTGCCCGTCTCGTAGCGGCACATGAGCCGCGCGGACATCCGCTGCCGCTTCGGGTCCGGATCGGGACGGATCCCGTCACTGAACCACAGGATGTTGCTTGGCGCCACCTCGATGAGCGTGGACGCGGCGGCGCCGTAATCACCGCCGCGGTGCAGCTTGCCGCTGTTGAACGGAATAAGCGAGCGGTGCCAAACATTCGGGGTGCTCCCGGAGTCGTCGGTGCATATCGACGGGTACGCCTGAAAGTTGAACCAGTCGTCCATCGTCGGAGCGTCGGGATGCGCCTCCGGCTCCGCCTTGAACCCGACGGAGGGACAGCGCAGGAAATCCCCCGCTTTGGATGCGAGGGCCTTGTACTCGCTCGACCATAAGCCGACAACGCCCATCGAATAGACATAGGGAACGGCGGGGTTCCGGGTATTGCCGACCGCGTCGCCGCCGCACCAGAGGCCGGCGTATAAGTTGCGGTACTGCATCGCATAATCGGAGAGCTGCTTGAGGTTGCTGGCACACGACGATGCCCTGCCCCTCTCCCGTGCCGACGACAGCACCGGCAGCAGTATCCCCATCAATATGGCGAGGATAGCGATAACGATGAGAAGTTCCAACAGCGTAAACCTCTTGGTTCGATATGACATTTTCATCCTTCCTTTAATTTAACGGTTGCCGTCGCAACACCGATTTCATGCTTCACTTTTCCACGACCAGAAAGCCGTAGGTCTCGCCGGCTTCGCCGCGCCACGTTTCGCCGGAGTCCAAATACTCCTTGTCAAGCGGCCCGACCAGCCGTTTCAATCTGCGCCCGCGCGGGACCGTGATCCGCTTTTCGCCCGCCGTCGCCGTGTGGATGAAGACGGTGTCGCTGCCGATCCACGCAGGATCGCCGGTATCCGCGGTGTAGAGGTGCACCCCGGCTCTCTTCGCCATCTCGCGGAGCGTTTCCACCGGCAGATTGGTCAAAGTCGAAATGTAGTGCGTCGCCCCGTTTTTCCGGACGCAGACCAGCACCGGTTCTCCCCGGTCGTCGACGCCCAGCACCTCGTCGTACCCCGAGACCGGCATGAACCACGGGCTCAAGGTCCGGCTGTTGACGCCGAGCGCCCCGCCCCACTCCTTCGTCGCGTGGATGCGCGGACGGCGCTTGCGTTCGTCCATCCGCATCTTCACGCCGAGAAAGTCCGCGCAGTATTCGGCCTTGGGCCCCTTGTCGGGGTAGAACGCCCCCGGCGCGTAGATCCACAGCACCGAGGCGCGCTCCCGCTCGAAGCGTTTCAGGAGCGCTTCGCGCTGTTCGCCACTCAGCATGAAGGAAGTGTACATCACATAGAAGCGGTGTTCCGGCGTCTTTTTGTCAAGCAGATCGGCGTTGGAGAGCATCCGGAACGGCGCGCCGATCCGCGGGAACTCCTCGACCAGCGGCACCGCGATCGCCGGCAGCAGCGAATCGGTGGTGTTGTTGTGCTTCGTGTAATAGACGCCGTCGCGGTCGCCCGCCACCGCGATCTCGACCGGGGTGAATCCCCGTATCGGCGGCAGAGCGGAATATATTTCGCGCTGTTTCTTGAGCATACCCGTCAGCACCGGATGCAGATACGCCCCGTAGGTGATGTCGTACCAGTAGTAACTGCAATTGGTCGCACACATCATGCCGAACAAACGGTTCATCTCGGCGACGGTCTCTTTGGCGGTCGCGGGGCGCGAGATGCGCATATCGGTGTGGCGCGGATCCTCCTTGGCGAAGGTGCGCATGTCGCACTCGACGTAGACCACCTTGCCGTGGAGCAGAAAGGTATCCTGCGGAGCCTGGTTCCCCTCCGGCAGGCCGAGGCGGCGCAGCCGGTAGATCGACGGCGCGCGGATGTAGTCGACGTACGGCGAATTGGCGACCTCCCAGAAGCCGTTGTGCCCCGCCGAGTGTATGGAGTGACTGCCGACGTTGGTGCACTGGTTCACATAGTAGCCGTAATACGCGCCCGTGAGCCACTTGCCCTCCGAGAACTCCTTGAGGCTTTTGCAGAGGTCGATCACCGCTTCGGCGATCACCAAATTGCGGAACTCGAACCAGTCGATGAGCGGCCTGTCCTTTTCGGCGTCGAGCAGTGCGCCCACCGTGCCGCTCAGCTGGTAGACAAGCGTCGGCATCTTCGCGGTGTCGAAGGTCACGCCCGGCTGTTTCCACGCCTTCGCCAGATCGGCGTCCGTCGCGTACTTGCCGCGCAGGAACGCGCGGAACGAGGCGTAGTCGGCGGGGCTGTACCCCGAAACGTAGAATTTCTCGCCGCGCCCCGTCCACCAGAACCACTCCCAGTTGGTGTTTTCGGCGACGTTCGCGCCCCACACCCGGTCGCCCCACGAGGATTTTCCGACATGCTCGACCAGTGCCTTGAGCGGGATGCGCGAGTCGCGGAGCCACTTCTTGGACGCGAGCGCCTGACGCTCCTGCCTCGGGTGGCGGGGCTTGCCGTTTTCGCGCACCGTCACGTCGTCGGGGTTGGCGGCCAGCCACCAGTCGGGCATGTAGCACCCGATCTGGAGCATGAAGACCGCGTCGGGCTTCATGCTCAAGAGCTGTTCGACCTTGCGGTCCAGATTGGTGAAGTCGAATTCGTCGGGCCCCTTCCAGAATTCGAGGAAGTCGATCACCAGCGCGTAATTGTCGAAGCCGCCCCGGATCGCCGCGTCGATCCACTCGCCGCGCGAGTTGTAGACGTACTGGAACCGCGCCGGGAACGCCCAGAAGAATACTTCGCGGCGGCGCCCGCCCAATTCCAGCTTGGGCCGTCCGCCGACCGTCACGAAACGCGCCTGCGCAAGCCCCGGGATCTCCGTCGGCGGAGAGACCTTGCCGAGCTCCGGATCGCCCTTCAGGAGCAGCCGGTCCTCGTCCAGACGCAGGACCGGAGTTTCGCCGCATGTGAGACGCGGCGGATCGTACTCGAAGCGGTACACGCCGCCGTCGTTGGAAACGCGGGTGTAAAGCTGCAGCGACCGCGTCTCCCCCGAAGGCGAAGTGAGCGAATACTGCAAATAGGGCGGCAGTTCCGGCACCATGCCGTGGACGAGCTTCGCCGTGAAGAAGTTTTTCCCCGTTCCGGTCAGTTCCAGCGCGGGGCGCAGACCGATGCGGCGGCAGTCGCTCCACCCCGACCAATGCGAATTCCTGCCGTCGCCGCAGAGCACGACCGGGCGGTCGATGACGGCGGGCTTCCGCTTGCCGACGGCGAAGCGCCAATCCTCGTCGGTGTAGAAGAATCTCTCCTCGTCGCCGGTGCGGACGTAAAGATCGCAGATCACCCCGCCGAAGCTCCGGTCGTTGCGCACCTTGAGCGTGAGCGTGTTCCGCCCCGGCTTCAGGAACTTCGCGACATCGGTGCGGCGGCTCTGATAGTGTCTGCCCCCCTCTCCTACGTACTCGCCGTTGATGTAGATGTCGGCGTGGTCGTCGGCGGCGGTGGCGAGCGCGGCGTCGTCGACCGGGCGGTCGGGCGGGAGCTCGATCACGCGCTCGAACCAGACCGTGGTGAACGCCGGACCTTCCTTGTCGGTGATCCAGATCCAGTTTCCGCGCCACGCGGGGGCGGGTTCCGGCGCCTCGCGCAGTTCGGGATATCCGGAGCCGCCGGAGTCGACCGTCAACAGCCCCCGGACCGACTGCTCCGGAGTGGTGAACTCCGCCACTCTCCCGCCCGGGGCGAGAGCCGTTTCGCCGATCTTGCGCCCGTCACGGTCGAGCCAGTCGATCCTGACTCCGGGGCAGCGTCCTTCGAGCCATCTCAAAAAGTGGCGTTTGCCGCCAGTGACGTAGTCGAGCGCCAGAAATTTGCGGCGCGGCAGATCCTCCGCGCCGGGGATCAGATTCGCCCGGGGAAGGATGCGGAAGCGTTCGACCTTGAGGTGCGTCGAATTGTAGTTGCGCCAGCAGAACTCCACCCGGTCGATCGTGCCGCTTTCGTCGGGGCTCCACTGCGGGCGGAAGATCACCCAGTGCGGCTTGCCGTCCGGGATCGCCGGAGCGCCCTTGAGCACGTGGAAGCGCCCTTTGCCGGAGCTCTTGACGCCGTAGCAGTCGAGCGCGATCATCCCCGGACTGTCGGCGCTGACCAGCGCCTCGAACTGCACCGCCTTGTCGGTCGGGATCGCCGCCGGAGCGTAACGCAATCCCGCCTGCGCCGGGCAGTCGTAAACGACCTCTCCGTCGCCGTCGAGCCGGGCGCGGCACCTCTTGAACGGCAGCAGCCGCAGACCGGCCGCCCGCTGGGAGCGGTCGTAGCTCTTGAGCGCGGAGCCCGATACCGGCACGCACCTGATTTTACGAAAGCGGAGTTCCACTCCCTTGGGCGCGTTGACGAAGAAACGGGCGTAACGAGTTCCCGGCCAGAAGTTTTCATTGTCGCGGGAAAATCCCTCGCCCGCCCGGATCAGCCGCCGGAAGCGCAGCCATTTGCCGCCCGGGACCTGATGCCGCCACACCGCGTAAAAGGGCGGCATCCCGCAATGCTGGGCGATGACCGTCCCGGCGGCGAGATCGCAGGGGACGCCCCGCATCAGCGCGACCTCGAAAAAACCGCCCGGACGCCTGCGGACGCCGTTGACCGCCAGCGCAAGATCGCCCCGCGAGATGCCGTACTCGCCGGAGTCGATGCGCGGCACGGCGAGGTTGTAGATGGCTTGCCAGCGCGAAGCGTCGCGCACCTTGAGCGTCATGTCGCCCTTCTTCGCCGGGGCGGCGAGCTCCGTCTCCGTCCCCGGGATACCGGAGAACATAAAGGCGTGGAGCATCTTCTTGTCCGCGTTGAAGAACTCCAAACCGAAACTCAGAAGCGTCGGAGAAGCGGCGCGGAACTCGCCCTCCAGCAGATACGCCCGACCGGGATCGACACGGAAAATCCGCCGCCCCGTAACTCTTTTGCCGTACTCGAGCAGCCGGTATTCGCCCTCGCCGGAGAGCGCCGCGGAAGACTCCGGAAAGACCGGCTCCGCCGCCAGCCCGCCCAGACACCACAACATGCCGGCGGCCAAAAACGCGCACCGTCGGAAATCACGTCCGAAGATCATCGATGTCCCCCTCTCTCCGCATGCGGCACTTCGCATCGGCGGCTCTTTGCCTCAAAAACAAACATCTCTCACCTCCCCGCTGAATACAGCATCCACGAAGTGCATTTCAATGCACGAACGATCCTTTCGACCGCCGATCAGCCGGAACGGGATCTACCGTCCGCCGGCACTCCTCGCGACGGCGTCTTCGATCAGACGGATGAACTTCCGCGCCCGCATCCGGCTGTCGTCGAAACTTTGGAGCCGCTCAGTTCCGGCGGCGACGAGACGAGCCCGCAATCCGGAATCGGTCGCCACCCGGTAGATCGCCTCGCCCGCCGAAGCGGGATCCATGGGCGAAAAAAACTCCGCCGCCTCACCGCAGATGCCGTGCGCGAAAGACAGATCGGCAGTCACGACGGGAACGCGCATCCGCATCGCCTCGGGATAGCTGGCGGTGAAACACTCGACCAGCGTCGGCAGAAACATCGCCGTGCTCTGCCGGTACAGCGACGGGCACTTCCGGATCGACACCACGCCGAGCGGCAGCAGCCAATCCGGGATCTCCGCCGCCGGCAGTCCCAACACCTCCGGCGGCTGCGAGACCACGAACCGGAAACGGAAATCCGGGTGTTTTTCCTTGAGATACCGCGCCACCGACGGGATGATCCGCAGGTTCTTGTGCGGATAGTTGGCGCTGAGCGTAAGCAGTGTCGCCCCGTCGAAGGGCGGCAACGGCAACTCCTCCTGAAGCTCCGGATGCTCGAATATCTGATGGTAAGTGTTGCCGACGACTTCGATCCGTTTTTTCGGAAAGACGCGCTGCAAGCGTTCGCGGGCGTCCTCGGACTCGACGAAAAGCGTGTCGGCGTCGAGCCGGAACATCCGCCGATGCAGCTTGCGCAGCAAAGAAAGCTTCAACTTCTCAAGCGGCGGCACCAGTCCGTAAAACGGCGAGTCGGTGTATATGTCATACCCCCTCGCCCAGCCGCAGACGTGCGGCACTTGCGGACGCCAGTACGACGGCCCGAATACCGTGAACACCGCATCCGCGCGGAACTGCCGAACCAATGCGTCAAGTTTCGGATTGCGGCGCAGCAGCCGATCCAGCGTGCCGAAAAAACCGATGCGCGGACAAGCCTCGATCCGCACGTGCTCCGGATGATCCGACAAGTCGCCCAGACTCTTCGCCACCTGCGGAGAGCACAGCACCAGAAAGCGGTGTTCCGGATAGTTCGCCAGTTCGCCGACGAAGGAGTCCGCGACCTGCACCCCGCCGCCGGTGATGACGGTCGTGGCGTTGACAAGTATCCGCAACGGACGTCCGCCGCCAGTGTCTTCACCGCTCATCCGGGAGTTCATTCGATCCTCGCAATCCTGTTTGCTGCGCGGCATTCCGCGCGTCAGCAGACTCGCACCACCTTGTCGAAGCGGGCGCAGAGCTCCTCGATCGACAGCGCGTTGGAGTGGCTCTCGTTCTGAAGGCTCTGCAGACGCGGCGCTTTCGCCAGTTTGGGCATGCAGTGCTTCCAGTCGACGTTGCCGTCGCCGGGCACCCAGTGACGGTCCGCCGTGCCGTCGTTGTCGTGCAGATGGCAGACGATGATGTACGGCAGCAGCTCGTCGATGTACTTGTCGATGCTCTCGTTTCGGCGGTGGGCGATCACATTGGCGTGGGCGAGGTCGAGGCAGCATCCCAGATTAGCCGAAGCGTAGCGCCGCATGTAGCGGGGCATGGTGCCGGGAACGTCGATCTCCTGAAATCCGTTCTCGAGCGCGATCACGACGTCGTTTCTGGCGGCGACTTCGAGCAGCGGCTCCAGCACGCGCCCCATGTGCTTTTCGGCGTCGTCGGGGGTGCCGGGGTAGAGGTCGTTCATCAGGTGCATCGTGTACGAGTGGATGCCGAGCTCGTTGGGCAGGATCTCGATGAGTTTCTTGTGGACGTAAAGACTGATCGGGTGGAACTCCGGATCGTCCGCGAGCAGATCCCACTTGCCGCCGAACGGCGCATGGACGCCGGTGAAGCGCATCCCGCTCGCGCCGAGCATCTTCTTCAGTCCGCTGACGAATCCGGGCGAAAACGCCGCCCGCAGTGCGATCCAGTCGTTCATGGCGAGCTGGGTGTGCCCGCAGGCGGCGAAGCGGCGCATCGCATCGGCCCAGTCGTTGGAAGCGACGCGGCCCCAGTCCCAGAAATGTGCGATCTCGATCATCTTTCGGCAACCTCCCGTTTTTCTTTGTCTTTCCGAGTCGAAATTTGGTTATGCGGTTAATATAACCGCGGGATAAATCCTAATCAAGCGGCGGGAGCGATTTTGATATCGCCGGAAGGTTTTTTCACTGCCGCATCAAAAAAAGCTCGGAGGGAAATGCAACAACGCTTGATTTTTCGCTCTTTCAATAGTATATTGCCTAGTTTCAAACTCAAAGTCGTCGCACGGAAAGAAATACGGGAATCGAAAATATGAGAGATCGCAGAGCCGTCGTCACCGGCATCGGTGTGATTTCCCCCTTGGGGAATTCCGCCCCCGAGCTGTTCCGGGCGCTTAAGGAGAACCGTTCCGGCATCCGGTTGATGCCCGAGTGGCACGAGATGTTCGGCAAGAATATCGCGAACGCTCCGGTATGCCTCGATCCCGCGGAGGTCAAGAAGATCAACCGCAAGGTTCGCCGCACCATGGGCAGCGCCGCGCTCTTCGCCGGAATGGCGGCGCAGGAGGCGGTCGCGCAGAGCGGCATCGACACCGCGGTCTTCACCTCCGGAAGGACCGGCTGCATCATCGGCTCGACGGTCGGCAGCGCCTCCAGCATGACCGAGGCGTGCATCGCCGAATACGAAGGACGGCGCAACGATCTCTCGGCGTGCCACTTCTTCCGGCTGATGTCCCACTCGTCGAGCTTCAACGTCGCCGACATGTTCGGCATCAACGGCCCGCAGCTTTCCACCAACTCCGCCTGCGCCTCCGGACTGCAGGCGCTCGGCGCGGCGCTAGAACTGATCCAGCTCGGCAAGGCCGACGTGGTGCTGGCGGGCGGCTCGGACGAATCCACGCCGCTCGTGGCGTCGTCGTTCCAACTGCTCTACGCGCTCGCGGAAGAGGAGACCGACGAACCGGAAAAGCTCTCCCGGCCCTTCGACGCCGGACGCACCGGACTGGTCTGCGCCGAGGGCGCCGGAATACTGGTCGTCGAGGAGCTTGAGCATGCGAAAAAACGCGGCGCCGACATCCTCTTCGAACTGGCGGGGTACGCCACCAACTGCTCCGGCTGGCACGTCAGCCACTCCGACGAGCTCCAGATCGCCAACTGCATGAAAAACGCCCTCGCCGACGCCGGGATCGACGCCGCCGAGGTCGATTACGTCAGCGCCCACGCCACCGGCACCCGCGTCGGCGACGCCGCGGAAGCGGCGGCGATCCGCGCCGTTCTGGGCGGCGACACCCCCGTTTCGAGCCTGAAAGGGCACCTCGGCCATACGCTGGGAGCTTCCGGCGCGCTGGAGCTCGCGGCGGTCGCGGGGATGATGAAGGAAAGCATCGTACTGCCGACGCGCAATCTGGAAAACGTCGAAGATTGCGCCGGAATCCTGCTCCCGCGGGAAATAACTCCGCACAAAGTGCGGGTGTGCCTCAAAAACAGCATCGCGTTCGGCGGCGTCAACGCCACGCTGATCTGCCGGAGTTTCAACTGAAGGCGGGGCCTTCGATAAATACCCGAAAACGAACCACGGAGAAACCCAATATGGATCGCAACGAAATCGTAAAAGCGGTAAATTCGATTTTCATCGAGCGTTTCGAGCTTGAGGAATCGGAACTTACGCCGGAAAAGAACATCATCGAGGATCTCCAGCTCGACAGTCTGGACATCGTGGATATGATCGTCGGGCTTCAGCAGAAATTCGGGATCGTGCTTCGCGACAATCCGGAAATCCGCAACGCCAGGACTCTGGGCGACGTCTACGATCTCTTCGAAAAGCTTGCCAACGAGCATCCGGAGATCGCCGAGCACTTCAAATAACTCCGCCCCGAAGTATGACGCTACTGCGCAGCATCGCCATATATTTCGTCACCTTTCTCTGGGCGCTTGTATTCTGGTCGATGATGCTCGTGCCGATGATCATCGCCGGGTGTCTGCCCGCGGAGCGGCGGCGTCATTGGGTGCGGGTGATGCTGCTGAAATTCGGACGGGGCACCGTCCGCGTCATGTGGCGGCCGTTCTTCAAAGTCGACTATCGGGACCGCACCGGCGGCATCCGCGAACCGGGGATCGTGGTGGCCAATCACCGTTCGGCGATCGACGCGTTTCTGGTTTCCATGCCCGATTTGAGCATGGCGCAGACGGTGAACGACTGGCCGTTCCGGGTGCCGATCCTCGGCTGGGTGGCCAAAATGGCGGGCTACCTGAACATAACGAACTGGGATTACGAAACGCTGAACGCGCGGTCGAGAAGCGTGCTCGGGATCGGAGACATGATCGTATCCTACCCGGAAGGGACGCGTTCGGAAAGCCCGAAGATGAACCCGTTCCGCAGCGGGGCCTTCCGGGTGGCGATGGACATGAAGCTGCCGATCTACATGCTCTGCATCGCCGGCGACCAGTTCATGCCCGACCGGAAATTCCGATTCCGCGAATTCCGGGACCTCAAGGTGCACTTTCTGGGGCCGATCCCCGCGGATGAAGTTCAGCGATACGCCACGGCTTATGCCTTGAAGATGAAAGTTTTCCGTATCATGACCGAGGAGCTGGCGTCGATGGACGCCGAACTGGAAAATGAAAGACAGCTTTAACCTTTGCGACGACGTTTCCGGACTGCCGCGTTCCGAGATCGGAAAATTGCAGGACAAACTGCTCGCCGAGCAGATCCGCTACTGCCGCGCCAATTCGCCCTTCTATCGCCGGCATCTCGCCGCGTTCCCGGATCGGGACTGCGATTTCGAATCCCTGCAGGAACTGCCGACGACCTCGAAACGGGATCTCGCGGAATCCAACGCGGATTTCTTCGCCGTGCCGCCGACCGGCGTCGCGGACATCTGCTTCACCAGCGGCACCACCGGCCGCCCCTGCCGGATCGTCTACACCAAGGGCGACCTCGACCGCCTCGCCTACAACGACGCGTGCGGCTACCGCGCGGCGGGGATGCTCCCCGGCGAAAAGGTGCTGCTGACCTGTACCATCGACCGCTGTTTCATCGCCGGGCTGGCGTACTATCAGGGCGTGGTGAAACTCGGAGCATCGGCCATCCGCAACGGCCTCAACACCCTGCCGAGCCACGCCGAGGTGATCGCGGCGCTGCGCCCCGAGAACATCGTCGGCGTGCCGAGCTTCCTCGCCAAGCTCGGGCAGTATCTGGCGGACAATCACATCGACGGCAGCTGCGTCAAGCGCCTCGTCTGCATCGGCGAACCGATCCACACCCGCAAAATGGATCTCACCCCGCTCGGCAAAAAGCTGGAGGAGTTCTGGCCGGGCGGAGTCCATTCGACCTACGCGTCGAGCGAGATCGTCACCAGCTTCACCGAATGCTCGGCGCGGCACGGCGGTCATCCGCCCGCCGATCTGGCGGTGGTGGAGATTCTGGACGACGACGGCAACCGCGTCCCCGACGGCGAAGTCGGCGAAGTCACCGTCACGCCGCTGCAGGTCACGGGCATGCCGCTCGTGCGCTTCCGCACCGGAGACGTGAGCTTCATCATCCCGGAGCCGTGCCCCTGCGGACGCGGAACGCTCCGGCTGGGGCCGATCCTCGGGCGCAAGGCGCAGATGCTCAAGGTGCGGGGGACCACGCTCTTCCCCAACGCGTTTTTCAACGTCCTGGATGCGATCCCCGGAGTCGCGGAGTACTACATGGAAGTCGGCGGCACCGCGCTTTCGGACGAAATCACCATCCACGTGGCCTGCCGCGACGGAGAATCGCCGGAAACGCTGGGCGTCGCGGAAAAACTTTACAGCCGCACCCGCATCCACGTCCCCGTGGTCGGCGTCGACGCGGAAACGGCGCGCAAAAAGGTATTCGGCACATCGCGCAAACCGGTGCGCTTCTTCGATATGCGTAAGGTGGAGTCATGATGGAATTCGATCCGCACAAATTCGATTTTTCGGTCGAGGAGTCGCTCGCGGCCGCGGCCGCGGGCAAACTGCTCTCCGCCGAGATCGAATTCAACCGCAGCTGCAACTACCGCTGTCCGTACTGCTACGCCGCCGGGCAGTACAGCAGCTGCGCATTGGAACCGGAACTTGCCCGCGAGGTCATCCGCGACGTCGCCAAACTCGGCGCGCGCAAGATCGTGGTGCTGGGCGGGGAGCCGCTGCTCTGCAAGAACCTGAACGAATACATCGAACTCGCGGAATCGCTCGGCATGGCGGCGGAGATCTTCACCAACGCCGCGCTGATCGACGAAAAACGAGCGAAGTTCTTTCACGACCACGGCTGCCGGGTGGTGGTCAAACTCAACTCGCTCCGCCCGGAGGTCCAGGAAAAGCTGACCGGGGTGCCGCATGCGCTGGACAACGCGCTCCGGGCGATCGACATTTTGCAGAGCGCCGGGATGGACGAAATGCGTCTGGCGGCGAGCTCGGTGATCTGCACCGAAAACGAATCCGAAGTGGCCGGGCTGTGGAAATATCTGCGCGGCAGAAACATAAAGCCGTATCTCGAAATCATGACGCCGCAGGGGCGGCTGCTGGAACACCATGAGCTCGAAGTCCACCCGCGCCGGTTGAAGGAGATATTCGACGAGATAGCCGCCTTCGACCGGTCGCTCGGCATCGAGTGGGAGCCCCAGCCGCCGCTCGTCGGCGCGAAGTGCCTGCGCCACCAGTATTCCTGCGTGGTCGGCGCCGGCGGCGAAGTGACGCCCTGCGTGGGGCTTACGGTATCGCTCGGCAACGTCCACGAAGAACCGCTGCCCGACATCCTGCGCCGGAGCAACGTGCTGCGGCGGCTGAAAAACTTCCGCAATACGATCAAAGGTCCCTGCCGCAGCTGCGACAAGGCGGACAGCTGTTACGGATGCCGCGGCGCGGCGTATCAGCTGACCGGCGACTATCTGGCCAGCGATCCGCTGTGCTGGCGCAATTGCGACGAACTGCTGGGCGCGCCTCCGCGGCTGCCCTGCGACGCGCAGCAGTTCCTGCCGCACCGCCCGCCGATGACGATGGTGGAAAAGCTGTTGTCGGTCGGCGAGTGGTCGGTCGTCGAAACTACCATCGCCCCGGACAACCGCTTCCTGCACGACGGCGTGCTGGATTCCGAAGCGATCCCCGAAATCGTTGCCCAGTCCTGCGCGGCGATAACCGGATTCGAGCAGGCGGATCTCGGCATCAAGGGAATGCTGACCGGCATCCGCAGCGTCTCGACCACCGGGATCGTCCGAAGCGGCGACAAGGTGCACCTCCGCATCCGCGAGACCGACGAGCTGGACAATTACCATGTCCTGTATTTTCAACTCATCCGCTGCGGCGACGGCGAGATCTGCGCCGAGGGGGAAATGTCGATATGCCGCGTGCCCTGACACTCGTGTTCTGCTTCCTCGCGCTGGTCTCCGCGGCGCAGACTCCGGATGCGGGGATCAGAATGATGAAGCTGGCGCGGCACCGCGTCGTCGCGGCGAAATTCGTCCAGACGCGTCATCTCAACGAGCTGGACATGTCCGTCGAAGCGCGCGGTTCCATGGTCAGCGAACTCGACGGCAGATTGCGCTGGCAGGTCGATTCTCCGGTCAGAAGCGTCACCGTGATCGACCGGGAAAAGCTCACGCACTTCGACGGCGAAACGGGGAAACTCGCGGTGCTCGAACAGGAAAAATTCCCCTGGCTCAAAATGCTGCGGAGCGCCCTCGACGACTGGCTTTCCGGCGATCCGGAGCGGCTCGCCCGGCGTTTCGACGTCACTTCGCCCCGGCCGGACACACTGCATCTCGTGCCGCGCGACGCGGCGTTGCGCAAACTCTGTCAAAGCGTCGACATCACGCTCGCGGAGGGCGGTGACGCGATCCGGCTGATCCGGATCACCGAAGTCGGCGGCGACACGTTGGAGATCCGCTTTTTCGAGGTGGTGAACGATCCCGCGCTCCCGCCCGACATCTGGCGGATGCCGCCGCGATGAAAAACCCGGTCGCACAGCTGATCCGCGGCGGCGGACGACACCGGAAGGCGCTCTTTGCCGCGCTGCTGCTTCTGGGTGCGCTCGCCGCGGCCGTCATCGTTCTGCGCGGCCGTTTCACCAACGACATGAGCCGGCTTTTCCCCGATACGCGGGAGACGCGGGCGACCTTCGACATCATCCACAACTCCCACCTCGCCGACACGGTGCAGCTGGAGTTCGTCTGCGACGGCGACATTACGAAGCATGCGGATTACCTCGAACGCACGGCGGAGCGCCTCGGCGCGGCGCCGGGGGTGAAGCAGCTGACCTTCCGCTACCGCTCCGACGACCTGCTCGACGAAGCCGCCGGGTTTTCCGCGCTCGCGCCGCGCTTCTTCACCCCGGAACTTCTGGACCGGTGCGATCCCGATGCGGCGGCGGGAGGCGCTTTGAAGCTGACCTCCGGCTTCGCCCCCAACGCGATGATAAAAATGTTCCGCAGTCAGCCGTTCGGCTGGGACCGCCAGCTTCTTGCCGATCTGCAGAAGCTCGACGAGGCGACCGGTATGAAGCTCGACCGCGAGTTCCCGTACTTCGTGAGCTCGGACCGCCGCCGGGCGATGATCGTCGTCGAAACCGACGTGCGCCTCGGCGACGCCGACGCGGTGCGCAAACTCTTTTCCGAACTGCGGCGCAGTGCCGATCCCCTGCCGGAAGGGATGAAGATGAACATCATCTCGGGGTGCAGTCACACCCTCGGCAACGAAGAGGTCCTCAAGCGCGACGCGGCGATCTCCGGGGCGGTGTCGCTGCTGCTGTTTCTGCTGCTCTTTCTGTGGTTCTACCGGGGCGACCGGCGCGCACTGTGGATACCGGCGCTGCCGCTGTACGCCTCGCTGCTCTCGCTTGCCGCGATGACGCTGTTCTTCCGGGAGATCTGCCTCTACGTCGTCGGACTCGGCGGATGCATCACGGGACTTGCGGTCGATCAGGGGATCCACGTCTACGCCGCGTTCCGGGGCGAGGACGCGGAAAAGCGCACCGCGGCGCTCGCCGAACCGATGCTGCTTTCGGCGGCGACCAGCGTCGCGGTGTTCGTGTTTCTGGCGTTCACCGGGATTGCGGCGTACATCCAGCTGGCAGTCTTCGCCGGACTGGCGCTGCTTTTCAGCGCCGCGCTGGCGCTGCTGGTGCTGCCGCAGCTGCTGGACCGCGGACACGATCTCCGCAAAGTCTTTTCCGCGCCGCCGACGCAAGGGTACAGGGAGTGGGCTCCGGCTGCGGTCGCGATCTTCGTCGGTCTGGCGCTCGTCGTATTGCCGCAGTTGATCGGGCGCGCCGACTTCGCGCTGGATTCGCTCGACGGCACCCCGGAAAACATCCTCGAACAGGAGCGGGATTTCCGCGCCGCCTGGCAGGATCCGCATGCGGATACGGCGGTGCTCGCCGCGGGCGGGGATACGGCCGAATCGGCGCTGGAGCGTCTGGAATCCGCCGCCGCCCGGGTGCGGGAACGCGGAATATCCGTCGCCATGCCGCCGCGCCCGTCGGAAAAGATCCAGCGGCGGAACCGCGAAATGTGGCGCGCCCCGGAAACCGCCCGCAAAATCGCCGATCTGGAGGAGCGCTGCCGCGCGGCCTGCCGCCGCCGCGGACTGAACCGGGACTTTTTCGCGCCCTTCTTCAAGCGGCTCCGGGAAAGCATCAACTCCGACGACCTGACGCTCCCCCCGATCCTGACGCACATCGACCGCCGGATGCTGAAATCGCACGGCGAAAGCGCCGCCGCGGTCGCGCTCATGCCGGACGATCCGGAGAGCGTCAGGATCGTCCGCCGGGAACTCGGTACACACGGCGACGGCAAGACGGCGCTGCTGTCGAAAACGGGCTTCAAACAACTGATCGGCGACGAACTGGGGGGGCGCTTCAAACGGCTGCTGCCGTTGAGCGTGCTCGCCGCGCTGGCGATGCTTTTCGCCGTCTTCAGACGCCCCGGCGACGTACTGCTGGCGATGGTGCCGGTGACCGTCGCCTTCTCGGGAGTGACGCTTCTCATGTACGTCACGGGTTTCCGGGCGACTCCGGCGGCGGCGTTCGCGCTGGTGCTGTTGACCGGGCTGTCGGTCGACTACGGCATCTACGCCGTGAGCCAGCTCCGCCGCCCGGACGAACTGGATACCTGCGATCCGATACTGCTCTCGGCGGCGACCACCGTGGCCGGAGCGGGGGCTCTGCTGGCTTCGCGCCACCCCGCGCTCTTCGGGACGGGAGTGGTGCTGGCGCCGGGGATAGCGCTGGCCTGCGCGAGCGGGATCTTCCTCGTGCCGATGCTGAAAAGGCGATCGCTGCGTAAAGCCGCATCATTGCTCGTGCTCGGGGCGGTGCTGACGATCGGCGGCTCCGGCTGCGTCCGGGCGACGCCGTGGGCAGAGTACCCCCATGCCGAAACGGCGCTCCGCCGGATGCGTCCCTACCCGGAAAACGTGCTTCAGGTGCTGGCGCTCACCGCCGTGACCTTCCCCGGGGGCGAATTCCGCTTCATGCTCGCGGCGGAACTGGACGAGCGAAGCGGTAAAGTCCAATCGGCCGGAGTCGATCCGGGCTCCGGGGCGCTGCTCTTCAAGTGCGGCGGCGATCCGAAAGCTTTTCCGCAGCTGGGCCCTCCCCTCGCCGACGACGCGCCGCCGCAGCTCGTCGATTTTCTCCGGGCCCTGCCGGAGGATCTTCGGAGAATTTTTTTCCTGAAAAACGATATTCCGCTTGCCGTAACGGAAAAAAACGAATATATTACGGTGGATTCTTCCGACGGGACGAAGTGGAAACTCTACGGCGACGGCACGGCAGAACGCAGTGTCGGAAATTTCCCGTTCCGGAAATGGCGGACGGTCTACCGCCGCGGCGGAGACGAGATCGAATACAGCCGCTTCGACGGCGGCGATTATACGTTGAAAATCAAGGTGAAACAATGTCGACAGGTGAAAAAATGAATTTCCGCGACTCGAAGATCAGCGCCGCGCTGCGATCCCGGATACGCGACCTCGCATCCCCGGCGGCGAACGAATATGTCTGCGTTTTCGATTTCGACTCCGCCTTCACCGGCTTCGAAGGGCACTTCGAGGGCAACCCCATCGTCCCCGGCGTGTGCCTGATCGAGGCGGCCCGGGTAGTCGCCGAAGAGGCGATCGGGCAGTCCCTGCAGACGCTGAAGATCGCGCAATGCCGGTTCCGGCGTCCGATCTCGGCCGGCGAAAGCGCCGCCGCGAACGTGAAGATATCCGCCGCCGCGACGCCGGGGCAGTACAATGTCCGGGCGGATTTCCGCGTCGGCGAAGCGCTGTCGGCGCAGTTGAGACTGGAGGCCGCGACACGATGAGAAGGCGCAAAAGCTACTTCAGTTCCGAGCCGGGAGCGCCCGCTCCGCTCGCGGTCGAAGTCCGCCGCCGGATCGCCTTCAGCGAGGTCGACGCGATGGCGGTCGCCTGGCACGGCAACTATCCGCGCTTCTTCGAAGCGGCGCACACGGAGCTGATGCAGAAGATCGGGCTCGGCTTCGCCGAATACGCGAAACACAATCTGGCGGCTCCGGTAGTCCAGTGCCACGTCGACTATTTCTCCTCTCTGGTGCTGGACGAGGAGTTCACCGTGCGCGCCGAACTGTACTGGAACGACGGCGCGCGTCTCGACACCGCGTACACCATCCGCGGCGGCGACGGGCGGCTCTGCGCGACGGGATACACGGTGCAGATGTTCTGCGATCTCAAAACCCGCGAAGCGTGCCTCTTCCCGCCGATACCGGTGGCGGCGATGCGCGACCGCTGGCGCAACGGGGAGTTCGATGCCTGATCACGCGACATACATCCGCGGCGCCGCGGCGGCGACGGCACTCGGCGGCACCGTGCGGGAAAACTGCGACGCTCTGATCGAAGGGCGCACCGCATTTTCGGAGCCCGCGCACTTCGACGCCAAGGGGCGCAAACTCGGCGTCGACCACGAACTGGACGGCGGCTCCGGCAGCCGCGCGTTCCGACTGCTCGCCAAACTCCGCGACGTGCTGGATTTCGCCATACCTTCTGGCACCCGCCTCTTCGTCGCCACGACCGTCGGCGCGATCGACCTTTTGGAACGGGGCGGCGAAACGGATACGGCGCAGGAATTCCTGAAACAGGCGGAAAGGGTTTTCGGACTGCCCGGCGGCGTGCTGGTGTCCGCGGCCTGCGCCTCGGGGCAGACGGCGGTCGCGCTGGCGATGCGGCAGATCGAACACGGCGACATTTGCCACGCGCTGGTCGTCGGCGGCGACGTCGCGAGCGAATTCGTGACGGAGGGCTTCGCCGCCCTCGGCGCGTTCTCCAAAAGCGTCTGCCGCCCCTACGACGCGGCGCGGGACGGGCTGACGCTCGGCGAAGCGGCGGGCGCGCTGCTGTTGAGCGGCGAACCCGGCGGCGCGGGGCGGATAAGCGGCGCGGCGGAAAACGGAGACGCGGCGCACATCACCTCCCCCGATCTCACGGGCGCCATGCTCGCCGAAGCCTGCCGCGCGGCGCTGGGCGGGGAAACCCCGGCCGGAGTAGTCGGCCACGGCACGGGCACGATCTACAACGATCAGGCCGAAATCGCCGCCCTCGGAACGCTTTTTCCCGATGCTCCGCCGCCGCTCTTTTCGCTCAAGGGAAACATCGGGCACACCCTCGGCGCGACCGGAGTCCTGCAGATCGCTCTGGGGCTGGAACTGGCGCGCCGGGGCGTCATGCCGCCGCAGGCCAATCTGCGAACCCCGATGCCGGGGGCGAACGTGGCCGCTCATCCGCGCAAACTTTCCGGTTCCAAACTCCTGTCGCTCAACGTCGGCTTCGGCGGGTTGAACAGCGCGGCGGTGCTGGAGGCGTTATGAAGATAACCGGCGGAACATTGCTGACGCGCGAGCTCGAATTTCTGACGCTCGCCAAACGCGCCGCCTTCGGTGCTTTTCCGGACCTCAACATTGCCCGGAAGGAAATCGTGCAGCTGCCCGGAGTGCCTTCGGGCGATCTCGGCGACTTCGGTCGCGGAGGCGTGACCGTCCGCAGGGCGATGCTCACCGCGTTGCTCACGGCGTGGGACGCGGGCGGAACGATCCCCGGAAATACCGGGATACTCGGCTGGAACGGCGACGGCTGCACCGCCGAAAACCTCGCCTACTGGCGGGACTACGCCGACTGCGGCCGCACCGCCGGACGCGGCGGCTTGTTCGTGGCGACGCTGCCGACGATCCCCTACTGCGAGGTCGCGATCGCCCTCGGCTGCCGGGGCGGCATCGCCTATCTCCGCACGCAGGAAGACACTTCGCAGCTGTGGTCGCTGCTCGCCGTCTCCGCTCCGGGAACGTACATCTGCGGCGAGATCACGCGCGACACGTGCTGCATGCTTTTCGCCGACAACCGGCAGAATGGCGGCATCCCGCCGAAGTGCCGGACTCTGGCCGACGCCTTTGCAGCTCTGGGAGGCGGCAGATGAAACTCGCCTGCGTGATACCGCATTTCAACCATTCGGCGACCTTGTTCGACGTCGCCGCGGGGGCGAAGCGCCATCTGGACGACGTCCGGGTGGTGGACGACGGCAGCACCGCTCTGCCGGAGGATTTCGAAGCGCGCCTCGAAAAGCTCGGCGTCGCGCTGATCCGCCACGAACGCAACCTCGGGAAAGGCGCGGCACTGCTGACGGCGGCGCGGGCGCTTCATGACGACGGCGTCACCCACATGATCGTGCTGGATGCCGACGGTCAGCACAACCCCGACGATCTGCCGCGCTTCGCCGCCGAGATCGAGAAAGCTCCGGATTCCGTGGTCGTCGGCTGCCGCGACTTCGAGCATGCGGAAAACGTCCCGGGAGCGAGCCGCTTCGGGCGGAAGTTTTCCAACTTCTGGTGCCGCCTCGAAACCGGGATCAAGTGCGCCGACACCCAAAGCGGGTTCCGGGCGTATCCGGTCGCCGGACTGACTTCACTGCGCTTCCGCTGTCGGCGCTACAACTTCGAAATAGAAGCGCTGGTCAAACTGCTGTGGGCGGGCTACGCTCTGCGCGAGATCGCGATCCCCGTGTTTTACGACCTGCCCGGCAAACGGATAAGCCACTTCGATCCGTGGAAAGACAATCTGCGGCTGTCGCTTCTGCACACCGCCCTCGTCACGCGCCGGCTGATGCCGTGGCCCCACCGCCGGATCGTCGGATCCGCCAACACCCTGAGCGCCAGCCGCGGCAGCCGCTTCGGCATCGGCTTCTTCCGGCTGCTGCTCAAGTGCGGCGGCTTCGGCTTCGCGCTGTGGTTCAGCCGGATCGTGGCGTGGTTTTACGCGCGTTTCGACCGCCGCGCCTTCGCGGTGTCGAAAGGATATCTCGAGCTCCGCTTCCCCGAAGACGCGGGGGACAAACGCAAAATGCGCAGGCACTTCCACCGGCTGCTGTGCGAACTTGCCGGAATGCTGCTCATATCGTACCGCACGGGTATCGGCAAGGGTATCCCGCTGGAGGAAAAAGGCAAGGAGTTCCTGCCGCCGCCCGAAGGCGGAGTGGTGTTCGTTTTCGCCCACTTCGACTGCTGGCAGGCGGCCATGGAGCTGATGAACTTGAAAGACGAGCGCCGCATCAACATCATGGCGCGCCCGGACCGCAACGGCAACTTCGACAAATATCTGGCGCTCCGCGGCGAACGGAACTTCAACGTGATATCGACCGACGGCTTCTCCGGCGGACTCATCGAAGCCAGCGCCGCGCTGGAACGCGGCGAAGCGGTGATCGTCATGGGCGACCGTCCGGTGGCCGGAGCCGCGGCGATCGACGCCGATTACCTCGGCGGCAAGCTCAAAATACCGCTGTCGCCGTGGATGCTCGCGGCGCGCAACGAAGTGCCGGCGATACCGGTCTTCGCGGAACTAGAGGAAGATCCGGAGCGGATCGTGATAAGCTACCGGCCGCCGATCACCTTCGCTTCCGCGGCGGGACGGCGGGTGCGCCCGGAGGAGCTCGCCAAGGGCGCCGCCGAATACGCCCGCGAACTCGAAGAAGTCGCGATGCGGCGCCCCTACCGGGTGTTCCGCTTCGGCGACGAAACGGCAGATATGCAAACCGAAAGATAACCTGTATCAAAACATGGGGGAGAAAAAATGGGCGACGTGCAGACTTTCCGTAAAGAACTCAAGGAAAACCTCATCGACTGGCTGCAGCTGATGGACAAGACAGCTGACGACATCAAGGACGAGGAACCGCTCTTCAAGGAGGGGCTGGGGCTGGATTCCCTCGACGCGGTCGAGATCGTGATACTGATGCAGCGCAAGTACGGGATCCCGCAGTCCGAAGTGGAGAACAAGCGCGAGATCTTCGCCACCTTCGCCACCCTCGCCGACTTCATCATGGCGAACCGCACCAAGTAGGGAGGACGCCCGAATGTCACGCGCCGGAATCAGCGGAGTCGGGGTAATTTCCGCGCTCGGCGAGGGAGCGGAAGCCACCCGCAGCGCCCTCTTCGCCCCCTCGCCTCGCCTGCCGGAACCCCCGCGCCGCATCGAGACCGAACTCCCGCTCACGGTCTTCGAGATACCCGTGCCGGATATCCCGGAAATACCGGGGCTCCCCCTGCGTTTCTTGCTGCGCGCGCTCGACGAAGCACTCGCCGACGCCCGCCTGACCGAAGCGGAACTGCGCTCCCGCCGAGTCGGGATCGCGATCGGCACCACCGTGGCGTGCCAGCTCGACAATCTGCCCAGTCACGCCCGGTTCCGGGAGGGGGACTTCGGCGATCTGTCGTCGGTGATCCCGTACGTCCGCAACATGCCGGCGGAGTATTTGCGGCGCCGGCTCGGCGTCGACGGTCCGGCGCTGACGGTCTCCAACGCCTGCTCCTCGGGGGCGGACGCGCTGACGATCGCCTTGGGGTGGCTGCGCACCGGCCGCTGCGATCTCGTGATCGCGGGCGGCTGCGACTCGGTGAGCAAAGTCGCCTTCAACGGTTTCAACGCCCTGCGCGTCAGTTCGCCGACGCCCTGCCGCCCCTTCGACGCGGAGCGCTCCGGGCTCAACCTCGGCGACGCCGCCGGGGTGGTGATACTCGAAGCTCCCGAGCGGGCGCGGAAACGCGGCGTCGACGTCGAATACGAACTCGGCGGCGCGGGCAAGACCGCCGACGGATTCCACATCACCCAGCCGGAAAGCTCCGGAAAGGAGCTGGAACGGGCGATCCGCATCGCCCTCGAACAATCCGAATTGCCGCCGGACGGGATCGACTTCGTCAACGCCCACGGCACCGGCACGCCGGTCAACGACCGCGTCGAGAGCAATGTTCTGGCGCGGGTGTTCGGCAAGACGCTTCGCTATCAATCCACCAAGGCGCTCACCGGGCACACCCTCGGCGCGGCGGGGACGATCGAAGCCGTATTCGCCAAGCTGATGCTCGAGGAGCGCCGCGCCGCACCCAGTCGCCGCTGCGAACACGTTTCGGAAGAGATACCCGTGCCGCCGCTCCGCGAAAGCGTCGACATTTCCGGCCGCGCCGCCGTGTCGACTTCGCTGGCCTTCGGCGGCTCCAACGCGGCGCTGGTGCTGCGCAAATGCCGCGCCGCCGTCCCGGATACGGGGTTGTGCGACGTTTTCGTTTCCGGCTTCGCGCCGCTGCCCGACAAGGCGCCGGAGCGCGACGAACTCGTGGCTCTCTGCCGCAAATACGCCCTGCGCCGCCCCGACCGCCTGACTCAACTGGCGCTGGCGGCGGCGGAACGGCTCGGCGTCGAACTCGGCGGCGACGACACCGCGCTTCTGACGGTGACCTCCTACGGTCCCGCCTCCACGACCTGCCGGGTGCTCGACGACATACTGGATTACCCGGAAGAGGAGATACTGCCGACCGGATTTTCGCACTCGGTCATCAACGCGGCGGCCTCCTACCTCGGCGCGGCGCACCGCATCCACGGACCGACCTTCGCCGTCGTCGGCTTCGAGGATCCGTTCTACGAGGCGGTCGATCTGGCGCAGACGCTGCTCTCGGCACGCGCCTGCCGCCGGGTGCTGATCGTCGCCGCCGACGAGGAAAGCCTGACTTCGCAGGCGGCGGAGCGGCTGCGGAGGACCGGCAAACCGGCGCGCGCCGAAGGGGGATGCGCCCTGCTGCTCTGCTCCGATCCGGCGGAAAACCGCCGCGGCGTGCTCGTGCCGTCGGGGAAAACCGCCCCCGGCAGGCGGCTGCTGCCCTGCGGCGTGCCGGAGGATCTGGCGGAAAAGCTGAACTCCTCCGATCGGGAAACGCGCATCGTGCTCGACCGTCTGGAACCGTCGCACTGGGAGCTGTGAGCACCGGCCCTGCCCGAAGCGTTTTTTCGGGCGGAGCCGATTTGCAATCCGCGTCAAAAGACATTACATTATCGGCGGACAGACGGCAACGACTCCGGCTGTCGACAACGTTTTCTTCCCAAACGAAAGGGTATGTATAATGAAGAAGAAAGTATTTGCCATCGCCTTCGTGACCGTCATCGCCCTCTGTTCCCTCGTCGCGCTCTCCGGCTGCCGGAAGAAGGGCCCGCTCGAAAAGGCCGGCGAGAAGACCGACGAGTTCGGCAAGGACATGGTCAAAGGCGTGAAGAAGCTGGGGAAATAACCGGCAGAGGTCATGTCTGCCCTTGGTTTTCAAAAGCCGCGGCGCTTTATCCGGCGGATGCTCTCCGGGGGGTACTGTGCGGCCGCGATTCTGTTTTCCGGCTGCAGCAGTTTCGTATTCGTGCACCCCGACCGGGCGCCGGAGGATATCCCTGGCGCCGCCGCCGAACCCGATCACCGCTACCGGCTGAACGGGGACGACGACTTTTCGTGCCTGATCGTCCACCTGCCGAAAGAGGCTGAAAAGCGCCCGGTCCCCGCGGTGGTGATCTTCCCCGGCGGGGCCTACGGCGTCCTCGCCATGGACAAGGAGGGCAACGACTACGCCCGCTTTCTCAACCGTCACGGCGTCGCCGGGGTGGTCGTAAAATACCCGCTCGGCTCGATATTCGGCCATTACCGCCGCCATCCGGCGATGCTCGACGCCGCCCAACGCGCGATCCGGCTGATCCGGCACTACGCGCCGCAGCTGGGGATCGACTCCCGCCGCATCGGCGTGATGGGTTCCTCGGCGGGAGGACATCTGGCGGGGCTGACCGTGATCTCTTCCGGCGCTCCCGATCCCTCCGCCGCCGACGCGGCGGACCGCCAATCCGCGCGCCCCGACTTCGCGATACTCTGCTACCCCGTCGTCACGCTGGAGGGCAAATACGCCCACGCCATGAGCCGCGAAAATCTGATCGGCCCGGATCCCGCCCCCGGTCTGGCGGAAAAACTTTCTCTGGAACGCAACATCCCGGCGGACTGCCCGCCGGTGTTTCTGTGGACGACGCTCGAAGACGGCGTCGTCGATCCCGAAAACTCCCGGATGCTCGCCGAAGCGCTGCGCCGCAACAACGTCCGTCGCCGCGTGATATTCTACGAACGCGGACCGCACGGCATGGGGCTGCTTTCCGCCGCCGAGGCCGAAAAGTACCCCGAGACCGCCAAGTGGTCGGCGGAGATGATCGATTTTTTGCGCGAGCAGAAGATACTCGACCGGGACGGAGGCGGCAAAAATGAATGAGCGCCGCGTAGTCGTCACCGGAACGGGCGCCGTATGCTGCGCCGGGAACTCCATGGCCGAGCTGTGGGCGAACCTCGTCGCCGGAAAAAGCGGCATCGGCGAAGTGACGCTCTTCGACGCGTCCGATCTCGGCTGTCCCGCCGGGGAAGTCAGGAACTACGCCCCGGCCGGGATCTCGCCCAAAGAGTCGCGGCGGATGGCGCGCTTCACCCGCTTCGCGGTCGGCGCCGCCGACGAGGCGCTGACGCAGGCCGGCGTGACCGGAACGGCGGAAGATGCCGGGATCGATCCGTTCCGCTTCGGCGTCTGCTTTTCCAACGGCGACGGCGGAGTCGAGGAATACGACCGCAACGCCGAGATACTGGAAAGACGCGGCCCCGGCGGAGTTTCCGCATTCTTCATCCCCAAGTTCATCCCCAACTCCGCCTGCGGCACGTTGGCGATCCGCCACCAGCTCCGCGGGCCCAACTTCGATCCCGTCGCCGCCTGCGCCTCCAGCGCCCACTCCATCGGCGAGAGCGTGTGGACGATCGAACGCGGCGACGCCGACGCGATGCTCGCGGGCGGCTCGGAAGCGTGCCTGACGCGGTTGATGATGAGCGGCTTCAACGCCCTCACGGCCCTGAGCCGCCGCACCCCGCCGGAAAGCGCCAGCCGTCCCTTCGACCGGGACCGCGACGGCTTCGTGATGGCCGAGGGCGCCGCGGCGCTGGTGCTGGAAGAATTGGAGCACGCGCGCCGGCGCGGCGCGGAGATACTCGCGGAGGTCGTCGGCTACGGCGCGAGCTGCGACGCGACGCACATCACCGCCCCCGATCCGGAGGGCGCGGGCATGACCTACGCCATCCGGCGCGCGCTCCGGATGGCGGAGTGCGCCCCGGAGGAGATCGGCGCCGCCTTCGCCCACGGCACCGGAACGGTCGCCAACGACCGCGTCGAGGCGAAGGTGTTCCGCGCCGTTTTCGGCGAAAAAGTTTCGCGCGTAAAAATCAGCGCCGTGAAGAGCATGATCGGGCACGCGCTTTCGGCGGCGGGCGCGCTCGCGGCGGCGGCGGCGGTGCGGACGCTGCAGAGCGGCATCGTGCCGCCGACGATCAACTGCCGCAACCTCGATCCCGAATGCGGAAATCTGGACGTCAACCCCGACGGGCCCGCACGGATCGATCCGCGTTACGTACTGATCGACACCTTGGGATTCGGCGGACACAACGCCGCCCTGATATTTAAAAAATGGGAAGGACGATGATGGAAGAGAAAACTCGTACCGCACTCGTGGTCGGCGGATGCCGCGGCATCGGCCGGGCGATAACGCTCCGGCTGGCGGAGGACGGCTTCGACGTATATCCGACCTGCCGCAAGAGCTCCGAAGCGGCGGAACAGCTGGCGCAGGAGGTCCGCGGACTAGGCCGCAAATGCACGATCCTGGAATTCGACGTGCGCGACCGCGCCGGAGTCCGCAAGGCGCTCGACGACGCCTTCGCCGACGATCCGCCGGACGCGGTGGTCTACAACTCCGGCATCACCAAGGACAACCTCTTCGTCTTCATGGACGGCGCCGAGTGGGACGACGTGATCGACACCAATCTGCAGGGCTTCTACAACACCGTCCAGCCGCTCGTCTTCGGGATGCTCGCCCGGCGCTCCGGCCGGATCGTCGTCATAAGTTCGGCGTCGGGGCAGTCGGGACAGGCGGGACAGGTCAACTACTCCGCCTCCAAGGCCGGTCTGATCGGCGCGGTCAAGGCGCTCGCCCGCGAGACCGGGCGCAAGGGCATACTGGTCAACGCCGTCGCCCCCGGCGTCATCGAGACCGAGATGACGAAGGAACTGCCGAAGGACAAGATACTGCCGATCATCCCGCTGCAGCGCTTCGGCAAAGCCGCCGAAGTCGCGGGCGTCGTGAGCTTTCTCTGCGGAAAAGACAGCACCTACGTTCAGGGGCAGGTCATCGCCGTGAACGGCGGGCTGGTGATCTGAATGAAAGAGCGCAAGGCACTGGTCGTCGGCGCCGGAGCCGGCGGATTGACGCTGGCGCTGCTCCTCGCCAAGACGGGCAGAAAAGTGACGCTGATCGACTCCCAGCCGGAGATCGGCGGCTATCTGCGGCGCTTCACCCGCGACGGCATGCGCTTCGACACCGGATACCACTTTTCGGGCGGCTTCACCAACATCATGCCGCAGATGATGCGCGTGCTCGGCATGGACGATCTGGTGCGCGCCGAAGCGATCGCCAACCGGATCGTGCTGAAAGCGAGCGGCGACGACATCACCGTCGCCGCCGACAGCGGACATCACGGCGCGGAGGATACCTTCTGCGCCGCATTTCCGAAAGACGCTTCCGGCGTGCGCCAGCTGATGCAGGCGGTGCGCGACATCTGGCGCGACACGCCGATGCGCGACCTGACCGACCTCACCCCGCCGCAGCTGGAACTGACGCGTTACGACATCACCACCGTCCGTGATTTCACCGAATCGCTCGGGCTCGGCGCGGCGACGGCGACGGCGACGGGGAGTTTCGCGATGTGTCACGGTTCGCTCCCGAGCGAAGCCGCGATGACCTTCCACGCCCGGGTGGGCTTCGCCATCTGCGACGACCTCGCGCGCCCGGTGGGGGGCGGCGATCCGATGATCTCGGGCTTCCGCCGCGAAGCCGCGAAACTCGGCATCGCCATCCGCACCGGCACGACCTTGACGCGCTTTTCCGAGCCGGATGCGAGCGGCGCGTGCCGCACCGCGTTCCTCAGCGACGGCGACGCGCTGGAAACGGACGAGGTCTTCTTCGCCGTCCACCCGCTGGCGATAAAGGACGTTCTGCCGGAAACGGCGCTGACGCCGTCGATGCTCCGGCGGTTGAGGCGGCTGCGGGAATCGACGAGTTTCTTCTGTTCCTACTTCGAGATCGAGGGGGACGAAGCCCCGGCTCCGGGGCTGGTGTCGTTTTTCACGCACAACGATCTCGACGCCATACTGGCGGGCGAAAACGGCGCGTACAGCACCGGCTATCTGGTCGGACGCGAACCGGACGCTTCCGGCAGGATGCGCAACACCGTGGCGGCGTTCCGCACCATGCGGCCGGGGATGCCGGAAAACGCTCCCGCCGCCCGGGCCGAACGGCGGCGCGACGCGGCGTATCAGGAGCTCAAGCAGCGCTTTTCCGAAGAGGCCGCGGCGGACTTCGCCGCGCTGTATCCGGAAACGAAGGGGCGTCTGCGCCACGTCGCATCCGGCACGCCGATAACCTGCCGCGACTACGATCCCCCGACGGGCAGCGCCTACGGGGTGCGCAACCTCTGCGGCCAGTCGCGGCTCTGCGGCAGACTGCCGGTGGCGAACTTCTTCATCGCCGGTCAGAGCGCGCTCGTGCCCGGGGTGATGGGGACCATGCTGACGTCGTTCACGGTCTTCCGGCTCGCCGTCGGCGAAGAGGAATACCGTCAGGTGATACGCGGATCGGGGCTGGTCTGAATCACTCCTCGAAGTCCAGACACAGCCGCGTTCTGGTGAAGGGACGCACCTTGCCGTCGGCGACCTTGACGTGCTCGGGGTGCGTCGCATAACCTTTGAGCGACGCCGCGTCGGCGAAGGTCGAATCCAGCATGACGTCGGCGTTGGAGCTCGCCAATCCCTCCGTCCGCACCCGGATGTCGATCAATCCGGGGATGCGCCCCTTCAGACCTTCCAACCCGGCTTTGATGCCCGCCTTGACCGCGGCCTTGTCCGCAATATCCTCTTTGAGCTGCCACAGGATGATGTGCTTCACCATTTTTTCCATTCCCCGATTTGAGGTTTTCGGTTTTCCAAGATCCGGCCGCGACGGCCGGCGCGAGGATAAGATACTCCCGCCGGAGCGGCTTGACAAGGCCGGATACGCCGATTTTTACGGCTTTCGCGCTGGCAAATGCCGCAAAACGTGCTAATTTACAGTCGGCAAGAAAACAAACGCACAGGGATCCCGACATGAACAGCGCCGAACGAAATTTCCTCGACTGCCGACCGGATTTCCACAACTTCAAGATCATAGACTACGCGGTGTGCTACTCCGATCACGAACATGCCGCATCGTACAACGAGCTGCTTTACGTCCTCAACGGCAAGGTGACGCTGCACATGCATCCCGATCTCAAATTCCACGCGGCGCCGGGGGATCTTCTGCTCGTGCCGGAGGGGGTGATGCACCGCGACGAATTCGCGGTGGACAAGGGACTGCGGATACTGATG